>ERZ795048.385-NODE-385-length-47647-cov-8.065536_pt1 | contig 47647 bp, 59 predicted proteins | sample MGYA00375132_ERZ795048 | MGnify/ENA primary metagenome ERZ795048 (study PRJEB30177, sample SAMN05720225) | activated sludge metagenome | isolation source: Anaerobic digester | place: Hong Kong | collected 2014-12-17 ...
CGAGATGGTACGAAGTGACTGGAGTTCAGACGTGTGCTCTTCCGATCTGCTGGCCTTGACTTTGTCACCTCCATGCATACTGATGTCCCTTATTACAAGGCAGACGGTAAACAATGGATGAAGATGCAAACTGGCTCATGGGAACAGTGGTGGAATTATAATGGAATGGACTCTATAATTCCAGTCGAAGCTATTCCCAAACAGCTTGAAACACTCAGGCGTCAGCAGAATATAGAAACTTATGAACGACAGAGGAAACTTATCTATCCATTAATCTACATGTCAGAACGTGGGATTAAGGTAGATGTCCAAGGTATGAGTAAATACAGGGACGAACAGCAGGCTAGATTAGATCAACTGTCTGATCGCCTCAATGAAGTAGTAGGATATGAGATAAACTATGACTCGCCTAAACAGTTAATGAATTATTTCTATACTGAGTTGAAGAATCAGCCTTACAAGAAGCGCAATGCCAAGGGTCAGTATGTCAATACTATAGACGTTGATGCCCTCAAGAGGTTGTCGAGAAAAGGTATTGAAGCTGCACAAATTATGCTTGACATTCGAGGATTAACAAAACGTATTTCAACCTATTTAAATATAGGAAAGGTGGATAAAGATGGGAGATATAGAAGTAGCTATAAACCTGTGGGGGCTGAGACCGGAAGATTGTCAAGCGGTGAAACTATCTTTGGAACAGGCGGAAATCAACAGAATTGGCCACACGACCTGTTACGCTTTTTCCTTTTCGATGAAGGGTACATTGGATACTCGTTTGACCTCTCCCAGATTGAAAATAGAATTGTCGCCTACGTTGGAGGAGTAATTGCACAAATAGAAGCATTTGAACAGGGAATAGATCTTCATTCTCTAACTGCTTCTATCATCTTCAATAAACCATATGATCAGATATCGAAAGAAGATGGTTCATCTCCACTTGGTGATGGCAGACAGTCTGAACGCTATTGGGGAAAGAAAGGTAATCATGCAATCAACTATGATGTAGGCTACAAGAAGTTTGCTTTAGTAAACGAAATGCCTGAGTCAGATGCTAAACTCATTATCGAAGCAGTTCATCGAGGCTACCCACAGATTAGAAGCGGTTACCAAACTATGATCCAAAACATGCTGAGGAACAATAGGATGGTTACAAATCTATTTGGTCGCAACAGATTGTTCCTAGGGCCTATAATTCCATCCTATCCATTTGTGTCAAAAGGTGCATGCGACGCTACCTTTCGTGACGCATATGCACACTTTGCCCAAAGTACTTGCGCCGATAAGATCAATGAACAAGGAGTTGAACACATCTATTATAACTCAGTGTTCAATGACATAGAGCTATTAACTCAAGTACATGACTCAGTAGTATTTCAGATACCTTTAATAGTTCCTTGGGAAACTCAAGCTGAGATGTTGTTGAAGATTAAGGACTCTCTTGAGACCCCGCTTATATGGCATGATAGAGAAATCAAAACTCCATGCGATCTTTCGATTGGTCTTAACATGTGTAAGGATGATATGGTTGAGCTTAAAAGTAAAGACATTCCAAATAGTCCAAGTTTCTTAGCAGATAAACTAAAGGAGGTTTATAATGATCTTAGTAAAACCAAGTTCTAAGGTTTTGAGTATAATGGATCAACTTCCAGCAGACTCATTAGGGTTAATAGAATTAGCTGGTAGGACTTGCTACAAATCGGAGGATCGAATAACTCCTGATTCATCACTTAAATTTGTAGCTGATATATTAAAGTTAGGGCATGAATCTGTTATCGAGCATTCTGCCATGACGGTGAAGTTTATTTGTGATCGAGGAGTAACACATGAACTTGTTCGACATAGACTGTGTGCCTTTAGTCAGGAAAGTACTAGGTACTGTAACTATTCTGGTGGAGTAACTTTTGTGATCCCACCCTGGGTTAATGTTGAGGAAGGCAATTACACAGAAGACAATACCCTGGTATCTTCAGATGAAGAATCACTACTGTGGTTCAGTGCGATGTGGAATTTAGAAGGGATATACACTAGTCTAATAGGTAAGGGTTGGACTCCTCAACAGGCAAGATCAGTCCTTCCAAATAGCCTTAAAACTGAAATTGTAGTAACAGCTAATTTTAGAGAATGGCGTCATATATTTAAACTAAGATGTGCAAAGGCAGCTCACCCACAAATGCGAGAAGTTATGATCCCACTTCATGAAGAATGTAAAAGACTAATCCCAATTATCTTTGACGATATAGAATATTAGGAGGCGATAATGAACTCTATACAAGAAGCTTTTCTTAAGTCATTTAATCCGACTTCGGCTATTGCATTTACCAACCTCGATAAGGTTGAAGTCCCTATAAAACTGTTGGAAGAAGTACATGAATACTTAGGCACTAAATACACGACATATTTAGACAAGGAGGTAGGAGTAATCTATATAGGGAAAAGGATATAATTAAATGCCTGACAAAAGAATTTTACCTGACTGGCTAGACGCATACATGGAGCTGTCTGAAAATTCTGAGCCTCCCGCACTATTCCGCAAATGGACAGGGATATCTGCTATAGCTTCTGCACTGCAGAGAAAAGTTAGGGTTGAGTTTGGGCTATCCTTAACCTTTTATCCTAACTTCTATATCGTATTAGTAGGACCTAGTGCTACTGGAAAAGGCACTGCTATGCAATATGCTTTAGATATACTTGAGCAAGTGCCAAACATTAGATTGAGTGCCCAAGCTACATCCCTCCAGGCTTTAATCCGTAGAATGAAAGAGACTAATTTAACTGATATAGACCCACTTACTGGTGAGCAACAGTTTCATTCTTCTCTTACCATATTCTCGACAGAATTTACAGTGTTCCTAGGATACCAGAATAATGAACTAATCGCTGCTCTATGTGAATGGTATGACTGTCACTCAAGATGGAGCTATGAAACTATATCAAGACAGAAAGAGGAAATCATAGGAGTGTGGGTTAACCTAATTGGTGGGACTACTCCAGACTCCATTCAGAGTTCCTTACCACTTGAGTCAATAGGCGGAGGATTAACTTCCAGAATTATCTTTGTATATGAAGAGAAGAAAGGGAAGCTAGTTATATTTCCGTCTAAGACTCAGCATGAAATAGATTTACAACACAAACTAGTAACCGACCTCGAACAGATAAATATGTTAAATGGTAGGATGCAGTACACAGATGGGTTTATGAATACTTATGCAGACTGGTGTTACTATGCAGACAAAAATCCTCCATTTTATGATAAGAAGTTTGATGGTTACTGTGGACGACGTAGGAAGCATTTAATCTCTCTATCAATGGTATGTAGTGCTAGTCGTTCTAATGAGATGATTATTACTGAGGAAGATGTTTTAAGGGCTATATCCTTGCTTGAGGAAGTGGAGGTCAAAATGGGACTTGTGTTTAAGGGAATTGGAAAGAGTGATATCTCAAGTTTGATTAACGATACTATAGTATTTATAGAAAATTCATTAAGCGATGATATACCTTACTGGCAATTTGCTAGACACTTCGAAGGTAACATGGATAAGTTTACTATGGAACGAGTTCTGGTTACCCTCGAAGCGGCTAATTACATTAAGATAGTTAAACGACCTGGGACTGACACCTCGATTAAAATATTAGATCGTCCAAAAAATAAACGATCTATTTCTCAGTCACATCTTTCAAGCTCTGAAGACGGATCTTAGTAAGCTCACTTCTGAAATCATCAGTGATTACACCTCCAGCATCGATCACAGTTTGTATTTCCTTTTTCATCTGTGATCTTTGTTGAGGTGTAGCTTCATCCCAACGCTTTGCAAATACTTCAGCTCTAGGTTCAGGAGCTAATCCCTGCAATCTTCTCCAAAATACAAAGTTAGGAAGTTCCTTTGTCTTTACCTGGAATATGTACCTTTCTTTTAATCTATTAAATGTATCTAAGTCTTTAAAGCTCTTCATGTAGTCTACTACTTCTTTCTTCTCCACATTCTTATCAAACAAATACCCTTCCATTCGTAGATCAAGTCCTCTATTCTGCACAAATCTTCCTATCTCGTAAGCACTACGTTTTTCATCTATGACCTCACCATATCTATGTGACGGATTAGTAATTCCGATAAACCTTTTTATCACAGGTAGCTTAGCCAATACCTCAGCCAAATGCATTTCTCTTTTACTCTCAGGTACATCTTTAAATGCAGCTTCATATCCACGTCCCAATAAATCAGCCCACATATTGTCATTAGTTATTATCTCTCCTATTGCATACTCAATCCGCTCAGGTGATAGTCCAGTATATTTACCTATATCCTTATACATTTCTGGAGTCCTGGTACCATATTCCTCTTCACTTCCACCTACTGATTTACCTGTAATAATCTTAGGTAATTGATACTTAGCAGCTTTATCGGTACCTCTCCATATATCTTCGTTTCTCCAGAAATCCTTATTAGTAGCATATCCAAGAAGTGCACTAACTGAGGGAGGCAAAGATGATATATCGACAGGAGCCATCTCTGTAAGGGTATCAGTTACTCTATCTACATCTACTTCCTGCCCTCTCCATTTATCTGCACAGGCCTCAAAGAAAGTTTTGAAGAACTTCTGACTTGGGTCTAGTGGGACCTTAAAGTATATATACCTTTTCTGTCCATGTTCATCTTCAAATCCAAAGCCATCTCCAAGTGGGATACATAAGTTACTTTTGGTAGCCGGATTACCTTTTAACGCATCATGAGTTTCTGAAGCTAATTTTTGCGATGCTATATACAAAGCAGTAACTGCGCCAGCAAACTGAGCTAACTTATATGTATTAGCTAATGCTGTACCACTACCTGGTTTAAATGACCTAAACATTCCTCTAGTTGCAACAACTGTAGCATTTAAATAAGGAATAGCATTGTCAGCTGCTTTTGTAAACTTCCCACCCTGAGCAAAGTCCATATAATCCCTAGCGGCGAATGTAGCTTCTCTGGTAATCTCTGGATTTTTTCTAGCCTCTTCAAGTGTCAATCCTTGCTCACTTGCCCGCTTCTTAATGACTCTATCTCTAATTGATAGCCTAGTCATAACCTCAGTAGTCTCACCAAAATAACCTAGGAAGTTCTCTATCTTATCCAAAGGCCCTTCTATATGTCTACCCTTTCTAAATACTCTTCCCTGATGTACCAGAAACTCCATCCCTCCACCTTCTTCAAGATAGTCTATATACCTACCTTTTCTCAACAGGGCATCTGTAAACGTAGACCCTAAATCCCATGACATCTGAATTGCAGCTATTGGCATATGAGGACTATATACACTTTTCCACTTACCATCTTCGTATATTCTAGATGCGTACCAAGCATGCATTACATCCCTTGGTAAGTTAGCCATAGCAAATGCCCAGTTAACTCCAGTAGCAAATGTACGTAAGACAGGTGACATACTTGCGTATCTAAGAATCTTTGCAGCTTTGTAAGAGATCTCTGCATCTCTCATAGCCCATTCTTTAGCCATCTCTGGAGAGATATATATAGGTTTACGTACACCTTCTTCATATACATAAATAGTAGACCAGCCAACAGGTTTCTTTTCTCTAGCAAATGGGTTCTCTGGATCTCTCCTTGCTAATTCAAGTAGTGCCTTGTTAGCCTCATTATTAAATATTCTGCCGTATGTTCTATTAAATACTTCAAGTGCCATAATAGAACTATTAGGCTCGAGGATATCTGTCTTATGTCCCCTTTGAAGATGCTGAACTCCAGAATCATATATAGACCTACTTTTTTTACCTACCTTTGTTTTGTGCTTCCTATCAAATATATCTTCAACTTTCCTAAGTCTCCTATAATCGTGTGCCTCCAGCTGTTTAAACTCTTCCTCAGTAATTAGACCATGTTCAAGAAGGTCTCTCAAAGGCTTCTTCATCCACTCTATATATGAACTAGCACTCTGCTTAATTAAAGCTATCTGCTCAGCATTAAGTTTCTCTAATGTACCAAACATTTCTATGTACGCCGTAGCTATCTCAGGCCTCAGACCCTCTGGATAGTGAAACTGCTTTTCTGTTTTATAGTTGGCGATATCTTTAATACGCATACACAACAACAAATCATCTCTGATAGACTTCTCTCTTCTTGTCAACCCAGAATCTATTTCCTTATACATCTGCTGTAGTAAACTAGATGACCAAGAATTACTACCAGCAGACAAAGCTGATTGTTGCACTATCTTATATCCATCTTCCCCTAATGTATCAATTAGCTCTCTACGGATATTTCCTGAGCGATCTATGAAGGTCCTGGTAAATTCCTCTCTAAGCATTTCAGCTGCTTCTTTAGGCTTAAACTTCTTCATACCTTTAGCTGATTTTGTATACTTAGGTACTTCCTTAGCGAGCTTTAGAAGTTGTTCCGCACCTTCAATTGTAGCTCCTATAATATCATATAGTTTTTGATCTGGCCTAGCCTTCAGCCTTTCCTCAGCCATCATCTCATCCATGTCTTCCCAAGGTAGCTTAGCACGTCTTTCCTCAGCTGTCATGTTAGCCCTTCTTTGGACTAGTCTGGATTCTACTTCACCTACGTTAGTTTTGTAATCTTTCAAAATATGACCTGAATCAAGAAACTTTCTAACAGCGGTATGTGCTTTTGAAATATCTATACGCAATACATTACTTACCTCTGTTACTATTTCATTAGATATTGCAATAGGACCTTTACCATTAAATACACTATCTTCTGTCTGCTTCCATATCTTATCTAGCTCCCTAGCTATCTCAGGAGTCTTAGCACGGACTATTAATTCACTAAAGATTTTATCTACTCTATCAGCTAATGCTATTGCAGTACTACTCCCAACTTCTTTAAGCCCAGCTGCATCTCTAACAGCGTGGTTAATCTCATGGAGTAAAGACTTTCTACCTTCAAGGGGTGCAAGAATATCTTCCATAGACTTTAAAGATATTATATTACTCTTACCATGATAAGCACCGCCTATATCTGGACGTACTCTAACCAAAGTTTCTTTAAGTTTAGGGACGGCCTCAAACAATTCAGGATAATCTATTACCTTTTGTAGTCCTACTGTTTGCCCTGCCTTAAGAGCGTCTATTGCAGTCGCGCTAGCTTTAAATCTTACTTTGCTATCATCTAATTCATACATCCACTTTCTATCGTGTCTATTGAACCAGAACCCAGTCTTATCAAATATCTCCTTATTCCTAAGTATGTCTTTAAACAAGATACCTGCTTCTTTGATAAGGTCAATTACAGCTTTAGGGGCTTGATCAAGAGGAATCATCATGTTTAGTTGAGTTGGCTCAGACCGTTTAATTTTTGAACGATCTGCCTTTCTTGCCCAAATAGCAGCCTCACTTACCATATCTTTAAAGTTATTAACTCTAACTGGATCACTATAAAATGTATCAAGTAATAAAGACTCATAAGTAGGATTATCTAACATAACTGAAAAGTCTGATAGTCCATCTCTAACCTTAGTAATATCTACATCCTTTCCATCTAACCAGCTATTAATATCGTTGATTAGTTTAGATGCTATCATCTCGACACTGTTGTCCCACTTATTTTCAGAGAACCACTTATTCATGAAAGCTGTTCTTTCTGGTTCTTGTCTAAATGGAGATTTCTCGGTCGATAACTCAATAGGCTGTCTTGTACCTGTTCGAAGGTCGAGGTCAGAGGGAGGATCGACTTGTATAACTGTCTTAGTTTTCTTAACTGCTTTAGGGTCAATAACTACATATTCAACAGGTTGACCATTCTCAGTTATAATAACTCCATCATGACCTTCTTCTTTAGCCTTCTCAAACCAGTCAAAGTCAACCTTATCCTCATTTCTAATTATCTTAGGCTTGTTAAAAGCTATCTTAGACTCATACAGAGTAGGTGTATTGCCTTCTATTTCTCCTCTGTCTTTTGCATACGATTCTGCAACTGACTTGTCAGGTGAGAATGAAGTGCCTTCCTCAATTTTACCTCCTCTTAGAGCCATACCAGAACCATGATAAACAGTGATAGGCTCTTTCTTAGGCTTAACTTCAGGCTTTGATACCTCAGTTGGCTTCGATACTTTCTTAGACTTCTTTTCCTCTACAGTTTCTCCAAGCTCTGGTTTTTCAACTGTCTTAATCTCTTCAGTAATAGGCTTAACTTCATCTGGCAACTTCTGCATTGCTTTATCTATTTGCTCATCAAGGATATCCTTCTTTGGTTGTTTAACCTTTTTAATCCTCTTAGTCTTTGAAGTAAGGTCTTCTTTTATAATTTGATCATACTGCATATTCTTAGCTATCTCTTCGTCTCTAAGCTTAGCCTGGGTCTTTTGAATCTTAGCTACCTCTTGAGATGCTCGAATTACATTTTCATCTGCACCCTGCTCTTTAAGCTTTTCAATCTCATCCACTAAGTCAGCAAGCTTCTTAATTCGCACAGCTTCTTCATTAACATCTGCAGTAAGTTTATCCTTTCCTCCTTTATATACTCTATGAGCAACTAACAGAGCTGCTATATCAGTAGTAAATTTAAACAGTCCTTTTATATTAGGTAGGTCATCTAACACCGGATGATCTGATAGTTTTTGAAGTGGTTCATGGACAGCTGTAAACGGAGCCATAGCAATTTCACCAACTAACCCAGGATCATATCCTTCATCTGGCTTTGTGTATTCGCCTCCTAATATCTCAGTCATTCCCTTACCTAAATATTCTCCAGCTCGTCTAGGCCCCATTATAACTTGTCCTATAGGCCCTGACACATACTCATGCCAGTCTCCCATGATCTTGTCGAAGCTCTTAGAAGACGCATTATAAAGATCTAGAATATTAAACGACTTATCTTTGATTATCCTATCTCCTATCTCCAGTGGAATAGTGCCAATAGCAGATAACACAGCTGCACCAAACCCTGGTAAGGCGGATACAAACTCGGCGGTACCAGCTAAGATTTCATCAGGTCTTTGCGCAGCCCTCCAAAACCTCTGCAAGGTACCCATGAAGTCTTTCTTAAATTTATCAGAAAGGATCGGAGCCTTTGTCACATCATACTCTTCACGATCCATCTCTGATGGAGTAGTAGGATGAGCAGGCCACATGAGGCTAGGTTTAAAGTCAGCCTTTTCTACCGGAGGTGCTTCAGGTTCAGTATATGCTATATCATCAAAGGTCTCCTGCGGAATCTCAGGTTGCTTAAAGCTGTCATGGTATACCTCTAATGCAGATCTTGAAGGTGTTGTAGGTGTAGTACTTACCTCTTCAGTAGGTAGACTTGGAGGAGGTTCCAATGTAGACTGTGGAATTTTATTCTTGTCCTCAGTACCTTTCTTTCCTATATTGATAAAGTTATAGTACACATCTGCTGCACCCATCCTACTGCCTTCCCTAGTTGATGTCATGCCTAACCTCCCGATTTATGTCAGACTCAGGCCACTTAACAGTAAATATCATTGATCTTCCATCTTCAGATATTTTAGGCTCCCCAATAATCTTTCCTCCCTTAGCCTTAATATCCTTTTCAATCCAATCAAGTTTTATACCAGTTTCGATCTGTTTAGGAGTATACTTACCTCCAGTATCACCAAATAGAATTTGGTTCTGCACTGCTTCAGAGTTCATATACTTATCTAATCGCTTAGTATAATCACCTGATAGATAATCTATCTCACCGGCTCTTGATGCCTTACCTAAGTCTGTTAATCTTGCCTGCTCAAGTTTCTCGCCGATACTAAGTTTTGTAGCTCCAGCTTTCTTCCCTTCCAGCCACACAGATTTCAATTTAGGGTCTTTCATGACTGACCGTAAGAGCTTTTCTTGTTCTGTCGGCTTCAAAGTTTCCCATTCAGACTGATCCATTATATCTGTGCCCTGGTTAATTGCACCCTGCTTATATATCAAATAACTGCGATCATTAGGAGGAAATGCCTTTAGCTCTCTCCACGAAAGTTGGTTACCATTATACATTATACCAGATAGTTCATCCTCAGGTTCTGGTCGTGCTAAATGCTCAGCATTAGCCAAGGCCTGTTTAGATAATGCACTCTTATACATCATGTCTGATATATCAGTAAGAGACTTCATCCTCAACTGATCCTGGTTCTGCTTAATCTGTACCGCCTGTGACATCATTTCAGGAGTTAGGCCAACTAGATCAGCGGTCGGAACATCTAGCTGGCTTGGCGAAAACCCAGGCCCTGTCCTCCAGTAAGAAAATTCCGCATCATAGCCATGGCTAAATTAGATCCTTGACCAGCCCCTTGAGTTGCTGAAGCACCACCATAAGGCTGGATAGTAGTCATATCAGGTGTAGGAGTCTGTCCGGCTCCTCCATATGAACCAGGGTTGCCTATCCCTAATCCACCGAATCCACCTTGGCCAAGTGCAGATGTAGGAACATTAAGGGTCATTCCCTTACCGTCCATCTTCATTTGACCACCTTCAGCAAGTAGATTCTTCATCCACTTCTGATAGTTCTGAGCCGCTAAATTCTGATTTACCATTCCACCTAATGCACCACCTACTCCCTTAGGATCAAGCCCCTGCCCACCAGTTGCGAGAGCTTGTTGCATCATAGGATTACTCATTAAATTTACAAATGCTTCCCACATAGTTATTACCTCCTATTAAATTAAAGGAAAGCTCCTGCTACGCCTCCAATAACAGCCCCTGCTATTGTACCTACTCCAGGAGCTATCATAGACCCAGCAGCCGCCCCGCTCATTGCACCACCTAATACTGATGCTCCAGAATGTCCTGTAGATTTTGTCCTGGTCACCGCCGTACCACCTGAAGCTGACGCCATCAAGTTAGCCCCATGTTGGAATAACTCGATATCCCAAAGAGCATCACTTTCATCTATTTCTGCGTCTTTTGTAGCCTGCTCACTCTTAGCTACTATTTTAATCCTGTTACTCTCCACAGCATATTGAGTATAATTACTTAGCCATCCAAATTTCTGAGCGGTGAAATTGACCATCTGCTCAGTACTTGTCAGATATAAGCGTTCATAATCTATATCAATATTAGCATTAGCTTTGGCTACTTCTATAGCTTTGTTCAAGTTAGCAAGAGCAACTTGAATACTGTTTGATTCATTAGCCTTACCTACTTCTATGTCCTTACCCATATTAGCTACTGATACTTGGATACTATTTGACTCATTGACTTTGTCTACTTCTATATTTTTATTTAGATTAGCAAGTAGTACTTGAACATCGTTTGACGTATTATACTTATCCACATCTATAGCCTTAGCCAGATTAGCAAGTAATACCTGAATACTATTTGACGTATTAACTTCGCCAACCTTCAAAGCTTTATTCATATTAGCGACTGATATCTGAACATCATTTGATACATTAGCCTCACCAACTTTCAAATCTTTATCCATGTTAGCGAGCGCCACTTGGATGTTCTTCAATAGGTTAGTCTTACTAACTTCTAAATTCTTGTTCATAATAGCTACATCTACATCAGCATTCTTCAATGTAGCCGCTACTCTTAAATCTCCATTATATTTAGCTACATCCCTAGCGTTAAACGCATATATGAGAGCTTCTCCTAAAGGGAATGCAGATGAGACTACAGCTCCAATATTTTGCATACCTCGTCTAAACCTAGGTAGGATTTTGTCATCTAATTCATCGTTCATCTGATCTGAGAATGCATCTACATCAGTGACTATAGCCATCTCAGTTACACCATCAGCGTCAAAGACTGCTGCTGCATTATCTACTTCTACATCATCTACAGCAATGTCTGCAGCAGCGGCAGCATCAGATATATCAATAGCATCAGGGGCTACTGCGTCAGCTACGACAATATCAGTAGGACTTGATACATCATCTATAGTAATGCCTGTGGGAGCTGCCACATCATCTACAACAATATCTGTAGGGGCTGCCACATCAGATATATCAATATCTGCAGGAGCTGGAGCAGCGGCTTTAATTAGATCATACATATCCATCCAGTCTCCATCTGGATCAACGGCATCTATGGCATTTCCAAAGGCTAGTACTATAGCCGCAAAAGCTGCTATATCTGCATCAGGATCATATGCAGATAAACCTGTCCAAGGAGAGGCTCCCAGAGCTGCATTTATAGCTTCAGACATAGCTGTAGTTATAGGAGTACCAGAATGTCCACAGTGTCCAATAAGCCAATCCTGCATAATAAGTGATACATATTCTGGATGCTCAACAGCACCAGAAGTACTTCCCCCACCGCCTCCACCTTTACATTCAGCGATAGGTCCATTGTAGATATATGACTCCTCATATTCAATATCAAGAGTCTTTATATCTATTATACATTTAGTTATTATCTTCATTTTGAACTCCATCAAGATCGTTTAAATTTTGAACAATCTTATTTACATCAAAAGATATAAATGTATAGTCTGTATCAGCTCCTAATGTATTAGACAAATTGATTATATAAGGCAGTGACGAATATGCTATGATTCTACTACAATGCCTAGATTTAGCATACCTAGCTAAAGTATTAAGTCCTTCGTCCCAACTACGCTTATCTATATCTACATATCCATACAGACAGTATATCAATAAGTTCCTTGTATTACTTACTTCATCGTGCAAAAACTGTGTAAGTACTATGCTTTCAAACTTAATGCCATTATCAAGACGTCTATAAGATACCCATACATCTATTTTACCGCTTAAAGCAGCGGCAAGTACTCTATTTATCTTGTCTAGATGATCGCCTACAATAGGGGGTAAAGACTCTTCAACAGCATACTTTATAACGTCCCATCGTTCCGCAACTTGTTCCGGTAATAGTTTAGTCAGCATTATGATTGTCCTCTCAACGGTGGTGCATAGACACCTCTAATATTCCTTAAGTCTGTCATTTTATATCTAACCTTCATATACCCAATTCTAAAGTTATCTTCTATAGATGTAAACCTTAGCCTAAATCTAAACAGGTTTCCAGCTACAGTAATAGCTGCACTTCCCATATTGTTGATAGGTCTGTAGACCTCTTCATTGATAGTAGTTAAATCATTAGCATAATCAACTCCAGCCTCAGCCCCAGCTACATACATAGCGTCTGTCTCAATATTCTGAGTAGTCTTCTGTCCCTTATATCCCATGTCGAATATCTCAGTAGTTATCAATGGTGAGTAGGAATCTATAGCATCCGGAAGCATATATAGACTGCCAGATGTTATTCTCCAAACTGCCGAAGGGTGTTGAGGAATCTCAGTCATTCCGTATGGAGATAGTAAGAAGGTCTTTTCACTATTACCGATGTAGAAGTTATTATCAAAATGATCATAAAGAACTATAATGTCTCCATCAGCTGGTTTCAGCATCTGCATATAATGTCTATACCCAAGCTTTTTCGGGACTGCCCTTGCACCGCCTATAGCCCCGTATTCAAGCATAACTTTCCATACATTGTAGTCAGAATCTACAAATACATGCTCACTTAAATTACCTCCTACTGCTCCTCTATTGATTAACCCTATGTCAGCTACTTCAGAGAACTCATACGTAGGCATAGGACTATCAACTGGAGTCATCTGAGTAATACCTTTAGATGAATAGCCTATCACTATACCCCCTATCCTCTTCACATGATATACATTACCTCCATAAGGACATCGTCTATATCCAGCTTCATTACTTGCATCAGGTGTAAAGTCCATATGACCTATCTTAGACCACACATAAAAAGTTTCATCGCAGTCGTGCCAAGCACTTGTAATCCCTCCACCTATTGCCTGTCCCTTAAAGTTACATATGGTACGCATCATAGGTATGGTAGTAGTAGCCGCTGATGCTGTCCATGTGGAGGTTTCAATATCTAAGTATAGCATCCTGTACCCATTGACCATGAGTACATACTCACCAAAGTCTGCTACTTCCATCAAGGTACCTGAATTAGTTATTTGAGCAAGGAGTGTAGCAGTAGTCATATTATCTGACACCCGATATACATTGTCTCTAAGGTGTGTAGAATCCCTGACAATAAGAAAGTTATACCCATCTCCAGTTATAAACTGGGGATAAGGCCATTCATACAGAAGTTCAAGAAGTACTGGAAGAGGATTATCACCATCTTCAAAAGCCTCCAGTCCAAGCTTCCCACACCTAAACCCTAAACACTCGTATAGTAACTGAGTATTAAATGGAGTCATGAGCTCTGGAGTAAGTCCATTTTTAAACGCTTCATCTATAACTAGTTCATATTCTCTCATATGTTGAATCTCCTCTTACATTTATCTATGAACTTACCATCTTTTGCTGAATGGTGCTTTGCATACTTACTTGCACGGTAAGCTTCATATGCTCGCTCTCAGGTTGCCTTGTCCTTGTAGACGTGTCCTTTTTGTCCAAGCCTGTATTTCCCACCTCCAACGGAGAAGCATGGCATGTGAATCACCTCCTAGTTTCCTTCTTCAAGCATAACATTATCAAGTTCCTCGATCAGAAAACTCTTAGTGACTACATCTGATACAGATGGAATCCAAAGGAATGATACCCAAACTTCGGTGACTTTTTCTCGTTCGTCAGGAGATATATAAATAGTTAAACAGTCACCTGCTTTAACAGCTAAGTCAGGTTTAACTATTATCTGTTGTTTTTCCACTATGTAGCCTCTGGCCTGCGAGGTCTCTTCATTCGTTATATCAATGTTTATAGGTACAGGTATCTTAGGCTTTCTACTAAATCTCAGCATCCCTTTTGAGACCACTCCATCACAGGGAAACATATATCGTAGAACAGGACCCCTAACGTCCTCACCAAAAGTAGCACTAGATATAGGATAAGGAGTAATCATCGCAGACTTCCCTGTGTTTGTTCTTCTAGCTAATCTAGAAGCTACAAGTTCAAGCTGTTCCAGCCTATCATCAATAGGCTTTGATTTGTCAAATAGTTCTCTAGATCTCATAAATCATCCCTCCATCTGGTCGATCTCAGCAATGATTTCTTCTACCAGATCAAACCCAAGCTGCTGCACCTCAGCATGGATAGCTGCAGTCCAGTCATTTACTCCCTGGGTATTTCTATTGGCTACTTCTATCTGTCTCATAGCAGACATATACAGTAGCATTGGATGGGCAGCGGACCAGTAGTTCTCATCTTCATCCTCTGCTAATTCAGGCGAGTAAAAGAAACCGTTAATAGTTACAACCAAATCTTCGTCTGTAGGTACATTTAATAGTATAGCATTATAGTCATATCCGTCAAGTACTATGACGTCTGTCCAAGGTGCAAATGATGCTATGTGAGCAGGGGTAGAGTCTTCAGGTATAAACCTGGTTATGCATGGAGAGTAGTATAATGGAGTACCAGAGTCACGAGATGTTGGAAGGCCTGTCAAATAACCAGCTATAAGGTCCTGCAGTCTTTTCTTCTCTAACTGCCACCTTTCTGTAGCTGACGCTACCCACACTTCTTTAACAGCTCTACAATACGGAAACGAAGTACTCCATGCATCTGTTAGGATATTTCTATAACAGGTTGCCCAAGTCTTTTGATGTTCGTCAAGGCGGTCTAGATACTTACGACCTTCATTGATAAAGAAGTCAGCTCCATTATCTGTGAAGTCCGCATTTACAAGGTCATATCGCCCAGAAAGACTTCTAAACAGTGTGCGTAGTTGAACTAAATTCATGGCTACCTCTTAAGTTAGATTGTTTAATTTTTAAACGGTCTGTGAGAATAGGCAAGGAGGAAGAGGAACCTATCCTCACAGCCGTTATTGGCCTATAAGGTCAGCTATTATAACGGATTGTCTAGGCCAACTCCATTAAGCACCGCACACTTCTGCGGAAGCCCAAATTCAAGGCCACATTCAGTCAGGAACTCCTCATTAGTCCCATCCACTCGACGCTGTCCATAGCCCTCAGAGTGAGTCTTACTAGAGTTCTCGCCATAGAAGTTAGTATCATCTATGTACTTGTAAGTAAGCTCTTTAGGCTCCAACAGCACACCCATATTACGAGTTGTAGCATCATAGCTAAACAACGGATGAGTTTTCATGTGGATCTTGCCGAACGGTGTAAGCCAGGTTACTATTTCAAGGCCGTAGTCTTTTTGACCAGCGCTAAGATTAATATAGCCATGTCCTGCATTTGCTAGAGCATCTAACCCAAGCAGAAATCCAGAACCACAAAGACAGAGTTTCTCATTAGCTCCATATCTGAAGATCTGTTCAAGCATGTTCTTAAACCAGATCTCACCAGATGTCAGCCAAGTGTCACCTGCATAAGTAGCGTCTAATGTATAATCAGCACAGTTAGCTGCAGCGTATGTACGGATGTAGTTTATTATACCCATAGTAGTACGTTCAGGCTTTCCATTATCTCCAACATTCTCAGTTCGAATTCCCCAGAGGAATGCAAGCTCCATTTCCCAAGAATGCATCTCAAGAGCTTCGGCTTTGGCTTTTTGATACTGGTCACCTGTGCGAAGCCTTGTCTTTCGTGCAGTACGGGTTATGGAAAGCGGAGTCCTGAAAATCTGAGTGTAGTTATATACCTTGGTGGGATTAAGAGCAATCGCATCAGGCATCTCACCACCCTCAGGGTTGATGTTACCAACAATTTTAAAGGTATCACAATCAGTAAGATCATGATCTGCAGAGTTATTATCTGCTTCAAGCAGCTTAACAGCGAGCACAGAGTTAGTAGTACCTCTTGTAACCCCTGTTACTTTTCCAACTACATCTACACGGTAGTCGCTCGCATCTCGAAGAAGGATTTGATGCCCTTCACGAATACGATTGGCGAGTAAGGTAGTGACTTGGACATAGATTACCTGCCCTACTACCCCACCACCAGCATACGCAACTGAGAGGTCTGGAAAGTTATATATACCACCTACAGCTCCACTAACAGCAGACTGTTCTTGAGTCCACCAATGAAACTGCGGATCATCTACAGACTCAGAACTCATCATAGAAAGAATGGCTGTAAGAGGAGCCATACCATTAGGATACAGATAGAGTATCTGTTCCCTCCAATTCATAGGTCTTTGATCAGTTGCCCAATCTCCGTTTCCACGCATACCTAAGAACATATTTATTACCTCCGATTATATAGAATTACTCAGTATAAGCAATCTGTTAGTTGTTAAAGTTGTTGCAGAGTCTGTCCATAGACTCCAGATGTACCAAACACAAACCACGCAAGTCCGTCACTATATGCCAGGACCTTGTCGCATTTGTCGTTAAGCTCTATATCACCAACCCAACACTCAGAATCATCTTTGTCTTGGATAGTGATAGTATTTATAGCATCTGCTACACGGGCTATAATTGAGTACCAGCGACCCTTTGCCTCAGCAACAGGCGGAAGTATGACAGTTATAGGACCACTAACTGCATCAGCACTGGGACGCACCACATAGTCGTAAGTTGTCATCTGAATATTTCCATTAGGGTCAATAAACTTATCGACTACCTCTTTATCATGTTGTGCAAATCTGTCTTCAAGCATTATCTATTACCTCCAATAACTTTATTCATTTCAGCGATATCATCTTCAATACCACTTGTATTAGGTTTTTGGTCAGCAGGCCTAGGACCACCTGTTTTAGATGGAAGCTTAGGCACCTTTCTATTTTCTGGTTTCTTGTTTACAGCCTTTTGCTGTAGCTCAAGTCGTTTACGAGTCTCAGCAGCTACCTTACCAAGCATCTCAGTATAGGGCTTATCTGGATTTTGAGCAGCTATATCCTCAAATACTACTGCCACCACCTTTTTAAACGGTGATAAGTCAGGGTTGTCTTTGTAGAACTGCTCACTAGTCTGTTTCAGCTCAGACATCACATTGATATTAGTTCTTACAATATCAGGAATAGCTCGTAAGACTTCTTCAACCACAGTCTTCCTGGCACTGTTAACTCCCTCTATATATACTTTGTTCAATAAGCTATTAAACTCTTCCTTGTCATTGTATATATCGTCAAGGTCGAGTTCACCTACGAAATCTTGTGGATCAACAGTTATAGGTTTGTATTTAGCATCTGGATCAACCTTAACTTCTGGCTCGGGTTCTGGTTCAGTAGGCTTAGTTCCTTCGAGTTCATTTATTCTATTTCTAAGCTCGTTGATAATAGAATCTTTATCTTCCTCAGGCTCTACAGGTTCTACAGGATTCTCAGAATCTACAGGCTCATCCACTATAGGCTCTTCAAGTTCTACAGGTTCCTCAACAGACTCCTCAGCTAAAGGTTTCTCTTCGACTGGTTCCTCAACCACTTCCTCTTTAGGCTCTTCAGCCTCCGTAGAAGTATCTCTACTCCCCTCAAAAGTGTTTAACATGTTACTAATCTCATCTTGTACACTCATCACTAAACCTCCAGTTTGTTAAATTTTTGAACGATCTTGCTGACCTTCTAAACTCTTATCCTCTAGCATATTTAAAAACATGTCTAGCATACCTTCTATATAGAATATAGCTTTCTTCCTTCCATTTATATCTCCTATGTGAAGAAGCACAGACGCAGTAGATGGATTATTATCAGCTGCATCATCTACTATTGAATCTGATTCTTGTTGCATACCTTCCTTCCATTCCTTAAGGTCTGCCAACATATCTGCCCAGAGTATAGACTCTTTAAACTCCTCTATCTGATCTCTAGTTGCTCTAATCTCCATTAATCTACTCCTAGCGGAATCATGTTTCCAGCTTCAGCTTCTCTTGCTACCTGTTCGTCAGGCATGACCTGGGGCTGAATCTGATTTATATTACGTCTGAAGTCTTCAACATTCTTAGCTCCAAGCTGATTGGCTATATACATAAATATCCTTGTGATATCAAACTGTTGCATTAGTTCAGGTGTAGTACCTATTGTCTGAAACATCTGAATCCAAGCACTGGAAAAATTTCCTCCAGGGATTGAGCCGTCTCTGACAATCAAATCATAGTTAACAATAAGCGATTGCACATCTACTTTAGTATATTCTTTATTCCCAAATATCTGCTGTATTTTATCTGCATGACGCCCTACTATCTTTGTGTAAGTATCTTGACTCATATACTGCTGAGCATGCACAGCAAACATATTACCTACATCCTGCATAAATTGAGAACTGATAATCATAGCTAAACGCTGAAGCCTGCTAATTGCGCTACCTCTTGTACCTTGAAACTCAGCACCAGTTAGTCGCTCAGGTCCACCTTGTCTTAAGGCACCCTGCATAGACTGATCAGCTCCAGAAATTCTATCCATCCACTGTGTAATGTAGGCACTGTCACTTATATTTAATCTAGTAATGTCATTAACAGCCAGTTGTTGCACAGCTTTGTCAACCCCTCTTCCCCATGCAGGTTTACGTAACCTAATCAATTTCCCAGGCTGTGGGTCTTTCAAATCTTCTATATTTACAAGATAAGGATCAACCACCAGCATATCGTTAATAGCCTTACGCACATTACTTATATGCGAGTTGAATAGAAAATCCAATGTATGCTGTAGACCATATAGTACTTCCATCCTACCTATAGGTGTAATCGAGTAACCATCAAACTCAGGAGATGCTACAGCAATCGGATACATTCCATGACTGTGATCTGCCCTTTCGCATGCTATGATTACATCATCTGAGGCAAGTTCAAAGTACCACTTCTCAGGATATTCACCATCTCCAAGCTTCCACTCCTTTGGAATTAGATTTACATACATCTTGATTATATCTACAGGGGATGTTACATTTGCACTGTCTAAGATCTTAGATGTTTCTCCATGTTTAGTCTGTCTATCAGATTCATCAAGGGCTAGCATTGACCTCTTGTTTTGCTTATCCCTTAGATACTTAACATTGAATAAGTTAGAGTCTGCTCTACTTTCCTTACCTAATAAATTTACATAGCTATCTCGATCTACCCACCCTACAAATTCTCCCTTTTGAGTTCTTACACTCGATACAGACGGATCAGGTAACCACATGTATGGGTCTACATTGTCAAGGCTATTGCCTTCAAATAATAAATCATCTATCCAATTTACATAATCTTCAGTATTTTTTCCGAGCTCTGATAGTGTGGTAACAGACGACTTAATAGGCCTCTTTCCATATACACTTTCCCAACCAGGGATTGCAATACCTACTCCGTAACATAGGGCATCACGTAGTACTGTGTGTATAGCTAAAGATACCTTATTCTTTATGCAGTGCATTCTAATTACCATCTCCATTAGCATTGCACCTTTGACATCGTCATCTTCAACACCTTCATACTGAAATATAGGATCTTGGAAGAAGGCCATAGATAAGTATGTTAACAATGCCTCGAGCATAGAATAGGAATATGGAAATACTATGGATACAGGCTTCGAAGAATCACTTTGCTTTAACTGCTCTTCTTTATCCTTCAATGGCATATAGATAGTTAGAGTTCTATCTATTTCTCTCCATGAAGTATATCGCTTCTGTATCTCGTTTCTAGATGCCGAAGCCCTTCTCCAGATCTTGTCCCTAATTGACTTATGCAACTCACTTCCAGGTTTAAGATCTAGACCAGGCGGATATTCATAGTTGTGATTCTGCCTACTATAAATATCGTCCTTCCATGAAGATGGTTCACCTGTAACTATATACGGCATCTTAAATTACCTCCAATGTTATTTAGTAGCTTCATCCTGAAGCCTCTTCTTTCCTCAAGGCTTTTTACGTCCCCATTCTACTTCGGCAAAAGCTTTTGCGCGTTCTGCTCTCGGAATCCTTCTAACTCGACTTGGGAGCATCCCATATTTACGTAGTTCAACATCAATCGTATCTTGACTTAGACAAATACTTCCACACTTACGACATACCCAGGCACTTAAATATCCTTCGATTCTGCTTGCAGGCTGTATCTGCATAGGAGTACCGCACTTAGGGCATTTAGGAGTCTTCGCTGTCATTTCAGCTATCATACGATCATTTTCAACTTTAAACTCCTCAAATGTTACAGTGATATACTCCCTAATGATCTCTTCTAATTCGTTCAACGTAGATGTAATCTTAGCAAGTGACTTAAATATAACTAGTATATTCTGTAGCTGAGATATACCTATTGCTTCAAGTATTCTGTTTTGTTCTTTAGTTAACATATCCATGTTCTATATCTTATATTGTAAGTATAACCACACCCTCCATATGTAGCCGTATATTCCCATCCATCAGGTACATAGGCACCTATATACCCACCTTTATACATCATACCATCACAGCTGTGTGGCCCTGGACTAACTTCAGGAGTGCGACCACAGATCGGCATGCGTAAAGCAAAGCACCTGCCACAATTTTCCTCTGGTTGATCTGAGCAATGTGACAGTCCATACCGATTTAATGCACCATTCACAAGATACTCTAGGCACTCTTGGCATGTCTTGTCGAATGGAGGAGGACGACCGACTATACACTGAGCTGGATTAGAAGTTCCATATAAATTTCTTGTGGCTGTAGCCTGCTCTTGCCAATATACAGCACTTTTATATTCATAAACTCCCCAATAATGAGTAAAATCATAGGTAGGTGCATATTCAGATGCAACATCAGGTACAATACCTAACATACCAGGAGCACATCCATCTATATAAGAAGACCACTGTCCATCAGGTGATACCATACTATGGTCAGCAGTAGTCCCACAAAAGTCAGTGACTCTAATTGTTACAGCTCCGCAAGCATCTTCATCAGCACATACTTGCCAATCGTCAAGCCAGTAGTGCCCTTCAGACTGTTCAACAATAGATAATGTGTAAGGTGCCACTCCTCCAGAAGCTGTGACAGGTGTACAGGTATCTGGAAGTATAGTACTAGCAGCACTAATAACAAGTGGGATCTGAAATATGTCACAAGGAGGCTCAGAACTTGGGGGCCAAGGCCACATCCAGGGAGTAGGGATGGGTCCTGGACCTGGGTTGGTGGGAGGCTCATATGGTGGAGTAGGAATTGGGTACAGAGGTGCCTCAGTCTGAGTACCAACTGTAATGTCAGCGTTTATAGCCAGCTTATGCAAATAAGTTGTAAGAGGTGTAGTTGTCATCTACCTTGAACTATCCCCGCTCTTCGGAGCTGATCAAGCCGAATTTCTCCCAAAAGCTTTAGCATCTCTTTGTTAGCTTCTTTAATCTCTGTCTGAACTTTATAGATATTTCCAATCTGTTCAGTATGGATTGCTACAGCAGTCTCAGTTGTACGAACAGTCGAACACATCCAAACTATTACCGCAGCTAATATAACAATAGACACACCTCTAAAGACCGCTGTATAGTTTCCAGTTTTACAGTCGTCTGCCATAAGACCCTCTCACTATAGATTATGGGTTATTAATGTCTTATATTATATAAAACTATCTTTGACAGCGTATCTTCCGCTGTTATTGTTGCTGACACTTGCCCTATCATGTTGCAGCCCCCCTGTTTTCATTATTTTTTTCTATTAGCCACTTTTAACCAGTCCATCATCCATTTCGGCATTTCAGGCGGTTGCAGGTTCAAAGCATCAACCTCGGCTTCGGTAATCTTTCGCTTGCGGATAAACTTGCCCGTCTCAGAATCAAACATAACGTCAACCCTTAACTGCTTCTTGAACTTGCCTGTCGGTCTCATCTCAGTTATCGGTTCAGCTTTTTCAGTGATCTTTACCTTGCCCGTGTCATCAATTTCATACTCATACTTGGTCTTTGTGCTGACCTCGACCTCTTTCGTTATTTCCACAGATTCAAAGGCATTGTCTATAGTAACTTCTTCTGAGATCATTTCTTCCAGTGCCTTTGCTCTTAGCCGCGCCATCTGATCGGTATTCCAGTCTCTTTTTACCAGATCAACATGGCCAGGATCATCTTTTCTTCTCAGGTTGTAATCGTCAAAAGTCTCTTCCGTAATACTACCATCAAGTGTCTGCCAGAATATAACTCCAAGATAATTCTGCACACGTTTTCCTATCCAGTCCAACCCAGGGCCGTTGGCATACAGTTCCGCCGGAGCGTCCAGCGGGTGAGAGCTTATCTGTGTGTCTGTGCCTGCATCGTCAGTGAAATAAAGCTCGTTTGGTGTATCGTCCTTTACCCATATCTGACCGTACCCAGCGACATCAGAGCCAGCTGCAGCCTGCTCTTTTATGTAAACAGCTCCTTCGATGGTAGTAGTACCATCAAGCAGAATGCCTCCAGTGTAATAAGACGAACCTATCACCACCTGTTTATCAGCAGTAGCGGTAGATTCACGGCCTAATAGACATGGGTTGTTTTTGGTGTTCTGATAGCCTGCTCGATATCCTATGGCAATAGCGTCATCAAGATCAGTTGCTGAACTCTCTCTCAAGGATTCATAAGGCAGGGCAATGACTCTTTCAAGATTGGTTTCGTTGGTGGTGTTGTAGAGATTAGCATGGCCTACACTGAATGTATAATACATACTGCCTGTAACAGTATTGGCAATATCGCTACCTGTGATTGAATTACGAGTCACACTGCCCGTAGCAGCGTTGGCAATATTGCTGCCTGTGATTGAATTATAAGCCACATAACTTGTAGCGTTATATGCAATGGATTCACCTATGAGTGTATTGCGATATACACCACCCGTAGATGAATTGGCAATATAGTTACCTGTAATTGAATTTTGATATGTATAACCTGTAGTGGCATTTGCAATATAAGAGCCTGTAATTATGTTACTGTAAACATTAACTGTAGTATAATTTGCAACATTAGAGCCTGCAATTAAATTATAACGTACATGGCCTGTAGCGTTATTTGCAATATAAGAGCCTGTAATTATATTTCGATAAACATCACCTGTTGCACTGTCAGCAATATCGTAGCCTGTGATTTGGTTGTAATACACAGCGCCTGTGGCGTTATTTCCAATATCTTTACCTACAATATTGCAATAAGTATATCCCGACTCGGACGCAAACGCAGAGCCTATGATACTGTTGTACGATCCTTCATTTGTGCCCAGATTGCCTGATATCAGCACATTGCCACCGTCAAGGACAGTAAGACCGTTGTCTCCGTCGTCAACCAGATACAGACCGTCACCGTCAACAGCTCGAACCTTGTCAGTGGCTAAGTATTTCCCGCTGACCATTGTGAAGTTTTCTGACGTGCCCGTGTCTGTGTTCTGGGTATGCCTTGCAGCCGTGTTCTCCGAGATGCCGTCATGGTCATGCAGAGTTGTATCTCCACCATCTGTTAAGTCGGTAGCATTCACGTCAGATATATTATTTACTTCTGCCCCGTCTGCTACATTTAAAATAGTCCTCACATCCGCCGCACTAAGATCATCTATTGAACCACCAGTCTTTCGTCCAACTATAGTCTGTTCAGCAACTGAAATCCCATCTATATTACCTGCTCCAATACGTGCAACTATTTCCTCTGCACCTATACTGACCTTAGCTGCTGTATTAGCACCAGTTCCAACAGCAAGATCTCCAGCAGCATCCCAAATAGCGTCTGTAGATACGTCTCCACCACCTCCAGCTCCAACAGCTGTCCAATCTCCAGCTTTGTTTTTATATTTTATTGTCCCACTGTCATTCTTAATACCGGCAGAGTTATCTCCATTAACACCTGCATTGTCCTGACCGAGGTAAAGTTCTCCAGCGTCAGGTGCATCAGACTCTATAGTGAAGGATGCTCCTGTAGTCCCTGTGTCTGTATTCTGAGAATGTTTCTTACTTACCGCATCGTCAACGTCAGTTTTAGTTGGCCCATCTGCAAACCCTGTGGTGTCATCTACATGATAAGGGATATAACCATCTGTTAAAGATGCAATTCGTACATTACTAGGATCTATAATATTACCAGATACAACTTCAGCTATTGACTTAGGTAACCATTTAGAAGATGGATCATCCCACCTCATTAAGTCATTGTTAGAGATAGCTGCTAGATTTACATCTGAGTGATCCGAAGTTGAAGATATAGCATGAGATCGAGTGTGCTTTTTAGACACTGCATCATCTACATCTGCTTTAACAGGACCATCAGCAAAGCCAGTAGCATCATCAACATGATAAGGAATGTAGCCATCACTCAAGGCTGATAACTTTATATTTGCAAATATTGGACTATCTGTTGACTTCAAACTATAATAAGTTGTTCCGGCTCCCATCAGGATAACCGCTGTAGCTATGATCGTCCAAATATTAAATATCTTTCTCATTATTACTCCTATGTAGTTATCCACGTACCTGTAGCTGTCTTTATTACCCAAGTGACAATACTATGAACATATTCCAAGACTAGAACTGCCAATGCAGATGTAGAATATGCTGAACCAGCAACAGACGAATCACTAATAATATCGTTATCAGATACTTGCACAGTTAGCTTACCACTATTTATATTCATTAAAGTTACTCCATATCCATCTTGATCAGCCCCAACAGACGGAAGAGTAAAGATTTTATCCAAAGCTGAATTCATTCTATGTGTCATTTCTAATTCAGCTATCGTTATTATATGATTATCAGTATATGTAGCCGGTTCAGGTGGAAAGTGTTTAACTTCCCATCCATCTGCAGACTCATTCCATCTGATAAGGTCTCCAGTAACTGTACCTTCAATGCCAACCAAAGACCCCATATCTTCTTTGCGTAATACATCTATGTCGTCAACAGGATTACCAGCAGATATAGGACCGTCTGTAGCTATAGCCTTGTCAAAGTCCACATTATCATATCCATGGAAGTTGACTAAAGAACCTATTGTAACATATTTACGAGCCATAAGAATAAATTCAAGATCGTTTAAAAATTATACGAACTTATATATATCTCCAGTCTTCAACTGGATGGTCGTATGTAAGTTCTTTGTATTCAGCTTCGAGATTATCAGGATCGTCATTTGGACTGAAGTACCTTTCACCAAGCTCTAACATCTCAATAAGATACGCCAATCCATCCATTAAATCCCAGAGAGCGGACCTAGGAAACATAAGTAATTGTTGTTCAAGCTTCTTTATAGTTGCACAAGAAGCATTGTGATATATATAGCCACCTCGGTAGTAGGGAACTAATTCCTTTATTCGATGTTCTTTCTTCATTCCTCCACGAGCTTTTAACCAGACAAGTTCAAAGAACTTACCTCTGCGAAACATTTCATTTTTAATAGGTTGTTTGATAAACTCGTTTAGGGAAGTCTCTTCGATACCCAAGACCTTCGCATCTAGCATTATACCCATTCCGAAGAGGGCATCATAGATTTCGTCAGGATACAGCTTTTCTGATATAGCATCTCGGACATAGATCTTAGCACTATTTAGGTCAATTCCTATACCTATTATAGCTGATTCAGCAGAGTGGATTTTGACAGTTTTGGCAGGGTCAAGAATGACCACAGTTTCGATATTGGAATCTTGTTGAACTTCTACATCGAGTGTAGAAAGGTCATTTTCAGTCTTGGCCCTGTCAGGCGGTAAACTATAATATCGAAAGTAATCAGTTTTAAACGCTGCGTCTTTTGTTGATATAGGTAAGTTACGAAGCTCTCGAAAGAATACGTCAGTCTGACCAGCATCTACATGATGTTGCCACTCAGCTTGGATTGCCTCATCAGAAATAAAGTTAGGCGCAGTCGAGTGAAAATCATCATCACAAGCCTCAAGACGTATAGACTTCCACTCTGGTGAATCAAGTAGCTTTTGGAGAACAGAGTCTTCATGTTTGAGAGTGTCGATGTAGACTATTTTGGACTGGCTAGCTTTAGGCCCGATACGAGGAAGGGCCTTAATAACATCTGCATATAGCCACTCATACCAAGCTTTACGAATATCTTCATTGTTAATCTTAACAGGGTCTTCGAGGTCATCTATGACAATCAACCCTGGGCGGTCATTCTTAAACAACACACCTCGAACCTGCTGTCCTGCACCACGAGGCCAGACTAAGGTATCATAGGCAACCCAAGATTTCTTGCTAAAGACCTCCTCAAATTCCCCAGTAGAAACATCACGAGACTTGAAGTCGCCAAAGAAACCTTTGATGTCTCTATTAGTTACCAACTCTCGGCGTAGATTCTCAGTTTGAAGTGAGGCAGCGTCATGACTCTTGTTAATATAACATATAAAAGGTGTGTGACGGAATAGGATGTATCTAGCCATGAGGGCAAGAGCGACTATTGATGTCTTGCCCCACCCACGAGGTGCAGCTATAGCTACTTTTTGATCAGGGCCATCAATTAGATCAAATATCTTTCCATGAACATTCTCAGCAAACGGCACGTAGAAACGTTCTGGAAAGAAAGTTTTAGCTACCATCCTGGTGCTTACTGCACATCGGGATAGGATATCTTGTAGATCTTGGTCTATCATAGTTAAGCTACTTGAGCATTAGCTCGGCTAAGGTTTATCTTTCTTTGAGCTTCCAAGACCCTATTCTGCCAAGAGTTTCTACGAGTTACTCGTTTGGTAATAGGGATCTTTAGTACATTGTAATGTGCAGGAATAGCAAAGGATCTTCCTACATGATCCATATACACCTTTGTATCATCAAGTCCTACCCAGCGAATTAACTGGCTCAGTTCTATATCTTCATGAGTATAGCATATAGCGTTAGGTAAATGCCCTGTACCTATTCCTTTACGTCCTTTTAACCCTTTAATAGAACAGTGAAGATGAAGCTGATCAGCAGGATCTAAGAAAACATGTTTGTTTTCACTAACCATCTTCCAAAATCTATAATCTATATAAGGATCACCAGGGATAGCTTGTTCAAATATTGAGAGTATGTTTTTAGTGAATCCTGTCTGACAAAAACTTGTATGAGATCTATTAGTAATTCTGCCAAATTTAGATACTTGGACATGATAGTAGCGAGCCAGTCCTTCACCAACCAAGTCATAGACATTTAGATACTTACTCATAGTATCTATGTAATTAGGCCCGTACCAATCATCATCTTCGATAATTAAGATCTTGTCACCCTTAATATGAGGGAGGGCAGTTTTTATATTTATGTTAAGAGTGTGCCCTTCACCTTTGCTAGGCTCTCTTCTAATGTAATCTATACCCTCCCTCAAATACTCAGGAAGCGGAGTAAATCCATCGTCTACAACTATCCACTGAGTATAAGGAGTAGTCTGACGCTTCATCCAGTTACGACACAGGGCAAATGCCTCTGGACGATCACCAGTAGGAGTGATACAAGTTATAGTGCCATGTCCTTCTTTATCCCACAGACCTTCTATTTCAGACTTTCCAGCGTTCCTTCGAAGAGTTCGAGTACCCGATATGTCATGTCTGACATATTCACGAGGAGCGCTTTTCCAAGAGATGCCAGTACCAGAAGAATGCCCAAGGCCAGGAAACTCCTTAATGACTGAATTCGCTAATCCAATTCTATTTATAGCTAACATAGTATCTATTGCTGGTGCTCCATGGTGGATGAAAGGTGGGTATTTAGCATATTCCTTTAACTGGATTAAGCAGAAGTAAGGATGAAGATACCTAATTGAACCGTACTTGGTTTGATTAGGTCTAGCTCCAAAATCCCATCCTCCGATGTCAGTTTGTTCAGTATAACCTACTCCATAGGTATTATCCTCCATCATGTTGAGCATAGATTGAACAGGAGATTTTAACATCTCAATGTCAGAATCGAAGATGAGGACATGAGGAGTAGTAACATGCTCTATGCCATAACAAAGACCTCGGCCATGCCCTATGTTGTAGCCTACTTGGAATACCTTAGTATTTGGATCATTTATAGATGCAATATAGCTGTAACAAGGGTCAGTTTTGTCTGAACCATCTATGATGATTAGTTTCATATAAGGGTGGTGAGATCTAACTGACTCATAAGATCTTTTGATCAAATCAAGGGAGTTATAAACAACTGTTAGACCAGTAACTGTGTCATCGACAGATTGTATATTTTTTAAACGATCTTGATTGGCAGTATCTTCTTCTGTCTGTCCTTGACTTATGCGAAGAGTTTTGCTATACACCTTGTCATGCCAATAGTGGGACTTACTATGCTTGAATGCTTTGAAGATGAACTCGAAGTCACCAGTAGTAGGAATGGGAAGGAAGTTATGAATATGATCTTGCCAGAGTTTATTCTTCATGATGAAGCAGGAAGCGCCTATATGCTTGCGAACAAGTTCTTTCTGTCCCCAACAGATGTCAGTTGTAGGTCTAGGATGCCCATTTATAAGCATACGGATGAAGATGATGTCTGGGTAATTTTGAGCTTTAGCAACTTCCTTCATCTCGGATATAAAGGATGAGGTAGTAATCACATCATCGTCATCGAGGATGAATACATAATCTCCAGTAACCTTATGCTTGTTAGCGTAGAACATCTTATTAGCATGGGCTATTCCAAGACCTTTGTCATCATTTAAGATGATGTGTTCAAAGTCTGGGTCAGTCTGCGAGTTGACACTTGCTATACAACTCTCAAAGAGTTCTGGTCTAGCTGGATGATGTCTGGTTACTATAGATAAAAATGGCATAGTTATTTAACCTTAAAAGTTGCAAACTGTACATTTAGCTTATTCCACATAAACTCATTATAAGGTACACAGTGTTGATCTGCTACAAGTTTAATATCTGAATGTATGACTTCTACTGTCCAATCGTGAATAGTGATTATAGATCCTGATGCAAGCTTTGGAGCCCAAAGGTTGAATTCCCTAACTTTATCACCTCCGTCACAGATGAAGAGGACTTTGTCTGTGAAGTTGTTAGTGAATTGACTAACTGCATGTTCAAACTCTTCGCCGAACTCATCTATCTGCATAAAGGTTATGCCGAGATGGTTGAATACCTTCTCATTATGTATATGCTGGGTGTCGACAGTTAGGATAGGAATATCTTTTGTTATTCCCCAGAGGCCGAGAACTGTAGTTAATGCACCATGTCCAGTGCCTATTTCGACCACTTTAGAGAATTGATTATCTTCCATAAGCTTATCTATAATATAATATAGATAGTAATTATGCTGCATAGGTTGACCTATGAATGATAGTCTCCATTCCCAGGATTCAGAATCTGTGTGGAATTTTCGCTCTACGTTGTGTATGTTATGACATGGCATTAGACAGCTCCAAAATCTAATGGTCTATCCTTTACAGACCTTTTGTGGAAGTAGGGTGATGAACCTATACGAACACCCCAGTACATGGGCCTGTAGATGAAAGCAGATTTTCCAGTAGCCTTCATAGCCTCTTTAAATACAGAGTCTGCTACATCTCTTGTAGCAATAGGATCTGAGTCATATCTGTAAAGGTAATCATGAAGGGTAGCTTCCCTATGTGCTCGATTGCCCCAGCATGAGTAGATAATAGGGAGTCTGGGGACACTGGCAAAGTCTGTGACGAAGTAAGCAGGGACAACTACTTTGCCTATTAGATCACTTTCATATATGAGATCATCAAGGAGCATCCATAGCTTATCATTAATAGCTGTAGTAACAAGATCAGATGTAAACCTACTCATCCTTAAATTCCTCCATGTATCTATATACTCGTTCGAGATAGAAGTCTCTATCTGCAGGAGCACAGTAGTGAATTGTTGCTTTACCTATTGTCTTCCAGCGCTTTAGAAGGAGGCGAAGAAAGAGGATGCCACATACTATATCAACGATGTCGTTGTCTATCCTTCCCATCTCTTGGAGGAGATCTTTCATAGCTATTGACGACATCTGAAAAACACCGAGGCATCCAGTAGGAGATTTTTGAAACTCACCTAATGAACTCTCTACCATAGCAATAGAAACAGCCCAAACTGGGTCAATCCCAAGAAGCTCTGCAACTTGCTCAATCTTGGCTTTTGTCTCTGCTTGTTTTTTGGTCAGTATGTAGTTTATCAACTTAGTCGTCTTCATAAGGTATTACCATCCTAGTTAGACTTCTAACTGATACCAGTGTAGTAAATGAACTGAGGGCCATTACAGATTCGTAAGTCGTAAGAAAAGTCTCGACCACATCTAGTATCCGAGTTATAATGTCGTAGTCATAACCACCATCCTCATACCACGCAAAGCGCTGCTCATGCAGATATTCATCACTTCCGTCCTTAGTAACTGTCGTATGCACAGTGAGATACACCCAACAGCTTAAAGGCTCATGGTTGAGGTTTACAACATTCCAGAAGTTTAACAGAGTGGCATTTACTGAGACTATTAGCTGCGCTATAGTATTTTCAACATTCTCAAACTCAGACATATCCTCAGGCATCTAATCCTCCTTTACAACATCTATAAATCCAGACTCCTGTGAAGCCTGCTGCCCACGTTTTTTGAAAGCTTCTAATTCATCCCTGGTCAACGAAGTATGAATGCTGTGACTTTGAATCTTAGTAGGTGCTCGCAGTCCTGACATCTCCTTCAGAAACTCAGTTGCAAAATTACCTTTGTCTTTCAGTCCAAGCTCTCCACTTGCATCGTCAAAGATATCATGGTACACAGCTAAGCACTTGTCAGTAATTACTCGAATTTTTTCAGAAATTTTTTTCGCTTCTTGGTCTCTATCCTGCCGAATATCACTAAGTTTCTTCATCCCAAGTTCAGAGTTCAACGTCTGAGAGACACACACAGGAGTGATGTTTAAGATCTGGGCAATCTCTGAGTGTTTAAATCCCTGAGCAGCGAGATTTATAATCTCATGATTACGCTGCCAGAGCTGCTTAATCTCATAAGATTTCCTTTCTCCCTCACCAGCCCTACGTTGATCGGCCTCTAGAAACTCAAAGCCGTAGAGCCCACTTCTTCGCTGAACACCTTCCATTGGATACACCTCCTATTATGTACCATTTTACACCCTCCAATGTGGTATGTCAAGGTGCATCTCCGTGTATTTCCATGCAGATTGTTCAAATTCAAAACGATCTTGGTTTGTGTAGATGAAATGTACAACATGGTACATTTAGTTAATCTACATCCAAAATGTGAGAGAGGTAACCCGCGCGGGGATGAACCTACTTTCCCCCTTCGACCTCCAATATGATAAAAAACTCGTGGTACGAATTAGCTTGACAAAATATGGAATGTATGTATAATGGAGTTAACAATTTGATAGTACATGATGTTTGATACGTTATGTATCTATGGTTAGGCTCTTTGACAACTGAATATGTGAGCGGTGTAGTGGCTGTGATAAGCCTAGGTGCAAAACGAAAGGACTGCATACTATGGACTTAAAGCAGAAGCTAGAAGGAATCAAGCTGGTAAAGGCTACCTCTGTAAAACCATATAAAGAGGCAACTGAAAGTAAATCGCTGTATATTGAGATGGATTATAGTGACTTAACCATCGAGGATATATTAGCCAAGGCTCTGAAGTCGGATGTAATCGACTGGCAAAATGGAAGCGGGGGAAGAAAGAACTATAAGAATCTGGTTAATGGAGAAACTATTAAGGTGAAAGCCAGCGCTCCAGGTTCGGCACCTCAGATAGATCCTGAGACTGCTATGATACTGAAGCTGCAGGCCATGAGTCCTGAGGAGCAAGAGAAGTACCTGGCTGAGTTGGCAAGCAAAGTAAAGAAGTAATAACCTATATCAGCACCTAGGTTTAATACAGTCACTAATGAATAACCTATGAAGGGAGGTGAATAGAATGAATTATCCTTATGCTAAGCTGGCTGAACTGGGTTATGGACAACATAACTACTGCTTAGATGATGAGAGGTTAGAGAAGCTACTAAGCATGATAAGACCTAGTATGCCAGAGTCAAGTGATAAAGAGATAATAGCCGTATGTATATATCACTATGGCGGTACTGTCGTTGAGGCACTAATAGATAAAGTGTATAATGATAGTCTATAACATCTAATATATGAAAGGAGTAAGATGGAATTCTACATTGGAGTAGAGTCAAAGGAAGGTGGAGTACTAACCTCTGCTCCTTTGAACTCGACAGCATTCAAAGATACTTATGAACTCAGGGAGTATCTTGAAAGCTTGGTGGAGACATACCCTGAAGGTGAACTCTTCATCAGGGTACGATAACTATTAACCACTTTTAGGCTCATGGAGTACTATGTACTCTATGGGCTTTTTTTATGCCCTGAGCCAGACCATCTACGGTCTATTTGGTACTATCTAGTGCTATGGTATTAGTTTGTTTATAATTTGAACGATCTGTGACCAATTGTACCAAATTGTACCTTTACAATCCACTATAGGTATGTTATATTGTTTGTATGTTTGTTTGTTTGCATGTTAGCCATGTTATCCGTTTGTCTATCCGCCTCCCCGCCGGATGGGTATAAAACGATCTATGAGGACATTTAGAAGAGTATATATAGAGAGATATATATAAGATATAATATAGTAGTATATATAAGAGAGATATAATATAGTATATACTACACACTATATATAGTATAAGATATATATGTTAGAGAGAATGTTATTAGATCGTTTAATGGGTGGTTGGGTGGAGGGTGGATAGACAAACTGAAAACGTTGCAAACGTTGCAAACAATGCAAACAAATAACTAAGTGGAGGGATAATAAGATGGATGATGTAAAGAAGGAAAGGACTGTTCCGGTAGCGAGTAGGGTAGATGTATGTAGGTTGGCTGAGTTGGATAGGTACTGGGCAGGAGAAGGGATGTATGTGAGAAGTATGAGTCAGTTGGTAAGCTGGAGTATAGAGTTGTTAAGAGAGGTGCTGATAACTAATGGGATGATTGTAGAGAGATGTGAATCAGTAGTGGAGGCTCATAGGTATATGATGGACAGAGGGTTATATCAACAAAGTATGAAGAATAGGGTTTCTAAGAAGTTAGGACAAGCTATAGCATTTGAAGGGATGAGGGCTGAGGGTATTGATCCAAAGTATGCTGCACCTAAACAGTATAATATAGTACATAGAGGGGAGAAAAGTGAAGTTGAGTTAAGGTTGAATAACAGAGAATTGGATAACTTGGTAGAGATATATAATAAGATAGAGAGTAGTGAAAGACAGGTGGTGAAAGAAAGTATGAGTGATGAAGAGATGAGGACTAAGATGAGGGAGATAGAGGAAAGTGATAAGAGGGAGGAACAGGCTATGAGGGAGTACCTGGATGGGTTGCAAGATCGTTCAAAATTTGAACGAACTGAAAATGAATAACCTTATTGACAAATGATGAAATTTGTGATATGATGGAATTGATAGTGAGAAATAATAATCTTTGATCGGGGGTTGTTTCTATGGACAGTATTAAGAAAGTATTGATGGAAAGGGATGGGATGAGTGCGAGTGAGGCAGATGAACTCATCTCTTTGGCAAAGGCTGACTTGATGGACAGGTTAGCAGAGGGCGACATGCCCTTTGACATCTGCGAGGAGTGGTTTGGCTTAGAGCCAGACTATATTGATGACCTTATCTTTTAGGGAAATAAGATGAAAAGTAAAAAACAGATTGAGGAAGTATTAATAGCAAAGAAAGAGTATGAGAAAACAGCTTGTTATTACATAGGATGTATCGGTCATGAAAGGAACAAGGCTGAACTACGTCTTAGATCAGCAAAGCAGAAGTATCACAGTCTAGCCAACTTACTAAAAATGAAAGGAGGAATAAAGTGGTAAGCATTCTAGGACAGCACATATCATTGATTAGGCCAGGTACATATTACAGGCATTATGTGCCTAAGCGTAGGATAAAGTACAGATGTAAAAACAGGAAAATTAAACTAACGGCAGAAAGAAAGAAGGAAATTAGCCATGAACTTGGATATAGATTCATTGAAACGGCTGAGTGAGTTGGAAGAGATGTTAAAACCTTTGTACACTGATGTAGTCCTCTACAAGAAAATGTATGAGGATTCCTTCAAGAAGTGGTACAAGGTCAAGAAGGAGTATGAGACCTTGGATGCTGACCTTGCAGAAGGAGACGGAAGGAAGAAGGTTGTAACTAAAAAAGACAAGGCAGTGCCAAAGGCACAGGAGTTCACTGTACAACAGGTACAAGAACTAGCCAAGAAACTTGGAGTAAAACTATGAGCAATAAGCCTCTTAAGCCTCCTACTGTATGCCGACACTGTGGGAAGGTGATCCCTAAGAAGGACAACCCTAGAAACCGCAGAAGGTGGTGTCTAAAGCCTAAGTGTCAAGAGGCTAAGAAGGCATATGAGAGGAAGGTAGAAAGAGATAAGAAGATGGAGAGGAAGTCCTATGCATATAGTAAGCAGGTAGAGAAGGGTACAGGAACTTACGTATGCAAGGACTGTGGGAAACTAACAACGAACAGGCTTTATTGTCCAGCCTGTAGAGAAAGGAGGTTAAATAGTGTTGGGCGAACAGATGGTGACTGGATCTATTTCTTTCCAGGATAAATAACCTTAAAGAAAGGAGAAGAAGGATGAAACGACTAGAGGAGTTTAATGACAGTGAGTTGTTGGAACTTACTGACAAGGGAGTGCTCAACTTAATTGACTACGAGTGTGCCCTTGAAGGCGTTCCGATGCTTCCGCCCTCACCTGGGCCAAAGCCAAAGGCAAATCTTCCTGAACCAGATACACAATGCTTTGCAGTAGCAGGTGTTATGACTTGTGATGCTGACCATGCGAGACGAATTTTAGAAGCTATATGTGGCGGATGGCTTGTTGAATCCACATACGATAGTGACTATCACAATCGGTATTTGAAGCGTCTTTGTGAAAGTGATTACAATTACCCTAAGATTACAACCGAAACTCATCGTAGCCAAGAACAATGGGATTCCATCAAGGAAGAGGCCACTAAATTTAATATGTTAAAAAAAGAATGGGAAGCAAAAAACGATGAATATGAAAAGGCCTTGAAGGCACGTTCTACCATTACAGACAGGGTATATGGACAGATAGAAAGTGCACGGCATCACTTCCAGACTTGTGAACGACTTCGTGAGGAGTTCAAGAGGTATCTGGAGCTAGCTGAGGGAAATAGACAGATTGCACTAAACTTCTTGGATAAGGCTAGAGACCTTTCTGAGTTTCCAGAGTTGTATGATGAGTTCTGTCCAAAAGAAGTGGAGGAAGAGACTACCGTCTGAAAATGAACAACCTTATTGACAATATTTAATAGGTGTGGTATGATAAGCATTAATAATTGTACCAACAATTACATTGACAAATGAGTCGAGGTATGTTTTAATCAGAATTAAATAATCCAAATGGTTCAAGATTCATTTTATCAACTTTTAAATTTTTAGGAGGATTTATTATGTCGAAGAAGTTAGAAGTACATGCGGTAGTTCCGGAGAACAAAGAAAAAGGGATAGCGAGAATGGAAGGAGCAGTCTTGGTGGACTGCCCAGATACTCTGGAAGAGGCAAAACAGATGGGAGTTAGTGATGAGGCAATACTCTCCAATGCTGTAGCCAACTGGAAAGTAACTTTGCAGAGTAACATCAGAAGCGGTTTGCGAAGGGGAGAAACAATCGAGGCCATTCAGGCCAGACTCGGTACTGCCAAGATGGGCGTCGCACAGACTGGTGGCAGGGTTGATCCTGTTCAGGCCTACCTCGCTGCATTTGCCAGCGCTACTCCGGAGAAGCAGGCAGAGATGCTTGCTGAGTTGAAAAAGAGGGCATCTAAGTAACTTAACAACATAATTCCAGGATTCCTCTCAGTGCGTCAAACCACTGAGGGGAATTAAGACCGTTCAATTTTTAAATGATCTAAGACGAAAGGAGTAAAAGCAATGATACTTACCGGTAAAGCAGTTGAAGTCGCTGAGGAATTCGAAACTCTCAACGACACACTACAGAAACAATTCAAAATAGAATCAACTCCACTAAATGAATATGATCAAACTGCCTTCTATTTAATTCAGAGGATGTTCGAGATAGATACAGCCTTCCGAGCGGCCTTAAAAAGCTTTTTCATACTTTATTCCGGAGCAAATGTAGAAAATCAAATACCTAAGTTGCTCACTTCCTTAATCAAATTATCATGTGATATACTACCAGGCAAGAAGTCGTAGGACAAAGGGGAGATGGTTATGGAGAAGGCGGCGAAATGGTCAACGCACTGGGTTGTGGCCTCAGCACTTGCAGGTTCGAATCCCGTCCTTCTCCCCAATATAAAGGAGTCTTCTAATGACTAATCAATGGCAAAGATGGAAAGGGATAATGAAGTGCTATCCATTTGAGGAAAAACGCCTTGCCAAATGGCAACCTCCTTATATTGTCCAGCCAAAGTATGACGGAGATAGATGTCGTAATGAACCTTTGGAAACCAGCTCTATTTTACTAACAAGCGAAGAGAACATCTTCTACAGCGTACCTCACATAAATGAACAACTTGATAAATCGGGTCTATCAAACACACCTTGGGATGGTGAGCTATACAATCACAAGGTTCATGAAGAAGGTGGTCATGAACTTATCCACTCTATAGTCTCAAGAACAGTCAACCTACATTCTCGATACAAGGAAATGAACTTTCACATATTTGACATAAAGTATCCAGGAATGAGTCAGATGGAAAGACTGTCCACCTTAAACAAATTAGCCTCCAGCACACTACCGCCCAACATTAGAGTAGCTCCTTATTGGATATGTGAAACACTTGACGAAATCAAGAAAGTGTATGATACACTCATTTATAGAAAGTACGAAGGTATTATAATTCGTCACCTTCATAATACTTATGAAGAGAGACGAAGCACTCTTTTGATGAAGTTCAAACCCAAACGAACTGATACATATAAGATAGTTGGGTGGAAAGAAGAAGTGTCCATCAGTGGTGTACCTAAAGGACGAATAGGTTCTTTGATCTTGTCGTCCCAAGACGGAGATGAGTTTGGTGTAAGTGCTGGGCTTGATGGAGATGAAAAAGCAAAGCTGTGGGACATCAGGGATACTTTAGCTGGAAAAACTGCTATAGTACACTATCAACACTTAACCAACAAGAACATACCTAAAGGGACTTTTGATATAGAAGTTATAATCTGATTTGGAGGTGATATAGTGGCAAGAGGAGAGGCAGTAACTAAGGAAACCAAAGAACGCATCTTGAAGATGAAAGCCGAAGGGCTTAAACGTTCTGTAATTAAAGAAAGACTTGGTGTATCTGATTGGGTTATAACTAACGCTATTAAAGACTCACAAAAGAATACTTACAAGGGTACGTTTAACTGGAATAGAGAAATCCTAATTCTATACACAACAACTTCGTCTCCTCAAAGAGCTATGAAAAACTTTTCGCATCAGTTAGCTACACTTACTGGATACTCTGCAAGGTATATAAGGGAGTATTTCAGCCCTGATGCTAATAACTGGGAAATAGAAGAATTGAAGAAACCTATAACAAACAAGGAGGATTAACTATGGAGAGATCATTTTACATTGCAGGTGTTCAATATCATGAGATGAATAAGGTGTTGGATATCCTAGACGATGGTATGGAACTGACTCTAGTTCCTGAACCAACAAACAAGTATGACCCAAACGCTGTGCGCATAGAGTTTGACGACACTATGCTTGGCTACATACCTAAACAATTCTCTAGCGAGATAGCTGGAGCTTTGGAATTAGGCACTGAACTGGTATGTATTATAACTGACTTTAACAAGACTGCCTCACCCTGGGAACAATGTAAGGTGACAATCTCAGAAATTGAGGAAGAGGATATAGCGTAATGTCTGAAGATACTTGGACTACTATAAGTGGACGAAAGATTAAGGTATGTAATATGGAAGATAGGCACATTATTAATACTATTAAGCTATTATTAAGGACGGCTGAGATCAAGAGGAACAAAATAGAGAAGTATTATCTTAATTGCCCATATCCACAAGGGGATATTGCTACATACTGCTTTGAACAGGAACTTGACCGAGTTATACAGTCTACTTATGAAGACTATCTTCCACCAATTTACTGTACCTTAGTAGAAGAAGCAAAAAAGAGAGAAATAGAAATCAAGGAGATAAAATATGAAAGTAGTATACTGTGCTAACTGTGGAACGAAGCTGGCAATATCAAGGAAGGCTTTACCTAAATACGGTAAGATAATTGACATAGTCGAATATCACGTCTGTCCTGACGAGCCTATCCCATTAGACCTAACTCCAAACGAAGTACCTCCATTTGTGGAAGTGAAGGAGAAGAACAAGTTCGTTCAAAATTTAAACGATCTTAAATCACAATCTATTCTCGGCACAATAGGGACAAATTCCTTACGAGACCGTAGAGAGGAAGCCCCAGTTAAATCTTTAGCTCCATCAGCTATACTGGACTCTATAAACAACTCATTACACACACCTTTAGCGCATGACCTCGAGGATATAGACGATGACGACTAATATTTCAGATACCAATGTGTATATAGTTAATAAAAGTAGTCATGACTTTTCTGCAGCCAAACAGTTTGGGAATATAATCTTTCTCAGCGAAGGGCCTATGAACAGATATGCTACTAACAATATACACAGGGTCTTTAATGTAGTTATGAGAGATTCTAACAAGGGTGATTATATAGTTCCTTGCTCACTAAATGTTATGAACAGCATAGCATCTGCTATATTTGCGAAGAAACATGGCAGAGTTAATCTACTATTGTTTAAGGAAGGTAGATACATAGAGCGAAACATTATATTGGATTAGGGTGTTAATTATGTCTATCAAAGGAAAGAAAAGAAAGATTGGAGATTTCTTTAAATTTCTGTATGCTATTACTGACTTATTTTGTAAAGACAAGAAAAAGATAAAAAAATCATCTAAGAAAAGGATGAAAGACCATGAATCCTGAAAGCGTAAGAGAGATTGGTAGATGTAAGTGGTGTGGCTGCATTCTGTATGGTCGTTTCTTCATGAACAATCTAGAAAGTACGTTCTGGGAAAAAGGATATGAAGAGTGTAAACACTACGAACCTGAATATAGTGATGCAGAAAGGACTGCATTTTATGCTGGAAATAATTTCAGATTTATACAATTTCAGTAAAAGGGAGTTGAGGGATTTGAAATGAACATCATAATGCTAATCATAGCCCTATTGTTCGGCGACCCTGAAGTGCAGGCGAACCCTATTGTCAATAAGCCAGTACCAGTAGCCGTTGAGAGGGCGATGCAGAAAATGGGGCCGAGGTATCAATACAAACTCTTGCCGGATGGTAGGCTGTATGTTGACCAGGGTCAGGGTTGGAAGAGGTTGAGGTATTAAGGAGGGACGATGAACGCAATTAAACTGGCAGTTTTGTTTCATGAACTATATGAAAAACATGCGCACGAGTTTGGGTATGATACAAAAGAAGACACAAAGATTTTCAAAGCTCATACTCCAAATGGAAAACTGATGATAAAGGTGTGTCGAGAAATACAGAAACATGTAAAGATAGAAAAAATATAACACCCAAATCAACGGCTCGACCGTTGAATCTGAAAGTTGAGGTATTAAGGAGGAGAACGAGGCTAGAAATGAGATATCCAAACAAGAAAGCAAAACGCAGAGCCGAGTATTTAGAGCGAAAAGCTCGGCGAGAAGCAAAGCACAGGGCTGTAATTAACCGAAACAAAGCTATTGATAGTGCTCAAAGTATAGAGGATCTTGCAAAAGCAATGAATGTTCCGTTGGGGCCGAAATGTTTTGAGTACAAACGATAGCGAGATTTAGGTATTAAGGAGAAATTATGGAAGGATTAACAAAAACACGTGAACGGATTATGGCTATTGTGGATGAAAAGCATGGAGCATATTGGGGGGATTTTATCAAAGAGATACCAGAACTCCCGCCTGAAGAAATTCAATTCGCACTCCGGTCTTTGATTAAAGACAAGATGCTCAGAATGAAAGATGATGATTATGAGCATGATTGGGAATATATACGCTGTTGTATTTAGATTAAGGTATTAAGGAGGACCTATGCAAAACTTACCAATTCAAGACTCATCAAAATTGAGTGATTACGTTAGATGTAAAAGGTATTATTTCTATCGTCATGTGTTAGGTTGGGCTCTTGATGCTCCAGCACATGATACTCACTTTGGTGCATGTTGGCACATAGCAAGGGAACACCAATTACTTTATGGGTATGATGATATAGAAGGTGCATACAATGCCTTCATAAACGAATACCGTAAAGAGTTTGACCCTGAAACTGACAACCTGTACCTTCCAAAGACTCCGACAGCAGTGTTAAACGCTTTAAATGTATTTGCAAGTGAGAAGAAGCGAGACTTGATTGACAATGAGGTAGTTGAAATAGACGGTACAAAAATGACGGAAATATCTGGGACTGTCCCTGTAGATGATAACAGATTTCTATGCTACCGTCTCGACTCCATTATGAGAAGAAAGGAAGATGGTAAGATATTTTCCTGGGATCATAAGACAACTTCTGAAAAGTATTTAGTTGGAAGACAGTGGGCTGATCAATTCTACCTAGGAATCCAGAATGGCACCTATACACATTGTCTATACTGTATGTTTCCTATCGAAGATGTATTGGGGATAGAGTTCTGCGGTGTAGGATTTGCATTCTTAAAACGTGGATCAAGTGCCCGTCCCGCAGGATATCATATATCTACCAGACGAGTACCGGCATACAAGACACCTGAACAGATGAATGCTTGGCTATGGCTAGTCAATGACCTTTTGGATGATATCGAAAGGGAGTTCGATCGCCTGAATCACTGCTCAGAAAATGACTCAGTACTAATGGCATTTCCTATGAACCCTTCAGGATGCGGTGCATTTAGAGGATGCCCTTATCATGATTACTGTATATCCTGGAGCAACCCACTACAGAGAAATGATGAACCTCCCTTAGGATTCAAGGTTGAGTTTTGGAATCCTTTGAATATGGAGACTACTAACAAAATAAACCTGGAGTGGAATAAGTAAATGGAATTCAATGGAAGGTGGAGTGGCAAAAGTCTTTTGACAGATAAGTTTGTTGAATATCTTCTCGATTCTGGCAAACATGTTTTGTGCTTAAGCCCAGATCGTATGATACTTAAGCAAAGAGTGAGGCACTTAACGCTGCTTGAAAACATTCAGACTGAAGAAGTAGAACCAACTATTTTCTATGACGATATGAAAGGAGTATAACAATGGCTTATGATTATAAGAACGAGCTAGAAAAGGTAAAGAACTATTATGAGGGAGACCCTTTACAAAAACGTTTCTCGGCCCTTATAACCGGAGAGACTAATGCCGGTAAGACTTATCTCCTAAGGACTGCTCGAAGGCCTATACACATAGACTCATTCGACCCAGGTGGTACAAAATGTCTTAGAGATTTAATCTCCAGTGGAGATGTCATAGCTGATACACAATGGGAAGACGAAGATCCTTACAGCCCTACTGCATTTGCTAAGTGGATGAAAGCTACTGACATGCGTATTCAGATAGGGTACTTCAAAAACTTTGGGACATACTGTCTTGACAGTGCTACTACCTTTGGTGAGGCGGTGATTAACTACGAAATGGGAGGTAAGGGCAGAGCTGGTGAAGTCCCTCAGCATCGCAAGGATTATAACCCGCAAAAAGTATTTATGACCAACTATATCAGAAAGCTTATGCGACTGCCCTGCGACTTCATCTTGACAGGGCACCTTAGAGAAATCAAGAAGCTAATCCACTTAGACACATCAACAGGAGTGGCAAAAGAAGATATCAAGTATAGGTTCCTAACTACTGGTCAAGCAGTGGTGACAATTCCTTTGCTGTTCGATGAAGTTTATGTTATCATAGGTGAGGAAGGTAGAACTGAACCAAAAAGAAAGATGTTAATAGACTCGGTCGGCACCTATGTGGCACGAAGTAGACTCAAGATGAATGGCTTGCTTAACGCTATTGAGGAGCCTGACATTAAGGGTATATTAAAGAAGGTTGGGCTACCTTGGGAAGATAAGCCTAAACTTGACATTGGTTAAGACCGTTCAAAAATTAAACAATCTAACAAAAAGGAGAGAGTTATGGAAGAAAAGACTTACATCATCACGTTTGCAAACAACCTTAGAAAGAGAATAACTGTGCCAGCAGACTGGAAAGTAACATTTGGACCTGCTGCAAAAGGAGCTAACACTTACATTGACAATAGGAGTCGTCAGTATAAAATGCCTCTAGCTTTACGGTTTTATGAGTCTGACACGAAGCAGAGGGCAATATTTACAGACGTAGTCGATTTCAGAGACTCATCTATTAAAATAGAGGAGGAGAAAGTACGAGTACACGAAAAGGAAGGGTTTATGGAGTGTGAAGGAGTCAAAAAGAGTACGGTATTTAGGGCGTCTACAAAGGAGTGGGTAGACCCCGATGAACCAGTGGCTGACATGGCTCTTCTTCCTCTAGACTCAGAGATGTTTGGGACAGATGAAGATTAAGGATACTTAAACTTTAAACAATCTAACAACGGAGGTGCTATCATGAATAAGTAATACTTAGTATACAAGGCAATGTCTATTATCTAACAACAATTAATCTTTAGGAGGACAAAATGTCTTTAACTGATTACAGTAGTTTCGAAAAGGAAATCACCGATGTACCAGAACCTATAACCCTGCCACGTGGATCAGAAGTCAAAGCCCGCATCATTAACATACGTGAGGGAGTGAGCGATAAGAACGGTGCTCAGTGGTACTCGCTCGTATTTGATGTCCCTAAGGAACCCCTTGCATTGGAGTTCAATGATTTCTTCTGGGACCTGAAGGATCGTGACAAGCTGGATGAAAAATCCTTCATCCGTGCTGTCCGGAAATTCAAGACTTTTGCTGAGGCCTTTGGTCTTGACTACTCCAAACCCTTTGATTGGGAAGAGCTGATTGGGTTAGAGGGATGGGTTATCCTCGGTGTCAGAAAGACTGATGAATATGGAGATCAGAACACAGTTTCCAAATACATCGCTGGTAGCTAATCAACTAATCTTTGCTCTTTGAGAAATCAAAGTGGGGCATGGGAGCAGGTAATTACTTGTAAGAGGCAAATGAAACAGTGTGAAATATCGACTATTGGAGCCAGGGGGCCTGCAGCAAAGATTCAACAACTAAGGAGGATTAAATGAAAAACGAAGAATTTATGAATATAGTAGATAGAGCCAATATAAGGGGCAAAAGTCTACTCACAAAGAAGGCTGTAGAATATGATAACACAGATGACCGACTCAGCCAATTCTACCGTGTATCGTACATACAAGAAGAGCTTCCAACTCAGGCATTAACTGGGATGATGATGAAGCATGTTACATCTGTCCTTGATATGGCTAAAGATCCTCTTGCTCCCAGCCTTAAGATGTGGAGAAGCAAGATTGATGATCTTCGTAATTATGCAGTGCTGCTCGAGGCACTGGTCATTGATCTAAAAGACCTCAACAAACCTCAGGAAGATTAACTATGAACTGGGATGCTTATTTCCATACTGTGTGTGAAGCAGTAGCTTCTAAATCTCCTTGTTTGTCCAGGCAGATAGGAGTTGTACTTGTAAAGGATCATTCTATAATCTCAACTGGCTATAATGGTCCTCCAAGAGGCATACCTCATTGTGGAGCAGACAGAATTGCAAAAGATAAAGTGCTATCAGACATAATACACGAGGCTAGTCATGACAAAGAGAATGATCTATGGATACCTTCATCTCCTCTCGTTGTCAATTCAACCTGTCCTCGCAGGCTCCTTGGTTATGCCTCTGGTACCCACATGGAACTCTGTCATGCTCAGCATGCTGAAGAGAACGCAGTATCCAACGCTGCTAGATCACATGCTAACACACTTAATTCTACTCTCTACATGAACTCTATCATTCCATGCTCTAAGTGCTTCGGCACACTTATCAATGCAGGTATTATTGAAATAGTGGTAGACGAAGCTACAATATACGATAAGCATACCCAGTTTCTAATCGACAACTCATATATAAAGATCAGGGAGTTCATACTATGAACGATGAATATAAGCCACGCTTTTCGTTTGAGGTGACTGACGAACAGAAGGAACGTGCAGATAGATTGATCGGTGCCTATGGGACACGTAAGGCTATGTTTGGACAGATATTGGATGACACGCTAGATCTTATAGACGAATATGGAGGTGTAATTATAGGGATAGTTGCAAGCGGTAAGATCAAACCTAGAGAGGTTATTCCATCATTAAAGAAAGCGGAGGAGGTAGGTAAACATGGCAAATATTGACGATCTTGACCATGAGTCTATAACAGAAATGTCTATTGATGAAGCTATAGAGCTTCTACGACAAGTCAGACTAAGCCGTAGAATGCCGGCATCTTCAAGACCTGCGACAATAAAGAAGATTAAATCTACAATATCAACACAGTCAGTCGACGCTGCAACAGCATCTGAGCTACTCAAAATCCTGGAGGGAAAATAACTATGACAATCCAAGTAGGTAAGGTAGGCATGATTCCTACATCAGCTATAACTGTGTCAGATCGTACCAGAGAGGTAATGGGAGACCTTGAAGGGCTTGAACTTAACATGAAGGAAAGTGGTCTCATATCCCCATTAGCAGTACGTGACAATGGAGATGGTACCTATCGACTGCTCGCTGGAGAACGTAGATTTACTGTCCTTCAGAGAAACAATATAGAAGAAATCCCAGTACGTATATATGATAGAGAGCTCACAGACCTTGAAATGAAGATCGTTGAAAAGTCTGAAAACTTCTATCGTAAAGACATGGAATACTGGGAATTCGATAAGCTTACATTAGAGATCCATCAGCTACAACAAGCCATTCATGGAGTGAAGGCTCCTGGTCCTGGACAACAAGGCTGGTCAGTCGAAGATACTGGCGACACCTTAGGAGGTATCTCCAAGGCTGCTGTATCTCAATCAATTAAAAGGGCTGAAGCTCGTGAGGCATTTCCTGAGTTATTTGATAGCTGTAAATCCGCAAGTGATGCGTCTAAAGTGTTGAAGAAAGTGGATGAAGCAATTATCAAACAAGCTATTGCCCAAAAGCTTGAGGCCGAGCCTTCAAGGGGATCTGTTGCTCAACTATCTAACAGTTTCATAGTAGGTAATACGTTTGAAGAGATTAAAAAACTACCTAATGGAGTTATGCATCTGGTAGAAATAGACCCTCCATATGCTATTGAGCTACATAAGATAAAAAAGAATGAGGGAGTATCTAAGTACATTGAAAGTGAGTATGCAGAGATTCCTGCAGACGCCTATATGGATGGTCATCCAGATCCTAACCATCCTTGGAGGGGAATGAAGACATTGTTCAAAGAATGTTATCGGGTAATGACCGACTATTCATGGCTTATCTGCTGGTTCGCACCAGATCCTTGGTTCAACGAGATGTATCAAGCTATTGTCGATGCAGGGTTTTCCACTACTCGTATGTGTGGAATATGGACTAAGGCATATGGACAGTCCAAGCACCCAGAAATATATCTGGCAAACTCCTACGAGATGTTCTTCTATGCATGGAAAGGTAGACCTGCACTTAGTAAAGCAAGATCAAACATATTCGACTATGCACCTATACCTGCACAACAAAAGACTCATCCTACTGAACGTCCCATAGCCTTAACCACAGAAATATACGAGACATTTGCATCCCCTGGGTCACGTGTACTGATTCCATTCCTAGGATCAGGTAATGGGTTGATTAGTACCTACAACCTCGGGATGTCAGGGATGGGATGGGAGATGGGTAAAGGAAATAAAGATAGTTTCCTAATCAAAGTACATAATATAACTAAATAATTAGATCGTTTAAAATTTAAACGAACTGATGGAGAATCTATATGAAACGAACCTATGTTCCACCCACAGGCAATCCAGACGCAGAATTAGCAGGATGTGGTGAGCAACCTGGCACTGATGAAATACGTGCTAGACCTCCTAAGCCTTTTGTAGGGCCTGCTGGACGAGCCCTTGATGAATGTCTACAAATGACAAAGATAGTCAGACGAGACATATACCTAACTAATGTAATCAAAGATCTCGATGCCCCACTTAAACACTACATAAACATAGATACCAGAGGCAAGGCTACTATCCATCCAGATGGCTACCAATACATTCACGAATTAGGTGAGGAACTAAAGAAGTTACCTAACCTAAAATGTATAGTAGCATTTGGCAATATAGCATTACTTGCCTTAACAAATCGGGTAGGGATTACTAAGTGGAGAGGGTCTGTGTTGGAGTCTACCATTGTACCAGGTCTTAAAGTAGTCCCTACATTTCATCCAGCTACTATCATCCCACCTAAATTTAACTACTTAAACAAACCACTTATATGTGAAGACCTGCTCAAGGCTAACTATGAATCAGGGTTTAGTGATATAGTAAGACAGCCGAGAGAGATTACAGTTAAGCCTTCCTTTGACGAATCAATAGATGTCTTAAACTACTGCTACGAAGCTGGAGTTCGAGGACAGATTATAGGAATTGATATTGAAGTTATAGGTGGTGAGCTTGATTGCATCTCCTTTGCATGGAGTTTTGATCAGGCTATTTCCATCCCCTTTCGAGGACCTAGAGGTGAATACTTCAACATTGAGCAAGAGCTTGAAATAATGTTGCTGATTGCTAAGATCATTCAAGAGCCTAGAATAACAAAGGCTGGGGCTAACTTTATATTTGACACTCAGTTTTTGTTTCATAAGTATGGGATAGTTCCAAGGGGCATACTGCATTGTACTCAGATAGCCCAAAAGATATCATACCCAGACTTTGCCGCTGGCCTTGACTTCGTCACCTCCATGCATACTGATGTTCCTTATTACAAAGCAGATGGTAAGCAATGGATGAAGATGCAAACTGGCTCATGGGAACAGTGGTGGAATTATAATGGAA
>ERZ795048.386-NODE-386-length-47471-cov-14.475979_pt1 | contig 47471 bp, 40 predicted proteins | sample MGYA00375132_ERZ795048 | MGnify/ENA primary metagenome ERZ795048 (study PRJEB30177, sample SAMN05720225) | activated sludge metagenome | isolation source: Anaerobic digester | place: Hong Kong | collected 2014-12-17 ...
ATTCCACAACACCCATGTACTTTCTGGTAGAAAGTGGGTGTTCTCTTATGTCTGCAAGATTCTTCGAGACTCTGTCGAGAACGGCCGAACAGACGAGTGGTGAGAAATAGCCTCTGAATTTCTCCGGACAGTTGATCAGTTCATGATCTTTTGTATCGATCACCATTACCTTTTTGGAATAGATATTGGAGAATTTTTCAGCCCTTTCTGCGAGCGGTCTCGAAAGATCTTCTCCTTTCAGGATGATGATATTGGTATCTTCCCTGACGATTTCGAAGGATCCGTGGAAATATTCTCCTGAATTAACGGGCTGCGCATGCATCCACTGCATCTCTTCAAAGATACAGATTGCCTGTGCATAGGCCTCTCCGTAACAGATTCCGGAGCCGAGCATCATCGTGAACGGTTCGTCCTTGATCGTACCGGCATATTCTCTGGCCCAGCCTTCCACTTTCTCCTTGATGGCCACAAGACTCTCCGGAAGGGATTCCAGTGCCTTCATAAAGGCCTCATAGCTTTCCGTTTCGCCCCTGTGCTTCAGAATATTAAACACGATCTGATAAAGCATGATGAATTTTGAATCCGTAACACCCGTTTCTGCGTGGTTGGCAAAGGCATAGTCCACACCTTCACCAAGTGGCGTATCCTTTTTACCCATAAATCCAATGACCGGTGCGCCTATCTCTTTTGCCATCCTGGCTGCCTCTACCGTTTCGGGGGTTTTTCCCGAATAGGAAGAGACGATGACAAGTGAATTCCCGTTGAATGACTTCGGTTTGAGATTTATGAATTCGGATGCGTTGTAGACATTCGTGGGGATAACAGACAGTTCATCCAGCATGTATTTGCATGGAAGCATGACTGCGAGTGATCCGCCGCATCCGACGAGAAATATGTTTTCGATTTCTTTTTCCGCATAAATCTTGTCAATCGTTTTTTCTATTGCCTCTCTCTGTGCCAGTCCCTGTTCCAGGACCTTCCTGTAAATGTCGTTGTCGTTCTTAACCATTTTGACCTCCTGTGTCTTTTGTTTAACCTTTTACGCTGCCAGCTGTAAGGCCTCTGATAAATGCCTTAGACATTAACAAAAATGCTATAATCATCGGTAAACTCGCTATGACGATTCCCGCCATCATGCCGGTCCAGTTTGTCTGAAGGGCATCCCTGAATCTTGAAAGTCCCACTGGGATGGTAACCAGCTCCTCACTCTCGATAAACACGAGTGCAAACAGAAATTCATTCCAGGTAAAGATTGCAGAAACGATGGCCGTTGCCGCAATGATCGGTCTGCTGATCGGCATGACAATCCTGAAAAATATCTTTGAGGTGCTGCAGCCGTCTATTCTGGCCGCATCTTCAAGATCCGATGGAAATTCTTTAAAGTAGCCGTACATCAGAAAAACGGAAAACGGGATCCTGAACGCGATATAGGGTACGATCATCGCGAGATAAGTGTTGTAGATGTTGAGTGCATCAAATATCCGATAGAGGGATATAAGGGCTGATTGCGGCGATAAGAGCAACCCGCCGATGATGAGATACAGAATGACTTTCCTGAACCTGAGCTCCAATCTGGCCAGTGCGTAGGCACATAAAGCGGCAAACAGAACGGTGAAGGCAACCGAAACAACCGTAACCAGTACACTGTTTAAAAAGAAGCTCGAAAACCCCATATTCCAGGCATCCGTATAATTATGAAACTGGGCAACCTCCGGAAAGGTAAAGGAATTAATGAACAGTTCGGTACTCGTCTTGAGTGAATTCTGTATCATCCAGAACAGCGGATAGATGATCAGCAGCATCAACAGCCAGAAAAACGCGTTTATCCATATTTTATTTATTATTCTCAATTGTTTTCTTGCCATAATGAACCCGTCAACTCCTCATTCTCAGTCTCTTGAAAACGTTTTTAGCTGGAAAATGGAGATCAGGAAGGTAATCACAAATATAATCACTGCGACTGCAGAACCAAACCCCATTTCGTCGAACAGGAAGGCTGACCGGTACATATACGTTCCAAGAACCTGCGTCGTATTGTATGGGCCACCACCCGTCATGATGTAGATTTCCGAAAACAGCTTGAATGAACCGATAACGGTAATAATCGTCGTAACCACCAGCATACTCCTGATCGACGGGATGGTGATATGCACCGCCTTCTGAAATTCGTTGGCGCCATCTATTTCTGCCGATTCGTATAATTCCCGTGGGATCTTCTGTATGGCAACGACGAGAAGGATCATGATATACCCCGTATACTGCCATTGACTCATGGCGATGACCGAATAAATGGCCGTTTTCGGGTTCGACAGCCAGGCCGTTTTGAATGCCCCCATTCCCACCGTATCCAGAATGCCGTTCAACAGGCCAATCTGTGGATTGTAAATGAAATACCACAACAGGGCGACAGCCGGAATAGAGATGATAGAGGGAATAAACAGCACATTTCTGAAAAAGGTTCCTATTCTTTTCCCCACATACCTTCCCTCAAGCAGAATGGCAAGGAAGAGTCCGAGGCCCACCTGAAACAAGAGTGAAAAGGCTGCATACAGGAAATTATTCTTGATCGCGGTATAAAAGATCGGATCGTTGAAGATCCTCACATAATTGTCAAGGCCCACAAACGTCTTTGAATCACTGTAACTCGACATGCTGAAAAGACTGTTGAAAAAATTCATCAGGATGGGAAAGTAGACAAATATCAGAACAAACCCCAAAGCCGGAACGACGTATAAATAATTTAAATATAATTTTCTTCTCACGATATAATCCTCACTTTTTAATCCCCCGAAGCCCTCAAGGCTTCGGGGCAAAGGATTTTATGACTCAGTCTGTCTGTATGATCTGATCGGGACTAAAATTCCTTTCTCACTTCCGTTGCCATCTTGGAAACGGCTTCCATAACCTTCTCAGGTGTGGTGATCTGATCGGTCAACTTCTGAAGTTCCACGGAATAAACACTCCACAGCTTTGCATGAAGAGATGAATCAAGCCAGTTAACCATCTTATCCGAATTGAAGATCAGCTGTGTCGTTTCATAGACGATAGGTTTGACCTCATCCGGTTCAACGAGATTCTTGATTCCGTTAAACCAGCCAAGCATCTCCAGTTCAAGCCTTCCCATCTGTCGACCCGTGAGGAACTTGAGGAATTTTACCGCTTCTTCGGGATGTTTCGTGGCGGCTGAACAGACAAACCCTTCGGGATAGCCTACGAGATAATTCTGATTGCCGGGGCCATCCGTTGCCGGGAATGGGAACACACCGAGTTTGTCCGCAAAACCTTCCGGCGCATTACGCTCTATCTCGGGTATCTCTACGATTTCAAGATACATGAGTGCATGTTGTCCCTGCATGAAGGCTACCCTCGCCTGATCATGCTTCAACGCGTTTGTAAAATCGTTAAAATACGGGATCAGATCGGCGTAAATCTCAAGGGCTTCCACATAACCCGGATCCGTCCAGGTACCGACTGCCGGATCAATGTCAATCTCCCAGATTGCTTCAGGAACGGATTTCTGATTCACGGCTGCGATATAATGCGAGACAGCCCATGGTCTTTCATTACCGAATGCGATAGGTTTCATTCCAAGAGCGGCTATCTTCTCAAGGTCGATCATCAGTTCATCGATCGTTTCCGGTGGATTATCTATACCGGCCTTTGCAAAGATTTCCTTGTTATAAACGAAGACCTTACCATCGAGCCTGTAGGGGAGGCCGTACAACGCTCCGTCGTACAGGAATGGAATCAGCTGTGAACCGACATAATCGAACATGGAACCGTCTTCAAGCATGTATTTTGTAATATCCAATACCTTGTCCGCTCTGATGAAACGGTTTGTAAACTCTCCAGGCCATGTGAAAAAGACATCAGGTGCTTCTGTTGTACCAAGCATGACCTTGATCTTTTCTTTGAAGGAATCATTTGCGATCGTCTGAATATCTATCTTTATATCGGGATTTTCCTTTTCAAATTCTTTCACAACTTCTTCGAAGAAAGATTTATCGGGTTCCTGAGTCCACCTGTGCAGAAATTTAAGGGTCACCTGCTCTGCAAATGTCATACACGATAAAAGAAATACACTTAACAACACTAACGACAACACTTTTTTCATTTGATTACCTCCTTTTATATACCCCTGAAGGGTGTTCCTGTTATTCGAGGTTCAATAAGCAGCTCCAAAACCGAATGTCCCGCTTACCATACAGGTTTCAGCTGCCTTTCCCGCCGCAAAATCCATACAGGATTTAACCATCTTTTCTTCCGAACTAAAAAGAGCCTTCTGTTCGAGCATACGGATCAGGAAGGCGGTGATAAAAGAATCGCCGGCTCCCATCGTATCTACCGGTTTCACGAGATGAGCCGATTGTGAGACAAAATAGTCTCCGTTGTGGAAGAGAGCTCCCTTATCTCCACGGCTCGCTACCGCAAAGAGACAACCGGAACGAACGGCAAATGAAAGTCGGTCTTCAACTTCATCTACTCCCATATCCGAACAGGATAAAAAGGCAAAGTCCACCATTGGACACATCTCGGCAAGATAGTCATCGGACAGCTTGTCCGAAAAATCAAAGGATATGGGGACCTCCGTCTCCAGAAGCGGTTTCATGCGCCCCTCGAGATAGCTGTAACAACTGGAATGGATGAGGTCAAACCCCCGGATATAGTCCAGATCTTCCGCGCTAAAATCAATCGGGTACTCTTTATTGATCCCCCCGCCATTACCGGGCAGGAAAACCCGTTCTCCCCCTTCTATACTGACTCTTGCATACCCGTTTTCACCCTCGTAGGTCCTGCAGTGAGAGGTATCGATCCCAAGATTCTTCAGCACCTTCTGAATATGCAACGCCGCCGCATCCGTTCCAAAATTCCCCATATAGGCAGCTTCAGCACCGAGAGAACCGGCAAATACGGTAAAATTCAACGCGTTCCCACCGGGATACATCGTCTTCGTATGAATATACCGATCCACTACATTGTCTCCTATCCCTATCACTTTGATCATCTTATCTTCCTTTCATGAAAAATTTATAGACAAAGCCGTATATCGTTCAATGTTATATGGATGTAAATAATAATTATTATATTCTTATCTTAATCTGATCAGTTAATCAGTTTGATCTCATTGTAAAAATGGCACTTATCCGCTCTGACATACCTTACACAGAATTCCACGGTATTCCCGTCGCGGTCCTCGCTGACATCCTTGAAGAGGAACAGGGCGGTCTTCTTTGGAATCTGCAGGATTCGCGACACCTCTTTATCCGAATAGAATATCTCAAGTGTCTGACGGGCTCTAACGATGACCCGGTTGTACTTTTCAATCATGGTGTCAAACAGGGAATTCTTACTGAAATCTATTTCCATCAGCCCGGGAAATTCGGAGGCCTTGGTAAAAGAAAACTCATAGGCGATCGGATCCTTGTCCACGATTCTACATCTCGCAATCTCGTTTATCGGTGTTCCGATCGGAATCCTCAGTTTTTCCGAAAGAATGCTGTCCGCCTCGATGATCTTCTTTTCAATCTCTCTCGAAACCGTTTCCTTTCCCGAACTCCTCTTGACCATGTAGGAAAATCCCTCAAGCTTGGTCAAATCGTTGTTGACAATCCGTTCTTTCACAAAAGTCCCTCTGCCCGCTTCCGTGAAGGCATACCCACCGTTAATCACCTCAAGTAATGCCTTTCGGGCCGTCATCCGGCTGACAGAATACAACGAACTGATCTCTCTCTCAGAAGGCAACTTGTCGCCCGTCTTAAATTCCTTTTTTTCGATCTTGTCGATGATCATTTCCTTAATCTGAAGATACTTCGGCAATAAATAATTGTTATTCATTTTTCCTCCGCTAACAGAGGCATCTGGTATATACCACTGTTTTATTCTAAAATATTATTTTAAAAATTCCAAACCCGATTACAGGCAACCAGATACAAATAATCCGGCTCAGAAAGGTTTAGAAAAAAAATCCTACGAATTACAAACTATATTGGTATATACCACATACCGTCCATCGTTGTCTGAGCGGTACAATGCCACTCCAATAGGTATATACCACATGACTATAGCATAAATGACAGAGGAAATAAAGAAATTCTCTCTGCTTCCTTCCAACAGACTTGACTTTTTTCACCCTTCAGTTTATAATACCAACACTTACGATAATACTTGTCGTAAGTGTTATGAGGTGATAAAATGAAAACAACCAAGGTAAGAGAATTAAACATGGAAAAGATCCGGCATTGTTTGAAGAAGAGAGATGACAGCACAAAACTTGAACTGTCTGAAAAAACGGGCTTGAGTGTTGCAACCTGCGGAAATCTTCTCAGGGAAATGCTCAAAACCGAGGAAGTCTACGAGATCGCACCGGCCGAGTCAACGGGTGGTCGCCCGTCAAAAAGGTTCATCTACAACAGTAATTACAAGTTGATCTGTTGTATTTATCTGAGGAAAGAAGGCGAAAAGAACTCGATCATCGTGCATGTTTCAAATCTCATCGGCGAAAACATCGACAATATCAGCTATGATTTTGAGGACATCATGATGAGCGACCTGGATTTTGTCATCGACCTCATCCTGAAAAAATACCCCAAAATCAGCGTGATAGCCCTTGGAGTTCCTGGGGTTGTCAACAACGGTCAACTCGGTTACTGCGACTTCAAACTGATGACGGGGAAAGACATCATCAGTACGCTCTCGGAAAAGTATAAAGTAACGTTCATCGTGGAAAACGATGTCAACACCGCCGCTTTCGGCTATTATCAGAAATGCGGCGAAACCAGCAGGGAAAACCTCGTTTATATCTATTTTCCAACCGGTGGCTGTCCGGGAAGCGGCATCGTCATCAACGGAAAAATCTTTCACGGGTATTCCAATTTTGCCGGTGAAATCTGGAATCTGCCCTTCATCTATCATCTAAACAAGGAAGAACTCATGCAGGGAAATAAAGAGGAGTTTTCAGAGTCATTTTCTGAATTCGTCTCACAACTCATCCAGTCATTCACCTGTATCATCAACCCTAAAACCGTCGTCCTGTCCGCCCTGTTTCTGAGCGAACAGCACAAGATAAGCCTGAAAGACAAACTGGAACGGGTACACTTCAGAAACTTTCTTCCGGATGTCTATTATGAAAAGGATTTTCACGACAGTTATGTCGAAGGATTGAAGGCATTGGCACTCGAACAGCTGAAACCCAAAACGGATTTCATATAAAAGGAGAGAAAACATGATCACGATACTTTTACTCGGACTCATTTATCTGGCGTTTATCAGCCTTGGTTTACCCGATTCACTGCTTGGAGTCGCCTGGCCGGTCATGAGAGTCGACTGGGGCCTGCCACTTGATTTTGCCGGACTCATCGCTATTCCCATAGCCATCTGTACAATCCTTTCCAGCCTGTTCAGCGGCTATATCATCAAGAAATTTGGGACCGGAAAGGTCATCACCATCAGTTGTCTGATGACCGGTGCGGCGCTTCTCGGCTTTTCCTTTGCCCCTTCCTACATCTATCTCATGGTGCTCGGAATACCACTCGGTTTCGGAGCTGGGGCAGTCGATGCGGCGCTGAACAATTACGTGGCCCTGCATTTCAAGGCCCATCACATGAACTGGCTGCACGCCTTCTGGGGAATAGGCGCCACACTCGGTCCGCTCATCATGTCCGCTTCACTGACGGGACCTTCTTCATGGCGCGGCGGATACCGAACGGTTTCTATCATCCAGCTGTCCCTCGGTGTCTTATTTATCCTGTTTTATCCTTTATGGGCCAAACATAAACAACAACCGGACTACAATATAGAAGTGGAAACGGAACAGAAAAACGGAAAACAGCTCCATATGATGGAGGTCTTCAAGATCAAAGGTGTCAAGGCGGCCATCGCCACATTCGCATTCTACGTTGCGGCGGAGTTCTCCGTCGGTTTGTGGGGAAGTAGTTTTCTCGTCGACGTCAAACGAATTTCAGCTGAAACGGCGGCTTCATGGATTTCCCTTTATTATGGGGGTATCACCTTGGGACGTATCCTGTCCGGCTTTATCTCCTTCAAGCTGAACAATCGGCAGATGATCCGCCTCGGTCTCGTCATTTCACTCACCGGTGTGATACTTCTCGCATTGCCGCTGCCTGAAATCTTTCTGTTGCCGTCATTGCTGTTGATCGGCCTTGGCTATGCACCAATATTCCCGTCGATGATCCACGAAACGCCGACCCGTTTCGGTACCGCCGTTTCCCAAACCGTCATCGGCTATCAGATGGGATTCGGATATCTCGGCAGCACGGTCATGACACCACTCATCGGTGTGTTCCTGAGAACGGTGAATGTCACCCTTTTCCCGTTTATCGTCCTTCTTCTCATAGGGGCCATTATCCTGTTCACCGAAAAATTAAACAGATTAACCGTGAAAAAGGCAAGTGTCTGATCGCGAGAGATCAACCGTATTGCAAAAAAGAAGCCTTCGCTCAAGCGAAGGCTTCTTTTTTGCACAGTGTCCGTTTTTAGCGGAGCTTATTCAACAACCCCTATTTATCCAGGATAAGGACAGAACCCCACTTTGGATGCAGTCTCATGGTCAGGGAACCGTTTGAACCAACAGAAACATTATCGTTGAGAATGTCCCTGTATTCGCCCCGTTGACAGTTGACGGACAAGTCAAGTGTCTGATCGGAGGCGTTGATCCCTATCAGTCCAATCTGTGTTTCCGTCTCTCTCTTAAAAATGATCTGTTCATGGCTGAGATAGACCTGTTCATAATTTCCAAATCTGAGGACAGGGTGCGCCATGTACAGATAGTTGAGTTTCTGCAGCAGTTTGTACAGATTTCTGCAGGTGCTCTCTGTTTTGAATTTCTCCAGGTTGAAAACCGGCCGAAGCATCAGATCACTCGTACTGGTTCTTTTACCTGAAATTCCCCATTCACTGCCGTAATAAACCGATGGAATCCCCGGCATCATATACATGAGAAGGTACAGCGGGTACAGATCACGTTTATCGATCAACCGGCTCTCTATCCTGTCCACATCGTGATTGTCGAGGAAGGTGTACGGCATTCTCTCACGATATAATCCGCCGGCACCGAATTCCCGGTCAAGTGAATAGGCGATCTCATAGAAGTTTTTATCGTTAAAACTCGAATAAAGTCCCTTGTACGCCTCGTAATTCGTGACGGAATGCAGCATGTCATCGTTCATCCACCGTCTGTAATCCCCGTGAATGATCTCCCCCATCAGCCAGAAATCCGATTTGTACGCCTCGGTAAAGCATCTCAGTTCCCTGATGAAATCCAGATTCAGGCAATCTGCCGCATCTAACCGGATCCCGTCGATATCAAATTCATCGATCCAGAACTTCACCGCATCTATCAAATGTCCCTTGACGTCCGCGTTGTACAGGTTGAGTTTGACAAGGGCCTCATGTCCTTCCCAGGTATCGTACGAAAAGCCGTCATTGTGATGATTGTTGCCTTCGAAATTGATCCCCGCAAACCAGTCTTTGTACCGGGATTCCCATTTCTTCTCAAGGACATCCCTGAAGGCAAAAAAATCCCGACCCACATGATTGAACACCCCGTCAAGGACCATCCGGATCCCTTTCTCATGGGCGACCGTCACCAATCGCTTCAGATCTTCGTTGGTCCCAAGCCTTCTGTCGAGTTTAAAATAATCCGTGGTGTCATAACCGTGTGTTGCCGATTCAAAGAGTGGCCCAATGTATATCGCGTTGAACCCCGATTCCCTTATATAATCAAGATTCTCCGTGACCTTGTTGATCGAATCCGGCCTTTCAAAATTGCCTCCGCAATAGCCCAGCGCGTAGATGTGATAAAACGCGGCGTTGTGATACCATTTTTCCCTGTTGATCATCATACCCCTCCTATATACCAATCGGTATATTGCCGTTAAAAAAAATTACGAGTAAATCCCGTGCATGAACTGATGCGAGGCGGAAAACACGAGTTCCTCGTTCAATTCACAATAACCGTTGATCCACATGCCGATGTAATTGTTGATCATCCCGAGAAACGTTACGGCAAGTCTGACCTGTCTGTTCTTCATATTCCCATGATCGTCCGAAGCCTTTAAAAAGAGGTTTTCCATCAGATAATACTGTTTTTCCATATGCTCTATGGAAAGCCTTGCAAAATCGCTTTCCGGTGGGGCAAAGTAGAGACTCAACAGCATTCGGTAAAAGTCCCGATGTTCACGTGCAAATCTGAAATAGGCCCTTACCGTTCTATTGACCGTCAGTGGAAGATCTCCGGCATAAGCCGTCGCCTCTGTGGCCATCTTCATCAATTTCACCGAATAAGTCGCCATGATCTCCTGAAGCAATCCGTTCTTACTCCCGAAATAATGGTACAGTGTCGGTTTTGTAATCCCCGCACTCTCACAGATCTCCTGAACCCCTATGTTTTCAAACCCCTTTGAAGCAAAGGCGGCCAGCGATTCTTTCATAATCAGTTCCCTGTTATCCATACGATCACCACACAGAGTATACCATATGGTATACTCTGTTGTCAAATCATTCACTTGTTTGTTTACAAACACACTCAGCCTTATCGCTCACATTCCACAGGTCCCAACAGGTACGTGAGGATGGAAAAGAGACGTTCTTCTTCAATTGAACATCGCCTGCACAGGACGAATCACCCTGCAGGCGATAGAAATTTACAGATCACCAAAACCGCTCAGCATAAACCCCTTTATATAGTTCTTCTGAAGGTAGAGGAACAAGACAACCATCGGGACAACCTGGTAAACCAGCCCCGTAACAATCAGATGCTGATTTTCAGCCGATGAGAATGACAGCGATAATCTCGAAACACCAACTGGGAGGGTCATGAGCTCGGGAAATGAGGAAGTCACGATCAGCGGCCACAAGAAGGAATTCCACATGGATATGAAGGTCAATGTGGCCAGCGTGGCCATTGCCGGTTTGATGATGGGAAGGATGATTCTCCAGTATATTTTCAACTCTCCGGCTCCATCTATTCGTGCTGAATCGATAAGATCATCGGGAATACTCATGACAAACTGTCTGATCAAAAAGATACCGTATCCACTCACCGCAAAGGGAACGATCAGGGACAGATAATTTGATATCCAACCGAGCTGTTTCATGAGGTAAAAATTTGGAATCAGGAAGATAAAGACCGGAAACATCATCGTCGCTAAAACCAAGCGGAACAACTGTCTTCTTCCTCTGAATTTGATCTTTGCAAAGGCATATCCCGCCAGAGAACTGGTCAGCAAGACCAACAACGTAGATATTCCGGCAGTGATCAAACTGTTTTTATAATATTTCAGGATGGGAACTCGCTTGGGAACTTCGAGATAATTCTGCCATTGCGGAACTTCAGGAAGCCATCTCGGCGTATCCGAAATCAATTCTTCGGGTGTCATCAGTGAGGCCGAGATCATCCAAAAAAAGGGTAGAACCATGCAAAATGCACCGATCAGCAAAACGGTATATTTTAAAATTGTAAGAAACAATTTCTTGGGTTTGATCTTTTTTCTTCTTACTTCAAAATCATTCATAACCATTTATTCCCCCCTTTTTGAAGGCTCTGAGTATAAAGAGTGTAACGATGAATATCACCACAAAGAGGATAAAGGCACCGGCCGACGCCCGTCCCATTCTCACCGACTGAAATGCCGTTTCATAGACATATCCCGATATGGTCATGATACTCTTTGATGGAGCATTTTTTCCCATTATAAACGGCAGATCGAACACCTGCCAGGCCGTAATCATCCCCGTGGCGGTCAAAAACAGAATGCTCGGTCTCAACATGGGGACCGTAATCTTCCAGAATTGCACAATGGGTCCTGCGCCGTCTATTTCCGCCGCATCGTAGTAAGCTTGCGGAATATTCTGTATACCGGCCGAAAAGATCAGAAGCGAACTGCCAATCCCCGCCCATACCGCCGTGATCATGACTGAAAAAAGTACCGTGTTGGGATCCGTAAGCCAGTAGATGGGTTTAAGGCCAAAAAAGCCCAACAGTTGGTTCAGAATGCCGTTGTTCGGACGATACAGATAATTCCATATGGTACCGATTGCAACCGGCGGTGTAACGATCGGTGTAAAATACAGAAAACGCCACAGGGCAGGAAACTTGGAGTGATGGATCAAATTTGCAAAGATCAGGGCCAGAAAAATGGTAACCGGAACGGTTATCAGAGCGTACAGACAAGTGTTCAACAACGCTCTCATAAACAGTTCATTTTCAAAAAGATAGATATAATGCTTAAATCCCACAAAACGCGCTTCCGAAAACGGGGTCAGCATATTCCATCGCTTGAAGGATGCCAACAGTGAAAACACAACGGGAAACCCGAAGAATATCGCATAAAAGACAAGGGCGGGGGCAATAAACCCGTACCCTACTATACCGCGTCTCTTGATCTGTCTGTTCATGACAATGCCCCCTTTGATCTACTTAGAAATAATACTCAGAGAGTATCTCGTCTATTTCTTTTGTTGCCTCTTTCAAAGCAGCTTCCGGTGTTTTTTCCTTATGCCATGCTTCTACAATTTGCCGCATCAGGATGAGCTTGATCTCCTGTCCCTGGAACACGTTGGGTTCGGAGACCGTGTTCTTCAATTCATCGATGAATACCGAGGTGTAAAGATCTCTCAGCTCATCTGGAAAGGCCGTCAGGTCCGTTTTCATCGTGGGAAGCCCCCCTATATTCAACGCCATCAATTCTCCGAGACGGGTTCTTCCCTGTTCTGTCTTGTCAAAGGCGAGCCATTTGAGGAATTCCCAGGATTCAGCTTTCACATCCGACATCCGATCCACGGCAAGGAGCCAGGTATATCCGGCCGAGATCTGTTCTTTGAGTTTAGGAATCGGTGCAACTCCAACGGTTTGCTCATAATCATCCTTGAAGGCAATCTTCAGACTCGTCTCGTACCACGGAGCCATGATGATCATGGCTACCTTGCCAGTTGCAAAGTCGTAAACACTGGCCGCAGGATCCGTTGCCCCGTTGTTGAAGAGCACCAATTCCTCCTCGAGTGCCTTGATGGCCTCGGGCGAATCCAGCAAACATTTGCTGTAATCTTCCGAGAACATCCTGCCACCCAAACTATAAAGTAGTGAAAGATAGGGATGGACAACAGCGGAATCCCAACCGGATAGGAAAGCAAATCCGTACCGATTCGTGGTCCCATCTTCTGCGATGACGGTCAATTTCCCAGCCATATCACACATCTCCTCCCAAGTAGATGGGGGGGCATCATAGCCGGCTTCTGCGAGTATTTTCTTGTTGTACAAAAAGGCATAATTATCAATTTCCATGGGAATTCCTCTGATCTTTCCCTCTATTGTGACACCTTTGACAGCGGCTTCTACTCCCTCTTCCTTTATGAGTTTTTCCACATCTGACGGAACTGAATCAAGAATGGCGGAATCCAACAGCTGAACACCCCAGAGTGAGTACAACCCATAAATATCGGCAACTTTACCCGCGGTGTGCCCGATCAGGATCTTTTTCAGATATTCTTCAAAGGGGACACTTTGAATTTCTATCTCAACAGTGGGATTCATGCTCTGATACTCGTCAATATACTGTTGCAGTCCCTTCGTTGCGATCGTTCCGTCTTCGTTCTCGACACCGTTCAGTTGAAAATCGGTCCAATGGGTCAGCCAGACAATGTGACTCTTGGCAAAAGACAAACTGACCAGCATAAACGCCAAAATGAGAAAAACAACACAACACTTTTTCATAAAAATCCCTCCTTGTATATGCCTTTACGGCTTAATGCCTATTATCTCTTTATTTTGATCACCCGTGTCTGGTAGCCTTCGATCGTTGGAGAAAGTGTAAAGGTTGACTCTCCACTCACAACAGTGAGATATTCACCTGTCTTGATATCTTCAAACTGGCACATCTCCCCCAACAAAGATTTTGGAAAGGTAATATCCGGGTGTAAATCGGTATCACTGTGGTTGAAGATAAAACAGACACTCTGAGTTTCTCCCTTATTCAATCTGATTTCCAGCATGTCCCGATTTCCTTCCCTCAATTCGACCTGGAAGGGGGCCGTGACATTTCCTTCTCTCACGATGTTCATCACAAGTTTTTCAATGGCCTTAGTGTTTTTTTCAAGATAAACATTTCCGATGAGAGAGCCAATCATATAGCCTGTTCCCTTTCCGTAAGCATTCTTCACCATTACGGGTTTTTCGCCGTAATACCCAAAGGGCTTACCGGAGAGTAACGTAAACGTGTTGATAAAACGCGTGTTCTCGTAGTTTTCACCGTTTTCAAGCTCTATTTTGAGTGGATCACTCAATTCCAGCATGTAATCCTCAAGACATCCGAAGACTTCATGCAAACCGTTTGAAGGGATCTTCATTGAGAGATGACCATCCTCATCCATCCAGCCAATCCGACCATCCGCTACGAGAATTCCCCCGTTTTCGACAAAGGTGATCATGGCCTCCGCCGCCTCTTTCGTGATTGAAATGGAGAGGGGAGCAAACAACACCCTGTATCGTGAAAGGGTATCGGCTTTCAAATCATCGAGGTGCAGAAATTCAACGGGAATATCGTTTTCCATCATGATCTTGTAAATACCAAACATATCTTTTCGGATGAGCTCCGCGTTGTTTTCCCTCAGTCCGGCAAGAGATTCATGACTGAGCACGTTATAGAGAATACCGACTTCTGCGGAAAGCGGTTCGGCAGTCAAGAACAACTCCTGTTGCTCACCTATCAGGGAGGCGACCCTGCCAGCAGCCTCTACCCTGTCATTTACACTTCCATCCGGTTCTGACAAGCCGAATCCCGACACTTCATAGCCACAGCTCATCGGATACCATGCATAATAATTGATTCCCGTTGCCCCTCTCGACAACGCATACCAAGCCCATCTGTCAACATCATCTGCGGTAACCGGACTGCCAAATCTCAACCCCGTAACCCCATCTCCCGTCTGCAATTCTCCAACCCAAAAGGGTTTCCCCTTACTTTTGCAGGAACTGTGCGTGGCATCTAAGGCCACTCCCATTTGATAAGGTCTTAATGGCATCCAGGGACCGGTGTGTTTCGGGTAGAAAGAGGTCCCCCACACATCGACCTGTTCCGAGAGTTTCCAATCGTCCGAGGAGCCGTATCCCACACCCGGCATCCCATAAACAGAGGAAATAGCCGCATGACTCGCAACGATATGGGTTCGATCGACTGATTTGATGGCCTTGTATTTCCAGGCCAGATCTTCCACAATCTTTTCGGTGTTGAACTTAATCCAGTCCAAGATATCCGTAAAAGAGGAGAGAGAGATGTACCGCGGAGCCACAACTTCCTCCCAATCCCTGTAGGTTCTATACCAAGCCTTATTCAAGGCCTCAATCGTGAGATATTTCCGCCTCAGCCATTTTTTGAAACGGCTGAGAGAATGATGGCAATAACAGAACCAGGGATCCTTCATGTAATCCAACCAAGACCACTGCACGATATGAGGCTCCGACCAGATATCCCATCCCAAAAAAGAGTCATGGGATATGGCCACTTCGGCCACTCGCCTAAAAAATTCGGTGATCTGAGATCGCACATACGGGTGGTCCGAACAATAACCGGGACTCGCCTGGGAATGAATCTGCATGCCTGAACGATCGGTGAACAGGGAGTCCGGAAAATCTCTTTCAAGCCAGTTGGGAGCTGAATCGGTGTAAAGCTGTATAATACTCCTCAATCCGGCCTTGTCGGCCTCTTCCAATAAAATTTTCATCTCATCAAAATGCCAGACGTCCGGCAACGGTTCTGCAGTGAGCCAGTCGTACCAGAAACGAACGGTGTTGAAGCCGGATTGCTTGATAAGCGATAAATCCGAGGCAATCTTTGACCGGTCTCCTTCCTTTATTTCGGTGATCATCGGTGCTCTTGCACGGTTTGCTCCATACCAGACCGATATCGGGAAAAATTTCTCCATCGTTTCATCCCCCCTTTTAATGCCTTCTGATCAGTTCCGAATGCATGTCGAATATGGCCAGGTTGTTATCCACACCGAAACCCTCTACATTTGGAGACACAAAGATTTTCAGGTCAAAACCCTTGTCATTCAGTATCTCAGCCGTTTCACACACAAGAGACAAGGTGATGGCCACAACGGCCGTTGTGGAGGTCGCCCCGACTTTTTCCCTTCTACCCTTCAATTCAACGATGGCATCCTCAGGTGGCACACAGTTGTCAATCGCGTAATCCGCAATGTCTATCAACTTTTTACCGGAACTGTGTGTGGCCTTTGCCATTTTTTGATTCTCTATCGAGGTAACAGCCACAACGGTCGCCCCACGTTTTTTTCCGAAGAGTGCCGCCTCAACGGGAGCGGCATTCAGTCCACCGTGTGAATAGACCACGAGAAAATCTCCCGCCCGGACCGGCTGATACCTCAGGAAACCATCTTCAATAAAATCCTCTTTTCTTTCTATCTTCAAGAGTCCCGGCGCACTGGCCGGACCCGTAACACTCGACCACATCAGCCTGGGATCCATCAACGCGTTGAGTCCCAGAAAAGAACCGTATCTCGGAAAGGCATCCAAAACAGGGATCACAGAATGGCCACTGCCAAAAAAGTGGATAATGCCCTTGTTTTGAATGGATTCAGCCATCTTTCCGGCAATGGTCTCGATCTGTTCTCCCTGTTCGTTTTCTATCCTGTTCAAAATCTTCCTCAGTCCTTCAAGATACTTCTTGTAAGCCATACATTTCTCCTCCTTAACGTTCATCATCAAAATTTAGGATCTTTCCAACATTACCGAGTATTGGAGCTTTATCGGACAGTTCGGACACCACTATCGTATTTGTATTGATGTACGAACTTATAGACTTAAAAAAAATGGGAAGGGCCTGCTCCCTGAGAGTGGACCATTGTTCTCCAACACTCCCCCCGAGAATGACCAGTTCAGGATTCAAACTATTCACAACGATCGCAAGCAGCTCGCCCAACATCTTCCCTGTTTCCTTCACGATCAATTTTGCAAGTGATTCAGGACTTTCAAATATTTGCCTGGCACCCATCCACTCACCGGACAAGGCGGCATATCTCTTTTCAATTCCCGGACCGGCAATACACTCTTCAAAGGTAAGAGACGTTCCGCCTCGCTTTATCCAACCCACAGAACCGGCAACTCCGTCGGCACCAGACAACACGGCATGGCCTTTCATGATACCTAACCCCACTCCCGTTCCGATAATCAGATAAACAAACTCGTCGTGTCCTCTTCCCGCTCCCAACCATTTTTCACCGTAAATACCGGCCGTTCTGTCGTCACTGATGTTGATGGAAAAACCCGCCAAATCCGAAAACAACTCATTGACATCAACGGACCTGCCGTCAAATGCATTCGGAAATAACACACAATTTGCCTTCCTGTCAAAAAGGCCGGCCACGGAGACACCGATCTCTCTCGAAACGACATATTTACCTCTCATTTCTGTTGTAAAGGTTGAAATGAGTTTCGCCAACTCGGTAAAGGAATCCGGTGTCCTGCACTTGTCGAGTGTTAAAACGACTCCCTCATCACTAACCAACGCCCGCCTCAGGTTCGTCCCGCCGATATCAAATGAAAGATAATTCACAAGCCTCATCTCCTCAGGTTGATTTCCACAACATATTTCTCGGAGAGGATAAATGATTCGGTGTATTCAACCGTTCTGTCAAATAAATCCTTACCAATCCGTTTGACAAAAAAGCCGGCTGTTGGATATTCCATTCCAAGAAGGGCGTTCTGTTCAGCATCCAAAATGGTCGCATAGTACTTTTCAGTGGCATCGACTATTTTCATCGCGTAATCCCTCTCGAGTATTTGATAGAGTGAGGCGGTGAGATCTTTTTCGAGGATTCCCGGAATTAACCGATGCGGACAGAAAAAAGTTTGAATACCGAGTGGTGAATTATCAATAAAGCGCAATCGGCTTATCTTGACGATTTCATCGGAAGGAGGGACTCCAAAAATATCGGCTATCTTTTCCTCATTCCTCACAACGGTGGCCTCAATCAATTTTGAAGAAGGGATCCACCCCTTCTTAGCCAATTCCTGTGTGAAACTGGTCAATTTCTTGGGTCCCTGCTTAATCCTGTGATCAAGGACAAAGGTGCCCTTCCCCTGAATCTTGGCCAGACTGCCCTCATTAACCAGCAACTGCACCGCCTGCCGTACGACCGCAAGACTGACCGCATATTTTTCAGCCAATTCCTGCTGAACAGGGATCTTATCTCCTGGTTTCCAGTATCCCGATATGATATGCTGCTTGAATATATCTTTAAGTTGTTTGTAAAGAGGTCTGTCGGATGATTGATTCAACATGGGTCTCAGATTATCTTCCATAAAATTCTCCCTTTTTTTCTCAAATTTTATAATGATTATAATCATTATAATCATTATAATCAATTCTCAAATACGGCCTTATTTGGGCAGTGCTTCTAAAAATCACAGTATAAACAGGCAAACATCATCAAATCATACGTAAACTTTCAATTTCTTTGAAATACTCGATTTTTCAAAGAAATCTTTTAAAATAATCCCATTATGTGTACTACACCTTCATACCGTGAACGCCTGCCAGATAATTCAACAACTCTATAATCAAAGCAGCACCCGCCATGAGAAAGTGTTTTATTAACGATCCCTGTTTTTTTTATTCAGGGTTATAAGTGTGATGTAAGCGTTGTAAGCAGGCACCAGGTGTATCCGTCAAAAGACGAGTCCGTCTGTAATGTCTCACTCGGAGAGGCCAGGTGAGAATGCGAATGATACAAGTCAGGGGACGAAAGGAAACAGGTTTGTATGAGAAAACAAGACTCAAGACGCACTTCGTGTGTCCGGTCGATGAGTGTTTTTTATCTTTCGGTTTGCTTGTTCTCTATGAATTCATCGTATACGATTTGGGAAGATAGATCTTGAAGAGGGTCCCTTCTCCGAGTTTGCTTTCAACCAGTATTCTGCCGTTCAGGATGTCTATGGCACTCTTGGCGATGGCGAGCCCGAGGCCGGTTCCGCCGTATCGTCTTCGAGAAGAGGAATCCGCCTGTGTAAACCTTTCAAAGATGATGGGAAGTTTGTCTTCGGGGATACCGATGCCGGTGTCACTTACGGAGAGGAGGATTTCATCGTCCCACACGGTGGCGAGGAACTTGACCTGTCCCTCTTTCGTGAATTTCACGGCATTTTCGACTATGTTGTTGCAGATTTTTTTCAGGAGCTTCGGATCGGTGATCAACGTCTCCGGAAAAGTAGGATCGATCTCATAGACAAACGTCAACCCGGCATTTTCAGTTAGTTCATGATAAGTGTCACAGATTTTTCTGAAGAATTTCCTTGAATCCAACGTTTGAAGCTCTGCCAGTACACTCCCCTCGTCGATTCTCGAAAGGTCCACGATGTCCTCGATGATTTCAAGCAATTGATTAGCCGCCCGGTTTGTCGTCTTGACAAATGACTTGAGTTCCCTGTCGAGATGTGAATGCATCAGTAATTCGGTATTTCCGAGGATTATCGTCAGAGGGGTTCTGAGTTCATGATTGAGGTTCGACAAGAATTCCGCCTTGTTTTTCACCTGTCGTTCGGCTGATTTCCGTGCATTCTCGAGTATCAGTTCATTCTCTTTCGTTTCGGTGATGTCTTTGTACGTTCCGACCATCACCTTCGGATTCCCCTCTTCATCTCTACTGATGATAAAACCGGTAGAATTGATCCATCGCCAGTCATTGTACGAATCGATCCAGATCTTGTAATCGATGGAATAATTCTTCGTCAGTCCTTCGATATATTTTGCCTTTTCATGAAAGACATATTTCTCATAATCGGGATGAACGGATTGTTCCCAACGCATGATCGGCGTTGAGTAAAGTTCTTTTGAGCCGCTCCTGTCCACATGTCTGAAATATTTACTAAAGGCAAAACCCTCCGGCACGATGTCATTTTCAAAATCCCATTTCCAGAGACCCAAATCGCTGGCCTCAAGCGCCAGGTTAAAATGAGCTTGCGTCTCCTGCATTCCGACAAGGGCCTTTCTCAGATCACGTGTCTTGTCCGCAACGGCCTGTTCGAGTATCCGGTTCATGTTCCTGAGCTTCTCATCGGCCTTCTTCTTTTCAAGAAAATTCTGCATGATCTGTGTGAATACCTGTGTGAGCGTCATCGTTTCCTGATCCCAGGAATATTCCGTTTCCGTGTTGTCCAGTCCGAAAAATCCCCAGAGTTTATCCTCACAATAGATTGGCCAGGCGAGAAGGGATTTGATGGATTGGGCCATCAGTGTTTCCCTTTCCCCTTTTCTTTCATCACGAATCCGCTCTACACTCTGTATACGGACATATTTTCTGAGATAAAATCTGTGCAGCCAGTAACCCGCGATTTCAAGCGGTATGTTCTGAAGGGATTGTTTGCAGGGCTGTGTCTTTGTATCACACCATTCATAGGTATTGCTCATCCGCTTGTTTTCAAAATCAAATTCGAAGATATAGGTCCGGTTGGCCCCGATGAGTTCTCCTATTTCCGACAGGACCGTATCTATCGTTTCTTCATGCTCCCTGACCAGGACAAAACGCTCGGCAATCTTTGCTACATAATGTTCGAATTTGATCTTTCTGTTGAGTTCACAGTGATAATCATGCAGCTCGGTGATATCCTGAATGAGCCCTGTGGTGATGATCACATCTCCAAAATCGTTGGTAATACTCTCAAGACTCTCTCTGCAGTATTTGATGCGCCCATCCGGAAAAAGCAGTCTGAATTCTATCATCATCTGCATGGTCTTTCTCTTTATCGCCTGATTTGCTTGCTTCACACTTTCCGCATCTTCCGGATGCACACGATCGAGAAAAGGCTTATACGACTTGCCGTCCACAAACGCTTTCGGCAGTTCAAACATGTTGTACATTTCCCTTGAATAATAGATCTCGTCCGTCAGATAATTCTGTTCCCAGCTTGCAATCTTGATCGTTTTCTGTGCTCTCTCCCACAACTTTCTGCTTTCGAGCAGTTCCCACTGTCTTTGCTTCTCTTCGGTGACGTCCCTCGTTATCCCGCGATAGCCAAAATAACTGCCGTCCTCGTTAAAGACAGGTGAGCCGGAAGCACTGACGTAAACTTCCCTTCCGTCTTTATGCAGATAGATCATCTCAAAATCGTTGTACTCACTGTAATTTGAAGAGGTCGTCTGGAGGAATCCGATAACCCTTGCCCGGTCACGCTCGGGAAGGAGATCAAAGACCTTTTTCCCCACGAGCTCATCGCGGGTATAGCCGATGATTCGTTCACACTGCGCGGAAGACCAGACAAACCGACCCAGATTATCCACAACCCAGTACCAGTCCTTCCCATTATCGGTCCATTGGGAGAACTTCAGGAAGCAGTCACAGGTATTCTGTTTGCAATCCGGGTTGAAATCAGCCATGTTATCCCTTTATCCGCCTATGAAAAGTTCGGCAAGTTTTTGAACGGCATATTTAACCGAAGGGGTCCTGAACGGATTAGCGGTCCCCTCAAGGTTAATCAGCCATTGATCGTTTTTTCTGAAGAGATTGATGAAAAAATACTGTTTGAAGTCCCCTTCGGTGTCGACATCCTCCTCCCGATAACCAAGCGGCATATCGATGGCGATCGTCTTTACCAGCAGACTGTCCTCACTTCTTCCTGTATAGAGCGACTTAAAGACGCAGATCTTTGTCCCGTCTTCGTTCGTCCATTTCCTGTTCAGGTTTTCAACGATGTTGTCAACATCGGCCTGTTGCGCATTTACTCTTGCGTGTGGCATCTCATTCTCCTCGTCTAACAGTCTTTTTACACTCTCGTATCTTCTCTTGTACAGGGTCATGGTGTGGATGTTCCGCTCATAACCGATCCATTTTTTCTCAAACCGGGTTATGATCTCCCGTTCCCCGTTGATCACGATCGGTGTACATTCAAATCCGTGTTGCCGGGCCATATTCCCCGTATCCACGGCATAATTCACCACATCCGTTGCGAGTTCCATCCGTCCACCTTCCACGAGGATCATGTTCAGCGTCTTGAAAAAATCCGGAACGGCAACCCTTCGTTTGAAATGTTTGTTCTTGCTCCAGGGTGTCGGAAAATTCAGGATGATACACTCGACACTCTCATCCCCGAAGAGATTTCTGAGACCGAATCGACCGTCCACCATCAGGATCCTGACGTTTGATACGTTATCTTTCCACATCCTCCGGATGGTCTTTGAAACCGACGTCAGAGAGGTCTCAAAACCGATAAAATTTCTGTCCCGGTGTCTTCTCGCCATCTCGAGCGTATATTCACCGTTCCCGAAACCAACCTCCACGGTGACCGGATGATCATTGCCGAATAGTCTGTTCCAGTCAAGCGGATAGCTTTCGAAATCCTGCGCCCTTATCACGTAATCATATTCACAGTTCAGATGCATTGAATTCACGCCTTGTCTTCTTTAATCTCTCTATCGTTCTTTCTTTTCCAAGTACGGCAACGGTCTCAAAGAGGCCGGGGGTGATGAGTCTGCCCGTAACAGCTCCCCTGAGGGTCTGAAAGATCCGCTTGTTCCCCGCATCAGTCAATTCCGGCAGTTTTCTGACAGCCGCTTCGACATTTTCGTCGTCGTATTCCGTATCGCCAAGTTCCTCAAATAGATGAAGTGCTTTCGCTATTATAACATCTGTCGTATCTTTTGACAAAAACTTTTTAACGAGCTCTTCATCGTACCCCTCGATCCCGAACAGGAAAGGCTCTACGAACTCGTTCAGCTGTTTGAACGTGTTGATCTTCTCCCTGCAGATCCGGACTACTTCTTCCACGAATTCCGGTTCATTTTCCTCCACCGCCCCGATCATCTTCGTATAATAAGGCGATTCATCCTTCATGTAGTCCAGCCAGTCTTTCCACAAGCGGACCACTTCAGCGACCGGTTTTCCACGCAGGTGTTTTCCGTTTACCCATTCGAGTTTTTTATAGTCAAAGATGACCGATTTTCCCGTGATCTTCGACGTGCTGAAGGAGTCAACCTTTTCAAACGGATCAAAGATATCCCCCTCTACCGTCCAGCCGAGAAGCGCGAGATAATTCATCAGGCCATCCCTCATATAGCCCTCTTTTCTGAAGAACTCTACCGAGGTTCCGCCATGTCTCTTGCTGAGCGGACTCCTGTCTTCTCCGAGTATGAGCGGAATGTGCATGAATTCCGGAACTTTCCAGCCGAGTGCCTCATAGATCATCACCTGTTTCGGCGTGTTGGTGATATGATCCTCACCTCTGAAGACATGCGAGATCTCCATCTCATGATCGTCTACGACGACGACAAAGTTGTAAAGGGGGTTCCCGTCGGATTTGATGATGATAAAATCATCGTAATTGGCATTCTCGAATTCCATGTCCCCTTTCAGGAGGTCATGGAAATGTGTCCGGCCTTCAGGCACCTTCAGCTTGACGGTGACGGAGCAGCCATTCTCCACGGCCTCCGCCGGATAGTCAAAGGACTGACCGATCTCCTTCTTCGGATCATCTTTATCGTATATGGCGTAATAGGCCGCCTTTTTTCCGAGAAGCTGTTTTAAAGGCTGCTCATAGACCCCTTTTTCAAACCGGTCCATCTGCCTGTAAGGGGCATAAGCCCCACCTTTCTGCGGACCTTCATCCCATTCGAGCCCGCACCATTTCATGGATTTATAGATCTGCTCCTCATATTCCGCCGTGGAACGCTTCGTGTCGGTATCCTCTATCCTGAGAATAAAGCTGCCATTCTGACTCTTTGCATAAAGCCAGTTAAAGAGTGCCGTTCTGACACCCCCAACGTGAAGATGTCCGGTTGGACTCGGTGCGAATCTTACTCTTATCATTTTGTCTACCTCTTATAATTCGCCGATTTTTATAATTGTCGGCGTGCCGATTTTTACAATTGTCGGCGTGCCGATCTTTTCGGCTTTATTCTGATTCAGTTCCGTGTAAAGTTCCGCAATCGTCTTTTCCGTCACCGGATCGATCATCATTCGGCCGATCTCCAGCATGGGTCTGAGCACAAATTCCCTGTTCCTGAAGTCCGGATGGGGAATCTTGAGATCCTCTTCATCGATGACATACTCCCCGTACATGATGATATCCAGATCGATGATCCTTGGGCCCCATTTCTCCGTCTTGGTCCTGCCCATATCTACTTCTATCGTCTTCAGGACATTGAGCAGCGCATATGGCTTAAACGGTGTGAGAACCCCCACTACCGCATTGTAGAAATCATCCTGCTTCACCTCTCCGTATGGCTCCGTCTGATAAATATTCGATTTCAGGACGACTCGATTGCCCTTTTCTTCGAGTTTTTTTACGGCTGTCCTGAGATTTTCACCCCGGTCTCCCATATTTGATCCCAAGGCTACAAATGCCGCAAATCTAACTGGTTCCTGCATGCCTTCACCTCTTTTTCGTTTATTCTCCACGCAGTTTGAGTCTGAAACTCCCTGTTCATCACAACTCATTCGAAAGTTTGACTTCACTGATCACTTCAAACTCCGGATAATTTGAACAGTCCGTCACCCTGACCTTCAACACCCGGTTGCCAAACGTGATCTCTATCTCTTCACCGACGGTGAGATCGTATCCGGGCTTTAAGGGTTTCCCCGCCTTTCTGATACGCCCACTCTTCGCCATCTCGGCGGCAACCGTTCTGCGTTTGATAATTCTCGTTTTCTTCATAAATAAATCCAGTCTCATGTGTTCACCCCCATCAAAGGGCCACGATATCCGGTCTTCTGACCGTCATTCCATCGATTTCAAAGGTCAGCACCGGCCATTGGCTGTTTTCAGGGCAAGAAACGATCTCATTTGTATCCGCATGAATGATAGCCGTATCCTCGGATTTGGTTCCCGTCAGGGTCGGATTCCATGCCACGCAGTTTCCCGTCTGTATCGTGTATTTGAGCGAGGGATTGCAGACCAGTTCTCTCGATTTGTAACCGGCAAGGCCTCCCTGATGATGAAGACGCCACTCATCTTCAAAACCCTCTGCCGCGTAAGCTTCTGCCATGACGGAGAACAGCCGGTTCATCATGACTCCCGGTCTTGAAGCGGCTATGAGCTTTGCATCGATCCGACAGTTTTTGAGATGTTGTTCAATCAACCGATCATTTTTTTCAAACTGAACGGATCTCGTCGAAGAGATAACCAGTCCCCTGTGTCTGATACAGAAACTGACGAAGCAGCTCTTTTTGAGTTCCACGTTTCTCGGGAGATTGTGTCTGTACGTCTGCGCACTTTCACTGCCAAAGACCAGAACCAGGATCGGCTCAAAACCTCTCTTCAGAAACTCATAGAAAAACAGTCCCTGAACTTCTATTTCCGTCATCTGTGGGGTGAGCTGTGGCATCCGTTCATAAAAGACTTCATCGATCACCTTCCCGAGCGCTCTGAGTGAATCGTATTCATAGCGACTGAGGATGTACCTCTGCGCATTGATATCCGCTGAAATATCATTCGTCTTGTATCGGCCGGTATCCGACAGCAGATTTCTGATATTCACAAGTCCGGAAACCTTTTCATATTCAGATTCCCACCAGTTGAACTCGATCTTTGTGAACAGGTCATGGATTTCTTCGGGGATCTCCTCGGCAAACAGCCTGTGCATTTCTATGTTATTTGTGATGAGATACGTCTTCTCATCGGTAATCAGTATGCTTGAAACGCCTTCCGTGGTGTTGAATGTAATATGGTTTCGAGCTCCAAAAGTCAGATAAGCGATATTCTCCTCCCTGGAGAGCAAGATCCCCTCATTTCCGGATTTTTTCATCACTTCTCTGAGTTTTGCAATTCTTTCCCTGATAATCGCTTTCATTTCATTCACCTCAAAAATTGAAAAAAGCGTGGCTTTTGACCACGCTTTTTTGATCTATGGAATTATAAACCCGCGTTTTTTCTGAGTGTATCTACCATGTCGAGTTTTTCCCATGGGAACTCAACATCTGTTCTGCCAAAATGTCCATAGGCCGCTGACTGCTTGTAAATAGGTCTCTTGAGATCAAGCTTTTTGATGATGGCTCCCGGTCTGAAATCGAATGTTTTGTTGATCAGGTCGAGCAGTTCATTTTCATCCATCTTGGCCGTGCCGTAGGTGTCGATCATGACGGAGACCGGCTTGGCCTTACCGATTGCGTAGGCAAGCTGAATCATGAGCTTGTCCGCGAGTCCGGCGGCTACGACGTTCTTCGCCACATAACGGGCCATGTAATGCGCGGATCTGTCTACCTTTGTCGGATCTTTTCCACTGAATGCACCGCCACCGTGTGGGATCCATCCACCGTAGGTATCCACGATGATCTTTCTCCCGGTGAGTCCCGTGTCTCCCTGTGGTCCACCGATAACAAATCTTCCGGTCGGGTTGACGAGGATCTTCATGTTTTCGTCCCTGAGCTCCGCAGGGATGATCGGATCGATAACGAGTTCCGTGACAACCTTTCTGACTTCATCATAGGGAACATCTTCATGCTGCGTGGAGATGAGAACGGTGTCCACTCTGAACGGTCGACCTTGTTCATCGTATTCAACGGTTACCTGTGATTTTCCGTCAGGTCGGAGAATGTAGGTCAAGCCGTCTTTTCTGACCTTTGCAAGTCTCTTTGACAGTCTGTGTGCGAGAACGATAGGAAGGGGCATGTATTCCGGTGTTTCGTTTGTCGCATAACCAAACATCATTCCCTGATCTCCCGCACCGTTCTTGTTCAGATCATCTTCTACGGCCTCTTCTCCGTCTTTGAGTTCTATCGCCTTGTCGACTCCCATCGCAATATCCGCCGACTGTTCGTCGATTGTGGAAAGGACCGCACAGGTGTCTCCGTCAAAGCCAAATTTGGCCCTCGTATATCCGATTTCTTTTATCGTTTCTCTCACGATCTTCGGGAAATCTATATAAGCCTTCGTTGTTATTTCACCAGATACGATTGCCATACCGGTTGTCACGAGTGTCTCTACCGCAACTCTGCTGTCAGGATCCTGTTCTATCAACGCATCAAGGATTGCATCGGAAATCTGATCCGCTACTTTATCCGGATGACCTTCTGTAACACTTTCACTGCTGAATAATCTTTTTGCCATTTTTTCTAAGCCTCCTTATTTGCCTTTTTCTCCTCAAATTCTTTTTCCGTTAACAATCTTCCCCCATCTATCTTATGGTCGAGTTCTGATAAATTAGCCTTTAAATCAAAGTGAATGTTGATCCGGTTCTGACACTTCGCGCCGACCAACTCTTTTTGTATCTCATATTCACCGGCATTCTTGCCGTATGTCCTGAACAGTTCGGAGTGTTTTCTGATAACGACCTTGAACAGCTCATGACACTTCTCACATTCCACGTAAAAGATCAGAAGATTCCCGTCATGATAGAGATATTTCTCCTTCTTCTCTTTTTTCAGGAAGTCAAACAAACCCATTTCCTCACCTTCTTTTCAACCAGAATACGGTATTTTCAACAGTTCCAAAAACATCTGTTACCGTTATGTCTACTTTAATTTTATCACTAAAGACGTCCATATTTCTAATTTCATTCATTACAATCGGTTTACTCATCCATGGGGTTGTTAGTCTATACCAAAAGGTCTGATGATTTGTTCCCTCACCGTAGACCCTCATCGCCGTATCCAACTGATCAAGCGGTATCTCATCCATATCGATGATCAGTACCTCTTCATCGTCAAAGCGGACTTCTATCTTCTGAACGGCAAATTTGAATTCCTCTTTTTCAGAGCCATTTTCTATGAGAATATCCACGGAAGGCCTTTTACCGGTATACGGATACTGTATCCCCTCCCGGAAATCATATTCCTCCATGTTGATACGTATCTTCTTAAAGCTGATCGTGTACCCGCTGTCCTTGAGCGTCATATCGATATATTTCACGGGATTCAGGGACATATCCCTGTTCAGGTCTACGATCTCCACATGACTGTAGGGAACGCCACTGCGTCCGGAGACACCGGAATAACCGATGATCTCTCCCTCTTTCACTTCAAATTCACGCGGTTCAAACTGAAGTTCGAGATAACCGCTCTCAAATTCGATGTTTATCGCATCGAATATCTTCATGAAATCACCCTTCAATTTGAACAGGTTGGTGTATCGGCTCTGTATCCCATCCCCATGATTGATGAAGATTCCCGTTCCGTAAACGGGGTGATTCCTGATCACTTTTTCCACATAACCGGCCGCCATACACCTGACGGGAATTCCCGTCTTCTCTCCCGTTGAAATCCCCAATCCCAGTGAATATTCAAGCGAATTCAGATCACTCGTCATCCTTGCCCCGCCAAAGACGGAGACAAGCTCCCGACTACCCTCAACGGGGTTGATGAAGGCCGAAAACCCGTTGATACAAACACCGATTAAAATGAGGAAATACAGAACGTTGCGTTTCATCAGCCATCACCTATATGACAAAAGACGGGAGTTCTCCCGTCTCAGTCAAACTACAATATTTATATCAGTACCCGGGAAAACCTTCCCAGACATCCTTTACCTTGCAATTCTTATTCTTCGTCACCGTCGAAGTCGTCGGCAGCTTCTTCTACTGTCTCTTCTACTTCTTCAGCTGCTTCGGCCTCCGCATTTTCATTTTCCTTTACATAGCCTTCTCTTCCTTCTATGTAAGCATCGGCAATCTTGGATGTGATGAGTCTGATAGCTCTTATTGCATCATCGTTACCAGGAATGATGTAATCGATCACGTCAGGATCACAGTTCGTGTCAACTGTCGCAACGATAGGAATACCGAGAAGGTTTGCCTCTGCAACTGCAATTTCCTCCTTCTTGGGATCCACGATCCAGATAAGATCCGGAACATCCTTCATCTCTTTGACTCCACCAAGGTTCTTTTGTAATTTTTCCAGCTTGTGTCTGTAGACCGACTGCTGTGCCTTGGGCATGGCATCAAATTCTCCGTTGGCTTCCATTGCCTCGAGTTCGATGAGCCTCTTGATTCTCAGCTTGATCGTCTTGAAGTTTGTCAGCATTCCACCAAGCCATCTGTTGTTGACGTAGAAGGCGCCGCATCTCTTAGCCTCTTCCTCTACAGCCTTTCTTGCCTGTCTCTTTGTTCCGACGAAAAGGATCGTTGCACCCTTACCGGCTTCTTCCTTAACGAATTCATAAGCAACTTCCACCATCTTCAATGTCTTCTGAAGGTCGAGTATATGCACACCTTTTCTCGCCGTGTAGATGTACTCCGCCATCTTCGGATCCCATCTCATGGTCCTGTGTCCGAAATGAACACCTGACTCCAGTAACTGTTTCATAGATATTACTGCCATAAAGCACCTCCGTATTTTTGGTTAATCCGCCACCCACCTTCACCCCCCTCACTCCCCGCGGGAGCACCGAGAAGGGAAACGAACCACACCGAAGTGGTCTCAAACGTGTTTTCAACATACAAAAACACATCCGAATGGATGTGAGAATTTTATCCGGGGTATTATAGCAGAATCCCCCCGGAATGTCAACATTTTTTTACCTGTGATTCTTTTACCTCGTGTTTGAGTTCCGCTCGCCTTTAAGCGGGACGAGTTTGTGGATTTTAGTATTTTTGAAATTCCGGAAAAATTCATGGGTACAAACCTTCAACAGTATAAACAGAAGCCATACTGTACACAGACTTCACTTCAGCCAAAGAAACCAACACTATTTATGTTATAATTTCATTATATATAAAAACACTGCAGAGGTGGTTTTTTGATACAGATTTTCTATAATATCGATGTTCTTGCTACGATGGATGAAGACAGAAATGAACTCACGAAGGCTTATATCATCGTCGATGATTCGGTGATCCGTGAAGTGGGAGCCGGGGATGTAGATTTTGCGCGTTTTGATCGGTATGAATCCCATGATATGTCCGGGACATGCTGTATTCCCGGGATGGTCAACACGCATCATCATCTCTTCCAGTCCATGTTCAGAAATGTCAGGGGAGCTCAGAACCTTAAACTGTTCGACTGGCTGATCTTCCTTTACGAAAGATGGAAACACATTACGAATAAAGAGATTTACAATGCCGCACTCGTCGGCATATACGAAATGATGAAGACCGGTGTCACCACCACTTCGGACATGTTTTACCTGCACCCGAAGGGGACCGACAAGTTGTTCGACACCGAAATAGAAGCCGGACAGCGGACCGGTGTCCGTTTTCATCCGTGCAGGGGGAGTATGTCCCTCAGTAAAAAAGATGGTGGACTGCCGCCGGATTCCGTCGTTCAGACCGAAGACCGGATCATGGAGGATTGCGAACGGGTGGTCAGAAAATATCACGATGCCTCAAAGGGGTCTATGCTCCGTGTGGCACTTGCTCCGTGCAGTCCCTTCTCGGTAACGGAAGCCCTGATGCAGGAGACGCTCAGGATGGCCGAGGAATACGACCTTCTGATTCACACACATCTCGCCGAAACGCTGGATGAAGACGACTACTGTCTCGAGCGGGTCGGACTGAGACCGGTGGATTATATGGAAAAACTCGGCTGGCTGACTCCGCGTGCCTGGTTCGCTCATTGTGTATGGCTCAACGACGATGAGATCAGGCGATTTGCCGAAAACCGGGTGGGCGTCTCACATTGTCCCGTGTCGAACATGCGTCTCGGTTCGGGAACCGCACCGATCGTAGAAATGCTGAAACACCCGGAGATAAAAGTCTCACTTGCCGTCGACGGAAGTGCCAGTAATGACACGGGAAACATGATAGGGGAAGCGAGAAGTGCCCTGATGCTTCAGAGAGTCTCAAAGGGAGCCGACTGTATCACACCCCGTGAGGTCCTGGAGATGGGGACACTCGGCGGGGCCAAAGTACTTGGCATGGATGATTATATCGGTTCTATCGAAACGGGAAAATCCGCCGATTTTGTTTTTTTCAGGATCGATACGTTAGAAATGGCCGGTGGAATATCCGACCCGGTTTCCGCGTTAATATTATGTAACCCGGGAACGGTATTTATGTCCGTTATAAACGGGGTGATCAGAATAAAAGAAGGGGAGGTTATCGAAGATAACTTCAACGTGCTCATCAGGAACCAGAATGCCATGCTTGAGGCCATTCTGAAAAAAGAACTGTAAAGGGGTGATCGTTATCAACCAAATCATCAAGTATATTGGAACCCCAAGATTGTATGCCGAAATTCTCGGCTATCTTGACAGAACTGCTAAAACGAGCGGATGTTTCTTTAAAAACAAGGCAACCCAGAATAACGCCACCGTCTGGATGGTTGAAGATGCGTTTAACATGTCCCCTCAGAAATATTCCTATGAAACATTTGAAGAGATTGAGGAAGAACTGAATGATTTTAATCATTACTCCTTCTTTGATGATACCCAGTTGTTTGTGGATAAGGAACTCGACATGGAAATGCTGGAATTCATCAACAAGCTGATGGAGATTCAAAGCCTTTACAGTGTAAGCGCCGAAAAGGACATGGAGATCGCAAAACTCACCTACAGTATGACGGGAATAGAAACGATCATGACCTCTCTGCTTGAACCCATCCCCACCGTAGATCTCATGACGATACTCTGCGATGCCTTCGGTGAACTGCTGCTGTCCTCGAGTGCGCTTTACACACTCGAAGAGAATGATTATATCCTGAGACACAATCACGGTTTTGCCGAAAAGGTTGAAAAGGTTGTCAAGACGGAAAAAAACAGTTCGACCATCTCCTTTGCCTTCCCTACAAATATAGGGAAAAATCAGCTGTATCCCGAAATGGTCAAACTCAATCAATTGTACAAATCACTCTATGCCATTCCGATACAGATCGATGAGGAGATCCGCTTCTTCATTCTCATGGGCAGAAACGAGGGATATACCGATTCTGAAAAGGTCATCATCAACAGTCTGAGCCATCTCGCTTCAAAGATCATCGATTATCAGGCGTTGAGGATTGCTTCAAGAGAGGAGAAGACCGAACTGAACCGAAGTGTGTTCAGGCTCGAGGCCTTTTACAAGGGACTCGAATACCTGTTCTCCATTCAGCAGATCGATCAGTTCTGTGACAATCTCGAAGACATGATCAAAGAGGTTTTTCAGACAAACCGGATTGCACTCTTCGTCAGAAAGAGCTGGGGAAATCTACTCTGGGGTCATAAGGCCCAGGACTTCAAACAGGCACTCACCATCAAATACAATACGGTCTGGGATGAATACAATCTCGATGATCCGCATGAACGCGAGGCAATAGAGGATGATTTTGGAAATCTCAAACCGTATTTCAAGGAACTGGAATCAAAAGGGGAAATACCAAATTTTGCCACCATTATCAGGGGAATCGACGGAAACGTACTCGGCGTGATGTTCCTGTACGATTTCAACCGGAAAGACAGGGATTTTCTGTCCATGGTATCCGGTATGGCCGGTCTCGTGCTGGAGATCCTACTCGCACACAAAGACTTCAATTCGGTCCTGCATTCCTATGAAGAGGTCATGGAAGCCTTTCAAAGCGCCAATCAGCTTTATGAAAAGGTCGGAGAATGCAGCGGTGCAATTGATTTCTACAAGATCATGAAAGACGGATTGGTCAAGAATTTCGATATAGAAAACATGTTTATCGCCTTCAAGACGGGGAACCGGTTGATGAGCATCCCAGAAACACTCGAAGAGGATATAGAAAGATACTTTGAGGAATACTTCAACGAAAATTATTCTGATATAGGAATCAGGGAAAGAAAAAACGGTGAACTGCTGTTTATGCTCCCCATCCCCGTCAGGTCGAAGAAGGTCCTGATTGCCTTTGACGGAGTGGACAGCCCGAAATTAAACGTTCTGCTTCAGCTGATGCAACTTGGATTCCAGGATAAACTGGCTTCGATACTCGAAGAAGAATAACCGGGAGGGCAGTGATGGATAGATTTAAGGCGATCGGAAAAAGGACAACAAGACTGGAGGGTCCCGAAAAGGTTTGCGGGACTTCCAAATACATCAGGGATCTCGAATTTCCGGATATGGTCCATGTGGCCATCGCAACGGCGAATGTCGCCCATGGGATTTTAAAGTCCATTGACGTTGATGAGGCCCGAAGACAGCCCGGGGTGATCGATGTCCTGACATTTGAAGATATCCCCGGAAAAAATCAGATGGGAGATATCGTACCGGATTATCCCGCCCTGCTCAAACCCGGTGACAAGATCACCTATGTGGGCGATTATGTCGCCTATGTCGCCGCTGAAACGGAAGAGCTTGCCAGAAGAGCCGCCAAAGCGGTAAAGATCGATTATGAGGAACTTCCACCCGTCCTGACCATGGATGAGGCCCTCAGGGATAACAATCTCATCCACGGAAAAAGCAATATCAACACGCATTACGTGGTCAGAAAAGGGGAGGATGACCCCGAGAAGATGTTTGAGGGATGTGATCTCGTCCTTGAAGAAACCTTTTTCGCCGATTATCAGGAGCAGGCCTACCTGGAGCCTCAGGGAGTCATCGCCGTCATAGACATCAACAATATTTTCACGATATACGGTTCCATGCAATGCCCTTATTATGTCCAGAACGGTGTGGCCGAAGTGCTTGGAATTCCCTATTCGGAAGTCCGTGTCATTCAGACCGAGACGGGTGGAGCATTCGGTGGAAAAGAGGATGTCCCCACTTATTTTGCGATCCCGGCAGCCATCGTCGCAAATAAACTGAAAAGGCCTGCAAAACTCTGTCTGAACAGAGAAGAGGACTTGCAGCTTACCAGCAAAAGACATCCCATCAAATCCACCTACAAGGTCGGTGTAACCGATTACGGAAGGGTCAGGGCCGTCAAGGTCGAGGCCATCGGCGATATGGGAGCACATGCGACTCTGTCTCCTATCGTCCTCTGGCGCAGCGTGGTGCATGCCGCAGGTGCTTATGACATAAAAAATGTCAATGTGGATGTTTACGGGGTTTATACCAACAAGGTTCCCTGTGGTGCCTACCGGGGTTTCGGTTCCCCGCAGGTCTTCTTTGCCATGGAATCCATGATGGATATGATCGCCGAAAGGCTCGGTATGGACAGGTTGTACCTCAGGGAGATCAACGCGCTCGAAAAGGGGAAGATGACACCCACCGGACATCTGCTCGATGAGGCGATCGGCGCAAAGGAAACCATCACAAGACTCAGAGAACGCTCAGACTGGGAAAGGCTTCAGAAGGACGTGGAGACCTTTAACCTTGAACACAGGTTTGTCAAGAGAGGTCTCGGGGTTTCACACATCCATTACGGGGTGGCGCTTGGGGCCATGGGGCAGAGACTCGATGCCAGCGGTGCCTTTGTACAGATATTCAAGGACGGTTCCGTCGGTATACAGATTGGCGGAACGGAGATGGGACAAGGCGCAAAGACGACGATGGCCCTCATCGCCGCAGAAGTCCTTGGTCAGTCTGTAGACCGGATAAAGGTTTATCAGCCCGATACCGCTTTTGTCCCCGACAGCGGTCCGACCGTTGCATCCCGTACGACGCTTTTCAGCGGGAACGCGATCAAACTCGCCTGCGAGCAGCTGCTTGAAAAGATGAAGGGAATGGCCGCCGACAGATTCATGATCGATCAGGCCGATATTCTGATCGAAGACGGGAGTTATTGCAACTCCGAAAACAGGTCCCAGCGCCTGTCGTTCAATGAACTTGCATCACTCGGGGATACGGACAATCAGGGACTTTCCGCAACCGGATGGTTCAAGACACCAAAACTCACCTGGGATACGAAAAACGGCTTTGGGGAGGCTTATGTGACTTATTCTTTCGCCACCAACATCGTGGAAGTGGAAGTCGACATGCTCACCGGCCATGTACAGGTTCTGAAGGCGTTTGCGGGGCATGATGTCGGGAGGGCCATCAACATCGACGGGATTTACGGACAGGTTCAGGGTGGATTCGTTCAGGGAATGGGGTATGCCCTCTATGAAAAACTCAAACACGATAAAACCGGTCATCTCATCACCGATAATTTCAACACCCTCACCATCCCGACCATTCATGAGATGCCCGAATTCGGCGTTGAAATCATCGAAGCGCCGTTCTCGAAAGGACCATTTGGGGCCAAGGGAATCGGTGAACCGGCTCTCATTCCGGCTCCGGCCTCAGTCGCCAATGCCGTTTCAAATGCCATCGGGAAAAGGGTTACTGAGATTCCCATAACGAAGGATGATCTGCTCAATCTAATCGGTTGATCAATTTCTAAAACAAATACGCCTCATCTCCGGGTTTAAACAAATGGTCGAAATCTGTTTTTTTGTCCGCTGCCGGAAATCATTTGTTTTTTTCAGAACCGTTCAACGATAAACAAAAGGGAAGCTGATGGGTTGTCTGCTTCCCTTTTGTTTATACGGTTTTATTCGTGTCTCAGTTCACTGATTCTGTCTCGGATCCAGATAGTCTCGGATCCCGTCGCCGAAGGTGTTAAAGGCGAGAACGGTAAAGACGATGGCGATACCGGCAAAGATGACTTCATACGGCGCCACACTGATGAAGTTCTTTCCGTTTGAGAGCATGCCACCCCACGACGGTGTCGGCGGCTGTATGCCCAGTCCAAGGAAGCTCAGTCCGGCTTCAGTCAGGATGGCATCGCCGATTCCCATCGTGGCGTAAATGATGATGGGTCCCATGATGTTCGGCAGGATATGCCGAATGATGAGCCTGACATCGGACATCCCCTGTGCCCTCGCCGATTCGATATACTCCTTCTCCCTGACCGACAGGACAGAGCCTCTGACGATCCTTGCAAAATGCGGGGTATAGACGATCCCGATAGCGAGGATGATATTCGACATACTGGAGCCAAAGGCCGTCATCAAAGCGATTGCGAGCAGGAGCGAGGGGAACGAAAAGAAGACATCCATGATCCGCATGATGATATTGTCAACCAGTTCGCCGTAATAGCCCGCGATCATTCCGAGTGTCGCACCGAGCAGCAGTGCAACGAGCTGCGAGACAAGGCCTACGGTCAGTGAAACCCTCGTCCCGAGTATGATCCGGCTCAGAATATCCCGGCCAAAGTCATCACAGCCAAGGAGATGTTCCCCCGAGGGTTTTGCGAGCCTCGCGTTAAAATCCATTGAAAACAGACCTTCCGGGGCTATCAGAGGGGCAAAGAGCGCTACTATAACGATAAAAACGACGAGAAACAGGCCGATTATCAGCCGTTTATTGTGGATGGCCCTGTAGAAATTTCTCGTCTGATAGAACTTTCTCTTCGGGTTTAACGTGTCGTTTAATGTATTTTCTTCTATCATAATCACACCTCTACTGGAGCTTTATCCTTGGATCAAGTACACCGTACAGCAAATCGACGATCAGATTGGCAACGGCGAAGAACATGGCGGCCATGAGGATGATCCCCTGAAACAGCGGATAATCCCTGGCAAATATGGCTTCCACGAGTTGCCTTCCGATTCCCGGCCAGGCGAAAACGGTTTCGGTCAGGACGGCCCCACCCATGAGAGAACCAATCTGCATGCCGATGACGGTTACAACCGGAATCATCGCGTTTTTTCTGGCGTGCCGGTTGATCACCCGGCTTTCCTTGACCCCTTTTGCCCGTGCGGTTTCTATATAATTCTCATCGAGTACCTCCAGCATACTGGACCGGGTCATTCTGGCAATCATCGCGGTAAACATGCTTCCAAGGGCAAGTGAAGGCATGATGATGTGAGAAAAGGCCTCCCAGAGAACGGAAAAATCACCCGTTCTGAACAGTTCGCCAAATGCGTCAAAGAGGCCGATTTCACGGCCGGAAGCCGGAAGCCAGTTCAACTGAACGGAAAAGACCAGGATGAAGATGAGTCCGATCCAGAAAACAGGCATGGAGACACCGAACAGCGCAATCGTCATGGATGTATAATCAAAGATCGTATCTTTCTTCTTTGCCGCGAGTATCCCCACGGGAATACCAATCAGAACCGCCCAGATGACACTCATCAGTGCCAATTCAAACGTTGCCATGAAATTGGACTGAATAATCTTTATCACAGGCTGAAACTGCGTGATGGAGGTCCCGAGATCCCCTTTTATCACGTTGATGAAATAGATTCCAAACTGAACAACAACCGGCTCGTTCAACCCGAGTTTCACTCTCATGTTCTGAACCATTTCTTCTGTTGCCCTTTCTCCGAGCATGACCCTTGCCGGATCTCCCGGAATCATTCTCCCAACGGCAAATACCAGTATCATTACCCCAAAGAGTACGAGCAGCAGCAGAAATAATCTTCTAACCAGATATCTGAACATATATCCTCCCGAAACTTTGATTAATATAGGGGTGGATTCGTGTCCTTTCCCGACGAAAGGTCACGAATCTCCCCTGCAACTTCCTATTTTTACTTTTCGTCCACGTAGACGTTGGTGTCCGGTGTACAAAGGAATGTATATTCGATGGCGTTGGCTTCAAAGTCGTGCACCCTGTTGTTAAAGGCTGCCGTGGCGACCTTGTGGAAGAGTGGGATATGAACGTAATTGCTGAACCAGATCTCCTGAACCTTCTGATAAAGCTGCGTTCTTTCCGCGATGTTTGAACTCTTTCTCGCGGCTTCGAGTGCCTCGTCCACTTCCTGACTGTAGAATCTGGTTCCGTTATAGCTGCTTCCGTTTGTCTCCCAGGCCTCAAGCTGTGAATGATGAATATCATAGATCAGACCGTCGGGATCCGTCAGCCAGTTCCACCCCATCGTGTACATGCTGGTCTTACCGGCATCGATAAGCGGGAGATAGGAGGCCCATTCCAGTGATTCTACCTTTGCCCGGACACCGATTGCCTGAAGCTGTATCTGCATCAGTTCGGCTATCTTTCTTCTGTAGGTATCCTGCGGTGTGTAGATGGTGATGTCAAAACCACCTGCGAGTCCGGCCTCGCTGAGCAGTTTCATCGCTTCTGCGGGGTTGTAGGCCAACGCATACTTTTCAACATCCGGATTGTAGGCCCACGAAGACGGTGAGAGGGAGCTCATCGCCCGGACGCCGGCCTGTCCAAGAACCGTATCGATGATTGCATTCATGTCAACACCCATGTAGATGGCCTTTCTGACGTCTATGTTGCTGACCGGTTTATTTTCCACGTTGAAGGCGAGATAATAATAATTGAGGGCCGGCTTGACATCGAGAGTGAGATTTGAATTACCGCTGATCCTGTCAAAATCATCCGGAAGGACCTTCATGAGCAGATCCACATCACCGGCTTCAAGGTTGACCAATGCAACGGAGGGTTCCGGGATCGGCTTCATGATGACCTTTTTAAGGTTCGGATATTTCATCCAGTATCCTTCATTTCTGACCAGAACGAGCTGATTGTTCTTCTCCCATTTTTCGATTGCAAAGGGTCCCGTTCCGACCGGATTGAGCCCATAGGCCACGGGATCGGCTTCTCTGAGTGCCTTATTGACGATAGGCTGCGTGTAGACTCTCTCAAGGAAAGCGGAGAATGGATACTGAAGGGTAAACTTCACCGTCTTGTCGTCTACTTTTTCGATGGATTCGATGACCTTGAGGTTCTCGTAATTCGGCGAACTCGTCTCGGGATCCATGACGGTTTCAAAGGTATAAACGACATCTTCGATGGTTAACGGGTCTCCGTTGTGGAATTTGACATCATCCCGAATGGTAAAATACCAGACCTTGGAATCTTCCGTCTGATATTCGGCGAGACTCGGGACGATTTCAAGATCCTTCGTAACGGATACAAGGGAATCAAAAATCTGCGTGTACATCTGGAAAGATGCATTATCCGCAACCACAATAGGGTCAAGAGAACGGGCATCTTTCTCTACGGCAATGGTAAGGACTCCATCTTTGAATACTTCTTCCGAAAAACCCATAGAAACGAACATTAACACAACAAACATAACAAACACAACTTTCTTCATACATTGCCTCCTCAAAACAAGATTTAGTGAAAGTCTGAAAAACGACCACCAAGCATTGCTATAGTGAGTATCATTTGAAACACATCACTGTAATTTTCGCTGGAATATCTGACGGTTCTTCCCTCTATTCTTTCTAACCCCGGAACGACACTCAACGCATCGGCAATGACCGTATTGACAAGATCCACTTCAAGAACGGTCTGTTTATCCGGCTTCTTTATCTCGAACCCTCTATTTTCCTCAAATCTCCTGATCAGGGCAGCCGTTTGCTCGCGGTAGGCCTTTTCTATCGTTTCCGGATGATACATCTTCGCCGCGTAACGGCCGATTCCCTCTTTTGTCCTGACAAATAGCATCTCTTCGCCGTAATATTCGACCATCTCTTTCTCAAGAACATCATCCCCCGAAATCATCACAACCGGAACATCGAATAAACCGGCATACATGGCGTTGATTTCTGTCTCTCCCACCGTTCTGTCGTTGATACGGATATTGTAGATACAGGAGGATGAGTAGGAATGGTCCATCCCACCGCCGAAGGCCCCTATCCTCGCATGATAGCCGATGAGCAGAACGGCATCGTAGGTCGCATCCAATCCCTGCATCATATAATACGGTCTTGGATATCCGCGGATATACGTGATTCTCGGATCGGGAAGGTTACCAAACGGGATATTCTCCCCCCTCGCATGTGAATCACAGATGGTCATTTCAGTCAGCTGTTCATCAAAATCGTGATGAGTCATCATCTCATCCAGAATCCAACCGAGTTCGGAGTTTAACCAGTCGCCGTAACGGCTGTCACGGTTCATCTCACTCCATGAGGCAACTCCGCTGACCCCTTCCATGTCTGTAGAAACAAATAATTTCATATCATTCCCCCTCTTTCAGCATTAATCTGGCTTCAAGTTCCTTTTTATAGATTTCACTCAGATGATCTTCAAAATTTTTCTTATCCGTCAGGACCAGCATATGCATCAGCGTCTGAGTGATGAGTGTCGGTTGTACAAACGAATTGCTCAGCAACATCGAATCATTCTTACAGATAAAGGTCGAGACACAGCCTTCATACAGCGGGCAGGACTTTGAATCGGTGAACAGAATCTGCTTCGCCTTCTTCTTTCGGGCCTCTCTGTAAATAAACAGGGATTCATCCGAATAAACCGGAAAGGAATAATGGATCATACAGCTATGCTCCGAAACCTTGTTCATCAGGTAGACAAAGTCATCGAGTGAACCGTTCAGCAACGTCACCGGTTTGGTCAGAACATTGGTCAGACTGAACACCAGCGACATCGCAAGATGCTTGCTCAGGCCAAAGCCCGAAACAAAGATATTCTTAGCCGCGATGACCGTTTCAAGAAAATTGGACACCGAGTGATTGTCCACCGTCTTCAACGTCGTTTTTATATTCTTCAGATCGGCAGTGGAAAAGAAATTAAACTGCATCCCCTCTGACATTTCATCAAACTTCGCGTTTCTGATCTTCTCATACGGGTTGAGTCTTTCACGGATATCCACCTGGATTGCCTTTTTCAGATCATAAAAGCCCTTATAACCCAGCAGTCTCGAAAAACGGACGAGTGAAGCACGACTGATTTCAAGCCGACCGGCAATCTCCTCTACGGTAGACAGACCGAACTCCTGCGGATGATCTATCAGATATTTTGCGATCTTTCCGTTAACCGGTGTCATTTCCGGCATCAATCTCACAACGTCATCGATCAGCACATTCTCCCACTCCCCTCAGTAAAGAAAACAGGAAACATAGTGTTCCGGGGTAATCTCCTTCAACTCCGGTTTCCCAACGGCACAGTCTCTTGAAGCCCTTTTACATCTCGATTCGAAAGCGCACCCCTGTGGATAATCCATCGCAGAGGGAATCTCTCCCGTCAGTCTGATCTTTTCAGAACGATCCCCATTGATCGTCGGTATCGACTGCAACAGAATCTGTGTATAGGGATGCAGCGGCCTTTCATACAATTCATTTGAATCAGCCAGTTCAACGATACGCCCCATATACATGACCGCTATCCGGTCGCTGATAAACTTCACCACGCCGAGATCATGCGAGATAAAAACGTAGGATAAACCAAAATCATCCTGCAGATCACACAGCAGATTCAGGATCTGCGACTGAATCGAGACATCCAGGGCAGATACCGCCTCGTCGGCCACAACGAGTTCAGGCTGAGTCGCCAGCACCCTTGCTATCATGATACGCTGCCGCTGTCCGCCTGAAAATTCACCCGGATACCGGTCCGCATAATTCGGTTGAAATCCCACCTTTTCGAGAAGATTTCTTATCCGTTCCCTCTTTTCGGCCGATGTCCGGCAGATACGATGGACCGTCAGGGGTTCTCCCACAATATCCCCCACCGTCATACGCGGGTTCAGGGAGGCATAGGGATCCTGGAAGATCATCTGCATCTTTTTTCTGAGCGGTTTCATTTCACCGGGCCTTTTCAGGGATATCTCTTCATCCTTAAAATAAAGCCGACCGGCAGTGGGTTCTATCAGCTTCAGCATGGTCCGGCCAAAAGTGGATTTCCCACAGCCGGATTCACCGACCAGACCGAGTGTCTCCCCGCTTCTGACGGCGATCGAAACCCCGTCAACCGCATGAATCCATTTATTCTTTCCGAAAAGGCCGTTCTTCCCCGCCGGAAACCTTTTTTCCAGATTTTCTACACGAAATATATTCATTCACATCACCATCATCGATATAACCAGCAGGCAACCTGCGTATCCGGCTCAATCCGTTTCAATTCCGGATCCTCTTCATGACAGATCGGCATGACCTTCAGACAGCGGTCTGAAAAAGGGCAGCCCTTCGGTATCTCATACAACTCCGGTACCTTGCCCGACAGTGTATTCAGACGCATCCCCTTCCTGTGGGGGAGATCGAGTCTCGGAATCGACTGGATCAGCCCTTCGGTATAGGGATGTCCGGGACGATTCAGTAATTTTTCTACCGTATTTTCTTCAACGACCTTGCCGGCATACATCACATAGACCCTGTCGGCAACTTCCGAGATAACCCCGAGATCATGCGTGATAAGCAGGACGGACATGTCATACCTGTCTTTGGACTCACCGATGAGATCGAGGATCTGAGATTGTATCGTGACATCCAAGGCGGTCGTCGGTTCATCGGCAATCAGCAGCTTCGAATGACAGATCAGTGCCATGGCTATCATCACCCTTTGACGAAGCCCGCCTGAAAGCTGATGAGGATAGACGTCGTAACGTCTCTCGGCATCCGGAATTCCCACCGATTTAAAAACTGCTGTTACCTGCCTTGCCGCCTCTTCTTTAGACAATCGTCCGTGCGTCAGCAACGCCTCGGCCACCTGATCTCCCACCTTGAAAACGGGATTGAGAGAGGTCATGGGTTCCTGAAAGATCATGGATATCGCCTTTCCCCTTATCTCACGCATCTCCTCCGTCGACAGCCTGTTCAGATATTTTCCTTCAAATATAAAATCTCCATTTGGAATGATGGCCGGAGGTGTCTTCAGAAGCCTGAGAATGGATCTCGCCGTGATGCTTTTCCCGCAGCCGGATTCACCGACCAGGCCCACGATCTCTTTCGGTTTTATCTCAAGATCGATATTTCTGACCGCTTTCAGCAAACCGAAAAATGTTTTGAAATGAATCGAAAGATTTTTGATCTCCAGTAAGTTCTCGGACATATACGACTCCTTTGAAATATTTGTTTCTTAACTATACCATATGAAACATATTATTTCAAGTTTTTCTTCACTCAGAACAATAATATCCGAAGTCATTTTGGTTTTTTTTATGTTATCTTTTTAACCGAACATAAAAAAATCCCGAGAGCCGTTCACTCTCAGGATTTTCGTCGGTTCATCTTTTATACATCGCTAAGTTAGACCCCTTAATCACTTTCCTTGATGTTCTTTCTCGCCTCGATTTCACTGTTGTATATCGCCGTCAGATGATTTTCCATTTTTTCCTTATCCGTCAGGATCAACATATGCATCAGTGTCTGAGTGATGAGTGTCGGTTGTACAAGCGAATTGGTAAGCAGCACGGAATCATTCTTGCAGATGAAGGAGGCCACGCAGCCGGCGTAAAGCGGACAGGATTTCGAATCCGTAAACAGAATTTGTTTTGCCTTCCTCTTTTTTGCCTCCTCGTAGACAAAGTTCGATTCACTCGAATAGGCCGGAAAAGAGTAATGAATGATGCAGCTCTTGTCCGAGATATGGGTCATCAGATAAACGAAATCATCCAGCGAACCGTTCAGAAGCGTTACCGGCTTTGTCAGCAGGTTGTTCAGGCTGAACACCAGTGCCATGGCGAGATGCTTACTCAGCCCGAATCCCGAAACAAAGATATTCTCAGATTCTTTCACCGCGGCGAGAAAATTGAGGATATCCTCAGTTTGTATGGTACTCAAAGTCGACTTGATATTTTTCAGTTCGATGGAAGTGAAAAAATCGAACTGATTCTCCTGCGTCATCGCGTCGAGCTTCGTGTTCTTTATCTTTTCATAGGGATTCAACCGTTCACGAATGTCTTCCTGAATCGCCTTCTTCAGGTCATAAAATCCCTTAAACGCAAGCAACCTTGCAAATCTGACCAGCGATGCCCGGCTGATCTCAAGCCTTTCGGCAATTTCCTCTACCGTCGATAAACCGAATTCCTGCGGATTATCTATCAGGTATTTGGCTATCTTCCTGTTCACCGGCGTCATCTCCGGCATCATCTTCACTACGTTGTCAATCAACATCAATAAACCCCCGTACAGAATCATGAAAATTTTCTTACTATAATATATCATATGAAACAAAACAATTCAAGGCGGCCCGAAGAGATTCCACACCTCTGAAGGCCAACGGGCCTAAAAACAGACGGCGAATGTCAGGAAAATTGTTAATAGTGGTATACTATATCATTGATGTGATTAAATATAATTTGAATACTAAACACTCGATTTTCTCGGATTTCTCAACCGTTAACAGAAATTCATGAAGGAGGAAAAACAGATGAAAATGAAAGCCATGTTTGTCATGATTATCAGTCTGCTTCTCGGCTCAACGGTGTCTACCGGGGCTCAAACCATACGAATTCTCGAGGAAAGGCAGCTGATGATCTCCGATGTTTTCAAGCTGAATGATGGGTTTAACCACTCTGAGTATGTTCGGGGGAATACCTTGAAGTTTCCGTTCGAGGTCCTGCAGAAGCTGCCGGATTCCGTCACGGGACAATATCTTTATTACAGGTACGCGGAACCCTTCACACGGGAACTGATCGTCTCAAGCTCTGATTCGGTGATAGAAAAGGTGGTACTGAATGTTGTTCCGGCCAGGTTTAATGTAACGGCACCTGATCTCTGGAAGGGGGAGTCTTACGATGGGGGTGTCCAGCTCAACCGGGTGGAGAGTGAAAACACATTCAATCTTGGCTCTCGAACGGGGCGTTCTGTAGTCGGCGGTGAACTAACGATACGGTTCATGGAAGATTCAGGCTATAAGAGTTCGGATGACATTTATCACGATCTGCAGGCCTGTAAAAAAGAGGGACAGAAGGTCAGCGAGATCACCCTCGACGATTTCATCGGCTATGTCTACACCCCGGAAACACAATTCACAGAAGGATATGCCGGCGGATCCGGGCTTTACGATGCGCAATATTCAGATTATATGGAGGGGTATGTCATCAAGGGCCATCAGGTCATTTATATTTATCTCCATACCTACGGTTACAGTGATTATACAAACACGGATAAAGTCTGGCTGATCAACAAGGGACAGGCGGTCATGATGGAAGTTCTTTCCATTTTCAACACGGTTCATCTCTCGGCGGAAGGCGAGCACCATGTTGGTACGCCGACGAATTACACCGGGACACAGACAACAGGAAAACCATCTTCAAACGGTGACCGTCTGAGTAATAACACAGCCCTCAGGGATGAAGCGGAACCGTATGTACTGACGATGGATCAGGAAAGGATCGAAGGGGAATTTGGTTATTATCTGCCGGGTTTCGATGCCTGCCGATCTTGTATTCATTATGAAAACGGTGTGCTGAAGATAGAAAGGGGTCCGGCCTGGTCTAAAAACGGCATCTACAGCTATCAGCCGGTGGTGAAAATCACAGAGGACCTGGCGGATAATCCCGTCGTCTTTCATTTCGATATCATCCCCGAACTCAGCAGGGGATTTCAGATCTGTTTTACCGAAGAATGTAACGATTTCTACCTGCATCAGAATGAAAATGCCAACATCTTCTACAGAACACAGCAGAATGGGGCAAAGACCGGATTAAGCCTCTATAATCCGCTATCCGTAACAAATAACTCCTACACAAGCTGGGCCGGATTTAAGATGCCGGAAAGGATCACCGTCAGGATTTACAGCAACCGGATCGTCCTGGAGGATTCCCTGAACAATCGACTGGAAAGGCTCATGGAATTCGCACAACTCGATGACACCCTGTTTCTCTATCTCTTCACGGTTCCGGATGAAGAAAACAGCGACTGCAGTCTTGCCCTCAAGACTATCACCATCGAACGGGGATCCAACAAACTGCCCGTCAAGCAGGCCGCATACCCGGCAGTTTCAGGAACCCCCATCTTTTCAGATGATTTCAACGGTCTCGATGAAACGAAGTGGGTGAGATTTCAGGATACCGGTGGAAATTATACCGACTGCTATCAACTCATCGATGGGGTCTTTGATGTCAGTATTCCAAAATGGCACGAATGGGCAAGTGTGGGTATCAAAAGCCGGGAAGCCCTCTTTAAAGTCCCGCCACCCGGTGAAACAAGACTCATTACTATTCAATTAAAATCGGACAATTTTCACAGCTATGGGCTGGTCCTCGATCAGCTTGGATACGATTCCGGTCTCTGGAGCCGGGAAAATATGAGATACACCTTTGTGACCCATCAGCTTCTGCAGTCCAGTTATGTCTCCCTCGCAGATTCCATTGACTACGGTAAGGCCCGTGAAAAATTCCTGAATCAGAATTATTCCGTCGCGGATAATCGGGTCATAATCGAAATCTCTTCCGGGAAGGCCAAAGTCTACACCGCCTGGGGAGATGTTTTTGAATACGACTACGCCTGGATGAAGGAAGGAATCCCCATCTATCTGTACCTGATGGCCTATGCCTACGACTACCAGCTCCCGGGACATCTCGCGGTAGATTCGATTACCGTTTACTGATTCTGTCATCGCACAGTGTGATAAAACAGGGGGGCCTGTTTCAGCCTTTATTATTACAAGTTGTCAGGCAGCGGTAAGCGGCTCGTCGGAAACACTTTCAATTGCCGCTTGAGAAGTACGGGGAAGAAGACAAACGCATTATGAGCATCCACAAAAAAAAAGGGAATAATATCGAAATAACACCGTCTTATATTGTATAAAAACAACAATAGCTACCTCTCCCCTTTAAAAAGATGGTTCCTGAAAAGAAACCATCTTTATTTTTTTGTGCTATAATTTCTCAGACCGAAACGATTAAAAATATTTTTACGGAGGTTTTGCAGAATGACTATCAAACAGCTTGAAAAGCCTGTTAAAGGCGAAGAACTCTGTGTGATCCACACCACGGCAGGAGACATAAAGGTCAGATTATTCGGTGATCTTGTCCCCAAAACGGTAGAAAACTTCAAGACACATGCCAGGGAAAATTATTACAACGATACGATATTCCACCGGACCATTCAGGATTTCATGATTCAGGGCGGCGACCCGACGGGTACCGGAAGGGGTGGCGAGAGCATCTATGGAGACAGTTTTGACGACGAGTTCAGTCCGGAGCTCGTTCATTTCAAAGGGGCCCTGTCTATGGCAAACGCCGGTCCAAACACAAACGGCAGCCAGTTCTTCATCGTACAGAATTCAAAGATGACGGAAGAATACGTCAATCATTTCCCACTGACAGACGAGCAGAAGAAGAAATACGTCGAACTCGGTGGAACCCCCCATCTCGACAACAAACACGCCGTTTTCGGACAAGTCGTCGAGGGATTGGACATCGTCGACAAGATAGCCGGAATGGAAGTCGACTACACAGACAGACCAACACATCCGGTTTCTATCGAATCCATCGATTTTGAGACTGTAGAATAACCCTTTACAAGAATCGTTGATCCCGCCTATCACACGGCGGGATTTTTAATTGAGGTGATCCTTTTGAGTATGGATAAAATAATAGCCGGAGAATCGAGGTTCGTTGAATTCAAGGAAAAACTGCCGAAGTCAGAGACACTTGCAAAATCCGTCATCGCCTTCTCAAATGGTGCTGGTGGCAAGATATTCATCGGCGTCAGTGACACTGGCGAGATTAAGGGAGTAAATGACGGTGAACTTTTCGATATACAGGACAAGATCTCGGATATTATCCACACCCTTTGCTTTCCCGTTATCATTCCAGATATTTACGTTGAAAATTTAGAAGGGAAAAATATCATTGTGATTCATGTCTTTCCTGGAAATCTACCTCCATATTATTTAAAATCACACAATAAAAATAATGGAACTTACGTTCGTGTAGGCGCTGAAAATAAGCAAGCCGATCATGAATTTATTACTGAACTTGAAAGGAAAAGACTGAATAGTTGAAGTCTTTTTAAGAACACATCTGAATAATTCTGCAGAAATAAATGGATTTA
>ERZ795048.391-NODE-391-length-46863-cov-53.288348_pt1 | contig 46863 bp, 47 predicted proteins | sample MGYA00375132_ERZ795048 | MGnify/ENA primary metagenome ERZ795048 (study PRJEB30177, sample SAMN05720225) | activated sludge metagenome | isolation source: Anaerobic digester | place: Hong Kong | collected 2014-12-17 ...
TTCTATCATTAATACGCATATTCGAAACTCTTGTTAAGACGTTTATCCTCTCATCGCCATCTCCGTACCCGATGATGACGGCACCCAGGATATGGCAGTCCTCGGAAGGGTTGGCAAGGTGGTCTTATTGGGGGGCCTCTTCCTCCTCGGGACCTTCGCCGGAGACGTGGCCGATGAGGTCTGGGAGGAGTCGGGCACCGCTTACGAGGAGGGCCACCCCACAGCCAGCGGCGGAGTTCGGGGGTGGAACAACCCCCTGAAATCCCTGGAGATCGTGAGCAAGATCGCCATCGGGTATCTTGAGAACCTGCTTAAATAAGATAATGAAATTGTGAACCCGCCATGGGCTTTATCTGCGGCTGCTCGATAGACCCTGCCGATGGGTCCCTATTCAAAAAAAGATAACAGGTGTCTTGACTTGCGGGAACGTCTTCAAGGCCGCAGGCGTCGTGCTGGCGCGCCCAAACTGCAGATCCAGGAATATCAAAAGGATCAGATGAAGGCCTTCCGACGAGGGTCCCGACCTCAGCCGATGTAGGGAACGCTGGACCTGTCGAACCCCTTCACGATCTCAATCCTCTCGTCGTCAGGCCTCCACGCCGCCTCCGGATAGACGAGGTCCTTCAAAAAGCCACTTATGTCGGCCGCAATTCTCGTGGCGGGATGGTCCTCGCCGAGGGAATCTCGGGCTATCTCGAAAACTTTGGACCTCACCAGGGCCTCGTCCAGATATCCGAGGGTGTGGATGTACTCGTGGAGCAGGACGAAGAAGGCGTAGGGCTTGTAAAGCTCCGGCCTCGTCTCTCTGATCCTCTGGAGCGGGATCTTGTTCATCACTATGACGTTCGAGCCGACGGTGAAAAAACCCCCGAAGAGCCCTCGAGGGTGGTTTCCGAGGTCGGCCAATCCGAGCATCACCCCCCCACGGCTCTTTCCGGTGCTCTTCAGGACGGCGGCCTTCACCACCTCGAAGACGTCTGCCAGGGTCTTTGCATCCTCAAGCTGAATTTCGTACTCTTTTCGCATCTTGGTGACCGATCTGTCGTCAAAGTATATAATGATAACTTTTGGTTACTATCCGTCGACCACTAACTATCGGAAAGCATTAATTGAGGACATTTTATGCCCCAAGGCAACTTATATCATCCATAGGGGCCGAATAACGCCTCACAGGCGCAAACAATGGTGGGAAACGCCTATTTGGTGGTGAGGAAGATGTCGAAAAATTTCGTATTCAGACGAATTCTCAGGGTTGCGGCGATCCTGATATTTTCAGGTCTGGCCCTGGGCCAGTCGGACAGGGTGGAGGGGCCCTGGGGCGAGCGTGGGGACGTTCCCTTGGCCGGCGACTTCGACCGGGACGGCTTCGCAGACGACCTCGCAGTCTTTCGGCCAAGCCAGAACAACTGGCTCTTCGACTTCGACGCCGACGGCGACACCGACGCCAGCACCAGGATGGGCCCCGGGGATGAGGGCGACATGTTTGTGGTCGGTGACTTCGATGAGGACGGATACGTCAACGACGTCGGCATCTTCATGCCCTCCCGGAGGTGGTACTTTGGGACCTTCTCATATAACGCCGATAGAGGCTCCATAGCCTGGTCAGCCCCCTTCCCAGGCATCACCTGGGGCCTTGGGGGCGACCTTCCCGTGGCCGGCGACTTTGACGGAGACGGCTACAGGGACGATCTCGGGGTCTTCAGGCCCTCCAACCGCATCTGGTACTTCGACTACAACTCCGACGGAAGCACCGATCTGAGGTCCGGACCCTGGGCTATCAGGGGCGACCTTCCGATCGCCGGCGACTTCAACGGGGACACAGAGGTCGGCGATGTTGGCGTCTTCCGCGCTTCCGACAGGACCTGGTACTTCGACTACGACTCGAACGGAGATACCGATCGAAGGTCCAGCCCCTGGGCCCTCAGTGGGGATATTCCGATATCCGGGGACTTCGACCGGGACGGCCTCTCCGACGACATAGGGGTCTTCAGGCCCTCGACCCGGACCTGGTACTTCAAGTACTCTGACATAGCCTGGTCTCCTCCCGGGATGACCGGAGGTCCGACGCCCGGATACGTGAACGCTTGAACCTTCGTTGGTGAGGTCGACGTGGGTGGCGGCAAGGCCAGTGCAGTTCCGCTCACCCTCTCCGATATCCTCCGGTAGAGACGATGCTAAAAGCGTTAAATCGTTTCATGGCGATATGTATATATGCCAACCGGTCGCTATGGCCCTCTGATACGATGAGAAGATCGGTCACAGAATGGCGCGCTAAGATCCTCAGCGCCCTCTCCGACCCCACCAGGCTTGAGATAATAGAGTTCCTCGGCGAAGAGGAGCGGTGCGTCTGCGAGATCGTCCCAGCCTTCGGCCGGGCGCAGTCGACCATCTCCAAACACCTCTCCATCCTTTTCGAGGCGGGGATCTTGCATAGGCGAATCGACGGCAAGCGGACTCTATACAAGGTGAAAAATCCAAGGCTCTTCGATCTGTTGCGAGAGGTTGACGCTCTCGCTTTAGATGAGATATCCGAGCTGAAGAAAGCAGAAAAGGTCCTGATGAATTCCGTAAGATAATTCGGAAAATGTCAAATGTCCGTGGGAGTGATGATTTGAATCTGGAAGTATTCCTGCCACCGCTGGAAGCGGGCTTTGAGGCCCTGATGGAGTACCTCTCAGCCCATGTACTGACCTGTCTCATACCGGCGTTCTTCATTGCCGGGGCCATAGCCGCACTACTTCAGAGGGAGGCTGTCCTGAAGTACTTCGGAAAAGACGCCCCCAAGTGGCTCTGCTACAGCGTCGCCTCCACCTCCGGGACGGTCTTGGCGGTCTGCAGCTGTACGATACTTCCGATGTTTGCAGGGATACACCGGCGGGGCGCTGGGATCGGTCCGGCCACCGCATTTCTGTTCGCAGGTCCCGCCATAAACCTTCTGGCCGTGGTCCTGACCGCCCGGGTTCTGGGGCTGGACCTGGGCGCTGCCCGAGTCGTAGCAGCCGTCTCCATGTCCGTCGTCATCGGCCTCCTCATGGCCGCCATCTTCGAGCGTGGGTCCGTTGAGGCAGAAGAGACGGCGACGTGCGTCAGCCCTGCTGCAGCTGCTGAGGAAGAGGACGGAAGGCCCGACTACATCCCGCCCCTATTCGTGGGGCTTCTCGTTGGCGTCCTTCTCGCTGCCACCTCGGGCCTTCCCCTCATGCACAAAGCCGTCCTCGTATCGATCCTGGTCCTGGCTTCAGCGTGGCTTCTGAACGCATACTTTTCCGAGATGGAGAAGTCCTCCTTCTTCGAAGAGACCTGGTGGCTCACCAAGAGGATCTTTCCCCTTCTGCTGGCGGGGACCTTCATAACGGGCATAATCGGATACTTTTTGCCCGTGGACCTGATAAAGCTAGTATTCGGCACCAGCGACTTCGTCGCCTGCTTCGTCGCCTCGGTGATAGGGGCCCTCCTGTACATGCCGACCCTCCTGGAGGTCCCCATCGTCGGCACCATGTTCGGCTACTCTTCGGGGACGATGGCTCCGGGTCCTGCCCTAGCCCTCCTCCTGGCCGGTCCCTCCATGAGCCTGCCCAACATGATCGTAATCTGGCGGATAATCGGATCAAGGAAGGCGAGCGTCTACATCGCTCTCGTGGTCCTCCTGTCGACGCTGATGGGGATGATTTACGGGACGATGGCATCGTGATTTCGTATTTATTTCGTATTCAGAATCTGGTTGAGGATGTGAGAAGATATGGTGAAGATAGAGGTTTTGGGAACTGGATGTGCCAAGTGCAAGTCTCTTGCGAAGAACGTCGAGAAGGCGGTGGAGGAGGCTGAGGTCGAGGCCGAGATCGTGAAGGTGGAGAGCCTCCAGGAGATAATGAACCGAGGCGTCATGATGACCCCCGCCCTCTTCATCGATGGCGAGGCGGTGGCCGTGGGAAGGGCACCCTCGGTGGCGGAGATAAAGAGTCTGCTCAAGAAGAGATGACTTTGATTGAAAAAGAATATGAGTGAACAAAATAGCTTGCCTTTGCGCCCCCAGCGACCCTCTCTTTTTGGCGTGTGCGGGAGGCTCGAACGTCGGTACCAGATATAAAACCATGCGGCTGTGAAGCTCGCTGATAGATGGCAGAGGCTGGCTCTTTTGTCTTGCTGGAATCGGCGCCCGCCTGGCGAAAACTAAGAAGATTTGCCGTGGTTGAGGGCAAAAATGACGCTAATTGTTGGATTTGGGGCTAAAAATGCGCTCTCACAACGAGTAAATTGAAACTCTCTCCGGGCGAGGCGGGAGCGGCGGGACGCGATCCTCGGGCGGAGGCGATGGGGTTTGGCGGCCTGTACCTGATGATGCATCTGAAGGTGGCGGCAGAAGTCTCGGAGAACGAGACGAGATCCACAGCCTGCCGCCTTGATAAGTGCATGGCGTTTTCTCAAAAGTAAAAATTAAGAGCTATTATTCTGATTTCACACATTGTACAACGATATATTCATCATTTCATCAAATGACCTTAAACGTTATTTTCAACTCTTAAATACTTAAATATATAACTTCGTACAAGATACCCTATTGGAGGTGGAAAACGCGAGATGATGGATTATCCGCAAAAGAAGCCATGCGCCGTTTTGCCTGAAACGGGGGCCCACCGGGGGATCTGCCGGCCCCCGAAATCGAGCGCTTCAGGGATGCCAGACCACAAGATAGATCCGGTAAAGCACTGGTGGGTGGTGTCATGAAGATCCGACATCTGCCGACCATTTAGAGTTTCGATGGGCGGTTCGCACAACCGCCCTCGCACCACCGAAAATGGCAGCCAAAAACCTCAACAGAACTCTGGCACCGCCTGTATCGGTCGTCAGCAAGAGGATCAAACGATCCCTGCTCTCGCTCAGGTTCCCTCCTAGAGAAAGAGGGGGGAGGATAACCTCCCCCCTGGCGACCATATCCACGATTTTCTCTTAGGTAAGCCTTCTAGTTCTTCATTCCCACGATTTTAGCATCGCCTCACTTTTTGGATCAAAATATCGCCCCTTCGTCCCTCATCAGATCTTCGGTTTATAGAGGGATTCAATTAGGTTCAGGCTCAATTCAAAAAGGAACTGAGAAGTTGCGTTGAGAGTTCGAAGATCGATCCTCTTGAGACGAAGAGGATATGGAAATGGAAAGCCTGATCTTGATCTTCGTAGATGCATATAATAGAAATTCTAGATCGATACCATGAGACAGGTCATAATCTACCCCGGCGAGGATGGATATTGGGTGGCGGAATGTCCCAGCCTTCCCGGCTGCATCAGCCAGGGCGAGACGAAGGAAGAGGCGATAGAGAACATCAAGGAGGCGATCGAGGCTTACACCTCCGCCCTGAAGGACCCCGAGGACGTCGTCAAGGCCGGCGCCATGGTGGGCCTCGCAGCCATGGGAAAAGACCTGGTCCAGGACAGGATGGTGGAGCTCCTCACCGACAAGGAGACAAACGAGGAGATCAGGGGCGGCGCGGCCTGGGTCCTCGGCGAGATGATGGACGAGAAGTCCCTGGAGATCCTGAAGAGGGCGGCCGAGGAGGACGAGGGCCCCTTCGTGCGGGTTCACGCCAAGGCATCGATCCTAGCTCACGAGCAGGCGAAGGCTCCCGAGAGGAAGTTAAGGGCGATTATGGGCGGGATCGCGGGCCCGGAGGCGATCGGCGCCGAGCCCGCCCACGCCGCCGAAGTCTGAGGTCTCCACCAACATCAAAGGCATCTCCACCCAGAAACAAGGCTTAAGAATAATTCCGTCCATTTTTCAAGCCCATGAGAATTTCAATCATCCTCGGTCATCCCGATCCCGGAAGCTTCAATCACGCCATAGCGGAGGCTGCGGTTGAGGCGCTGAAGGAAAACGGCCACGACGTCACCTTTCACGACCTATACGCCGAGAGGTTCGACCCGATCCTCCCCGGCCCCGAGATCCCGAAGGGCGCAGCCGTCGATCCCGTCGTTCAGAAGCACTGCGACGAGATCGCGGTCGCTGACGGCATCGTCATCGTCCACCCAAACTGGTGGGGGCAGCCTCCGGCGATCCTGAAGGGCTGGGTCGATCGGGTGATCAGGCCCGGCGTAGCCTACGAGTTCCTGGAGGGGGACGGCGGCGAGGGCGTCCCCGTCGGCCTTTTGAAGGCAGAGTGCGCCCTCGTCTTCAACACCGCCAACACCCCGGAGGAGCGGGAGATGGAGGCCTTCGGCGACCCCCTGGAGACGCTCTGGAAGAGCTGCGTCTTCGGGCTCTGCGGTGTCGGCGACGTCCGCCGAAGGACCTTTTCGGTGGTGGTGACGAGCACGCCGGAGGAGAGGCGGGCGTGGCTTGCGGAGGTACGGGAGACGGTGGCGAGGCGGTTTCCGGCGCAGGGCGACGAAGGGTAGAGGGGTGTTCCACAACCTTATTACAAATTATCTATCGTAAAAGACCTGTTCGATAATAAATAAGCCGAGTTGGAATGCTATATTTTTCCTGCTTATGCTGATATGAAAGTTTACTCAAATCCTCCATGATTTTTTTAATTAAAGGATCCTTAGCAAAATCCTTTTGTAATCTATCTAATGGCTTTTTACGCCATTCTTCCGTATTCTTCCCTATTTGTGACATTATTGATTGATATGTTTCATCTCCCAGTTTATTTTTAAATATTTCAAATATCTCATCGATTTTCATCTCTCTTGAAAACGGGCTGCCAATAGCATTAAAAATCTCATGTGCTTGCCATAAAGCAGCAATCGACGCAACCAGTTCATCAACATTCCAAAATGCCTGCCCTTGAAGTCTTAGGTCTGTAGCTTGCCCTTGCAAGCTTTCAATATTTCTATGGATGGATAAAGACATATCAAGAATTATTACAGATTGACCGTGTTGACCAGTTTCCATTAAAGCTTGCCCTATATGGCCAAGATCTGCAGCTATACCTAGCGGTTCCTGAATTTCAATGTGAATTTTAAATGCATTATAAAGTTTTTTAATGGCTGAATCGGGTTTATTCCTAACAATCAGAAGGTGACCCAGTCTTTGGAGGCAATTAGCTTTGCCCATCTTGCCCTCAATACCAGGTAAATGCTGATAGATCGACAAAGCTTTCAAATAATATTCTCGACACTCACTGAAATTTCCAAATAATAGCATTACCTGGCCTAATTCAAATAATATGTTGGCTTCACCATGTTTATCGCGTATTTTCTGATAAAGAGGTAGGGCGCGTTCAAATGCATCCTTTGCACCCTCACGGTCGTATAAAAACTTTTTCAAACTTCCAAGCGCAAAAAGCGTTCCACCTTCGCCTTTTAAATCGTCTAGAGCTTTACAAAATTTGTATCCTAACTCAGCTGCTTGTATACCATCGTGGAAACGAGAGGCAAATAGCAATATGAGTGGTAAATAGGTTGCTATTTCGGATGCTGATGACTCTGTTTCTGCTCCCCTTTGTTGTTCTACCCTATTTAAATCCAGGCAGGCCCAAAGATTATCCTCTTCAAGTGACAAAAGTATTCGAGCCTTTGAAGCTTTTTCCGTAGTCATCATATCGTAAAGTGATTTGATTACTCCAACGAAGTGTTCACAAGCACTAATGGTGTACTGAATACGGTCCTCTTTAGTTAATAGACGGTCAGCGTAGGCGGTGACGAATGGGAAGGTGAAGAAGTGCTCGATCTCTCCGAACTCTTCGCGTTCCACTAATGAAGCCCGAACCAGGGCGTCCATCAGCGGTTGCCACTCCTCGCCCCAGATCGCGTCTAGGTCGGGCGGCAGAGCGCCGGAGGGCAAAAGCCCCATCACCGCAAAGAGACGGATAGCCTCTGGTTTTCGCTCTCGCATGTAGCCGACCGAGACCGCGATAGAGACCGCAAAGCTCCTGGCCGCGTCCAGCTCTTCCTCGGGGACGTCTGGAATCACCAGGGTCTCCAAGGGTTGCGATTTTAGCATTTCGTAAAGCTGGGAGAGTGTCTTATCCTGGAGAAGAGGTACAGCAAGGGAGATGGCATGAGGATGTCCAGATAGGAAATCCAGTATCGAATGATCCATAAGCTTACGGAGAACTTTGCTGGGATCATCAGTCCCAACCTCAGAGGGTTTTAGATCTCTTGGTGCAAGTTTGACAAATAGGCGAGCAGCGCTACCTCTATCGAGCTGGCGGAGGTGATGAACCTTCTCAGCGGCCCCCGAGATTCCGCCGCCCAGGGCATGGCGAGAGGTTAGGAGGAGCTTAGCGCCGTCGGCCTGCTGGAGGAGTTCGGTGATGAACTTCCGGAAACCGCCTGATATATGATGCAAAGGATCCTCGCAATTATCCAACACCAACAAGCAACGTTTTTTGCTGAGGGCGGCGAAAAGCTCTGTGTCATCTTTCACTTCGATCTCCAAAGCTGTGGCTATAGCGAATCGAACCGCATCGGTAGATGCCGCTCCACGAAGATCTGCGAAGAATGTCCCGTCCGGAAAGATGCGACGTTCGTTGATGTAGTGTCCGGCCTCGTTAGCTAAAGCTGTCTTTCCGATCCCTGGACCGCCGTGTATTGTTACTAGTCGGTCGTCCAAAAGATCCGAGACGACCTCCTGCATGATCTCCCTCCGACCAATGAAAGCGCCTGGCTTTGCCCTTGTCCTGAGCTTCTTCGGAGGCATTGGTTGTGTATCATCAACAAACTCCCCTGGTAACGCATCCCCAAAGACCGCGACATCGTGCTTGGCGTACTCGGGCAGCAGCAAGAACTTCTCCGCCTCTTGCTCCGATCCCGGCAGATTAGGCGTCGCCTTGACGGATGCGCGGCCGGAGTCGAAGGCCTGCCGAACAGTCTTTCCAGCAGCCAGGGCGAGATAGAAGGTCCGGGCAAACTTTCGGGCTGCCAGGTCGTAGACTGGCTCCTCCAGCCGGACACAGACGACGTGAGGCACACCCGCCTCCACAAAGGCCTCTCCTGCCTTTCGCGAGTGGCAGGCGCTGACGAACGCCAGCTCTACGCCGCTGGGGCCCCCAGATGCAAAAAGCTCTTTCAAGGTCTCGGGATCGAGGGGGTGGGCTTCTCCTCTTCCGTCCTCGAAGGCGAGAAAGTCGGGATGGCCATGGCCGCTGTAGTGGAGGGCTCTACATCCCAGGAGGACCAATGTGCTGAAATTGTCCGCAGTGGCAGCTTCGGTGCGGACCTCTATCGATCGGCCGGTCTCCTTGAGGCTCTCGAAGATCAGATCTCGTTCAGCTTCAAAGTCCAGCATATCGATCGGATGTGCATCTCTCAACTCATCGCGCCAGACCAGAGGCGCAGAATATAGCATCGCCAGCCGAATCGGATCTGTTATGCGGAGCCCTCCTCTTGAGATCAATTGATTGTCTGCTCTACAATACGTTTAAAATTATCTCATCTACGCAACCAATCCATTTATTGGGAGGATCCGACGCCACCGCGTCCAGCAATCGAGAGCTTGGACTGAAGTAAACCTACGTTAAACCCACCCTTATTTACCCATAAAGAACAACTTACCTCGGATGTTAGTCTACGCCGTTTTTGGAGACCCCGTGGAGCACAGCCTCTCCCCGGCGATGCAGAACGCGGCCTTCTCGGCCATGGGCCTCTCGGCCCGCTACCTCGCCTTCCGGGTGAGGCGGGAGCGGCTGCGGGACGCGATCCTCGGCGCGGAGGCGATGGGGTTTGGCGGCCTGAACCTGACGATACCCCTGAAGGAGGAGGCGCTGAAAGTCGTCGTCCCCGACGATAACGCCGCGGCGATGGGGGCGGTGAACACCGTCGCCTTCGAGGAGGGCGAAGGCGAGGACGAGGGGGGCGGCAGGATTCTCGGCTACAACACCGACGGCCTCGGAGCCCAGCTGGCTCTCGAAGGCGCCGGGGTCCGGGTCGAGGGGAGGCGGGTCCTGATCATCGGCGCCGGAGGGGCGGCGAAGGCGATCTCCCGCCAGCTCGCTCTCTCCGGCGCGAAGCTCTCCATCGCCAACCGGGACCCTCGGCGGGCGCTCGATCTCGCCGCCGCCGTCGGGGGGAGGGGCTACGGCCTTGGAGACCTGAACAAACTCGTCCCCGAGGCCGAGGTGGTCGTCAACGCCACCTCCGTCGGGATGAGGGCCGGGGACCCCAGGCTCGTGGACGGCCGGCTCTTCCGGGAGGGGCAGACGGTCTTCGACATCGTCTACAACCGGGAGACGGAACTCTTGCTGGATGCGGCCAACGCCGGGGCTCGGGTCCTCGACGGCGTGATGATGCTCGTCTGGCAGGGGGCACTCTCGATAGAGATCTGGACCGGCAGGAAGGCCCCCGTCGACGTAATGGAGCAGGCCGTTCGGGAGGAGCTGAGGAACAGATGAAGACGATGAAGACGATCGATTTGAAAACGAAGAACCGGATGCTGATCGTGGGGGGGACCGGCGGGACTGGAAGCTGGTTTGCCCGCTACTTCAAGGACCACGGCTTTCTCGTCTCGGTCTGGGGCCCCAGCGGCCGGGTCGATGTCGCCGAACGGCTCGGGGTCGAGTTCGCTCATGACCTTCTGGCGGAGGTGGCGGATAGCGACATCGTCCTCCTCAGCGTCCCCATCAAGGAGACGGCGAAGGTGGTCGAAGAGCTCGCCCCCCGGATGCAGCCGGGAAGCCTCCTCATGGATGTCACCAGCCTCAAGTCCGAGCCGATGAGGGCGATGATGAGGTGGGCTCCCGAAGGGGTCGAGGTCCTGGGAACCCACCCCATGTTCGGCCCAACCATCTCCACCATCCGGGGCCAGACGGTGATCCTCGTCCCGGCAGAGGGAAGGTGCGACTCGTGGCTTTTGCCGATGGAGGAGATCTTCCGGGAGGACGGCGCTCGGGTGGAGGTCCTTGGGGCCGAAGAGCACGACCACATCATGGCCGTCGTCCAGGCCCTCACCCACTTCGCCTACATCTCGATAGGCTCGACGCTGCGGTCCCTCGACTTCGATGTCGCCCACTCAAGACGGTTCATGAGCCCAGTCTACGAGATCATGATCGACTTCGTCGGCAGAATCCTCGCCCAGGGCCCGGAGCTCTACGCCAGCATCCAGGAGAACCCCGAGGCAGAGCGGGTGCGTGAGACCTACATCGATGAGTGCAAAAGGCTTGCCAAGCTCGCCAACGACGGCGACCTCTCCGGCTTCATGGACGCCATGAGATCCGCCGCCGACCACTTCGAGGGGAGGGACGAGGCCCTGGCGAGATCTGACAGGCTGATCAGCCTCTGGATAGAGAAACGAGAGGAGGGACGCCGGGGATAATTTGCACAAAGGCCGAACCGATCGGATCGGCTCCGAGATTAGAAATATATCCCCGCGGTGAGAAATATCGTCTTTGGTGGTAGAATGATGAACCCGGACGACAAAAAGACCGACAAACGCGAGTCGGAGATCACAAGGCCCGCCTGCGCCTGCTCCCTCGGCGCCCGCAGATCCTGGACCGTCGTCTTTCTGGGGATAATCCTGGTGATCCTGGCCGTCGCCCTGGATCTCTCTCCCGAGGCGGTGCTGATCATAGGCCTCATCCCTCTCGCGGTCCTGGTGGCTTCGGCTGCGAGCGGCCGAGGACGAAGACCCTGAGGTGATCGGATCGGATGCTCGATGAAGGCAGATCCGGCCTGAGCTTGATCGAGTCAGGCCGCTGCCCAGTGGCGGCTCAACCCGAGAAGGGCCTCTTTCTTCGCCTCGAAGAGGTCGCGGTGCTCGAAGCCGCAGAGGCTATAGATCCTCTCCGCGGGAAGGTTTCGTATAAGATCGGCCATGAACTCCGTCTTCAAGGTCATCACCTCCTCCGAAGATCGAGCCTCTCTGACGCTCCGACCGAAACGGTTTGCGAGGTCGATCACTCGGTCGGCCTGACCTCCGAGGACGGCCCGGACCTCCTCCGCCGAGATCGGGAACCTCGCCTGGAATCTGCCCTGCCGGAGGTCCTGCACCACCCTCACCAGATCATAATGAGCTTCAAGAGCCTGGTCGTAAACTGACCCTGCTTCGGTGCACCGGCCGTACCGTGCCGCGTATTTGCAGTTCAGACAGTCCTCGGAGCCCGGACGGTGAAGGTTGCAGAAGGGGCAGTAGACCGGGCTCAGGGGAAGGTACGCCAGCATCTCCAAGGTTGACCTCTCGGCCAGCTCCAGGACCTCCTCTCCCGCCTCGGCGGCGTCGAGGTCGGCTTGGAGGTCTCGGGCCAGGTTTGAGTACCGGTCAGCCACCTCTTCCAGAGCCGTTTTGACGCTCTCGGGCGGATCGGTCGAATTTTGATCGGCTATCATCTCGTCTCTCCTCCTCCCTCGAAATTGCGCCCCAATCGGATTAAAGGGTTCCCTCGGGCCGGGCAGACGGCCAGAAGGAATTCGAGATGAAAGAAGAAGATCGGATCTCGCATAAGGAGATCGGATCACGCATCTAAAGCTTGCACGCCTTCTCGTCCTGCTGGCTCTTCTTCACCAGGTAGTAGCCCGCCGAAAGGGAGACGATGATCACCCCGATCCCGATGAGGGTCATGCTGGGAAGGATCTTGACGTCCAGGATTATCACCTTCCTCGCTATGGCGATGATCGCCACCAGCAGGACCACCTGGACGTTGATGACGTTCTCCTCGAGATAGATCTTGAAGGTCTCAAGAAGCTCGATGCCGATCAAAACCAAAAGGAAGTAGCCGAAGATTTCCAGGAGCTGGTCGATATCCAAGAGGACCAGGGGCGGGGTGACGATGTCTGAGACGATGATGTAAAATAGCTCCGCCGTGGCCAGAAGGACCACCAGGGCCATCATCCATGTCAGAACCATAAGAACCGCGTTCTGAAATCGAGTCAGCCTCTCCATCATGGAAATCCCCTCTCCAGCTCGCTCCTCGTCGAAGAGCTTTGCCTGATCGTCACATATTTTTGATACTCTTATCTGAAGTACCTTCTGGTGGTGTACCTGAAGTAGACAAAAAGCCCCAGGATCAGGATCGCCAGGGAGACGACGTTGGCCACAATCAGAGGCGAATTTTTCAGGTGGAGGCCGTAGACCAGCCATAAAAAGACACCGAGCCCCATCTGGACCATCATGACCAGGCTCACGTCGTCGACCGACTTCGTTCGCGCCATCTTCACCAGCTGCGGCAGAAACCCGAACATCGTCAGAGCCGCGGCGGCATAACCTATGATCTCCCAGTCCATCAAGATCGATCTCTTTTGAAGTTGAACTTGCCGATCGTCGTCGATCTCCAAACTCCTGGGAGTAACCTTCGGCCCCGTTAATCCCGTTTTCGGTCCTGCTTCGATCGAGCCGAAAGACCAGAAAGCTCATCCTCCATTCTCCAGAGAATTACAAAACATTGACCGTAATTCTTATTAATTAACAAGTATTTTCAACATTTACGTCTAAAAAACAGAAGGAGGGTCGTATTTTGAATAAGATACCGTTAATTTTGCTTTTAACCCTAAGCGGATGCCTGACCTTAGGGATGGCTATAGCTGTTGATTATCCCCTGACCGTCACCGACTCTGCAGGAAGAGCTGTGACGATCGAGGCCCCGATCGAGAAGATCGTGGTCTTGAACTCCGATGCGGCCGAGGCGGTCAGTATCCTCGGCGATACCGACAAGATCGTGGGGGCGACCGACAGCGTTCCCAAGTACAAGGCCTACTACTTCTCTGACGTCATGGACAACTGGGAGATCGTGGGGACATGGAAGGAGTTCAACTACGAGATGATCGCAGACCTCGCCAAGAACGATGCCGGCGAGATAGATCCAGGAATGCTGGTGATCTCCTACGCGAACAAGGCCGGAGAGGTGGAGGAGAACCTCGCCCCCTTCGAGAAGATCGACGTCGTGGGCCTGGACCTCTACAATGCCGAAACCTTGGAGGGGGAGTTGACGACCCTCGGGATGGTTCTGGACCGCGAAGCTGAGGCCGAAGCTTACAAAGACTGGGTGAGCGAGAAGAAAGCCGACGTTGTGGAGGCGGTCTCAGGCTTCGACAAGCCGAAGGTGTACGTTGAAGGTGGCTACACCGGCGATCTTGGTTCCCTCAGGACTTACGGCCAGGGATCGGCTCTGGACACGATGATCACCCTCGCCAGTGGCGAGAACATAATCATCAACCAAACCGCCGACATCAGGATCGACTGGGAGAGCGTCTTGGTACAGATGCCAGAGGTCGTCATCAACACGCCAACGGGCATAAATCAGCTCGGCTGGAGCGACACCGCCGATATGGAGGCCCTCATCGCAGATTTCGAGAGCCGTCCAGGCGCTGATGCCTTGCCGGCCGTAACGAACGACAGGGTCTACGTCATCTTCAGGGACATAACCCTAGGGACGGGAGCCGTCGTAGGCCTCACCTACTGGGCCAAGATCATCCACCCCGAGGTGGAGCTCGATCCGGTGGGGGTCTATCAGGAGTACCTGGAGATGAGGGGGCTCGACTACCCAGAGGAGAACTTCTTCGTGTACCCGGCGATCTGAACAAAATCAGCTGAACCATCGGGACGAAAATCCCAAAACTGGCACCAACAACTGGCATGCGCTGCCGGCCTATCAGGCGGCAGCGCTAGCCGTCTTTTTCGACGCGGGTCATTTTGACACAGATCTGTTCCGTTTTTTTCTCACCTAACTTTGATGGCCGAGCCAGTCGTTCCAGGTGTAGAGCCTGGCATCGTATCCCAGAAGCATCAGGGCGTACCAGACGATGGAGGCCTGACCACCGTTTTTGGTGTAGACGGCGACGGGCCGGTCCTTGTCGAGATCGACGAAGATCTCGGTGAGGGCTGAATCGCCTTTGATCCAGTCGTTCTCGACCACCCGGTTGTAGTCGATGTTGATCGCTCCGCCGATGTGGCCTGCGGCAAACAGATCTGCAGCTCTCGCATCCACCACCTGGACCTCGCCGCCGGCAACGTCTTCGTAATCTGCGAGAAGCTCGGTGGCCGGGTCGGGAGAGTAGGTGGCAGCAGGTCTCGTCGTCAGAGCTGCCGTCCTGGGAAGTCCTGTAGCGTCCCAATCTCCTTCCGTTCCCTCGAGGATCTGGACGTTCTGGTGGCCCAGGTACTTCATGATCCAGTATACGAAGGTGAAGTCCCCGCAGGAGAAGCAGTCGCCGTAAATGACAAGATCGTCATCCTCTGATATCCCGGCGTTCCCGAGGACGGCGGCCAGCTCATCTACGGACTTTAGAGATCCGTTGGCCTGGACGAGGCTCTTCGACGGAAGAGCTATCGATCCCTCAATGTACGTGCCCTGAATCGGGGTGTCGCTGACGTAGGCGATCACCGGCTTTGAGTCGCCTTCGAGCCGGTCTTGCAGCTCCTCGGAGGCTATGGAGGTGGAGAGGATCTCGTCGTCGACACCCGTCCCGGCTTCGGGTGCAGCTTCAGCACCGGTTCGATCTTCGGTACCGGACCCAGCTCCCGTCCCGCTCGATATGGCAGCCTCGTCCGAAGATCCGCCGAGATTGGCCTCGATCCAGGCCGGTCCGTCCCAGGTGCCCTCTCCACCGCCTCCACGACAGCTGCACCCCGCCTCTGCGCTGCTTGCCAGAGCGACAACAACGATCAAAAGCGCTCCATACTTCGCTAGTTTACATCGCATTCCGTATATCCTCCTTGGAAATACTTATCTTTGAAATAAAGCGCCACGTTAACCAGGCTTATCAGCACTGGAACCTCCACCAGGGGCCCTATCACCGCCGCAAAGGCCTCTCCGGAGTTGATGCCGAATACCGCGACGGCCACGGCGATGGCCAGCTCGAAGTTGTTGCTGGCGGCGGTGAAGGAGAGGGCCGCGGTGTTCTCGTAGCTGACGCCCATCTTGTAGGAGACGTAAAAGCCCAAAAGAAACATCAGCAGGAAGTAGATTATGAGGGGTATAGCGACCCTCACCACGTCGAAGGGAAGCTCGACGATGTACTCGCCCTTGAGGGAGAACATGACGACGATGGTGAAGAGAAGGGCGATCAGGGTCAGGGGAGATATCCGAGGGATGAACCTCTCCTCGTACCAGGTTTTCCCCCTCCTCCTGATCAGGACGAACCGGGTGGTGATCCCCGCAAGGAACGGGATTCCGAGATAGACGAAGACGCTTCTGGCGATCTCTCCGATCGTTATCGCCACCACGAACCCCTCGGCTATGCCGAGGATCGGCGGCAGGACGGTGATGAAGACGTAAGCGTAGACGGAGTAGAAGAGGACCTGGAAGATGGAGTTGAAGCCCACAAGGCCAGCGCAGTACTCGGTGCAGCCGCAGGCAAGCTCGTTCCAAACGATCACCATGGCGATGCACCGGGCGATCCCGATCAGGATGAGACCGACCATGAAGTGGGGGTAGTCTCGAAGGAATATGACTGCGAGGCAGAACATCAGGACCGGCCCCACGCCCCAGTTCAGAAAGAGGGATAGGCCTAGGACCTTTGTGTCTCTGAAGACCTTCCCCAGCTCCTCATACTTCACCTTGGCGAGAGGCGGGTACATCATCAAGATCAGGCCGACGGCGATGGGGATCGATGTCGTTCCCACCTGAAAGCCGGTTATCACCTCCGAGACCCGGGGAAAGAAGTAGCCCATCCCGATCCCCAGGATCATCGCCCCGAAGATCCAGACCGTAAGAAACCTGCTCAAAAGCGGAAGCTTGACCTTCTCTTCATCGTTCATCAAGATCAAATCCATTTATTTTATCATTCTCTATTTTATTCAGTGCTCTTAGTCTCCCGTCAAAAGCTCCGCCAGGTTCATCATCTCGATGACCGCCCCATCGGAGAGACGATAGCGGGACCACTTTCCATCCTTCCGCTCCTTCACCAGGCCAGCCCTCTTCAGAATGGACAGATGGTGAGACGTGGAGGACTGGGGCTTGTCAAAGGCCGTCATGATCTCGCAGACGCAGAGCTCGCCCTCTCTGAGGAGCTTGAGAATCGCAAGCCTGAAGGGATCGGACATCGCCTTGAAGACCTCGGCCTCAGCTGCAAGTTCTGATTCGTCTATTTTGTCGGTGAGAGTCTGAAGCTTCCTGCTAGCGCTCTTGGCTTTGCACAGGTCTCCCGTCAGCCTCGCCAGCCTCTCAACACACGGGTCCTGAGGTTCAACCGCTTCCGTCATCTCTATCAGCTCAGCAGCAGGAGCACCCGCCAGAGGAAAGGAGCATCTCCTTCTCCCGTTTCAAACATTCTTCGCATATCTTCACCCCTCCCCTCTCCCGATGCTTCGTTTTGAAGAGGGAGTCAGAATCCTTGCCGCATATCTCGCACCTCATCTTCCTCAAGCCCCCAAACCGGCACTTCACTCATGCTTGTCCAGATCTTTGAAAGTTCCCGTCGTGGCCCAAATTCTCGCTGCGGACGCCGTCCCCGAGATATCACGATGTTCGGATCAATCTTATTCGATATATAAGTGTATCGACTCTCTTAGACCGTCTTGCTGCTGCCTTTAAAAGATGATTTGTTCAGATGTTATTTTAATTTAGGAAGGAGCATTACCAGACTGAAAAGGTAGTTCTAATGGGTTTTTTTGTGGATAATTATTCCGGCAATCCAACAACTTTAAATATCAAACTAATCCACCGAGAGAGCAATCCGGCCAGAAGAGAGAAATGCTGGGATGTTCTAAATCCATCTTTGTGGATATATGGCCATTGAATTACGCCAGAAATGCAACTGGCTTAATCTATGGATTGTGGTGTGAGAAGAGATAGGGGAAAAGAAAGCGATAGTGGGAGTTGGTAGATATTTCGCATCTGGTCAAAAATAAGCTTGCGGCCCTGGTTGCAGTTTTCGTTCTCGCGACCGGCCTCGTCGCCGCGGTCTCGGCAGCAGAATGCTCCGTCGGGTCAGGACCCGATGACTGGTGGATTTTGTATCCCGATCAATCTCCGGCCTCGGGCTCCGATGTGATCCACCCCGACTGGGTCCTGGATGCCCTTGAAGATAAGCCCGTCCTGATCTATGCCCATCTGGGATGCAGCTACTGCAAACCTCAGACGGACGCTGTGAATGAGATAGTGGACGAATATGGCGACGATATCGAGTTCTATGATATATCCGCTGACGGGAGCGACGAGAGGAGCGAGGAGGTCCTTGCAGCCTATGATCCGAACGGCGGTACATCTTTAGTCCCCCTGACGGTCATCCTCACCTTGGTACCTGGAGATGATGGAGGGGCTGATGTCGCATGGCACAGCACTGAAGAGGTTACCGGCAAAGAGTGGATCGGGGAGTACATTGAGGAAGCCATCGATAATCACGAGGAGAACGTCGGGATCTGGGACGCGTGATCGGGGATGAGATCTGATCACAAAAACTTTTTCATTGTAGGTGCCCTAACACTCATCATCGCTCTGGTCGCTCTATTTTCGTATGGTTCAACATTGGGGTCTGATCAAGAGTTGATCCCTGCGCCAGACTTCACGACAGCTGACCTAAACGGCGCTAACTTCTCTCTCAGCGAGTTCGATGGAGAAGTCGTGGTCCTTCACATAACGAACATAGAAAGCCCGTTATGTGTCGAGTGTGAGAAGACCCTGAATGCCCAGATCGGCCAGCTTCAGCGGCTGGTGGAGAATAAGCCAGACGTCAACCTCATAACCCTGAACTTGAGGAAGAACCCCTTCTCCAAAGACGGCAAGACCCTTTGCGAGAGCTGGTGGAATGCCGATGTCGGCTGGATCTGGGCCGAGGATTTCGAGCCTTACAATATCGCCGGCAAGTACGTCGACTACACCAACTTCGAAGGAGGGTTCTCAAATCCCACGATCCTCCTGATCGATCGGAATGGAATGGTGGCTGGGGTCTATCACGTCTACCAGCTGGGCAAAGGAGAGATAGACGGTATCCAGGACGCCCAGACCCTCCAGACAAAGGTCGAGTCCCTGGAGCGTGGCGAATGGGCCGGAATGGAGGGGAGCGTCTCCATTCAGAAGGTCACGTTTCTGGGGATGTTTGCCCTGGGGATAATCACGTCCTTCTCGCCCTGCTCTCTCGCCCTCCTCATAGCCATGTTCTCTTATATCATGACATCTCGAAGAAAGAGGGTTCTGACCGATGACCAGGATTACGGCTCCTCGTCGAGAGAGGGGCTTTTGATCGGGATAGCCTTCACTCTCGGTATGGCCTTGGTATTCTTCGTGGTGGGGCTATTCATATCGAACATGGGTGTCTTCGTCCGGGACTCTCGGTTCTTCGACCTCGCGGCCGGAGTCCTGCTGGTGGTGCTGGGAATTAACGTCTTCAAGCCAATAGGCGAGATCTTAGAGCCCGTCACGTCCAGACTTCCTTCAAGAGGAGAAGAGGAGTTCAGGGAGAAGCAGGGGTTCATGGAGAGGGCCGTGAACTTATCCATCGGCCTCTTCAAACATTCGACTTTCATCGGGGCTTTCACCCTGGGTGTCTTCTTCGCCTTGGGCTGGGCTCCTTGCGCCGTCTCCCTCGTATTTCCGGCCCTGATATGGCTGATGTCTCAGGATATATCGGTACTGACAGGAGGTCTGATGCTATTCGTCTTCGGGGTGGGCCACGGCGTTCCCATAATTCCCATCGCCACCTTCAGCAGGTCCTTCGGGGGAAAGATGGGCGAGGAGTACCTGGCCGTCGGTAAGTGGATTGTTAAATTCTTCGGGGTGATGATAATAGTCACGGGTCTCGTCTTTGCGGCCCGATACTTCGGTTACAAACTGTGGTAGGTGGTGAATTTGCCGGGAAAGCCGGAAGATATCAAGATGGTGAGCAACGCCATGGCTAACGCGCCGCGGAGGAAGATGATGAGCTTCCTCGCCGGTGGCGAAAAGACGGCGGAAGAGATCGAGGAGGCGGTCGGAAAATCGATGCTCGACTACCATCTCAAGATCCTGGAAGGGGCGGGTCTCATCGAGACGAAGGAGGGCAAAGTGAAGCTCTCCGAGTTCGGCAAGAACTTCATGGAGGAAAAGTCGGAGAGGCAGCCAACGAAGGCTACAGACCTCTCCAATGCAAAGCCGGTGGAGATCACTGAGGTGAGGCAGCTATTGCCCTGCATAGCCGATTCGACCAAGTTTCGGATCATCGCCAACATGGCTCCGCCGCTGGGTGGAGCCCTCAAGGCCCTGGAACCGCTATTTGCGAGAGGAAGGTATTCAGAGAGGATAGGTGCCCTGATTATCCAGCGGGGGGACGTTCTGATCACCATCTATGGGACCGGTAACGTCACCATGACCATGATCAAAGATGAGGCTGAGGCCGGGTCGGTGCTGAATAGCCTGAAGGAGACGATCAACGAGGCGATAGCAAAGGGCGTGGCCCCTGCACCCCGGGTGAAGATGAAAGTCGAGCCGATGGAGATCCGCAAATACCTCCCCCAGACCGACTGCGGCGAGTGCGGCGAGCAGAGCTGCTACTCCTTCGCCATCAGGCTGATGAGCGGCGAGGTCTCCCTCGACCTCTGCCCTCCCCTCAAAGATCCGAAGTACAGACAGAACCTTGAGCACCTCCAGGTCCTGGCCGAGTACATCTGAGCCGGAGGCTCCTTTGAAGACTCTGACCATCATCCTCACCGGCGGTCCCTACATCTCCGAGGACGCCCAGATGGTCTTCAGGATAGCTGATGCTGCCCTCAAACGGTACCAGGTGAACATATTCCTCTACCTGGACGCCGTCCACATCCCCCACCTAGGGCAGAACCCGGCCTTCTTCGCCGATGAGGGCGAGCTTTTCAAAGAGCTGGCGGAGAGGGGGGCGGTGATAAGGGCCTGCTCACGGTGCGCCGCAGCCAGGGGCTATATTGCAAAAGAAGACGGATCATCGCAGGATTATCATGATGGGATAAAGATCTCAAGCCTCTACGACCTCCCCAAGATGATCTCAGGAAGCGACGGGGTGATCTCTCTATGCCGATGAGGTCGGCCTTCTACCTCCTCGACTCCGCCCCTTACGGGAGTGAGAAGGCCTTCGGCCTCCTGAACGCCGCGGCCGCGAGCCTCGGCGAGATGGAGGTGACGGTGGGGCTCTACGGAGACGGGGTGTACCTGGCCCTGACAGATCAGGACTCAAAGGGGCTCGGGGTCCCAAACCTCGCCGAGATCCTCCGCGCCTACTCCGAGATCAGAGTCCTGGCCCACGAGCCCTCGGTGATGGATAGAGGGCTTTTTGGTGAAGGGCTGGTCGAGACGGTGGAGCTGGCCGACGAGGATGCCTTCCTGGAGGCGATGGAAAGTTCAGACTGTCTGATCCTGGTTTGAAGATGAATGGGGAACAGGTGATGATGGATGGACGTATTTCTCCTGACAAAACCGCCCAAAAGCGAAAGGTCCGAGCTCTGCCTGAAGCTCCTGGCCCGGTCAGAGAAGTCGAAGCTATACCTCGCCGGGGACGGAGTCTATCACCTGCTGAGCCAAGCCTCGGACCTGCCACCATCCTGTGAGGTCCTCGCCTGCAAAGAGGATCTGGCAGCGCGGGGCGTCGTGCCGAGGGTGAGGGTAGAGGTTCTGGACGACTTTTACGAGAGGCTCGTCGAGGATTCGATGGAAAGGGATGGCAATCTTTTCACATTTTAATCTTGGATGGCGAGGTTGATCATGATCATCGTGACCATTGAACGGGACGGATGCATCAGCTGCGGCCAGTGCTGGGCGATCTGTCCTGAGTTCTTCGAGGAAGATCCGGATGATGGCCAAAGCTCTGTGGCCGAGAGGTACAGGATCTCGGGAAAGCCGGGCGAGGGCTCGGCTCCGGATCGGTTCGAGGTGTGCCTCAAAGAGGCGGAGGAGGCCTGCCCCGCAGAGGTTATCGGCGTGAGCCCCGTTCAGCCGAGCTTCGACTGATGGGGGTGGTCGAGGATGAGTTCGGATGAGGGCCTTTTGGAGAAGATGGTGAAGAGAGCGGCGAGGGAAGATGGGGGTGACGGCGAGGGGGAGAAGAAGAAGGTGCTCTTCCTTTGCACCGCCAACTCGGCCCGATCTCAGATAGCAGAGGGGCTTTTGAGGGCTCTGTATGGGGATCGGTACCAGGCCTACAGCGCCGGGGTGAAGGCGACGGTCGTCGATCCCCGGGCCGTCTCGGTGATGAGGGAGGTGGGGATCGATATCTCAGGCCAGCGCTCCAAGAGCGCCGAGGAACTCGGTGATGTCATATTCGACCTGGCCGTCACCGTCTGCGACAGGGCAAAACAGGCCTGCCCCATCTGCAGCACCAATCTCGACCTTTCGACGAGGGGGCCCAAAGCGCGAGAGGTCGTCCACAAGAGCTTCGACGATCCGGCCGCCGCTACTGGGACGGAAAAGGAGCAGCTGGAGGCCTTCCGGAGGGTGAGAGACGAGATAAAGGCGTGGATCGCCGAGACCTTCGGATGAGAAGAGGCGATGAGGATGCTGGCGAATTTTAGAAGAAGTTGAAGGTGAGAGTTTGAAAGATCAGGATGTCAAAAGGGTCGTGAAAGAGAGATATGGTCGGGTGGCGAGAGGGGCCAGCTCATGCTGCTGCTCTTCCAGCTGCTGCGGGACCGCAAAGCCCCAGGAGATCGGAAAGAAGATCGGGTATTCCGAGGAGGAGCTGGCTTTTGCCCCTCAGGGATCGAACCTGGGCCTCGGATGCGGAAACCCCATCGCCCTCGCGTCGATCCGAGAGGGTGAGACGGTGCTGGACCTGGGGTCCGGCGCCGTTGTCGGCCTCACATACTGGGCCGAGATGATCCATCCCGAGGCGGACCTCGACCCTGTGGGGGTTTACCAGGAGTACCTCGGCATGAGGGGGCTCGACTACCCTGAGGAGAACTTCTTCGTATACCCGGCGATCTGAACAAAAATAGGCCGGACCATCGGGATAGAAAACCCTTAAACTAGAATCCTCAAAATGGTCGTGCGCTGCCGGTCTTCGGGCGGCAGCGTAAACATATTTTTCGACTTCGATCCGACCATCATCTCGATCGACGGTCACATCTCCAGCACCTTCGACATCTTCTTTCTCCAGGCTTCGACGTCCCCGGAAGTGAAGACGTCTACCGCCCCGCCCTGGAATTCTCCGCCGGTCTCGCCGAGCCTCTCCTCGATCCAGCCCTCCATCTCGAGGTAGGCGGCCTTCAGCCCCTCCATCACCTCGGGGTCGGCATCCCAGAGGCCGCGCTGGTTCGCCTCCAGGAGCCTACGGCCGATCTCCTCCATCGCCCAGGGGTTCTTCTCCTCGAAGAAGCGTCTCATCTCGTCGTCGAGGACGAAGGTCTTGGCGATCTCGTCGAAGATCCAGTCGTCGACCTCCCGGGTCGTCGCCTCCCAGCCGTAGACCCGGCCGACCCTCTTCGATATGTCGCCTGCGCCCTTGTAGCCGTGTCGCTTCATCCCCTCAACCCACCTGGGGTTGAGGAGCTTCGCCCTCACGACCCGCCTTACCTCGTCGGCGAGGCTCCGAACGGCCACCCGGTCCCGGTCTCTCGTGTCGCCGTAGTAGGCCGAGACCTCCCGTCCCGAGACCTCCCTTGCGGCGATGGTGAGCCCGCCGTGGGTTCCGAAGTAGCAGCAGCATCCGAAGAGGTCGTACTCGTCGGTGGCGGTCTTGTTGAAGGTCATCTCGACAGATTTGAGCTGAGATACGAGCCGGTCGTGGGACTCCTCGCCGAAGACGCCTTTGCCGTAGGCGTAGCCGTTCCAGTAGATGAAGACGTCTGAGAGGTCCTTCTCCTCCTTCCAGGCCGAGGCGTAGACCGCGAGCTTCACGCCGTTTCCGTAGGTTCCCGGTTTGCTGGCGAAGATCCTGGGCCCGTCGCCGGATTCGAGGACGTGCTTTCTCACGTAGTTATCTTCAGGCCTCTCGTCGAGGCTCGCCACCTCGCGGATCGCCTCGTCGAGAAGCTCGATGCAGTTGTAAAAGCAGTCTCTTGTGATCCCACTCACCCTGACGGTCAGGTCGATCCGGGGCCGGTTCAGCTCCTCGATCGGGATCACCCGATAGCCTTTGACCGATCCACCTTTCCAGACCGGCTCGACGCCGAGAAGGTGCATCATCGAAGAGAGCTGCTCGCCGTCGGCCCACATTATGTCGCTCGCCATCCAGAACATGGCGACGTTCTCGGGGATCTTGCCGTGCTCCTCCCGGTACTTCTCGATCACCCCCTCGGCCAGCTTCCGGCCGACCCGCCAGGCCCCCTCCGTCGGGACCCGGGATGGGTCGAGAGAGTAGAAGTTCCGGCCGGTGGGGAGGACCTCGGGCTTTCCTCTGGTTATGAGCCCCGAGGGTCCGGGCTCGATGTAGCCGCCGTCAAATCCCCTGAACAATGCCTCCATCTCCTTTGAGGCCTCGATCCTCTCCGAGAGTTCGAGTACCCGGTCTTTCATGGCGACGATCGAGGCCTCTTCCCGATTCCGGAGGCGGTCGCCGAGGACCGTTTTTGTGGCGAGGGTGCCGTCTCCGCCCTCCAGGAAGGCTGATATCAGCCTCTTCGAGAGGGCATCGATCTCCATCAGCACCTCGACCCCCGCCTCTGAGAGGTCGATTCCCATCAGGTTCGAGACGAACTTTCTCATCTCAGAGTCGTATCTGAGGATCGATCCGATCAGCTCCGCCCTCTTCTCCCCTTGGGGCAGATCGTCGAAGATGTGCATGCCGTCGGGGATCTGGGTGTTGTAGATCTCCGAGATCTTCTCGTGGGCGAGGTCGACGATCTCGTCGAAGGGGACACCACCGTCGAGGAGAGATTCGAGCCTCATCTCCTCGGAGAGGTTCGTCTCCTTCAGAACTTCAAGGATCAGGTGCTCCGTGGCGTGGGCCCTCGCCTTCTCCGAGCCCCTCGTCCTCTTGTACTCGGAGATCTTCTCCTCCAGGTCCTTCAGCTCGCCGTAGAGGCCGCTTTCGGTCATCACCGTCTGCATGTGGTCGACGAGGACGGCGTAGCTCCTCCTCTTGGCGATCGTCCCCTCGGGGGGGTTGTCGGAGTTGTAGATGTAGAGGTGAGGGGTGGACCCGATGGCGATGTCCGGGTAGCAGCCGTCGGAGAGGGCGACCGACTTTCCCGGCAGAAACTCCAGGTTCCCGTGGGTTCCAACGTGGACGATGACGTCGGCCCCGAAGACCTCTTCGAGGTAGTGGTAGGTGGCGAGGTACTGGTGGGGCGGCGGAACCTCGGGATCGTGGAGGATCTTGCAGACCTGGCCGTCGCACCTCGATCCCGCACAACCCCTCTTCGGCTGGACAGAGACGACGACGTTACCGTAACTGACGCCGGTGATCACGATATTTCCGTCATAGACCATTGCGGCGGGAACGCCGTCCTTCTCCTCGCCCGGAGGCTTTCCCCAGGCGTCAGAGACCTTCTGTCTCGCCCCTTCTGGAAGAGTCTCAAACCATTCCTCGTAATCCTCTCTGCTCATGAGGTCGAGGGCTCCGCCCTTACCCACGATCTCTTCGACGGAGGTCCACCTGAACTCCGAGATCGCCTTTCGGTCCAGGATCTCCTTCACGAGGTCGGCCCCGGTCTCCGGCGGCGTCCCTACCGAATAGCCGGCGTCCCTCATCCGGTTCATGATCCGGGCGAGGCTTTCGAGGGAGTCGAGGTTTGCAGCAGACCCCACCGAGGCCTCCACCGAGGCGCAGGGGCTGTTGTGGAGGATGAAGGCGACCCTCCGCTCGCCGACCGGCTTCTCCTTGAGCCGGATCCAGTTTTCTATCCTCTCGACGATCCGGCTCGCCCTCTCATCGAGGGGCCGGTGTCTTTCAAACTCCGCCCCGTCGATCTCGTCGGTCGTGGCCACACCGACGATGACCGGCTCTATCGCCCCCTCGAACTCGGGCATGGCGACGCTCCATCCGACCTCGCTGCTCTTCATCCCGTGGATGTCAGACCTCCACTCAGTCTCGGATGCGTGGTAGACGGTGAGGGGGTGGAAGATCGGAACGCTGAGCCTCTTCAAGACGTCGCGGGAGGCGTCGACGTTTCCAGCGTGAAATATCGACTGCAGATTTATCACGGCGTCGACCCTCCCCAAAAAGAACTCCTCGGTCACCTCTCCGCTCGACTTTGCCGATAGGTCCTTGTCGCCCATCCCGAAGCAGAAGGCGGGAATGACGTCGAACTCTTTCTCCAGCAAGCGGACGAAGGCGTCGACGACGTCGAGGTCGCCGTTCGCCCAGTAGGTCCGGAAGAAGAGAAGGCCGACGGTGTGGTCGTGAGATGGCGGCCTCCAGGCAAGGTACTCCTCCACCGACTCGAAGGCCTCGGAGGCGTCTGGATGGTATATCCCCTGCCAGAGCCTCTCCTCGGGCGGATCGTAACTGAAATCGAGGCCCAGGAACTCCTTTCCCAGGCACTTCAGCATGTTCTCCTCGTTTTCGAGGCCTCCGTAGACGATGTACTGGTTCACTGTCGCCACGGTATCAAGGGAGACGTTGGAGATCGCCCAGTTGGAGGGGTCTCTTCCGAAAGAGACCGTCGGGATCGAGTCGTCGAGGGCGTCGGCGATCTCGTCCCAGGGGCCGTCGTGGGAGGGATGGAGGAGGATGACCTCCGCATCGGAGAGAAACTCCTGAGATTGAGAGGCAGGGTCTTCCCCCGCAAACTCGGAGGCGACCGCCGCCTTCAGATCCACCCCGAGGTTTTTTGCAGCCTCCAGGAGGAGGGCGACGTCGCTGGCCCAGGTTATCGATCTAATCCGCATGTTACGACCTCACCAGAAAAAGATCAGATCTCCGGATAGACGAAGACGCGCCCCTCCGGGTATTCGAAGTTCAAATAGGCCAGGTACTCTCCGAGGACCTCTTCAGGGTCCAGGTCGACTTCGGGATGGAAGATCTTCGCCCAGTAAGTGAGGCCGACGACGCTGTCGAGGCCAAAGTGCATGCTCCAGTAGCTGACGTAGACCTCGCCGTTCTTGACCGCCGAGACCTCCTCTGCTCCCGGCCTCGTCATGATCTCGTCTCTATCGGCCTCAAGCTCGGAGACATTGTCCCACCCCAGGTCTGAGACGGACTTGATCCTGATGATCACGTCGGGGTTCTCGGAGACTACCCACTCCCATTCGACCTTGGGGTACTCCACCAGATCAGACCCGATGTTTTCGCCTCCGGCGATCCTGCATAGATCGTTTAAGGCAGATCCGTTCCCGTAAGAGCTGAGGGACCCGATCCCTCCCTTGGAGCTGGACTCGATGTACACCCTTGGGGCGGAGAGCCCCTCGACGGCGGATTTGACCTCAGCCTCCTTCTCGTCACACCACTCGCAGTAGGCTTCGGCCTCCTCCTCTCTTCCGAGGAGAACCCCCAGAGTTCTGATCTCGTCCTCCAGGTTCTCCTGCTTGTAGAAGTCGAGGCCGACGGCGGTGATGTTCTCGAAGGGAGAAAGCCCCTCCTCGACGGAGTAGATGCCGTAAGGCAGGTCGGGATAGGTGTAGCCTATGACGACGATGTCCGGGACGATGTAGTCAGACTCGCCCATGGCCAGAGATCCGATCGTCTCGTAGTCAAACTCCTTCCAGGTACCCACGACCTCGCGGTCCACAAGGTCCGGGAAGAGGGCGGGCTTTCCTGAGATGGTGTCGGTCACCCCGACGATCTCGTCACCGGCTCCGAGCATCTCGACCGCCTCGGCGGCGTCGGAGTTCAGAACGATGATCCTCGAAACCGGCATTTCGACCGTCACCGTCCTTCCGGCGGAGTCGGTTATCGTCCTCGGATATCCGGCCTCAGGGCCATCTGAGGCGGGAGATGAATCTAGGGGTGCAGACGAAGATGCAACGACGGACGAAATCGGCGAAAGCAAGAGCATTAGCGCCAAAAGCGCGCATAAAGACGTTATCCTCATGTAGATGCCTCCAAGATGGTTTGTTTCCGGATTGATAATAACTATTTCGGTTTAGGTCTTATTAGTTATGTGAAAATCATTCGAACATAAATAGAGTATAAGTATGATAATTAGCGGATTATAGTTATCAATGGCATTTATATTTTCCAGAATTTTCAGCATCTATTAGTCCATTATCATTGAACATCTTTCAGATTGAATTTATAGTTTTATGAAAATCCTAATCACTTAGTAATACGAAAAAAGAGTTTATATCATTGAACATGACATCGCTCCTGGAAGATGCCTCTCATCGAGTACCTGATCAGGACGACGATTCTCATGGCTGCGGGGGTGATCGTCGCGAACATCGCCATGGAGTCGAACCTCCTCGCAAGTTTGGCGCGCCCCATCGGCCTTCTCACCCGCGCATCGAAGCTGCCCGAGAGCTGTACCGCCTCGATCTTCGCCTGCATGATCAGCCCTGCCGCCGGAAAGTCCGCCCTCTCGGAGTTTTATCGGCGGGGTGAGGTGGGAAAGACCGAGACCCTCCTCACCATCCTCATCAGCACCTTTCCCGTCGTCCTGGGAGAGTCGCTCTTCAGGGTCCAGGCCCCGATAGCCGTCGTCCTCCTCGGCCCGGTCGTCGGCGGGACCTACGTGATATTGAACCTCTTTTCCAGCTTCATCCAGAGCTTTTCGGCCCTCCTCTATTCGAGGCTCAGGAGATGGCCGCAAAGCTCCGATGGGACCATGGGGTTCGCCAGTGCCACCACGATAGAAAATATCGACGCCGCCGAGGCTTCTGACGAGGGAAGTGAGGGAAGGAAGAGCTTCAGGCTGGATCGGGATACGGCGATGACTGGCTTATCGAAATCGGTTCCAGCCCTCAGAAAGTCCATACCTATGGTTGTGGCGACGATGATTCTGATGGACCTGTTGATGAGCCACGGAGCCATCGACGGCCTGGCGGCGGCCTTCGCCCCGTTCCTCCGAGCCCTCGGACTTCCCGGCGAGTGCGTCGCCCCCCTGGCGATGCAGTTCGTCCACTTCTCGGCAGGATACGCCTCGGTGGCGGCCCTGATGGAGGCGGGGGCCATCACGTCGAAGCAGGCTATAATCACCCTCATCGTCGGGAGCATGGGGGTGATCACGATGATCTACGTCAAGTACAGCATCTCGATGTACCTCGCGCTCTTCGGCAGGTTCGGGGCCAAAATCGCCCTCGTCTCATACCTCTTCAGCATGGCGGCGAAGGTCGTGACGATCTTTCTGGCTCTGATGCTCCTTTAGCCGTCGCTGAGGAATCTAAGATCTCATTCTAAGATCTCATAATTGAATCGCGATGTTGACGGATTTATTATTACTAATCTAACCAAAATACTTATCAATTAAATCGTTTGTTGACATTTAGTAGATCAATCGAACATTCAAAGTCCAATATGTAATACGGAGATCATATAAATATATTATCTGAAGTCTTGTTTGAGTGGTGAAAATATGGTGACAAAAATGTTGTGGATGATCGTCCTCTCCCTGTTATTTTTGGGAGCGGGATATGCAACGGCAGAGGAGTTCGCCGTTCCTGGAGATCTCAATGGGGACCGTATAGTCTCCTCGCAGGAGCTGGAGACGGCAGAGCAGGATCAAGAGGCTGGAAAGATAATCGCTGAAGAGCTTGCGGAGATAAGCCACATCAGCCAGAACTATCCTCGAAAGATCGTCGACTCGTCAGGACAGGAGGTGACGGTCTACAAGCCCCTCGAAAATATCGTGGTTTTCAACAGCGAGACCGTCGAGACTATCAGGTCTCTGAAGGCCGAGGATAAGATCATAGGCGTGGGCAAGTACACCCTTGAAGATTCGACCTATTTCCCGGAGCTGAGCGAGCTTCCGAGTGTCGGCTCCGTATGGACTCCGGACCTCGAAGCTGTGCTGGAGCTTCATCCCGATGCAGTCTTCATTTACGGGACCTTCATGAACACCAGCGCCGACGAGATCCAGGACACCCTTCAGTCCGCTGACCCAAACCTGGTGGTGGTCCGGGTGGACTGCTACATCCCCGAGAGCTACGTGGCCGAGGTGGAGATGGTGGGCACGGTCCTGGAGCGGGAGGAGGAGGCCAGCGAGTTCATAGAGTTTTACGACGAATGTCTGAGACCGATTGAGACGGTCGTATCCGGCCTCAGCGATGAGGATAAGCCCACCGTCTACTTCGAGAGCTGGGTCGACTACAGGACCGCAACCCAGGGGGCGGCCTGGCACGACAAGCTGGTGATGGCGGGTGGAGAGAACATCTTCGGCGAGCTCGCCCTCTCCTACACCGACGTCGATCCCGAGAGCATCATCGAGAGGAATCCTGAGATCGTGGTCAAGCTCTGTGGCGCAGGGGGGCTGACCTTCGGAGGCTACGATGAGGACGACACCACCGAGATGGCGGCCCTCAGAGACGAGGTCGAGGCGCGCCCCGGCTGGGATGCTATCGATGCCGTGAAGAACGACCAGGTCTACGTCCTCTCCAACGACATCCTCGGCGGTGTCCGGCATTTCATCGGGATCGCCTACCTCGCAAAGCTATTCCATCCCGAACTCTTCGAGGATCTGGACCCATCGGCCATGCATCTGGAGTACCTCACCAGGTTCCAGGGGCTGGATCTGCGAGGGATATACATATATCCGGAGATGCCCGTGTGATCAATTAGACTTAAATTGGATCAAGTTTATGAGCGAAGCTGAGACGATGTCTACCGAAAGCGCAACGAAAAACTCAGAGCTGAGGGAGGAGTACGCCCAGTTTGTTGGTCGGAAGGTCCTCTTCATCATCCTCTCCCTGGCCGGGATCGCGGTGCTGGCAGGAGTCGCGGCGACCCTGGGGTCTGCCAACATCACCCCCGTCGAGGTCTACTCGGCGATCCTCGCCCGGTTCTTTCCTGGCCACTTCGCAACCACTGACTTCATAGATACCATCGTCTGGCAGCTCCGCCTCCACCGGGTCTTGATGGGGATCTTCGCCGGGATGGGGCTTGCCGTTGCGGGAAGTGCGATGCAGGGTATCCTCAAAAATCCTCTCGCCAGCCCCTTCACCCTGGGAATCGCCTCCGCCGCCACCTTCGGTGCGTCGTTGGCCATAATCCTCGGAGCGGGCTTCGTCAGCGGCCAGTACCTGATTGTCGGAAACGCCTTCGTCTTCACGATGCTCGCATCCCTCACCGTCTACGGCCTTGCCAAGTACAAGGGGATCACGCCGGAGACTATGATCCTGGCGGGGATCGCCATCATGTACCTCTTTTCTGCCATGACGTCGTTTCTCCAGTACGTCGGCGAGTCCGAAGAGGTTCACGAGGTCGTATTCTGGATGATGGGAAGCCTCGGCCGATCCTCCTGGGATAAGGTGGGGATCATAGCTCTCGTGACCGTCGTCTGCACTCTCGTTCTCATGTACTTCTCCTGGGACATCAACGCCCTCGGGGCTGGCGACGAGACCGCTAAAAGCCTGGGGGTGAACGTCGAGTTTGTGAGGATCCTCTGCATGATGCTCGCATCCCTCATCACCGCGAGCATCATCTGTTTCACCGGCACCATCGGGTTCATAGGCCTTGTTGCCCCCCACATCACCAGGATGGTGGTGGGGGGCGACCACCGTTTCTTGCTGCCGGCCTCAGGTCTCGTCGGCGCTCTGATCCTTCTCGGGGCGGACACCGTCGCTCGGACGATCCTCGCTCCGGTAATCCTGCCGGTGGGTATCATGACCGCCTTTCTCGGAGTTCCGTTCTTCATTTACCTGTTTTTGAAAAGGAGGAAGGACTATTGGTAAAGATCACGATCAAAGATCTCAGCTTCAGCTACGGTAGTCGCAAGATCCTCGATGACCTGAACCTGGTAGTCGGCGACTCCGAGGTTCTGAGCCTAGTCGGCCCCAACGGCTCTGGCAAGACGACGATGATCAAGTGCATCGACCGGATCCTCAAGCCGAAGGGTTCGATCCTTTTGAACGGCGGCCGAGATCTTCAGAGCCTGAGCCGTCAGGAGGTGGCGAAGTACATCGGATACGTCCCCCAGTCCACCATGGGCGTCCTCACCACCACCGTCTTCGACACGATCCTCATGGGAAGAAAGCCCCACATGGGGTGGAGGGTCGCAGACGAGGACATCGACAAGGTCGTCGATATGATGAAGCTACTCCACGTCGAGGAGTTCGCCCTCAAGGACTTCTCGGAGCTTTCCGGTGGTCAGAAGCAGAGGGTTTTAATCGCTCGAGCCCTCTGCCAGGAGCCGGAGGTTCTCCTCCTGGACGAGCCGACGTCCAATCTGGACGTGAAGCACCAGCTCGAGGCCCTAGATACGGTGAGGTCGATTGTGAAGAAGACCAATATCTCGGCGGTGATGGCCATCCACGACCTTAACCTGGCGGCACGATACTCCGACACCCTCGTCATGCTGAAAAAGGGGAGGGTACACGCCATCGGCGATCCTCTCAGCCTTCTGACGAAGGAGAACATCAGGTCGATATTCGGCGTCGAGGCGGTGGTGATGAAGGATCTGGACAGGCCTTATGTCGTCCCCATCAGGTCTCTGAAGGGCGAAACGGCCCGGTGATGAAAGGGCCTTCGATCCTCGGCCGTTTATTTTGATTGGAGCCCTCGAGCTTGCGGCGGATGCTGTCGAGTCAATTTGCTTCTGAGCTTAAATTCCTATGAACTCTCTCACGAAGAATCCTATTAAAAAGCTGAGAGACGCTATCCCAAGACTTATGGCAGCCATCTCCAGAAACCTCTCCCTGAAAGAGGTCTCCTTGACTATAGATATGTAGAAAGTAAATGCCATTATGATCATCAATGCGCTGATGATGGCCACCCCCAACGAGAAGAAGGCGTTTTCAAGGGCGAGGAAAGGAATTATCAGGATCAGAACGGTGATGATATATGCAAAACCCGTATAGAACGCCGCCTTCGATGGGCTTCTGCCCACCGACTCTGTTTTGGTTGAGAGGTATTCGGAAGCGGCCATGGAGAGAGATGCTGCAATCCCTGTAATCATGCCCACCGCTGCGATCAGCCTTGAGTCCTGGAGCGCAAAGGTGAAGCCCGCCAGCGCGCCGGTGAGCTCGACGAGGGCGTCATTTAGGCCCAAGACTATGGAGCCTGCATATTTGAGCCGCTCTTCGTTCAGCATTCCTATCAGGGCTTTTTCATGCTCATCTTCATCATGGGCGATTTTCGCAAGCTCGGGTAAGATTTCGGCAAGTCTGAGGTAAGCTGATTGCGCACTCTCCTCACCATTCTCCATGAGCTTTATTCCAAAGGTTATGCCCAGCGCCCTCGTTATCAGGAGGTACCACCATATCTTGAGCTTGTCTGGCGCTACATCAACACCGGTATGCCCTTTCAAGAAATTGTAATGCTCCAGCTCGGAATTCGATATGCTTAAAAGAATCTTTTTGTTGTATTCGCTCTTGATAGACTTTGATAATTTAGCATATATATGATATTCGGTGATTTCGTTCTTCTGCTGAGCAAGAAACTTTTTCCTGATCGCTTCATCCATGGACTTTCATAAACAGACTCTTCTGATAAAGCGTTTTTTCCACCGCGATTCTTAAAGCTCTGCGAGGTCGATCCGTTTTACGGAGAGGCCTGGAACAACGTGGGCAACGCTCACTACTATCTCGGAAATTACGGAGATGCCCTGTACTGCTACGATATGGTACCAACGATAGACGTCGCAGGTTCAAACGCCTGGCGGAATAAAGGCCACGCCCTCCAAAAACTGGGCCGAAATTCCGAGGCACAGGAAGCGTACAACAGAGCCCGCGAGCCTGAGGGGTGATGATGAAACCGTGGCTTCTGTCTCATTTTGCTGGCGATCCCCGTGCGCCTCCTGGCGCCATCAGAACGCAAGTGAAGCCGGCGCGGGTTCGTCTACCTGTTTGTCGTGGCGATGTACCTTTCCGGGACCTGCGTAACATACGGCTTTTTGGAGATCTGAAGCCACAGAGCCCCACAGGTCAGTCCGACGAGGGTGTTCATCATGCCCAGGACCAAAATCGTATCGCTCCAGCTCAGGGATATTATGGTCATGCCTAAGCTTCCCATGAGGATTCCAAAGCAGCTCATCAGGGCCGCGGCAGACCCCGTATCCCCACTCTGCTGCTCCAGCATCAGATTTGTGCCGGGGGTTCGCACACAGCTAGCAGAGATCATCGCCGGCAGAAGAACCGCGGCCAGCATCCAGGGCTGAAGGCCGCCGAAAAAGGATACGAGGAGGCCGCTGGCTGAGATCGCCCCAAAGCAGGCGATGATTATCGATCTGCGGTGGTATCGCCTGGAGATGCGCATATAAATCATCGGGCCGGAGATCATCCCGACGGCGTTTATGGCGAAGTAGTAGCTGTAGACCTGGGGGCTGAGGCCGAAGCCGTTTATGTAAATGTAGGACGAAGCGGCTATGAACGCCATCGCTGATATGCTCGGGAACGAAAAGAGGGCGAGAAGGGACGAGAAGCCGGGGTTTCTCGCGACCTTGTAAAGACCACCCAGGGCCAGCAGCATGGAGCCCGAGTTGCGGTTCTGCTTCTCCATCGTCTCCTGCAGCGCCAGGCTTCCCGCCAGAGCCAGAAGGCCGATGAGGGCCAGGGTCCAGAAGACACCTCTCCAGGAGACGAACTTCAACAGAAGCGCTCCGAGGACGGGGGCGGTCACCGGTGATATCAGGACCATCGACTGGACCATGGCCAGGATCGGCTCCCGGCTCCTACTGTCGTAAACGTCTTTGATCATGGCGGTGGCCACGGCAAAGGCGCCGCTGCCTCCGACGGCCTGGAGGATGCGGAAGGCTATCAGCTGATCGAGTTCCGAGGAGGCCGCACAGCCGATGCTCGCCGCGGCGTATATCGTAAGCCCGACCAGCAGCACGGGTTTGCGGCCGTATTTGTCGCTGAGAGGCCCCCAAAAAAGGGTGCCTGCGGCGAAGAACACGAAGAAGAAGATCAGCGTGAGGTTTGCAAGGTCAGAAGAGACGTTGAAGTACAGGGCCATCCCCGGAAGGGCGGGAAGGTAGAGGTCCGTCGATAGGGGGACGAAGGCGCTGAGAAAGGTTATGAGGGCGATCAGCCCCTTTTCTCCCAGGTATTTCTGTCTCTTGGCAGAGGAGGGCGCGGTCATTTTCGATCTCGGGGGTTTTGCGCTCTGGAGTTCTGTGACCCTGGGCCCGTCTTTGATGTCTCTCCGAAAACAGGCTTTTCACCCTTTGATCTATGTCCGTGCAACTTCGATGCGCCTCCGACTACGACGATGGCATGGGCTATCCTTTCGTGTTATAAAGGTGGCGAGGGGGAGGCGGCTTTCTCCAGAAGGTCGTTGGACGACTCCGGCGGTTTTGCTCCGGGGGATGTGTCTGCCGCCGTCGTCGATTTCGCCGCGGATCGGAGGGCGGCGGGCGGCGCTTCGCGAGCGGTGGGCGTGATGGTGGGGAGATGGGGTACGCGCCACGAAAATCGAACTAGCCGGGCTTCCGGGATGGATATAGTTTCGATTATCGATGTTCACACTTTAGAGTCAAAAAGAATTGATATCATCTATAAGGTCTTTTTTAAAATATGACTGATATTGTACGGCAAAATTATATTGCCAATGGCTCAAGTCGTAGAGCTCCTTTGCCAATATATTTATAGCAGCGCCATAATTATTATATTTCTTGAAATCTGTATAATGAAAATCCTTATCCGATATTGTTAATTCTGTCCCATCGGCCTTTAAGGCCTTTTCTTTTCCATATAGCTTTCTAATCATACCTTTTTTATTTACAATAATTATATCTGGCAGATACGATTTCGCGTCTGGATTTTCTTTTGCTAACAGATTCAATTCTGTTTCCCAATTCGCGTTTATATCACCTTTAAAGCCAAAAACGCATTTAAATGGAAATCGTTCGTACCAATACCGTAGCATTTTTTGTTCTAAATCAGGTATTTCAATAAAATTCAAAAACTGTATCATAGGATTTTGTTTTGGAATAGACTTAAATTCTTTAATGCAACCTTCGAACAACTTGGGATGATCCAGAGTTGCAGTTACAGAGAACACGCCATAAGCGGACTCTACAGGATAAATCCCCTTATCTCCAAATAATTTTATACTATTTTTGGAGAGGAGAAGCACATCTAATTGGTCTGACTCTGAATTGTTTATATTTACTATTTTACCGCCCCTGTATATTTTAAAATTATCGCTAAATAGATCATAAAGCACCTCTTTAATGAACATTTCACATAATTCTCCTTTATCTGTGGAATTTTGCCCGTCTCTTCGAATTCCTTGAAGTTTCACATCTAGTGAATCAGCGATCGAGTTAAAATAGCCTCTAAAAAACATGTTAACCGTATCCCCTAAATCCTTAACTACTGATACATATTTAGTTATATAAATCTATCTTATTTCTGTCTACTCAGCATGGCCAGTAGTACGCCTAAATTTTGTTGATGTATCCAAAGAGAAACGATACCGATTCGAATTTGTTGGATAGCAGCGCCTCTAAGAACTCAAAGCAAAATATCACCGAATCAAAGAGCATCACCGGCCGAATGGAACCATTAACTTCAGAAATAGCAGATGAAATCAAAATAGCTTCAAACCTAAGGGCGCTAATCGCATCAACCAACAGCCCGACAACTACATGCCCTTTAAGCCCCCGAAATTGAGCATGGTCCATGTCGAAGTTACAAAGCAGGACGTGAGAAACCTCTCCGCCGAGGTGAGAAACCTGCCGGGAGCCCTCTTCGGCGGGAGCGGACCCCTCCTCCGCCCTTTCCTCCCAAGGCTCGAAGAGCTTCTCCCGCCGGAGAAGAGGGGCCGGGGCGATAACTACATCTCATCGACCCTCAAGGCCCACGTCGAGGCCGTCGAGGCCGACGAGGATCACATCAGAGTCGAGAGCGAAGGAAGGGCGGTCGAGATCACCCGGGCCGAGCTTGAGACGATCCTCGAAGAGAAGTTTCCCACCTTCGAGCACCAGAACCTCAACCTCCCGGGCCTCCTCTTCCTCCAGTCCGGCCCGGTCCTCCAGGCCTGCACCCTCCAGCAGCTCGCGCGAGACCACGGGGTGAGGGTGCCGGGCGGGCGGCGGACCCTCCGATACGTCTTCCACACCACCGTCGTCTCCGTCGGCGCCGACCGGGAGAGGGTGAAGATCGAGTTCGACCTCGACCGGCTGCCCCGACTTTCGGGCGACTGAAGACCGGACTGACTGGACTAGATTAAATTAAACTAAACTATCAGATGCCGGAGCTTCAAGAGGAGCTTCGGGTTCTGTCGAAGCAGAACCTTGAGCAGACCCTTCAGGTCCAGCTCTGCCACATCGACGCCGTCCAGGGAGTGGATCAGATGGTTCAGGTCGTCGTCGGTGAGGTCGACGAAGAACTCCTTGACCGCGAAGTTCCTGGTGATCGACTTTCCGATCGTCTCCCTCCACCTCTTCTCGTAGACCTGAAGCGACTTCTTGTCCACCTCTCCCTTGGGAACCAGGTCCGCGGCGATCTCGCCCGCCATCACTCCGGCCCTCATGGCATTTATTATGCCGCCGCCGGTGATGGGGTCAGACTGCCTCGCTGCGTCCCCCACCAGGATCACGCCGTCGGCGGTCGTCGTCTCGATGGGCCCGGAGACGGGAACCCCTCCCACCATCATCTCCAGGACCTTCCCCTCGGGGAATTGCTTCTTCACAAACTCCCTCAAAAGCCTTATCGGCGTTCCCGAATTGGCCTTTGAGCCTAGGACGCCGATTCCGACGTTGGCGAGCTTGTCCCCTTTGGGGAAGGACCAGACGTACCCTCCGGGGGCGATATCGTTTCCGAGGTAGAACTCGCAGTACTCATCGTCGATCTTCTCGTCCTGGAGGAGGAACTGGGCGCAGGTCTCGATATCCTTCGGCTTCAGGGCCGTATCGATCCCCGCCCACCGGCCGACCTTCGACTCGACGCCGTCGGCGCCGATGATCAGGGGCGCCTCGATCTTTAGGCTCTCGCCGACGAACGCGGCCGAGATCCCTGAGGGAACACCTCCCTCGTGGAGGAGACCGAGAGCCCTCGTCTTCACCATCACCTTGGCGCCTGCCTCCGCCGCCTGCTGGGCGAGGGCCCGGTCGAAGACCTTCCTCTCGAGGACGTACCCCACCTCGGCCCCGGCCCGATCCTCGGACATCACGATCTCCGTCCCGTCGGGACCCCAGATCCGCGCACCCTTCACCTCGGCCGAGATCCAAACGGGATCCAGCTCCACCATCTTCTTCAATGCGGCCTTGCTCACGCCCTCGGCGCATCGGACGGGGTCGCCGATCTCCTGCCTCTTCTCCAGCATGACCACGTCGAGGCCCGCCTCGGCGGCGGCCTTCGCGGTCATCGACCCGGCGGGCCCCGCCCCCACCACCACGAGATCGCACTTCATGTCTTTGCCTCTTTAATCAGCTCCAGAGCGCCCAGGGGACAGATCTTGGTGCACCGGCCGCACCTGGTGCAGTCGTCGCTCACCTCAATCCAGGTCTCCACCAGCTCCAGGGCGGCAGCAGGGCAGACCCCCACGCACGCCCCGCAGTAACCGCATTTGTATCGATTGACCGAAAGCAATGGATCATCTCTCCTTGATAAAATTTCGATGGCTTGATGCCTTAATGGCTTAATAGACCACCTTGAACTCGTCGATCTTTTGGCACTCGACCTCGGATATATCCATGCCGGAGACGAGGGCGTGGGCAGGTCCCGTCTTCATCTGGTTCAATAGCTCTCCCACCTTCTTTCTCTCACCCTGAAGGAGGGCCTCGACCCCACCGCCGGGAAGGTTACGAACCCACCCCTTAACATCCAGCTCTTTTGCGTGGATCGTGGTGAAGTGCCTGTATCCGACGCCCTGAACCCTGCCCGAGACCCGCACCCTGACGCATATCATCGGGATCACCTCTGGATCCCAGAGAGAAGGTCCTCCAGAGCCTTCTTCTGATCTTTCGCCTTGATTATCCCCGAAGCCAGAAGGACGCCAACAGACCCCAGATCCAGGGCGGCCTTGAGGTCCTCGCCCCGGCTGATCCCCGCGCCGCAGAGGACTCCCACCTCAGGCTCGATCCTCTTCACGGCCTCGACAGACCCCGTCACGACTCCAGGATCTGCCTTGGAGACGGGAATCCCGCTCCCGATCAGCTCTGGAGGCTCCACCGCCACGTAGTCGGGCTTGAGGGCGGCGGCGGCCTTGGTGGTGGCTATGTTGTTGGTGCAGACGATCGTCGAAAGGCCCTCGGACCTGCAGGCCGAGATGCTCGCCTCGATCTCGGCGAGCTTCAGCCTCCTCTCCGAGTGGTTTATTAGGGTCCCGCTGGCACCTGCAGCTTTGATGGAGGCGGCGGTGACGTGACCGGTGTATCCGCCAAAGCCGACGCCGTCGACGTGCTGGGCGTAGACCGGGATCGATACGTTCTCCGAGATGAGGCGGATGTCAGCGGTCTGGGGGACCACCACCATCTCCACGTCATACTTTTCGTTAGCCTCCTCGCAAATCCGAGAGAGCTTTAGGGCCGCCTTGCCCGTCGCCTCCGCATAGGTCTTGAAGTTGAGCACTACCTTTGTCATGGTCATCACCTGCTGCCGAAATTCCCGATGCCAGATTCGAGGAGCCGCTTAAATATCTTTCATCGAAGGTATATTTTTTGACGGGAGCGGCCGCGGCCCCTCAAGGGCGAGTTCGTCCCGCCCTCGGAAGGGGCGCCTCGGTCTCTCTGCCGATCCTGACCCTCCCTCCTCCACGGCATCGTCGACGCGCCTAGCCGTTCAGATCTCCGGGTTCCGAGTCCCCTCTTATCGGATAAAATCGTGATGGTGCCAGCTCGGCGAACCGAAGCCGTCAACGAAAGCGCCGGGGCCGCCGACGGAGGCGGCCTTCGGGAAAGAGCCCGTCATAGAAGGACGCTGGTCTTGAGAATGTACTTTATCAAATCTTCTGATAGCTTCGTCTCTCTTTTTACCAAAGTTACGATCTCGTCTATTTTCCGCCCCTCTGACATCAGTTTTGATAATCTCTCTATGACGCTGTCGTCGATCTCGTAGTACTCGTCGATGTCCTTTCTGTGACCCCAGACGTCACCTCTCAAAAGCTCCACCCCCTGGATCTCCAGAAATTGCCGGGCGGCCTTGGACATGGTCCGATAGTATGATGGGGGCGTCTGGACGGCCCGAATTCTCGGGCATCTCTGTATCAGCGTCATCACGTCCATATTCGAAGGCCTGAAGGCCAGGTGGATCATCTGCTCGTTGGAGTTCAGCTCGGGAATCTCCTCTTTCGAGCTCACAACCCTCAATCTCATGATGCATAGAATGATCTTAAAATATTTATACATAGTGGTTATCTTGTCTTCCTCCATCCCGGGCAGATTAAAACGAAAACGTATTTTAGAAAATATTCACGTAAGCCCATAAGCAAGAGAAAATATGTTGGCTGTTATCGGGGAGACTTCCGACAAGCCCGCGGCAGAGGGGTGTCTATAGAAAGCTTCAGTATCTGAAAAAGAGGCTCAGGAGATGGATTTTCCGGCCCGAACTTCCCCGAAGCGCATCAAAAACGGGCCGGTTGGCGTTACTCTACTGGTCTCGCCGAGATCTGAATGCAGAGATCGCCTTCGCGCAGTTTGCGAGGCAGCGGGCGGCCATCTTCTGGTTCGGCCAGGAGCCGAGGCCGCAGTCGGGGCCAGCGTACCTGACCCGGTCGCCGAATAGTCGGATGGCTTCGGAGAGCCTTCGCTCCATCAACTCCGCGGACTCGGCCGCGAAGACCTCTCTTTCGAGCCGATCAGCATCTAGCCATAGGTTCGTCTCCAGGCGGTCGTTCAGCCTCGCCACCATGGCGATAATGTCGGTTCGGGCGATCCCGGCCCTGATGTAGGCGTCGTTATCCTCCAGCACCTTCCGATCGACGAGCTTCAGGTAGTCGGGGTTTGCCGCCGACTCGACCCCGATGACGTTGATCCCGGGAACGCTTGAGCAGAGCTCGGCCATCAGGGGAGAGTGGAGGTGGACCTCGCAGTCGATCTTCTCGCATGGGTGGGCTGATATCTCCAGGGCTTTTGAGATCTGGTCGTCGCTGAAGATGACGCTCGGGCTGATCCCCAAGCTCGGCTCGTCGATGGACGCGACGGCGAGATCGAAGTGGCGGCTCTTTTTTGCCTCTTCCAGGAACGTTGCAACGCTGGCGGCGAGGTTTTCGAGGATGTCCACGTAATCGGTGGCGCCGAAGCGGGCGAGGTAGAGCTCGACAGGTCCGGTGACGCAGACCCTCGCCTGGAGCCTCTTGCCCTCCTGCTCCATCTCTTCTCCCAGAATCTCCAGCGCCTCCAGCTCCAGAATCCGGGCGTCTTCCGTCCGTACGACGTAGGGGCTTTCGGACCTGTTTGGGTCCTCTATCGGGTCCATGAACATCTTGATCATGTCCCTGAACTGGGGGTAGGTGGGCCGCTCGACCCCGGCCTCGATCTTCTGGGCCAGGGCGTCCCTCACCATCGCGAGGTACGAGCTTCCCGAGGGGAGCTTATCCCGGCTCATCCTCGCCGGGAGGGGGTAGCTCCCTATGTCGTCGAAGATCATCTCCACTCCTTCCTCTGTCATTTAACTCTCCTCCAATCTCCCTCCACTCTCGGTTCTAAGCGCTCCTCTTCACCAGCTCCTCTTCAGGAGAAGAGCTTGGTAAGCTGGGCCTTAAAGGCCTGGTAGTCTCCTGCCACAAGATCGAACCTCTCCTCCATATCGTCGAGGCGGGACAAGCCAGCGGGGACCGGCGGCTCAAGCCCCACGGCCCGAACCACCTCCTCGGGGAACTTGGCGGGGTCGGCGGTCTCAAGAGAGACGCAAGGGCTCCAGTCCTCGACCTCCTTCAGGTACCGGGCGAGGCCCGCCCAGCCGACGGCGCCATGAGGTTCGAGGAGTGCATCAAACCGGTTGTAGGCATCGGAGATCGTCCGTCTCGTCTCCGCGTCGGTGACGGAGACCGCGAAGATCTCCCGCCTCATAGTCTCGATGTCCGGCGCCCTGACGACCCTCCCGTTCTCGTCCATCTCGCCGCCGTAGAGCCAGAAGACCCGGGCGAGGTTGGAGGGATGGCCGACGTTCATGGCGTTGGAGATGCACTTGACCGATGGGCGAATCGGCCGATAGTCGCCGGTCGCCATGAACTTGGGAAACTCGTCGTTCTCGTTTGTGGCGATGACGAACCTGTGGACGGGAAGGCCCATCCTCGTAGCGATCAGCCCCGCCATGACGTTTCCGAAGTTGCCGCATGGGACGGAGAAGACTATCTCGCGGGCAGGGGCCGCTGTCCGAGACCAGGCGTAGAAGTAGTAGATCGATTGGGGTATCAGTCGGCCGACGTTGATGGAGTTTGCGGACGATAAATTGAGGTCTGCGAAGTCGGGGTCGACGAAGGCCTGCTTCACCATCGCCTGGCAGTCGTCGAACTTGCCGTCGACGGCCATCACGTGGACGTTCTTGCCGAGGGTGGTCATCTGCTTTCTCTGACGGCCGGTCACCTCCTTCTCCGGGAAGAGGACGACGACCTCGATGTTGTCGAGGTCGTAGAAGGCGTGGGCTACGGCGCTTCCGGTGTCCCCGGAGGTCGCCGTCAGGATCACCATCGATCGGCCCTCCTGCTTGAGGAAGTACTGCATGAATCTTCCCATCAGCCGCGCGGCGAAGTCCTTGAAGGAGAAGGTGGGGCCACGGTCGAGCCTCATGACATACTTTTCGTCGTAGACCTTTTCGAGGGGGACTGGGTAGTCGTAGGCATCCCGCAGGATCGCGACGAGATCCTCCTCGGGAACCAGATCTCCGAGGTAGGGGCGCATCACCCGTAGGGCGATCTCGGGGTAGGCCATCTCGCTGAACGAGGCCAGCTCCTCCTTCGAGATTCGAGGGATTTCTTCTGGGACGTAGAGACCCTTGTCGGGGGCCTGGCCCCGGAGGAGGGCGCCCTTGAAGTCGAGGAGCTCGGGGTGGCCGTTGGTGCTGGAATATTCTATTTTCTTCATAGGCACGGAGGGATTGGGAGGGATCGTCTTTAAACTTTGTCAGGCTCGGGTGGAAGGTCGGCGAAGGCCGCCTCGATGAGGCCCCAGCCCCGGTCGCGCTGGTAGGATTCGGCCACTTCCTGGAGCATGGCGTTGAATTGCTCCTGGGTGTAGTTTAGTTCTGATGCCAAGCCGTTGACCCAGGGCTCGACATGCTTAAGGTCTGCGTGGCTAAAATATCTGAGGATCATGGCGCTGAGAACGATGAGGCGTAATCCTTCCTTGATGCGGCTGCGTTCTGATGCCATAATTCCTAGCTGGCTAAAGGGTTGTGCTTCACCTATGCGATCTCCTATCTCTTGACTGATCCTGAGAGCAGTCTCGAACCTCTGGCGCGCCACCTCGTACTCGCCCCTTTCTTGGTTGATTACTGCCAAGTTGCGAAGTGTTGATGCCTCGAGAGCGCGATCTCCGATCTGTTGACTGACCCTGAAAGCCATCTCGAACTTTTGGAGGGCCACATCATGTTCGCCACAATTTAGGGCGATCCTGCCCAACTCGTGCCAGTTTGAAGCCTCACCTTCGCTATTTCCTATCTGTTGACTGACCCTGAGGGCCGCTTCGAACTTCTGGCGCGCCTCTTCGTACTCGCCCCGTTCGAGATCGATCACGCCCAGATTGTGCAAAGTCGAAGCCCAGCCCGCACGGTCTCCGATTTGTAGACTGATGCTGAGAGCTGCCTTGAACTTCTGGCGCGCCGCCTCGTACTCGCCACGGTTAAAGTCGATCCTGCCCAACTCGTGCCAGGTTGATGCCTCTCTTGTGCGGTTTCTAAACTGCTGATTAATCTTGAGGACAGCCTCGAACTTCTGGCGTGCCAATTCGTACTCTCCCCGTTCGATGTCGATTGAGGCCAGGTTGTGCAAGGTCGCAGCCTCGCCCTCGCGTTCCCCAATCTGCTGTTTGATCATGAGGATAATCTCGAACTTCTGGCGCGCTGCTTCATAATCGCATCGATTAAAGTCGATTGAGGCCAGGTTGTGCAAGGTCGCAGCCTCGCCCTTGCGGTCCCCAATCTGCTGTCTGATCTTGAGGGCGATCTCAAACTTCTGGCGCGCTGCTTCATAATCACATCGATTAAAGTCGATTACGGCTAGGTTGTGTAAGGCGCGTCCTTCTCCTAAAAGGTCCCGTCTCTCCTGTTGCATCTTCAGCTCTTTCTCGAAGGCTTCCCGTGCGACTTCATATTCGCCCCGATAAAGGTAAGAATTGCCGATCCATTCCATCTGATCCGGATTATTGTCGCATAAGAAAAGTTCCTCATTCAGCCGAATAATGTCATCATAGAGACCTATCCGCATTAAGAATCCTGATATTTGGCCAGTCACCTCTCGCGCCCTCTCGCAGTCACTGGCCTGTAAGTACCGAGAACGCGCCTCCAGCAGGCAGTCCATCCAGAACAGGCCAAGTTCACCTGTTCTGTTTTGCTGGACTAGATCACTAAGGAAGTCTCCAGCCGCCTTATGCGCCACCTTTCGGTCTTTGGGGCTGAGCTGGACCAGGAGCCAGTTTCGGAGGAGGCCGTAGACGGCCCAAAGCTCATCGCCCCGCTCGGAGTCGGGGTAAGCGAAGGCGTGGTTCTGCCACTCTCGAACGAAGCCGCGCAGGCTCTCGACTGGCTCGCCAGTCACGGCCGCGATGCCCTCCAGGTTCACGGCTACGCCGTAAACTGCGGCCCGGCTCAGTGCCGTCCGGGATTGGGAGCTGAGGTAGCCGTAGAGCCTTGAGGTGAAGATCGACTCGCAGTACTCGTCCAGCTTCTTCTGAAGCTCGCCCTTTTCGAGGCCGGAGGGAACCTTCACCGCTTTAAGCTGCTTTTCGAGATCATCGGTCGGGATGTCCCTCAGGACCTTTCGGATCTGGTCTAGGAACCGGGGCGTTCCGCCGAAGAGCCGGTGAACCTCCAGCATCAGCTCGTGGGATAGCTCACCGGAACGGAGGCGGTTTTCAACCAGATCGTCGCGCCTCATGAACTTGAAGAAGGAGGACTCGCCGAAGTCGCCGAGGGGCTCCTCTTTGACCTTCGGTGGGAGCTTTACTTCAGGAAGGTATCGAGATGTGACTATCGCCCTCGAACTTCCGGTCAGGCTTGCCAGCAGGTATTCGTAGAACTCAGCCAGCTTCGGGTCCAGGATGCTTCTTTTAGCCTCGTCCATGTTCGACTCGAAATTGTCGAGAACCAGAAGGAAGCGGTTCTTGTTGAGAATCCCGACCGCATACCTCAGCCGCGCATCGGCCGGAATTTGCGGGTCGGATAGCGTATGGAACGCTTCCTTGAGGTCGGCGGCGAGAAATGCGTCGCCGAGAGTCCGGAGCAGGAGATCCCCTGTCAAGGGCTTCTCCCGAGAGCTGGGAACCGCAATAGGGGTGAAGCCGTCGCCCTTCAGCTTCCAGGCGAGACGCGTCGCAAGAGAGCTTTTTCCGCTCCCGCCAAGGCCGATGATTATAACCGTCTGAAGAGATCCGTCCCGGAGCGCCGCGAGGAGCCGCTGCTGCTCGCGCCTCCTGCCGACGAACTGTTCCGCGTATCCCTCGATCATCCCAGGCAGAGGGCGCTGCTCGCCGATCTGGCGGGCCGGATTTTCTGGAGGCTTTTGCAGGTCGAAGATCTCTCCCTGGTCGGTGGCGGAGTAGAGGACTGGGAGGGTCCACGACGGATCGCCCCTCTTCTCGCAGCTCTTCCATACATCCTGCCGGGCTTGGATCAGTGCCCGGTCGACTGGCCGACCATTGGCCAGAGTCCGATAGAAAGAGCGGGCGAACTGGTTTGCGACGTCGTCAGATATCGAGGCCGCCCACCCGATGGCGAGGGGCACCTCCTCGCTCACCAGCCCCTGGCAAACGCCGCCCAGGGCCTCGGTCGGCGGGGCCTTGCCGGTCTCGCAGCCGCTGACGAAGACGCACTGGACGCCGCTCACAGCCATCAAACTTCCGAGCTCTTCGCTGGATTTCATGTCGGTCTTGCCGCTCTCGTCCTCGAAGGCGAAGTAGCCTTGGGCGGAGACGCCCTCCAGCGATGCCGAGCAGTTCCCGCAGACCTTCTCATCTGGCCCGTTCAGCCGTCCGCACCAGGGGCACTTCTTGCCTACCGCTCCGTGACCGGTCAGATGGACGACGTGAGGCTGAAACTGTTCGACGTGATCGCGGAGATCCTGGAAGCTGCCGAGGTCGCCGGAATCGAAGGCTACGTCCAGCCCCGAGATCGCCTTGATGAGGTACTCCTCTTCACGTTCGTAGTCCAAGGTCGCAAGATCTGTCGGAGAGGAGACAGCCAGGAGAAGTCGGAGAGGTCTGGGGCGGAGATCTCCATCGAAGTTCGGGATTTGCCCTCCCGATCTTGGAAATCGGCGTATGCTGAACTTGGAGTTTAAGCCCAGAAAATCCCCTTTTGGCGGATGGACCAGCTCCCAGGGCAGGTTCAAGACGTCCGGCAGATCCGAGGCGAGCACCAGGAGGCGCCGAGAGCCTGACTTCACATTTGCTCCGATCTTTTCCCAGGACCCCGCCAGCCAGAGGGCGAAGAGCTCCGCGCCGATGGCAGCCATCTTCTCGGCGGCCAATTTTGGAGCGCATCCACCTTCGAAGAGGGCGTTGTAGCGGCGGGATATTTCACGCACCGCTCTGGAATCTTCGGGCGAGAGGCTCTGGTTGCTGGCGACGACATCGCCGTCCACCATGACGGTAAAGAGGTAGGTGGACTGGGGAGGGGTTCCCGCCTCGTTTATGGAAAGGGTGATGATCGCGTCCTTCGTCATCTTATGCGCCTCGGGAGATGGACCTGAGATGGCTTACCTTTTGGAAGATCTTCCTAAAAACTTATCCCAGCTTGGAGGCGGAAGGCGCTCCGGGCCGCCCGTCGGATCGAATAAGCGTCCTGTTATAAATTGTTAAATATGCATTTCATCAACTATTACTCACGATGAAGTAGACAGTCGTCCTCGAACCTCAAGAAGAGGGGGGTTATACTGTCCGGTGCCTCGAACTGCCTGGGGCCATAAGCCAGTGCGAAACGAAAGAGTAAGCCCTGATTAACATCAAGGAGGCGATCGGGCTCGTTCTGGAGGTTCTCAGCCAAGAGCTTCTGG
>ERZ795048.395-NODE-395-length-46582-cov-32.015324_pt1 | contig 46582 bp, 41 predicted proteins | sample MGYA00375132_ERZ795048 | MGnify/ENA primary metagenome ERZ795048 (study PRJEB30177, sample SAMN05720225) | activated sludge metagenome | isolation source: Anaerobic digester | place: Hong Kong | collected 2014-12-17 ...
TCTATAAAGAACATAGAAAGAGAATGTTCATCGTAAGCAATACATGCGTGGTTCCTTTTAAACAGTGTTTCTGTGTATGTACAGACAGCGGCCCTGCTGCAGATGAAGGTTACGACCTTAATCTTACAGAGATCGGTGACATGTACCTTGTTGAAGCAGGGAGCGAAAAGGGGAAAGCTTTTGCTGAGAAGATGGGCCTTAAAGCTGCCGGTGATGAATACATCGCTCTTAAAAAGAAAGCAGTTGATAAGTCTATATCACTTTTCGAAGAACTTGCCACAGATAACAAAGCGTGGATCTCCCGTGTCATGAACAGGGTTACAACAGGTTTCATCAAGGATGATGTCTGGAAGCATATCGGAAACCAGTGTTTTGAATGCGGAGCCTGTTCATTTGTCTGCCCCACATGTTCATGTTTTAATATAGAGGATCACAACAGGTTTGACGGATCAACTGACAGGCTGAGGGAGTGGGATTCATGCTCATTTGAAGGCTATACTAAAATGGCAGGCGATCATAATCCGCGTCACCCTGTTGAAGACAGAAGAAATAAAAGGTTTTTCTGCAAGCTTTCATATTCTCAGTCAAAGAAATACCTGAGGCCGGGATGTGTCGGTTGCGGAAGATGCCAGTGGGTATGCCCCGGCGATATAGGTTTGCCGAATGTTGTTACATACATCAGACGGGAAATAACAGAGTAGGTGATTATCATGAGCAATATGGATAATAAAATAGTAACATTACCTGAAATAGCAACAATTGAAGAGATAAAAGAAGAGATACAGGATGTCAGAACATTCTATATTAAATTCGATAATCCCGAAGTTCAGAAAAATTTTAAATGGAAGTCAGGACAGATTGTAATGCTCACAATCTTCGGAGCGGGCGAGGCTGCATTTTCACTCCCGGGCGCGCCGGAGAATGACAGGTTCCATCTTTCAATCAAAAGAGTCGGTAAAGTGACATCAGCACTGTTTGAACTTGAGCCGGGTGACAAAGTCGGGATAAGAGGGCCCTTCGGTAACGGGTTCCCCTTTGCTGAACTTAAAGGGAAAAACCTTATATATGTTGCCGGCGGTATCGGGCTCATCCCGCTGCGGTCATCCATTGTGCATGCGCTTCAGCACAGGGAGGATTTCGGAAGGATTATAGTTCTTCTCGGCGCAAGGACTCCCCAGGATCTGATGTACCAGTATAACATTGAAGAGTGGCTGAAAATCCCGGGTTTTGAGTGTTATGTTACAGTGGATCAGGCAACAGATGACTGGAAAGGTGAAACAGGTTTTGTTCACACACTTCTTGATAAGGCCAATGTCCCTGTTGACAACACCGTGGCATTTGTCTGCGGCCCTCCGATAATGTTTAATTCCGTAATCGGTGAACTTATGAAGAGGGGGTTAAGGGAGGATAATATCCTGTCAACTCTTGAAAGGCATATGAAGTGCGGAATAGGGAAATGCCAGCATTGCGCGATAGGTAGAACCCTTGTGTGCACTGACGGCCCTGTTTATACATATAAACAGATTAAAACTCTGGGTGAAGAGATCTGATGAATACTCTACTGTCAGACATAAAGAATACTGTTAGCGGCAACTGCTGTCTGGTCGGTATGGGCAATTTTCTTAAAAGCGATGATGCTGTGGGATTGTATATAATCGAATCAGTGAAGAAAGCTGTGGGTGACAGGGAGGGTATCTATAATGTTGAAGATGTTATAGAAGCCTATGTCTTCAAAATTGCTGAACTTGATTGCGATAGCGTTGTTGTTATTGATGCAGTTAAGGCGGATGCGGAAACAGGTTCTATAATTTTCGGAAGACTTGAAGATGAATTTGAGGAGCTTGGCGGAACACTTTCCACTCATAAGCTGGCTCTTAAGATGTCAGGCAGAATTTTCAGTGAGCATAATAAGATCACTTATCTCCTCGGAGTTGTTGTTGATAATACGGATTTCGGCGCAGATCTTTCACAGACAGTGAGAGAGACCGCTGATGTTTTAATAAAGCTTATCATTGATGCGTTAAATTGTGAAAAAGGAGTTGGTAAATGAATACTGACATTTACGGAAACCTGTTAACAGCAATGGCCATCCTTGCCGCATCTGCGGTTGTTTCTCCCATAGCGGCAGGAGCAAAAAGGAAAATGGCGGGCTGGATAAATTTTATAATGGTAACAATTGCAGCTATATTTCTCCTTCATATAAGTTATGCGGTTATTTTTAAAGCTGCTCCACAGGGTTCTACAATAATTTCCTTCGGACCTGTTGGAATTTATTTCCTTGTGGACAGCTTTTCCGCTTTTTTTATCGCAATTGTTTCTTTTATGGCTGTTATGAGTTCATTCTACTCCATAGAGTATATGGACCACTACCATGATTATAGTCTGAGCGGATTTTATTTTAATCTGCCGGTTTTTATTCTCGGCATGATTGCCCTGCTGACAGTTGATGACCTTACAATAGGTTTTACCATCGCATGGCAGCTTATGACAATAGCGTCATACTTCCTGATAAAATTTGAATTCAGGGAAAAGAATGTTGTATATGGAGCAAACAAGTATCTTGTGCTTATGGAACTTGCATGGGCTCTTATAGTGGGAGCAACTTTCCTTGTAAGTGGTTCAGCTATTGGTGATTCACTCCATGCTATAACAAATAATCTCGGGCATACTTCGCCTGTAATGATGTATGCAGTGTACGGGCTAATCCTTGTGGGTTTCGGTTTCAAGGCAGGTATGTTCCCCTTCGGACAGCTCTGGCTGCCGGATGCTCACTCAATAGCGCCGTCACCTATAAGCGCACTTCTTTCCGGGGTTATGCTGAAGACCGGTATATATGGGATAATGAGGACATTCTTCTGGATGATACCTCACGGCGAAGGTGTACATTTTAACGGTTTTATCTGGGGATCTATAATTGCCACATTCGGTGTTGTAACGCTCTTCGTCGGCACAGTACAGTCTATGAAACAGAGTGATTCCAAGAGGCTTCTTGCTTACAGTTCAATCGGTCAGCTTGGATATATTATATTTGCAATCGGAGCAGCACTTGTGCTTTTCAACACTGAGAGCCAGTACATGAAACTTCTTGCTCTTGTAGTAATAATCGGAGCTCTTTACCATGTGATTAATCACGCGGTATTCAAGGGGCTGCTCTTCCTTGTGAGCGGAAGTGTGCTTTATACAACCGGTACAAAGGATCTGAATAAGTTAGGCGGACTGATCAATTTTATGCCGGTAACTGCAGTTGTTGCAGGTATTGCTTCTCTTTCAATTGCCGGTGTTCCTCCATTCAGCGGATTCGCGAGCAAGTGGACAATTATTTCATCAACTGTTCTTGCAGGGAGCGGAGTGACTTTTCTTGTGATTTTCGGTATTATCGCACTCTTCACAAGCGCAGTTACTTTATCCTGTTATGTGAAATTCTTCGGAATGACATTTACCTCGACAGGTACAGAATGGACAGTTGAAAAAGATATTAAAGAAGTGCCTTTTATGATGCTTGCGCCAAAAGTAGTTCTTACTGCGCTTTGCATAATTCAGGGACTTCTCCCATTCGTATATTATAATGTAATAATTGAAGTGTTCCGTAATTCCAGTATATCAACTCTGACATCTGCGTTCAGGCATGCGGAACTAAATAATCATATATTCAGTTCAATGAATGGTATTACATTTAAGGTCCCTGCCATGACATCAGCAGTTTCATCTGCGGCAGTTCCTGTTGTTATACTGATTGTTGTAGCCATTGCTTTTGTAATAGCAAAACTTTTTAAAAGCTCCGGCGGTTCAGAGGAGAGAGAAGCTCCAACCTGGCTCTGCGGTTATGCTGAACTGAATAACCTTAACAGGTATCCGGATAGAAGCATGTTCGCGTCACTGAAGGGTTTCCTCTGGTGGACCGGCGGAAACGTGAAGAAGTGATGGAATGGAAAAATAGGTGAGAGGTTGGATATGAACTCATTGGAAAAAGTTTTAAAAACATTACAGGATAAATTCGGCGCAAGTATTACAGGGCATGCTTCTCCGCTCCCCACTCGGCTTTTTATAAATATTAAAGCTGAAAAGGTGAGAGAAATTTCAAATGAAGTTGTAGCTCTCGGGGGAAGATACCTTGTGGGTATAGGCCATGATAATATAGCGCGCGACGGTAATATAGGTATGATCCATACATTCGGATTCGATAAAGATAATTTTATTGTACATCTGAATGCGGCAGTACCGGGAAGTAACCCTGTTATGCCGTCAATTACTCCGGATATTCCGGGGGCAGGATGGTCAGAAAGGGAATACCAGGACCTGCTTGGAATGAAATTTGAAGGACATCCGAAGCCGAAGAGACTTGTTGTGGCTGATGACTGGCCGGCAGATATATTCCCTATGAGAAAGGAAGTACCTTATAATATGGTGCCCCCTGCAGCTGAGGATGTTGCATATCAGCTTGATGAATGTCCTGAAGGGTGCTCAATAATACCGGTAGGCCCTTTCCACACAGCTCTTCATGAGCCGGAGCATTTTGCGGTTTATGTTGACGGTGAAACAATCAAGGGATGCGACTACCGGGGTTTCATGACTCACAGGGGTATTGAGAAACTCTGTGAATCACAGGTAAGCTATAATGAAGTACCATTTATTGCAGAGAGGATCTGCGGTATCTGCGGTTCAGTTCACGCTACGGCGTATTCACAGGCTGTAGAGATGGCAGGAGGAATACCTGTACCTAAAAGAGCGGAATATATCAGAAGCCTCCTTCTGGAAATTGAAAGGCTTCATTCACATTTACTCTGGCTCGGTGTTGCAGGACACCTTATCGGATTCGATACAGTGTTTATGCAGTCATGGAGAGTCAGGGAGCAGATTATGTGGCTCAGCGAGAGAATTACCGGAAACAGGAAAACCTACGGTATGGTAATTGTCGGCGGAGTCAGAAGAGATATTACTCCGGAAATCGGTGAGGATATTCTGAAAGTCTGTGCAAAAGTTGAAGAGGAAGTAAAAATAATACATAAATCAATTACGGGTGACACTGCATTACACAAAAGGACAAAAGGTGTAGGTTATCTTTCAAAAGAAGAGGCCGTAAAATGGAGTCTGGTCGGTCCTGTTGCGCGGGCAAGAGGAATCGACATTGATGTAAGAAGGGACCATCCGTATGCCGCCTACAGCGAACTCCAGTTCAACGTACCGGTAGTAGATACCTGCGATGTCTGGGGAACGCTTGTAGTCCGGCTTCTTGAAATCTATGAATCAATAAGTCTTATACGTCAGATTATAGCAAAAATGCCGAAAGGTGAAATACTCACTGAACTGAGCGAGGAAATACCTCCGCTTAAACACGGGATCTCTGTTGTTGAAGCTCCAAGGGGTGAATCAGTGCACTTTGTAATAACAGGTGAGGAGAACAGGCCTGACAGGTGGCGTGTCCGCGCCCCGACCTACCCGAATCTCCAGGCTATACCTGCGATGCTCCTTAATGATCAGTTCGCGGATTTTCCGATTATTGTCGGAAGCATTGACCCCTGTTTTTCATGCACAGACAGGGTGGAAGTTGTGAACATAACTTCCGGCAGGAAACGGGTTATGAGTAAGTCTGAAATTGAATTTATATCACGCGGGAACATGTGAGGAAGGTAGATTATGGATATAGTATACATTGTTGTTAATATAATAATATTCCTTGCTTTCGCCCCTCTATTCGAAGGGATAGTGAGAAAGCTTACGGCAAAGGTGCAGTCAAGACAGGGCCCCCCTGTAATACAGCCTTATTATGATTTAATAAAGCTTCTTGGTAAAGAGAACTTTATAGTGGGGAACTGGGTTTTTAAGCTTGCTCCGCTTATGTCATTCGCTGCAATCCTTTCGGTAATCTGTTTTGTGCCGCTGGGGTATACAGCAAATTTTCTGACACAGTACGCTGATGTAATCACAATAATCTATCTCCTTACAATGGGTGGAGTATCAATACTTCTCGGAGCTCTATCAAGCAGGAATACTTTTGCAATGATGGGCGCGAGTCGGGAGATGGTTACAATGATTATGGTTGAGCCGGTACTTGCAATGACGTTTTTTGTCGGAGCAGTAAAGGTGAAAAGCCTCGGTATCGATGCAACTATTTTCAGTGTAATGAACACCGGGTATTCATGGGCAGTGCTGCTTATGATGGTGCTTTATCTCATGGCACTCCAGGCATTTGTGGGTAAACAGCCATTTGATATAGCTGAAGCTGAGCAGGAGATACTTGAAGGTCCATTCATTGAATACAGCGGGCCAAACTACGCTCTCTTTAAATATTCAATGATGCTGAAACAGATGTTCTATGCGTCACTCTTTGTAATGGTCTTTGTACCATTTCTTTACACAGGTGTATACGCTCTCGATATAGCGATTCAACTTTGTGAGATAGCACTGGTTTATGTTGTTATAGCCCTTGTGGGTGCTACAAACCCCAGGTTAAGGATAGACCAGGCTGTAAAATATTATGCGGTACTGATAGTTCTGGCGCTCAGCGCGGTTGGACTCTCTGTGTACGGCATATAACGGATAGGAGGCGATTATGTGGCTTACAAGTAAAATCAAACAGGTTTTAATGGTTATAAAACCGGGCGTGGTCACTCTGAACTATCCGTTCGAGAAGAGGCCTGTTCCGGAAAATTTCAGGGGGGCGCCATACTGGGATCACGAGAAATGTATCGGATGCGGCGGATGTGCAAATCACTGTCCGGCAAGAACAATACTGGTGCGTGATATCTGTCAGGAGATCCGTGTAATGGTATATGACGGTTCAAGATGTACATATTGCGGAAGATGCGCCGATGTGTGCCCTGAAAACGCGATTACCATGACTGACAGGTATGAGCTTGCAACTGACGACAGACAGGATCTCAATGAAAGCATGGAACTCTTTATGCTCACATGTCAGAGATGCGGAAGATGCTACGATATGGAGAATGTCAACATGATCGACAGGATGGATCTCCAGGGTTACAGATATGATAATATTGAAGCAAGGGCTTTTATCAGAAAAACAACAGACAGGTTTGACCCTGAAATGCTGAAAAAGACTGCTGAATATAAAAGACCTTCAAAGATAGGAGAATAGGTATGTTTGAAAATCTGTCAAAAAAACTATTCGGTAAATCACTATGGCTCTATCACTGCAACACCGGTGCGTGTAACGGATGTGATATTGAGATACTCAACGTACTGACTCCGTATTATGACGTTGAAAGATTCGGCATGAAGCTTGTTGCTTCTCCCCGACATGCTGATGTAATGCTCCTTTCCGGGGCTGTTACAAGGCCTACACTGCCTCTTGTGAAGAAAGCATATGACGCGCTGCCCAACCCGAAACTTGTTTTCGGTGTTGGTTCATGCGCCACTGGCGGCGGCTGCTGGTTCGACTCCTATAATGTGACAGGCGGTGCGGCTGGAGTTGTTCCTGTGAACTATTTCATACCGGGCTGTCCTCCAAGACCTGAGGCTATAATCTATGCCGTAGCTCTCGCTCTTGGACTTGTTGATAAACAGGTTGCCCCTGTGGAACTCAAGCAGATGGAGTTCCCGATAGATGTTTATGAAAGAAACAAGGCCTGGGAAGAGAGAAATACAATTTATCAGCTGATTCAGGACTGATGGGGAGGTAAGAGATGGTAGCAAAAAAAATACTTCTGGTGGACGATGACAAAGATCTTGTCACTACTCTGTCACAGGCGCTCGTATATAATAACTTTTATGTTGTTGAAGCCTATAGTGCTGCAGAGGGGCTTAAAAAAGTTCTCTCTGAGAAGCCCGATCTCGTGATATTTGACGTAATGATGGAGACTGATACCGCGGGTTTTGAAGCTGTGTATCAGATCCGCAGCAAAAGGGATACTTCAAAGTATAAAGAAGTTAAGGATGTCCCTATTATAATGCTTACAGCGATAAACCAGGTGACAAATTCACGTTTTTCGCTTAATGCAGAACAGAGTTTTTTGCCCAGTATCAATGATTTTCTCACAAAACCTATAGATATAGATGAGCTTATTGAGAAGATCAACAGGTACATATAAGCCAAAAAAAATTATTTTGGTTGATAAAATTAGTGTAATCATTGATTTTATCAACCATACTCTTTATAATGAGAAACGGTGAAAGGGCCCCAAATGGAAAAAAAAATCTTAATCATTGATGATGAAGACATAGTCCTTAAAAGCTGCATAAGAATACTCCGTAATGATACATATAAGATAGACACAGCCTATTCCGGAGAGGAAGGCCTTGCAAAAATTGATCAGGAAAAATATGACCTGGTCATTACCGATCTTATGATGCCCGGGATGAGCGGTATGGATGTCCTGAGGAATGTCAAGGATCGTAAACTCGATCTCACCGTTGTCATTTTCACGGGTTATGCAACAGCAGAAACCGCCCGTGAAGCTCTTAAAATGGGCGCTTTTGATTATATACCCAAACCTTTCACTCCTGAAGAATTCAGGGATGTTGTTCAGAACGCCATAAAATCTGGAGAAGGGAACGAGACAACAATGCTGGACCTCATGGCAATTGTGTCGCATGAACTGAAAAGCCCGGTTGCCGTTGTTCATACCACAGCCCAGACCCTGGCGAAAGGATATTTCGGAAACCTCGAACCGAAACAGAAAGAGATTCTTGAAACAATCATCAGAAACTGCCAGTACCTTGAGGATATTATCAGGAGCTACATTGACTTATCCAAAATGGAGCTTGATGATATTGAAGCTCTTAAACAGAAAGTAAATTTAGTTGATGATGTTATAAAAAACGTAATTGATATACCGGAATATTCCTCAAACATGAAGAATATGGAACTGGTCACTGATTTTAAAATGCACCCGGTTATACAGGGTGATCCTAATCTTCTTCAGATAGTTGTAACAAATCTTGTGAATAACGCGATAAAGTATGGAAGAGAGAACACACAGATAAAAGTATCTGTATCCGGGCAGGATGGTAACGCGTTGTTCTCCATATATAATGAAGGTGTAGGTATTTCTAAAGAGGATATAGAGACAAAACTATTCAGTAAATTCGGAAGATTAAGGCAGAAGGGTACAGAGGGGGTAAAAGGGTCAGGACTCGGTCTTTATATCTGTAAAAAAATAATCGAGAAGCATAATGGTAAAATGTGGGCGGAATCAGTAGTCGGAGAATATGTTAATTTCTTTTTTACACTCCCTGTGAGATAAATACTTTTTTTTATTTTTTTTGCAAAAAGTATTGATTAAATTTTGTATATAAATCACTAATTAAGAGTATAATTAATATTTAAAGGGAGCAGTTTATGAAAAACAGAAGAAGAGGACCCGATTTTGTAGTAAAAGTCATAAACTGGATATCAGGGATTTCATGGGGCATCCTGATTACAATTTTTTTATTTCTTATAATATCAAATCCTACGTCAAAGGGGATGTCAGTAAGCAGGCCTTCGTTAAAAGCTACTTCAACAGCATGGATGTCCAACGCTATTTACGCATTTCTTATTTTTCTTATATTGCTGAGCATCGCGGGAATTGTGTTCAATATGACCCGAATGAAGCGTAAAACTGACAGGATGAAACTGACTTTTTTCTTTTCAGGGATTTTAGCTGTAATAGGTCTGATAATTATTAATATCACATAAAACTCTTTAATCCTGAAAAATTACAAAAAGCCTCTTTTAAAACAAGGGGCTTTTTTTATTGCATTATATTGAGGTTATTAACCATTGATATTATATAAATATGAAATCTGAACTGTTTATGAGGCATATAATTGCAGAAGAAACTGAATATGATAGAAGAATGGTTTGAAAAATATACGAAATCATTTATTCTTGATTCTGAAGAACTACAGAAAAATATTGAACTGAAAAAGAATCATTCTTTAAGGGTACGGGATGAAATTGTATATCTTGCAGAAAAAAGCGGTATGTCAGAAGATGATACAGCTCTTGCTGAAATAACTGCTATTCTGCATGACACAGGGAGATTTGAACAATATGATAAATTCAGGACTTTTTCGGACAGACATTCTGTAAATCATGCTGAACTGGGCGTTAGAATAATACAGGAACAGAATCTTCTCAGCAGTTTTGATTCAGAATCTGAAAATATTATTTTAAAAAGCATTCTTTATCATAACAGGCAATCTCTCCCCGAAAATGAAAACCACAGGGTTCTTTATTTCGCAAAACTTTTACGTGATGCGGATAAGCTTGATATCTGGAAAGTAGTGCTTGATTATTATTCAGAAAGAGAACTGGTGAAGAATAAAACAATTGAACTCGATCTCCCTGATACGGCCGGGATTTCGCCTGAAGTTTTTCATGAAATAATGAATCACCGGATAGTGAATATGGCGCATGTGCAAAACCTTAATGATTTTAAGGTGCTGCAGGCCGGATGGGTCTTTGACCTTAATTTTAAGCCATCGTTTGAAAGAATCATTGCAAGAGAGTATATATCACGTTTAAAATCAGAGCTTCCCCGGGATGATAACGTAACTGCTGTATTTAACGAAGTGGAAAACTATCTTCACAAAATGAGCGCCTCTTTTTAATTATAAAACATTAATAATTCCTGAAGATACTTTTTAGTGTAAAGTAATGAATTATATACCCCCGCCGCCTTCGGCGGCGGGGGTAATGGAGTATTTATTGTATAAAATACGTTAAATAATAAATACTGGTAATAAATAAAATTTTTTAAATATTGTGTTGACATTTACGATATGTTTCTATAAATAGAAACATATCGGTGTTAGTGATGAATTTAATAAATAATATAATATACTGGTGGCGGCAGGGAATAGAAATAATTTTCCCCGTTTCCTGATTTTAAAATAAAGGGAAGAGGGGCTCCCGCTTCCCTGAAATATCACAATATCAACGGCTGCGGGACTGATGCAGCCGTTTTTTATTATTGGAGGTAAAATGTTTCCGGATTTAAACAGACTTAAAAAACTCAGTGAGAAATATAGCAGGATTCCTCTCTACAGAGAGATGAATATAAGCATGTTCGATTTTCTTTCAATTATCAGTTCATTAAAAGATGAGGAGAACTTTATTTTCCTGGAAAGTTCTGACAGTACCAGCAGGGCGGGGAGATTTTCATATCTCTGTTTTAACCCTGTGTCATCGGTAACTGCTTATAGTGATCATGTCATTGTCAGTCATAGCGGTATTGAATCAAGAACAGAGGAGGATCTGTTCACCTTCCTTAAAAGGGAGAGTGCAAAATACAGTTCGCCGGATATAGAGGGATTTGGAGATTTTAATGGAGGGTTTACCGGCTATATAAGTTATGAAGCTGTAAACCATACAGGTATCCTGAGAAGAAAAATTAAATCAGGGAATCTCCGGCCCGTGGCTGAACTTCTTCTGATAGATGATTTCATTGTGTACGACAATGTGCTGAGAAAATTTTTCGCTTCAACTCCGGTCTATACTGACAGAGGTGAGCTTAACACTGAAGTGCAAAGGGCTTCAGAAAGGCTTGATGAAATTGAGGATTTTATTATAAACCTGATCAGCAGCTCAAAAATCAGCTTTCTCCCTTCAAGGCCCGTTGATATTAGAATGGAATACAGTGATTCAGACAGTTCATTTCTGCAAAAGGTCGGTGCTGTTAAAGAGGGGATCTGTTCAGGCGAGATAATCCAGGGTGTAATAAGCCGCAGGATGTCTGTGAAAAACAGAATAAACCCTTTCAGCTTTTATCTGAAACTCAGGGATGTTAATCCTTCTCCGTATATGTACTTCCTTAAATTCGGGGAGAGGTTCATTACCGGCTGCTCTCCTGAAACTCATCTCCGGATGAAGGGCAACAGGATGCTTCTGAAACCTATAGCAGGCACAGCGCCAATACCTGAGAAAAGAAATGACAGGAAGCTCGGCCGGAAAAATCTGCTGCGGGATCAGAAGGAGCGTGCTGAGCACCTCATGCTGGTAGATCTTGCGAGAAATGATCTGAGCCGTATTGCAGCGAAAGGTACAGTTTCAGTTGCGGAGTTTATGAAGGTTGAGGATTTCTCACATGTAATGCATATTGTATCCAGCGTTAAAGGGACTATGCGGGACGGGCTCACTGCTGTTGATGCATTCCGGGAGACTTTCCCCGCAGGTACTGTATCAGGTGCACCAAAAGTCCGTGCAATAGAGATTATAGACGACCTCGAAGAACATGAGAGATGGGCTTATGCAGGGGCTGTGGGATACTTCGGTTATAACAGGTCATGCGATACATGTATAACTCTCCGTACAGCATATTTTGACGGTGATGAGGTTTTCACACAGGGGGGCGCAGGGGTTGTATTTGACAGCGTTCCTCAGAATGAGCTCAATGAGATAAACCATAAACTCAGGGCATTGACAACAAGTATGGGATACGCGGTATAGAGGTTTGAAATGATTTTACTTGTAGATAATTACGATTCATTCACATATAATGTGGTTCATTCTCTGGAAAGGCTTGGAGAGGAGGTAGAGGTTATCCGCAATGATCATGATTTCAATTCAATTGATTTCAAAAGATACAATGCAGTAATAATATCTCCGGGCCCGTCCAATCCGGATAATGCAGGGATAACTCTTGATGTAATAGAAAAAAATCCGGGCCTGCCTCTTCTGGGAATTTGTCTTGGTATGCAGGCTATTGTTCAGAGTTTCGGAGGAAAAATTGTACGTGCTCCAGGTATTATTCATGGCAAGCAGGATACAATTTCACATACCGGTGAAGGGCTGTTTCATGGCGTACCTCAGAAATTCAGGGCAGTACGCTATCATTCGCTCTGTGCTGAGAAAGAGAGCTTTCCGGAAACACTGGATATAGAGGCTTTTTCGTCGGACGGAGTAATACAGGGGATAAAACATAAAAGTAAAAAGATTTTCGGAATTCAGTTTCATCCGGAATCATATATGACTGAATACGGAGATGATATTTTCAGTAATTTTCTGCGTCAGCAATAATCGATGTTCAATTAAATTTATTGATTTTTTTCTCTCTTTTATTATAATTAAAATATGTAACCGCAAAATATAAAAACGGTTTAATTATAAGGAGAGAATGCAATGAAGAAGCTTTCGGCTTTACTGGTTTTAACTTTATTAATGTCATCCGGTATTCTGTATGCGCAGAAAAAAACGGATGTAAATGTGGATGTCGAAACCGATGTCAGTGATGAAACGAAACAACAGGCTCAGGCACAGGCCGTTAATTTTCTGTTAGGTGGAGTTTTCGGAGCAGTTACAATAGACGGCAAAAATTATCAGCAGATGGGACTTCGCCCTGAACTGAAACTCTGGAAATTCGGTGTGGGGCTCGATATAAGTATTCTTCTTGATGAAGATGGAAAGATCAGGGAGGAGGACTGGGATGATAAAGAGGATTATATTGATAAGATATATTACCTCAGGTTCGGTCAGAAGGGTGATCCTTTCTATTTCCTTTACGGCGGACTTGAATCAACAACTCTTGGTTACGGCACACTTATTAACGGCTACACAAACCTTCTTGAATACCCTACATATAAACGGCAGGGGCTTGATATAGGTTTTGAAACTAAATATCTCGGCATGCAGGCAATTGTTAATGACTTCAAAGAACTTCAGGGTAAAAACCGTGCGGTAATGGGCGGCGGCCGGATCTATCTGCGGCCGTTCAGCAGGGTGCAGATCGGAGGTTCAATAGCGGGTGACCTGAATGAATATAAAGGCCTCCGCGACACAGATGATGACGGTTATCCTGATGAAGTTGATGCATATCCTGATGATGACAGCTATGTAACTGAGATTGATTATTATAGAGCTAAAGGAATTAATGATGCAACAATTGATATTTTAGTTGCTAATGGTTTACTCTCTCCGATAGAAAGAGATGATTTGCAGGATTACGGCAATCAGCGTTCCCGCACAGGGTTCTGGGCAGGTGATGCAGGTATTCTTATTATCAACGGTGATTTTGTAAAATTCAATGTATATTCACAGTATGCAAGATCTATGAATACTGGCGGCTGGGGTTTTACAGCTCCGGGGGCTAAACTCTCATTTGGTGATATCATTGAAATATATGGAGATTACAGGCAGCAGTCAGAGGATTTCATCTTCGGCTATTACAATGATACTTATGATCTTGAAAGAGCAAAGTATGTCGATGATGGTACAGGAAAATTGTACGCAATTACTAAAAAAGAGAAACTCAAAGATGCGGAAAAACTGAAAGGTTATTTTGCCGGAGTAAAAATTAACTTTTTCAGCATCTTCACAGGTAAATGCGAATACCAGGATATGCGATGGGGTGAAGAGGAGAAAGAGGACAAATCCATAAGAGGGGAGCTTGTCTTCAACAGGGAACTTGTACCTGTTATCTCCAAGGCAAAAGCCTATTATGTACAGAACAATGTTGAAAAACTTGAATGGAAAACAGAGAGTACAGTTATGGGGGGAGTTATCGGTATAGGTATGGGCCCCGGCCTCAGCATAGATTTCAACTACCGTATTACTTATGAAGATAAAAACGGTGACGGCAAAATCAGGGGTGGTGATGAGGAGATCACAAATGTCAGTGTTTCAACCAGTGCGGTTTTCTAAAGACGGCATAAAAGGTATGCTGCCGGGTGTGTTAAATATTACCTGATAGCAGACAATTTCCGCTTCATAAAAATCCCGGGATATCCCCAAAAAACAAAAAGCTTCCCTCCGGAAGCTTTTTGTTTTTTGTAATGATTGATAATTAAAAAATTCTGATGCCGGAAATTGTCTCTGCAATATTGTATGCATGGTCCCCGATTTTTTCGAAACAGGATACCATATCAATAAATATAATACCAGAATCGACTTCACATTTATTTTCGTTTAATCTTCTGATGTGAGATTTTCTCAGTTCCTTTTTCAGCTCATCGATCCGGTTTTCGATAACTTCAGCCTGGGGCATGATATTGGTGGTTGTTGAAGTTATGTTAGGGGTAATCAGAGAGAGAAATTCTTTGACTTTCCCCGCAGTTTCCATAATCTCTTTTTTCCCGTTTTCTGAAAAGGTGAGTTTCATATCATATTTTCTTCTCAGGAGCTTCATGATCGATTCACACTGGTCACCAATACTTTCAAGCTCGTTCACCTTGTGAAGCATTGAAGTTATTTCGTTACTCTGATTTTTAGAAAGAGGGTCACGCGAAACCTTAACAAGGAAATTCGATATTTCACGCTCAAGCAGGTCAACCTGATTTTCCAGTGTCTGTATTTCCTCGATTTCCTTCCCTAATTTTTTATCGGGATTGAATAAAACTTCAGTCATTTTATCAAACATTCTGTTTACAATCTCGGTCATTCTTTCAACTTCAAGACGGGCCTGGTTAATGTTGATTGATGGTATAGAGACAACATTTGTTGTAATATACATCAGGTGTGTATCAGATGTTTTACCTTCACCCGGTACCAGTAGTTCAGCTGCTTTTGCGAGGTATTTTATAAAAGGTATAAAAATGATGGTATTAATTAGATTAAATCCTGTATGAAAAGCAGCCATGTGGTCAGCAATAATTCTACTCCTTTCAGTAATATCCGGGGAGAAGGGGTTGCCCGGTACAAGCCAGTCTATAAACGGGATAAAAAAGGTTTTAAAAACAATTAAAATCCATATTACACCGAAAATATTGAAGAGAAAGTGAACACGGGCAGTTCTCCTCGCTTCAACTGTTGATCCTATAGCTGCAATATTGGCAGTTATAGTTGTGCCTATGTTTTCTCCTAATATCAGTGCAGCAGCTGTATAGAAATCAATAAGTCCGCTGACAGCAAGGGCCATTGTCATTGCCATAGTTGCGCTGGATGACTGTACAATCATTGTTACAATTGTACCAATGGCAACAACAGCAATTGTTGAAAAAAATCCGTTCGCCTTATAGGTTGACATGAAATTCAGAATTGTGTCTGAGCCACTCAAATCTTTAACTGAGTCACTCATTATCCCAAGTCCGAAGAAAAGCAGTCCGAAACCTAAAAGAAAATCACCCCAGCTGTCAGTTTTGTCATTATCAATAAATCGAATGAAAAAACCTATTGCGATTGCAGGTAGCGCAAGAGCATTTATCTTAAATTTAAAACCCAGTATGGCAACAATCCATCCGGTAACGGTTGTCCCGATATTTGCTCCTAACACAATTCCTGTGGCCTGAATTAATGTAATCAGTCCCGCGCTTACAAAACTGACAAGCATAACTGTGGTGGCGCTGGAGGATTGTATTACGGCAGTGATTCCGAATCCGGTTATGATACCTTTAAACCGGTTATTAGTAGCCTTCCATAGTATGTTTTTAAGTCCTTCACCTGTAGCTGATTGAAGTCCTTCGCTCATTATCTTCATACCGTAAAGAAATATGGCAAGTCCTCCTGCTACATTGATCAGAATAGAGGTCATCAGCAGCTTCTCTCCCGTTTTAGTTGTTTGTTATAATTTAGTTTTCAAAGCATGTAAAAAAAATATTTATTATATAATAATGCAATTATTATTAATTAAGATAATGTAAAGAAAATATAAATTTTTACAGTTTATAGAAGTGCTATGTAGCTTTTTTTAACTCTCCAGGCGTGTTCGAATGTAAATCTTTTTAATCTATTGATTGCACTCCGGTTAACCGGTATTAAATCACAGTTTAAAAGTTAAAAAGTTATAATCAATATTTATTATCCGGTAATTTTTTGTTATATTAGTTCTGAAACCTGAATTAAAACATACAGGAAAAGTCTGATAACAGAGGTTTTATGAAGATACCTGAATTTAACATGAATGGTTATTTTAAAACGATCAGTGGTAAAACCGTAACAATCTTATGCGGTATCACTTTTTTTGCATTATTTTCAGTATCTGTTTTAAGTTATATATCCGCCAGTATAATGATTAACAATGAAATTGATAATAAAATGGATAATAAACTTGATAGTATAAGTCAGACAATCAATGTTACAATGACCGAAGCAGCCTCTATATCCGTTCAACTTGCACGATTCGCAGAGATTACAGGAACAGCTTATTCAAGGAATAATTATTTCAGTCTCATGCGGAATTTCATTAAGAATCATGAACATATATTCGGTACCGGTATATGGTATGAACCTTTCAGGTACAATAGTGTAACAAAATATTTCGGCCCTTATGTCTATCGCGGGGAAAAAGGTTTTGAGACCACTCTGGAATATGAAGCACCGGACTATGATTATCCTAATCAGAATTGGTATAAAAACACAAAAGATATAACACATGGGTACAGGTGGGAGGATCCCTATTATGATGATGTCTCCGGAATTACCATGGTAACCTGTGCGACACCATTCTTTTCGAAAGAAGGGATTTTTGAAGGGGTTACAACAACTGATATTAACATGCAGGAGATACAAGCCTATATTGCAAAAATAAAAATCGGCAAGACAGGATATGTCTACATGGTTGATAAATCAGGGTTATGCATAGCTCACCCTAATGAGAAATATGTCATGAAAATAAAATTTCATGATTTTCCCAGTGAGTCTGTTAAGAAGTTCGGTCTCGGGCTTCTGAATCATACCAGGGGTAACGGCCGTTATGAGATAAATGGTAAACAATACAGAGGATATTTTACAACTGTACCAAAAACAGGCTGGAAAATTATAGCTGGAATAACTGAAAAGGAAGTTTCGGCGCCTTTGACTAAACTTCTTATTATAATTTCTTTAATCGGTTTTATATTATTGATTGCTGCAGTACTGCTTGGCCTGTTCTTCTCTTCGAGGCTGACAAAGCCTGTCGTAAGACTGACAGAAAGCGTTAAAAAGCTGTCAGATGGAGATCTCGACGTTGTCGCGGCGAATGTTGCTGATGAGAATATCAATAAAGATGATAAAGAAAAGAACGAAATTGCCATATTGATAATTAATTTCCGTTATCTTGTCGCCAGGCTGAAAGAGATTGTCTCGGCTTCCGGGGAAATTTCAATGATGCTGTCATCAGCTTCTAAAGAACTTAACACTTCAGCCAGCACCTTTTCAAATAATGCACAGAATCAGGCTGCTTCAGCGGAACAGATTAATGCCACAATTGAAGAGATATCAGCAGGATCGGAAAATATAGCTGCCATTGCTGATGACCAGGCAAATAATCTTAATCTTCTGGCTGACAGTATCGGTGATCTCGCACGGGGGCTTGGAGAAATAGGTAACATTATAGATGATACTGTTTCAAAGATAATGATTATTACAAAAGAGGCAAATGACAGCGAAAAGTCTATAAATTTGATGAATCAGTCTATGATGACCATTGCAAAAAGTTCAGCGGATATGACAAATATAATTGACATGATTACAGGGATAGCGGATCAGATTAATCTGCTTTCGCTTAACGCAGCAATTGAGGCGGCAAGGGCTGGTGAAGCTGGTAAGGGTTTTGCGGTGGTAGCTGATGAGATATCCAAACTCGCTGACCAGACACAATCGAGTATCAATGACATTAACAGGATTATAAAGAATAATGAAACTGAAATAAGCCGCACTCTTTCAGGTGTTGAAGATACTACTTCTAAAATTGAATATATTATAGATGGTATAAACTCAATTTCAGAAATTATGGTCGGTATTCAGAAGTTTATGCAGGAGCGGGTGCAGGATAGTGCGAAGGTCAGTTCGGATGTTGAATCAGTACACGAAAAGTCTGAACAGATCAGAACAGCTACAAGTGAACAGAAGATCGGCATTGAAGAGATCGTGAAATCTATGTCTTCGATAAGTGAGTCCACACAGCAGAATGCTGAAGAATCAACTGAGATGGCTAAAAATAGCGATTCAATATTTGAAATGTCTGAAAAATTAAATAATGAAATTTCATTCTTCAGACATGGTGAAAAATAAAGTCAGCTGACAGAGGGAAACGTGCAGCTGCGCGACCCCCGCAGGGGGAGTGAGGAAAGTCCGGACATCAAAGGGCAGGATGCCGGGTAACACCCGGGCGCCGTGAGGCGATGGAAAGTGCAACAGAAAATATACCGCCTGCTTGCAGGTAAGGGTGAAATGGCGAGGTAAGAGCTCACCGCGCAGACCGTAAGGGATGCGGCAGTGTAAACCCCATCCGATGCAAGGCCAAGTAGTCAGCCGCTAAGGGCTGCCCGCCCGTGGCTGAGGGTAGGCCGCAAAGACGCGTATGGAGACATCCGCGCAAGATAGATAGCTGCTTAAACAGAATCCGGCTTATGGTTCCCTCTGTCAGGTGATTTTATTTTTATTATTTAAATATTTCACTTAATAGTATCTCTGTCTGTGTATGTATGTCATACGGTTTTTCTTCTAAGCTGCATTTGCGAATATTAGATTGACATTATACCTCCACATTAATTATAATATTATCAGTATTATACCACATACATGAGATGACATATGGAAAGAGAGAGAAAACTTACAGTGGCGATTCTTGCCATGCTTATACTTGTTGCAGTAATTGCAATTGTTGATATCAGCTTCAAGATCGAAGAGAAACGTTCCCGCGAGATTAAGCTTGTTATGCCGGACACCGGAGCAGGTGTAGGCATTGTCCGTGTTGAAGGGCCAATTGAACTCTCGGCTCCTTCCGGCCCATTCGGACTCCCGTCAGGTGCTGAATCCATAGTTAAACGTCTTGATGCTCTTGCTAAAGACAGCAGTATTAAGGCTGTTGTCATCAGGATAAATTCTCCCGGCGGGACTGTTGCAGCCACGCAGGAGATTTATGAAAAGATCATGAAGCTCCGTAAAAAAAATATCCCTGTAGTTGCATCAATGGGTGATGTTGCTGCTTCAGGTGGTTATTATGTTGCGGCAGCATGCAATCATATAGTTGCGAACTATGGGACTGTAACCGGTTCCATCGGTGTAATTGCTTATTCTCCCAATCTTCGAAGGCTTTTTGATAAATTCGGTATTCAGATGAATGTTATTAAAAGCGGGAAGTATAAGGATATACTGGCAACTCACAGGGATATGACCAGTGAGGAGAGAGCCCTGCTGCAGGAGATGATCGATTCATCTTACGGGAAATTCGTCAAAGACATTGCTGCAGGACGGAATATGAGTGAAAGTGATATAATTAAAATTGCTGATGGAAGGGTTATGAGCGGATCCACTGCTCTTCAGAATAAACTTATTGATCAGACAGGAACATTTGAAGATGCAGTAATGAAAGCGAGAGAACTTGCCTCGCTTGATGAAGATTCTCCTGTCTATGAAGAGAGTACATCACCTTTTAATGAAATATTCGGGCAGCTGAACAGGTTTATGGGGAACAGAAACATGCCCGGAAGCGGGATGCTTTATCCTGTTTATAAACTTGAGTACAGGTATATGCAATGAATCTTGAAAAATTCAGATCACTCTCCTGGGCGGATTTTTTTCTCTATTCTCTCATTGATCCCAGGGCATTATATAGAAGAGTTAAGCAGAAAGACCCTGACGCTTTCTGGATAAGTTTTATAGTACCGCTATTTGAGTCCCTTTCAGGTATTCTTCTTCTTTCTCTTCTTGGACGTGAATCAGCATTTTTTTATTATAAAATAAGTTACGGATGGATTCTTGTTTTCCTTTTCACTTTTATTAAAATACTGATCTATACATCACTTGTTGATGTGGCTGCACAGTTTTCCGGGTTGAAGGGGAATATAAGAGAGCTTATTACGCTGATGAATTTTTCTATGCTTCCGGCGCTCTTTGTTCTCCCTGCTGCTTATCCTTTTATAGTGGGGGATTTTGTCCCTCTGTTTTTTTATGTATTATTTTCACTGGCATGTTTCATCTGGCATATTCTTATCATAGTTCAGTCTATTTCTGAAATGCATACAATTGAGTTTGGACGGGCATTTCTTATATATCTGATGCCTGCGGTTGTAACCGGTATAATTCTTTTACTTACCGGCATAATGCTGGTAATCAATACTGCCGGGTATATATCAACATTCATGTAATAAAAAAGCCGTCAGATTTCTGCCGGCTTTTTTTAAAGAAAAGATATTAAATATTACTTGGCTTCTTTTGCAATACCTGCAAACCAGAGAGCTGTAGCTCCATCGCCTTCAAGCTTTAAAGAACCATTCTGAAGCGCTTCCATTGTTTTCCCGGATTTCATAGCATCAAATGCTGTTGCCGCGTCTTTCCATGTGAGAGATACGGCAGGATTATCTGCAATACCGCCGGTAGATGTTATAGAACCATTGCTGAAAGTATAATATCTCCCTTTACTGTTGTCAGCGGTTTTAATCTGTACAACACAGTTTTTTTCTGAAACTTTTTTCTTGAAATCGGCATCCTTACCGGCTTTTTTTATGAGTTTTTTGCCGAGAATGTAAAGCAGGATTTTAAATTTCATGAACTACCCCCCTTAGTTTTTATAATAAAGCGTTACCGCTTGTATCCGGAATCTAACAGAGCTTCTCAACCGCGTCTCTTATTCTTTTGAGGCCCTCTTTAAGCTTCGCATCTGAGGTGGCAAATGAAATTCTGATGTAATCGTCAGAACCGAATCCGATTCCCGGTACAACAGCTGTTCTTGCTTCCTCCATGAGGTATGCACATAGAATGGATGACTTATATGTATCTTTATATTTTTCGGAGACTTTTGCCCAGCCCTTTAGGTCGTATATACCTGAAACCCTGGGGAACGCATAGAAAGCCCCTTCCGGCTTATAACAGGATATTCCGGGTATTGTATTGAGATCATTGACTACGAAGTTTCTCCTTCTGTCAAAAGCTTCAAGCATATTAGCAAGGACTGTCTGATCGCCGGTCAGTGCTTCAACTGCCGCCCACTGCGAGATAGTTGAAGGGTTTGATGTAGATTGTCCCTGTATTATATCCATCTTTTTAATAATATCTTCACTGGCCGCGGTATAGCCGATTCGCCAGCCGGTCATAGCGTAGGTTTTTGATATACCATTGAGAACTATAGTTCTCTGTTTCATCGTATCGGATATATTTGCGATGTTGAAAAATTTAAATCCGTCATATATTATAGTTTCATAAATATCATCAGAGATCGGAATGACATCTGTTTTTTCAAGAATTGCAGCAAATGCCGCAAGCTCATCTTTTGTATAAGCTGCTCCTGTGGGATTGGATGGTGAATTTATTACAACAGCCCTTGTCCTCGGTGTGATTTTTGACGCAAGCTGTTCAGGAGAAAACTTAAAACCTGTATCGGAATCTGTTTCGATGAAAACAGGGGTTCCACCTGCAAGTTTTACCATGTCCGGGTAGGAAACCCAGTATGGTGAAGGTATTATTACCTCATCACCTTCATTAAGCATAATCTGCATAAGATTGTAAAAAGAGTGTTTTCCGCCGCAGTTTACAATAACTTCTGATCTTTTATACTGAAGATTGTTATCCCTTTTAAATTTCTGTACAATGGCGTCTTTAAGTTCCGGTATTCCGCCAACCTGAGTATATTTTGTCTTGCCTGCTTCTATAGCTTTAATCGCAGCCTGTTTTATATGATCCGGTGTATCAAAATCAGGTTCACCTGATCCGAATCCGATTATATCAACACCCTGCGCCTGAAGCTGAGCTGCCATTGCAGTTACCGCCATAGTAGGGGAGGGTTTTACCTGTAAAATTCTGTCAGAAAATTTCATTTCCTATCCTATTAATTTATGAAAGATTTTGTGAGTCTATGGAGATTATTTAAAATTGTGTAATGTAATAATGGCGAAGTTTCCCTGATGTCAAGTTTTTTTCAGAAGGGACTTCATTTCTTGTTCTTTGAGTTAGTTTCTTAAATCATTTTACGGTTCAATTGATTAACTTGCTGAGTTAATATTTTATTGCTTCGAAATCTCAAGATATTTACCGATTATTAATTTATATAGTAATAAGCTACTTTATAACGCAAAATGACAAACTTGTAATAATTACTTATTGAAATTTATATGCATGTATATTATAAAGTCAGAATTTGTTACTAATGAATGTTAATTAAAGGTAATCAGGATATATATGAAGGTTAAACTCTGGGGAGTAAGGGGGTCTATTCCAACCCCTCTCAGTTCTGAAACAATTGAACAGAAGCTTATCAAGGCTCTTACATTCGCAAAGCCCGGAGATATTTCATCTGAAGAGGCGGTTGTTTCTTTTGTGGGTAAGCTCCCGCAGTATATAAAAGGGACTTACGGCGGCAATACAACCTGCATTGAAGTGAGGACCGAATCGGGAGAGCTTATTATAATTGACTGCGGTTCAGGACTTATGCACCTGGGGCGGACTCTCATGTCCGGTGAATTCGGTAAAGGTGCAGGTGTGGCCAATATTTTTCTGACACATACACACTGGGATCATATTCAGGGAATTCCATTTTTCGGACCATTTTATATCAAAGGGAATCGTTTTAATTTTTACTCGCCGCTTGAAGATCTTAAGGCAAGAATTGATTATCAGCAGGCGGATACACATTTTCCTGTTACATTTGATAATATGCAGGCATCAAAACGTTTTTTTAAAGTAAACCAGGATGAAACATTTTATATTAATGATGTTAAGATATTCACAAAAATGATGCCTCATCCCGGAAGCGCCTTTGGAATAAGGATTGAAGAGGGGGACAGCGTTTTTGTATATACCAGCGACTGTGAATTCAGTATTAATGAAATTGATCATATACATACTTATGAACCGCTTTTCACAGGAGCCGATATTGTCCTTTTCGATGCGCAGTATACGTTTCAGGAGTCCCTTATCGATAAAATATCCTGGGGGCATTCTTCAGCATCTATTGCAATTGATATTGCCGCAAAATATGATGTGAAAAAACTGATACTATTTCACCACGATCCAAACTATGATGATGAAAAACTTAACAGCGTTATATCAAACGCCAGGACATATATCAGTGTTAACAGGAAAGTAAATGATGGCCTTGAAGTTGATCTCGCTACAGAAGGTATGATTTTCGAATTCTGATTATCCCAGTTTCTCCATTCTTTCAATCGCAGTTGTTTTACCCAGAACTATCATTATATTACCCTCTTTAATTATTTCATCCGCAGGAGGAGCAATAATTGTCTTCTGAGGAGTTTCATCTGAAGCGAATTCATCAGCAAAATTTTTGATTCCCAGAATCTGGCACCTGTACCTTGCTCCGATATTTAGCTCCCTGAGGTTTTTACCAATAAAACTCGGGGGCGGTGTAACTTCTATAATAGCATACTCCTCCGTCAACGGCAGGTAATCAACAGCGTTTTTCATTGACAGGGCTTTCCCTATTCTGGCAGCCATGTCTTTTTCAGGGAATATAACAGTATCAACTCCTAATTTCATAAGTATCTTTTCATGATCATCAGAAATTGCGCGTGCAATTATTTTTTTTGCTCCTATTTCCTTCAGGTACAATGATATAAGGATGCTTGAAACCATCTCCTGGCCAATGCTCAATATTACTGCGTCATACTCGGTGATACCCACTGATTGAAGAATCGCTTTGCTTGCAGGATTGGCTGTAATTGCGTAGGTCAGAAAATCCTTTCCGCGTTCAACAGTATTTTTATCTATATCAATTCCCAATACTTCACAGTTATTTTCAATAAGGCTGCGGGCTATGTTCATCCCGAAATTCCCGAGTCCGATTACAGCAAATTTTTTCATATAATCATCCTATCATAATATTTTCGTCAGCAATGTGAATATCAGCAGCTTTTCTATTCACTGTCAATGCAGTAATAATAGCAAAGGGTCCGACTCTGCCGATGAGCATGACAAGTGAAAGTAACAGTTTACTCATATCAGGAAAATGCTGAGTTATACCGGTCGATAAACCTACTGTACCAAATGCAGAAACCACTTCAAAAATAACCTGCAGAAAGGAGTTCTTTGCATCAAAAGAGTGAACAGACAGAATTGATATAGTAGATGCGTATATAAAAATAAAGGCAAGAATTACCAGTGTCATGCTTTTATTGATTATTTCATTATTAACTGCTCTATCCCAGAAAATTACCTGGTTTTTCCCTCTGAACTTTGATATAACCATTCCGGCAATTACAGCAAAAGTCGTTGTTTTGATCCCCCCTGCAATTGAACCCGGAGATCCTCCGATAAACATTAAAAGCATCATTACTGAGAGGGTGCTGTCTCTTAATGAACCGATATCAACAGTATTGAAGCCGGCTGTTCTGCATGTGATTGACTGGAATGTTGAGATAAGGAGTTTGTCATAGAAATTCATACCTTTTATTAAATTGTTCCATTCGAGCGCGAGAAAAAGGGCTGTTCCAGCAGTAATAAGAATTACGGTAGAGGTCAGAACAATTTTACTGTGAAGAGAGAATTCATGGAATACAGACATTTTTTTTCCAAATCTTATATTTGCAAGTTCAGTCAGTACGAGGAACCCGAGTCCTCCAAGAATAATGTTCGCGCTTATCGCAAGTACTATTACTGTATTGCACTGATATGATATAAGGCTGTCACTGAAAGTGGAAAATCCTGCGTTACAAAATGCGGATATTGAATGAAAAACAGAGAGCCAGATTGAATCAAATAATCCAAAATGTTTAATAAACTGTGTGAAAAGAACAATGCCGGTTAATGTTTCTATCATAAAAGTATAAATCAATATTTTTTTCAGGATCTGTCTGGTCGGAATAATTGTTATATCATTATAAATTTCACTGAACGCAAATCTCCATTTAAGAGAGAAGCCCCCTCCGAGCATTGAAAATATCCCTATGGTAAAGGTCATTATGCCAAGGCCGCCTAACTGTATAAGTATAAGGATTATAGACTGGCCGATAAATGTGAAATCTTTGCCTGTATCGAGCACAACCAGCCCGGTAACGCAAACTGCTGAAGTAGATGTGAAAAGTGCATCAATAAAAGATATTCCTTTTACTGTTGCTGCGGGGATTTTTAGAAGTAAGGCTCCTGTTAAAATCAGCAGTAGAAAACTCGCAACAAACTGCTGCACAGGCGATAATCTGGAAATAGTTTTCCGTCTTTTTTTCTTCATAAAAATAATTTATACAGATTAAGAAGGAGATTCCATCTGATGCAGAATAAGTCAATTTAAAAAGAAAAAATAATTCAACCGGGAAGTTTTGAATCTCTCGGATAATGGATAATCATGTCAAAAAGGAGATCTGAAAGTGACTGCATATGTTTCAGCCTGCTTTCGGGGTTAATACCGGGCAGTTTATTGTAGGAAACTGAGATTCCTACAATACTTGCGTATATATACCTTGAAAGGGGACGGGGATTATCTGAAAATTTCATCAGTCTGAATATCCGGTCAAGACGTAAAAGGGATTCATTCATGACTTCCACAAGAGCTTTGCTTGATTCAATATTCAGGTTCCCCTGCGACATAAGAATTGTCATCATGCGGAAGTAAGTATCATTTTCAGAAATAAAATCTATATAAATCTTCAGGACTCTTTTCAGGCTATCTTCAGGTTTCTGTTCATCAAAGTACTTATCAAGTGTCTGATTGAATTTTGACTGGGTTCTTACTGCGGCCGCTATCAGTATGGCTTCCTGATTCGGAAAGAATCTGTATATGGATGAAGTAGCCATGCCGGCTTCATCAGCTATTTCACGCATCGTAGCCTTATCTACCGGTTTTGTCGCAAAAACTCTTTCCGCAGCATCAATAATGAGATCTTTTCTGGCTTCTTTCTCTCTGCTTTTCAGGGTTTTGAGTGTAACTTTTTCATCCATAAATATAACCTGTTTTTTATAAACAATTCACTCATCTAAAAACTAAAATCAAGCAAAAAAAAGAAATTTGTTTTTTTTATGAGAATATTGTTCATATTAAAACAGGTTAATGTATAAATCAGCGGAGCCTGCTCAGAGGTTTTCCGTTTTTTTCCATTATTGTAAGAATATCACTTTCAGTTCTGGCATCCTTCCTGTAGTTTTCATATTGGTCGCTGATACCTGATACTTCCAGAAGTCTTGCGAGAGAGACATCAAACTCATACAGTGCCTGAAGCCTTTCTATCTTTACCTTCGAGAGATTTAAACGCGCATCAACAACATCAATGGAATTACCGAAACCGGCTTTAAAAGCGGTATCTCTCACTCTGAGGTATTCTTCAGCAAATTCAACAGATTTTTCAAGGGTCTGTATCTGTTCAACGTCTTTCATCAGTTCATTATATGATTTTTCAACAAGAGTTTCTATATCCCTGTTTGCCTGTCGCATGGCAGCTGCCACTCTTTTTTCTGTTGCTGAAGCTGACTTAACACTGTTATATCTTGAAAGACCGTCAAAGATTGTCATTGTTGCACCGGCCCCGACATACCATTCCGGGGTGCTTTCTCCAAGATTGTTGTGAAGAACATTGGCTGAACCGAAAACAAAAATATCCGGTGAGTATCGGGCAATTTCTTTCATGTATCCCTGGTGTGCAAGTTCCTGGTTTGCTTTCATCTGTGCAAGTACAGGGTTAAGCTGAACAGCTTTCTCTTTGTAGTAGCTTATATCCCGGATATTTTCAGACATAAATAATTCTGATACAGGTGTGATTTCAGCATTTGATGACAATGTATTTTTTAATGCTGAAAGAACAGTGTCTTTGTCACGGAGAGCTTTTTTATATTCACGTTCAGCTTCAGAGTAGGCAACCTCCGCGTGAAGTTTTTCTGCGTTAGATATCATTCCGTTTTCCTGCATCTTTGTTGCCTGGTTCAGATGAGCTGCCATTCCATCAAGCACCTCTTTCCTTACATCAACAACTTTCATGGCAAGCCTGAGGGAATAGTATCTCTGTGCAAGCTCAGTTAAGAGAGCGTTTTGTGTATATCTTACCTTTTCACTTGCGGCTGCCCTGTTGGCTTCTGCTGCCCTGTTTGCTGCAAGAATTTTTCCGCCGGTGAATACAGGCTGTTTGACAGTTGCAGCAACTGTCCAGAAATCCTGTTCCTGAAGAGTTTCAATGAAGTTAGATCTCGCAAGTGACGGATTGCTGTTCGCCTGATTCGTAAATGCTGTTGCTCCCGGTATACCTGTGCCGGTTGCTCCGGCATATGCCTGGGCACTTAAACCAATCATCGCGTCTCTGAGAGGATTAAAATCCATCTCTATCGGATCATTTAAATGTGTATATGTGAAGTTAATATCTATTTTCGGGAAGAAGAGTCCCATGGCGCTCTTTTTATCATAATCACTCTTCTCCTTTTCATATCTCACTGACTGGAGAAGGGCGTTAGTATTGTTCATCTGCAGTATCGCGCTGCTGAAATCGAGCTGCAAAGAGTTATCTTCCGCTGCAAGGGGAATTCCCGCAGTTAATAATAATGAAAAGAACACTGCCGAAATTTTTTTATATTGAGTCATGATTGTTACCTTCCGTGTAATTTGCTGATTTTCTGATTATTGTTTTCATTGCAAACACTGACATTAAGAAATAGGCTGCAACAAGACCCCATAGGAAAATCCAGTTGAACATAACATCTCTCAGCTCCGCTCCCAGTATGCTTATCTTCATAAACCCGTCAATGCCGGTGGTTGAGGGGAGGAGCATCGCCAGGTTTTTCAGCCATACAGGCATTGCAAGAATTGGCCAGCTGAATCCGCTGACAAGTATAAAGGGCATCGCAGTACATAACAGAAGAAGCATCGCCATCTCCCTTGTACGAAAAACTGTTGATATCGCAATTCCCAGAAAAATTACAGCCAGTAAAAAAGGTATTATGAAAACCATCAGATTAAAAAGATTCGACTTCATCGGGAGTCCGTGAAACCTGAAAATGATCCCGAAAAAGTAAATTGAGTGGAGCAGAAAAAGTGACATGTATGCCCCCGCTTTCCCGAGCACGACTGATATAATTCCCCCCCTGTTTGATATAACAGGCAGAAAATAGTGATATCTTTTTTTCTCATACGACAGGCCGCCAAGTGAACCAATCCCGATAAGAAGTGTCTGCTGCAGAATAAGTATCAGCAGTGCAGGGATCAGATAATTTGTGTATGAGTTTGACGGATTAAAAAGCGGAAATGATATAAGAGGTAACGGATCGCGCGCCGCCATTGCGGCAGGCCTTGATAAACCCTTTGACTGGAATCTTTGAATCTGTATTCCGGCAGACATGTATGACGCCGCGTATTTTACTCCTGTCAGCACCTGCTTGTAAAGATAAAAATAACTTGCATCGCAGTACACAGAAACAGATGTCTTCTGGTTCCTGTAAATATCTCCGCTGAATCCCTGTGGTATAACTATTATGCCGTTAATCCGGTTTTTAAAAAAATCATTCTGCGCTTCTTCAAGCGATGTGTGGTGTACGGCAACTCGTATGTTTTCGTTAACGTCGCACATCCTGATAAATTGTCTGCTTAATGATGTTTTATCATCATCAATAACAGCTACCGGAACTTCCCGTACAACATCATGCCCTTTGTAAAATGGTATAGGATATAGAATAGGATAGACCAGGTGAGCCAGAACAAAAAGTGACAGGACTCCGGCATCGCTGAAAATGTTTTTGTATTCATAATACCATGTATAAAGCATGGCATCGAATCCGTCCTTTATCCATGAAACAATCCGGTTTTCCCGGAGTAGATTTATAATCTGTTTTTTATTCATCACAGGCTCCCCCAGTCTCCCCACATCCTTTCGTCTGTGAATAGTGTCTTCAGCCGGGGTAATACAAGGAACGGTATAAACAGAAAAATTGTAAGCGGAATAAATGATTTAGCTGTTACACTCATCGGTGAACTTCTGAAAGCCTGCTCTACAATTATGTTCAGATAGTGTGTCAGCGGCAGAAACTGCGCCCAGACTTTTGCAGGCCAGTACATTGCCACCATGGGGTAAGTCATACCGGTAAATGTGAATGCTGAGCTTGAGTAGAACGATGCGTTAAGCATCCCCTTCAGCAGGTTACCCGTGAGACCGATAAAAAGAAGCCCCACAGCCTGGTACGCGAGGACAAAGAGTAAAGTCGCACCGATTATCAGATACACATTCCCCTGAAGCGGAAAACCGAGGTATTTAAACATCAGTGTAAGCATGAATAGTCCCATGACTGAAAAAATCATAGTGTACGGAAGAAGCTTCCCTGAAAGTACAGTTATTACACTCATACCTCCTGTTTCCATTGCAGATTGAATTGTACTTTTTTTCAGCTCTATCCCTACCGTATATATAGTGGTAAGGAGAATAAAAAATTGCAGCATGGTGGGGAGTATCCCGCTTAAAAGATAATACATGTAATTGGTGTACGGGTTGAAGAGAACATGTGTATTTACAGCAATGGGCTCAGCCATCGCCTCGGTCTGTGTTTGGGACATCCCTTTTCGCAGCAGGTTATCTTTCAGGAGCTCCCCGGATAGTTCGCGTACGGTTGAAGAAACATCCTTGAAGATAGTTCCTCCGACAAGCTGGTTTTCATTATTATAATAATGAATTATTTCTGACGGAAGTCCTCTTGTGGCTTTTGATTCAAAATCATCCTGAATATATACAAGTGAGTAAATTTTTCCCTGGATCAGCAGTTTGCGTCCCTCCTCAAGGTTCGTGACCGGATTTTTAACTTCAAGAGAAGGCACTGCGTTCAATCTCCGGACAAGCTCACGGGAGAGCCTGGTATTATCAGCGTCAATTATACCTATGGGAATATCGCGGGGCACACCCTGTCTGAACATCGATATAAAGAAGAAGAACATTATTAGAGGAAGGACAACAGTCATAAGGATAAATGACGGCTCCCTTGATATCCATTTCATCTCCCGCCTGAAAACTGCTAAAAGCCCTTTTTTTTCTTTTTTGTTCATGATTCTCTATACCGGAACTTCAGTTAGTTCCCTTTTGATTATTGTTAAGTCTGTTAACTTCATCCCAGTTTACAATGGCACTCATACCGGGCCTTAAACCATCGGTTTTATCAACAGGTACAGCCCTGACTTCAAATGTTTTCATGTCGAAATCACCTGAAGTTTTTGTGGCCCTCCATGTGGCAAAATCGCCCTGAGCTGAAATGTAGTTTATTTTAAGTTTAACTGTTTGATTACCTAATGCAGGGATTTTTGCGTTCAGATAGTAACCCATCTTAATATCCGCAAGAAGGTCCTCGCGCAGATTGAATGTAACCCATATATCATCAAGATTAACCAGTGTTATGACCGGATAACCGGGGCTTGCAAGTTCGCCGAGCTTTAATACAATTTCAGCTACTTCGCTTTTTATAGGAGCGTAGAGATCGGTTTCATTCATATAAGTCTGAATTTCTGATACAGCTCCTGATGCCTGGTCAAACAGGGCCATTGCTGCTTCTCTGTCTTCGTGCTGTGCGCCGGCAACAGCCATGTCATAAGAAGCTTTTGCTGCTTCCTCTGTTGTTTTTGAGGATTTGTATTGCGCTTCAGCTTCATCAAGTTTTTGGGCGGGTACAACACCTTCAGCATAAAGTTTCCGGATCCTCTCAAGGGTTTTACCGGAAAGCTCAGTACCGGCTTTTGTTTTAAGCCACATGTTTCTGGCTGATTCAATCTGTTCTTTACGTGTACCGCTGTTTGCTTTAGATCTTTGCGCATTGGCGGCTTTCTGTGCGGCTTTAGCCTGTCTCAGTTTTGCTTCTATCTCCGGACTGTCTAATGAAATCAGGAGTGCTCCCTGCTCAACCTGTTCACCTTCCCGTGTGTGTATGCTTTTTATTCTTCCGGCAATTTTAGATGCGACTTTAACCTGTGTTGCTTCAACTTCCCCCTGTATTGTCAGCGGAGGGGGAATAAGCATGAACCACCCGGCTATACTTAACATGAGAACAATGCTGATTACGATTATTCCCAGTGATAGAGTTCTTCTATTTCTTATAGAAAGCGGCATTACAAGCCTCCGATTCAAAATGTTTGCGATATGGTTATAGACCAATTAAAAATTGGTTTACCAATTGTCAATAAAAAATAATAAAAAAATTTAAAATGAAAGAATGGAGGTTAAAAGGGGAATTCAGAGTCCTTAACCGGGGTTTTTTCTATTACTTCAGGGAGTTTTGCTGTGAGGTGTTTTTCATTTCCTTCAACATAGATCGCTTTCAGCGGCCTTACCGGGCATGCGAATTCACATGCACCGCATCCGGTGCATATTTCCGTATTTACTTCCGGTATAACAAGACTTTTTTTAAAGGGAACCATATGAACAGCTTTGGTGGGACAATGTTCTGAGCAGGCACCGCAGTCTGTACCGTTGGTGTATGTTACACAGTTTTCAATGATGAAAACTGATTTACCTGTCTGTATCGTTCTTTTGGCAGCAAGTGTCTGTTTTTTTATTGCATCTGTGGGGCATATATCACTGCAGAGAGTACAGTCATAATTACAGAAACCTGTATTGAAATCCATATATGGCTGCATAATACCGTGTAATCCATATTGCAATACCGCTGGCTGAAGAACAGATGTTGGGCAAGCGGATATACAGAGCGAACATGCGGTACATCTCCTGTTAAATAATTCGATTGAAACTGAGCCGGGCGGTGATGAATAACTAATCCGTTTATACTGCTTCTGTTTACCGGGATCCTGATAGTATAAGACATTTTCATTGTTATCTTTCGGGGAGAGGATCCGTGGCACTAAAAGTAACCCTGCGAGAAAATTTAATCTTGAGATTACCGCACTACCTTTATTTTTATCAGGTGGAACTCTATTTTTATCTTTCTTAAAAAAAGCCGGTAATGTCATGGAAATACTCTGATTAGGGCAGAGTGATATACAGTTGAAACATGCGACACATCTTGCAGTATCAACAAAGCTTTTATTGTAATCAATACATCCGCTCTTGCATACTCTTTCGCATTTTCCACATTGAATACAGTTTTCATGATTTATACGAATTTTAAAAAGGGAGAATTTTGAAATAATTGAAAGCATTGCACCTGCCGGACAGATTAAATTACAATACAATCTCCCCCTGAAAAAACTTAAAACCATGATTAAACTGAAAAAAGAAAGTGAAAAAGCTAATCCTGCAATTGATGGTCTGATGTTTAATGAATGAACAGAAAACACATTTTTTTTAATAAGAAATGAAGCAAGGCCGTTATTTACTTCAATTAAAGGATATGATGCAGTATATGTGATAAACCTTCCGAATATACTGAAAGGATCAAGCCAGAGTATGATAACAGTTCCTGATGTGAAAAATGTCAGAACAGATATAAATAATATAGAATAAAAAATTATATAATGGGATTTTGAATAACCTGAATTTTTCTTTTTTAAAAATATATTTCCCAAGCGTATGAAAAAATCCTGGGAAAAACCAAGCGGACATATAAATGAACAGTAAATTCTTCCCGCTGCCAGGGTGAGTATTATTATCAGTATAAATCCTGTACCTTCAGGTGAAACATAATTTATAAAAGATAGGAGAGAGGGGATGAGCTGAAAATATGTCAGTTTACTGCTTAAATGTTGAGGGATAAGTCTGTAGTAATCAGCGAAAATAAAAAACAGCAGAACTGTAAGCGTCAAAGAAATTACTATACGGAAAGTTCTGAGGGTCTTCATTTTATACTTGTATTCGTTTAATCGTGATCTTTGAAAGATCATTATTTCCGAGTCCCATTTCACCTGCAAGTTTTATATAACGGATATCTGCCGGGCTCTTTAATCCTGATGTCTTTGCAAGTACCATTGCTGAAGCTGAGTCAGCAGCAACAGGATCTGTAGAGAAAAAAAGATACTTCATATTTTGAGTGTCAGTTATGCCGTAACCCCTCGGACCGTTTCTTGTCATGACTCTCCATCCGTCAATAATCACAAGGTCGGGTTTCCTGTATGTTGAAAAATCCGCTATACACTGATGTAAATCTCTTCGATGCCATTCACCTCTGTCCCATACAACACCCATCAGGTTTTTCATCGATGCTGTAAGCCCGGTTGAGGAGTGGTGTTTCAGTACCGGTATGTTGATTACTGTATCGCATTGAATAAACAGTTTATGTACCAGTGTTTCCTTCAGCACTCTCCCTTTAGGTAGAGAAGTTTGTATATAGTATTCTTTTGATGAAGCAGGAACAAGTTCAGCCCCTGTTTTTGCTGCGGCATTCTGTATTCCGCTTTTTTTATAGCAGTTCTGCCACTGGTCACATGTATGATCAAACAGATAAACTTTAGATGCTCCTGCTTTGTAACATTCTTTTATCACTGCTTCAACAAGGTCAGGATTGGTATTGGCGCCGTATTCCGGAGATCTGTCCCATCCTATGTTCGGTTTTACGAGAACTGTACCACCTTTTTTGACAAAGCGCTGCATTCCCCCCATCTGGTTAATCCCTTTATTAAAGAGATCCGCCGGGCTCTTCCCTCCTCGTAAAGCAATAAGATCAAAACCGGATTTTCCGGAAGATTCAGCTATGAGATGCTTAGTGAAAAAGGATGGGATCAGAAAAGATAAAAATGATAAACTCAAAATTTCATTAATTGCTTTTAAAAATCTTTTTCTTGTCAGCATAAGCTTTACTCTTTTTTTAATGAAGGAATATGGCCCATAGACCTGTTATTCAGCCTTGCTCGCAACAGGTTCTCTCAGTTTGAAAAGGTTGTCAACTGTCTCCTTTATAACCGGGTCATTTGTGTCTTTACAATAAACAGAGTATTTTAATACCGGGATACGGGTGCTTAAAAAACTTTCCCTGTAAAACTCGGTTTTAAAAATCAGATAGTATCCTTTAATGGCTTTACCGTAACTGAATATTGCTGAATGTTTTTTCCGGTCATCAACATCAGAATACTTTACACTGAAACCGTAAACATCGGGAAAAATGCTGTGAGAATCTTTTCGCTTAAGAACGCTTTCCAGTGCTCCAAGTGACTGCATTGTGTCAGTATAATTATTTTTGAAAATTGAACCTGTTATTATATCCCTTTTAAGTTTATTAACATCTGTTGTAAAAAACTTTGATATTGACTCATCCAGTGTTCTTATTTCATCAGTTTCGGGAAGGTACTCGGTCACAGATTTTATGGTAGTATAATCTTTTTCCAGGGTGATCATGACAATCCGTTTTTCGGGCTGTGTGAAGTCTCCAATAATAATTCTTGTCACATTATTTATAGACTGAAGGAAGAAGTAGTTTTTGTTATCTGCTGTAACAGGGAAAAATCTTAACCTGTCGGGATCAACCGGCTTAACAAGAAGATCCATTGTTACAGCATAAATTATCCCTCCGGTCATAAAGAAAAGAATAATGAAGGATATCATTTTTTTCATTTTCATATACCTCTAATTAGATATTAATAAAAAAATGATAAAATTTCAATATTTCTATTAAAAATATACTTTATTAGAATTTTTTCAATAAAGAGGTATATGAAAAAAACTATTGTGAAAGCTGTCCATTTTGTATAATAACATCACTATCGCCGTTAACTTTTAATGTTGCCCCTGTTTCCTTTATCCGGATTATTGAACCATCCGGTGCACCGGACATCTGTGTTGTATTTCCGCTAATGGAAGTATGAGTTGTTCCTGTCTGCTCAATTTCGATGCTGTATCCCCTTGAATCTTTATTCACAAGATCCGCCGGATAGAGATTAACTGAGATTAATATAATTAAAAGTATGAAAAGTTTTTTCATAATAGATCCTCCTGTAGTTACAATAATCCTAAAAAAAAATAAGTCAAGGGTTCTAAATCTGTAAGGATATAATTTTATCTTGATTTAATAAAATAGTGTTTTATGGTTATAGCAGTAGTGCATGCAGAATAATTCAAGAGGTGTGTATCATGTTGATGAGGCTTTTTATATCCTTTATTACATTGCTGCTGGTTATTTCGTGCAGTACTGAAAAACCTGCTGTTATTAAAAAAAATGAATCATTATTTAAAAGTTATAAAGGTACAGCAAGAATAGTATCAATTACCCCTGTAAAAGATTCAGTTGATACAGAAGACAGTTCGTATATGCAGTTATATTTTGATTTTTCACCGGCGGATCCGGGTGCAAAAAATAATTATCAGTTTCCTGAAGCGGCTGATTCAAATATACTTTTAAAATATGATAATAGAAATAGTTTTCATAAAAACTGGATTTTAAAATGGGGTTTAAAGCCTGGGAATGAATATCCTGCTGTCAGATATGAAAACAGCGGTAAAGTAACCGGTGCTCACGTTTATTATGATGTAGAGTTATCTCCATTTAAATAGATACATATAAAGACTGACCGATCGTATTTAAAAAACGTTTGTTATAAAACTGTTCATCCGTTAGAGCACTTTTTTTTCTTGATTTTTTAATGAATACAATATTTTTATTTCTTTATATATATAAAATCTATTAACCGGTTTATTAGATAGCAAAAATTTTAACTTCACGGCTCCCCGCAGGATACCTGTTGTGCATTCAGTATCTTAAACAGACACCGTATATCTACATGTTTTTTGGATAAGTATTATTATTTTCGGAGTATTAAATGGATAATACAGGCGGGACCATTCTCCTGGTTGAGGATGAAGTTCTTATTGCAATGGCTGAAGAGAGACAGCTTGCGGCAGCAGGTTATAATGTCATAACAGCTTTCAGCGGAGAGGATGCCATTGAAATTGCTGTAAATAGTGAACAGCAGATTGATATTATCCTTATGGATATTGATCTTGGCAGAGGTATGGATGGTACCCAGGCTGCAATGGAGATCCTGAAATACAGGGAGATACCGGTGCTTTTTCAATCATCTCATACCGAAAAAGATATTGTTGAAAAAACTGAAAAGATAACTTCATACGGATATGTTGTTAAACATTCAGGCATAACCATTCTTGACGCCTCGATTAAAATGGCATTTAAACTGCATAAAGCATATAAGGAACTTAAAGAAAAAGAGGAGAATCTCCTTATAAAAGAGAGAGCTATTGAATCCTCCATTAATGCAATAGCAATTTCAGATCCTGATGGTAAAATAATATACGTCAATCCCTCTTTTCTTAAATTATGGGGATACGATGATATTAACGAAGTGATCGGCATGAAAGCATCAATGCTGATGAAGAAAAGCGGAAAAAATGAAACTGCATGCGATAATCTTTATACAGCCGGAGGTATGCGAGGTGAGATGATTGCGCTCAGAAAAGACAACACGGTATTTGATGTCGAAACATCTGCCAGTGAAATTTTCAGTCAGCAAAATAAACATCTCGGATTAATTGCCGCATTTCAGGATATAACTGAAAGAAAACTTGCTGAAGCGTGGATTAATGAGAGCAGAGAAAGTTATCGTGTACTTGTCGAAAATATTGAAAGCATGGTTTGCGAGGTGGACTGTAATGGTTGTTATACATACTTAAGCCCTTCATATAAAAAAATCACCGGATATTCTCCTGAAGAGCTCATGGATAAGCCTGTAACGGAACATATTCACCCGGATGACTTTAAGCAATGGAGTACTATCTGCTGCTCCAATAAAAAGCCTGATAATTCAATACGCGGTACATGGCGTTTTAAAATTAAAAACGGAGAATGGAGATGGCTTGATTGCTCCATAACTTTTTTTGAGAAGACTCCGGGCGGCCTGCGTGCAGTAGTTATATCAACTGATATTACAGAACGTATAAATGAAGAAGAGAAGATGAGGGATATCATCAGACAGAATGAATTATATCTTGTTGAACTTCGTGAACGTGTTGCTAACAACGCGGCAATAATACATACTTTTGTCGATTTTCTGAAGGGTAGATTCGAAAATGATGCATCAAAATTAATCTTTATACAGGCGGAATCCCGTATCCGTTTTTGTGTCTCTATCTACGAAAAGTTTCATGCACTACCGTGCCCTTCCGGCATTAATTTATATACTTGTATTCATGATATACTTGATTCAATTAATATAATTAATAATGAAATGAAAGAGAGCATAAGTGTTTCAGACAAGATGTCTGAGATTATGCTTAACATAAAGTGGGTCTTGCCGCTTGGGCTTGTTCTTAATGAGCTGATAAGTAATTCGTTAAAATATTCTTATTCCGGAGACATGCAGGGTGAGATCGAAATCAGTCACCTGTGTCATCCCGGTAAAATTACTCTCTGTATAACCGGCAAAGGAAAAGCTTTCACAGGGGTTGAAAAAAATAATAAAACAATTAATTTAGGGCTTAGCCTTGCTTTAAAGGTTGCTGAAATGATTAATGGTGAAATTCAATTCAGCGATGAATCAGGAACAGGATGCTCCTTTACATTCTCCCCATGAATCAGTGAATTAATATCTTGACACTTAACAGAGTCAACCGGGTTAATCCATTAGTATATTGAATAATAAAAGAACCCGGCAGAAACTGATGAAAAATAATAAAAAAAATTATTCCAGCCCTGTTGAATTTTCAAAAGAAAACAGTTATCTATCGCGTCTCAATTATGAAACCGGGATAAAACTGACTGGTCCTGAACCTCTTGCCCGAATGGACTATACTGACGAGTTGAGGTGCAAAGACAGGGCATTTTCTTCTTACTGGTATGAATCCGGTGCGAACTGTCCGGCTTCTCATATAGTTGAATCTCCACTTCGGCGATATTATCGTACAACAACCAAAAGGCGGGTTCATAGAAAAAGCGGCAGTATTATACTCTCATCAGATGAAGTTTCCATAAGTGATAAACCATCCCTGCTTGAGCCTGAGTTTCATTCATCAATTTATTCCATGCTGGGTTCTCTTCTTAATGAAAAAATCAATACCCGTATCGGTGGTCTTTTAAATTTTATTATACTGCGAGGCAGCTATGAGGCTGCTGCTGTTATTTTCAATGTGCGGGTTTTAAATGGTGAAACAGTTAACGGCCTGACGAAAATTGCGGAACGTCTTCGGGAATCTTTTAATAATGTTGAGGCAGCATTCCTCTACCATGATCCTGAAGGTTCAAAATATTATCTGAATACATCATCAGAGATTGACGGCCCCAGAGTTAAGAGGCTTTTCGGCAACAGGAGCCTCAGTATAAAGGTTAATGATATAATTTATACTTTTGCTCCAGAGGGTTTTTCGCAGGTCAATCTCTCCATCTGTCCCGAAATGCTTAATAAAGCTGAAAGTCTGCTCAGGCATGAAGGCGGCGGGCGGCTTATCGATTTGTACTGCGGGTACGGCTTTTTTTCATGTTTTCTTTCATCCGGATACAATGAAATTGTCGGTATAGATTATGGTGAAGCAGCAATCGATTCAGCAAGGGAAAATATTAAGCGGATAAAACCGAAGGCAAAATGGGACTTTTATGCCAGAAGGATTGACAGAAAAACTCTCCCGGCTCTTCTTGGAACCAGCCGATTTCCGGAATATCTGATTCTTGATCCTCCGAGGAATGGAACTGCTCAGGGAGTTATAGAAATACTTGCTGAGCGTAATCCGGAGAGTGTTCTTCATATTTTCTGCGGGCTTGAAACAATTCCATTCGAGCTTGAAAAATGGAAACGGGGAGGGTATCACCCTGTTAAATGCGTCCCTCTTGATATGTTCCCCGGCACCCCGGACCTGGAGGTAATGATACTGTTTAAAAGAACCGGAAAGACTATCCGGAAGCCGTCAGGCACCGGAAGATGATTTTTAATCATTAAAAACTGAGCTGTTATTAAAATCGGGGAGATAATTTTTATGACTCTCCAGTTCCTGCAGGAGAAGATTTTTAAAACCAAGAGTATGAGCATAGTCAACAATTCTTTCGTATTCTTCATGGAGAAGGGTACGGTTTAATTCCGGATAGTCATGATCATAATTACCCTCGCAGGGATGGAACTGTGACATCAGAGATATATAATTTCTACGATCAACTGTTTCAAGAAAATCAAGTACCTGCATTGAACTATCCAGGTGACCGGGGATAACCAGGTGGCGTATTGCAATCCCTTTAACAGCTTCGCATCTTTCATTAAACTGCATCAGCCCGGTCTGGTTATACATCGCTCTGATTACATCTTTACCATGGGTGTACATTGATGGAGCACCGGAAAATTTTTTACCGGTCTCATCATCACCATATTTAAGGTCAGGTAAATATATATCAATCAGTCCTTTCAGAAAATCAATAGTATCGATTGAATCATATCCGTGTGTGTTGTAAACGAATGGTAAATTAAAACCGCTATCCTTTGCCCTGCTGATTGCTTCCCTCAGGTGATGCGCATAAGGTGCAGGTGAGACTAAATTAATATTTGCAGCACCCATTGATTCAAGTTCCCTGAATATATCGACAAGTCTTTGGACCGATACAGTTTCGACTCCGGAAGTTCCTTTCCGTATATTCCAGCGGCTAATCTGCCAGTTCTGACAATACCTGCACTGTAAAGTGCATCCCGCAAAAAAAATGGTCCCGGAACCTTTTTGGCCGGTCAAAAAAGGCTCCTCTCCTGTGTGTAATCCGTAATGAGCTATATATATTTTATTATCAATACCGCAGCTTCCGGTTTTTAAATTCCGGTCAACTCCGCATCTGAAATTGCAAAGATTGCAGTTCAAGTATAACCTCTTGTGTAATTATTACTGAGTTAAAATTAACAGGTGTAATAAAAAAAGTGATATCAAAAAGTCTATCAGTAATTTACTATTTTTCTTAAAAGTATTTTCTGCATAGCTATATTTTAAAATTAGTGTTATATTATAGATAATTATCATAATTTAACGGGGGAGCAAATGAATAAAAAAAGGATACTGGTTGTAGATGATGATTCAGATATTATTATGTCAATGAAAGCAGTTCTTGAACAGAACGGCCATGAAGTGGAAACTGCAAGAAGTGAAAATGAATGCATGGAGAAATATGCATTTTTTAATCCTGATATTATTTTTCTCGATATGATGATGGAAAATATGGATTCCGGGTTCAGAGTATGTAAAGGGATACGGGAATCGGATCTGGATGTTAAAATTTATATGCTCAGTTCGGTGGGAAGTGATAACGCGGGGACAGGTGATGTGCATGAAGTAGGTTTTAACGGTTCAATGGAAAAACCTGTGAGTCCCGAATATCTTTTGAAAATGGTTGAATAATATATATTGTTTTTAATTTTCAGGTGTTGTATATTTTTCGCAAGGGAGATAGTTTGATAATGCCTGGAAATGATGTGACATGTGAAAGAGGCGGTCTGTCCAGAGCCAGGATTGTTGAGTTGCTTTGTCTCAGAGGTGATGAGCAGACTGCACTTCATAATAAAGCTTCCGCTATAAGAAAAGCTAATCTTTCAGATTCAGTATATATACGCCCGCTTGTTGAATTTTCAAATATCTGCAACAATGACTGTTTTTACTGCGGATTGAGAAGGTCAAATAATAATATTAAAAGATTTGAGCTTAAGCCGGAGGAAATTCTTGCAGTGGCGGATGATGCTTCTGATGCCGGGATAAATTCAATTGTTCTGCAGTCAGGTGAAAGACGTGACAGAAAGTTTACTTCATATGTATCCTATACGTTGAAACTGATAAAAGAAAAACATCCCCGTATGTGTATTACTCTTGCTGCAGGTGAACAGGAACGGGGAGTTTATGAAGAATTTTTTGAATATGGGGCTTCACGTTATATCCTCAGAATTGAAACAACCAATGAGGAGCATTTTAAAAAACTCCACCCCGAATCGCAAAGCTTCAAGCATAGACTGCAGTCTCTACATGAATTGAAAGAGATAGGATTTCAGATCGGCACCGGTGTTATGGTTAATGCTCCATTTCAGACCCTGGAAAATCTTGCGGATGATATATTTTTTTTCAGTCTCCTTGACCTTGAGCTCTGCAGTCTCGGGCCTTATATACCGCATAGTGATACACCTTTCGGCGGAATTGAATATCTCCCTGAAGAGACGCTTAATCTCGGACTGAATATGATTTCAGTTGTCCGTCTTGCCCTGCCTGATGTTAATATAGCTTCAACGGCATCTCTTGACAGCCTGTCATCTGACGGGAAGGAGCTTGGACTTGCTGCCGGAGCTAATGTAATACTCCCCCGGTTATCATCAAGTGGTATAAACAGAGAAGGAGCACTTGATGATGATAAACTCCGGGGCGTAATGGAATACAGGTCGCTTCTGAAGAATCTTGAAGCCAGGATAATAGAACTTGGTTATACCCCTGATGCAGGTGAAACCGCAGATAACCGGTATTATATGCAGAAAGTAAACAGTGTTGCTGATAAGTAAAATCTATCCTCCCGAAGAAGCTATAACGTAATTCTGATTGACACCATGTTATACCGGTGGATATCTATATCAGAAATTGCAGCAAAATCTCTGTTTTTGGAATAATAATACTATTTTTTGTGCATTATTAGCGCGGGGAGATGCTGCTGATGATAAGGAGGAGTTGTAATATGAAAAAGGGTTTTTTAGCAGTATCACTTTCCATGATCCTTGTTGCTTTTATAAGTGCTGGATGCGGTAAAAATAGTGGAAAGAATCTTGTTCTGGCCACAGGAGGAACATCGGGGACATACTATCCATATGGCGGAGCAATGGCTCAGATTTTTAACACAAAAGTACAGGATATGAATGTTACAGCACAGTCAACAGGCGCTTCAAGCGAAAACCTGCGACTGGTAGGCAAAGATGAGGCAGATCTTGCGATAGTTCAGAATGATGTTATGGATTATGCTTATAACGGAACAAAGCTCTTCAAAGGGCAGCAGATTAAAGGGATCAGCACAATCGCTACACTTTATCGCGAAGTTGTTCAGATCGTTGTAAGCCCTGACGCCAAAATTAATACAATCTCTGATATGAAGGGAAAAAAAATATCTGTAGGTGATGCGGGTAGCGGTGTTGAAGCTAACGCTATGCAGATACTTGCACCGGCAGGTCTTACATTCGATGATCTCAAGACAAGTCACCTTTCTTTTAAAGAATCAGGGAATGCATATCAGGATAAACAGCTTGATGGTTTTTTTGTAACTGCGGGTATACCCAACGCGGCGATACAGGAGATTACAGCTCTTCAGAAAGTTAAAATTCTTGCTCTTGATGCGAAAACAGTTGATCAGCTCGTAAAAGAATATCCGTTTTATACACCATATATAATCAAGAAAGAGATATACAAAGGTATGACAAGTGACGCTCAAACTGTAGCTGTCAAAGCAACACTCATTGCCAGAGATGATCTTGATGAAACAGTTGTATACAATCTGACAAAGGCTCTATTTGAAAATAAAGATGAACTCGCTAAAGCGCATGCAAAGGGAGTTGAACTTGATATAAATGAAGCAGTAAAAGGTGTATCTGTCCCGCTTCATCCCGGTGCTAAAAAGTATTACATGGAAAAAGGTATCATAAAATAGCACCGGACTTTTTAAAAATAAATGACAACGATATGGCTGGCAGAACCTGTACTGCCAGCCATGCTACGTTTGTCAAAATACTGGCTGTCTCAGTGTTTCTAGTCGCTCTTTTACTCTTTCCTGTTTTTAAAGGTATTACAATTACTGATTATAAAACAGGAAAATTGCTTTATTTCAATTCTGCTGATACGGGTGACAGATTCAGTGTAAGGTATATTCATTCAGTCAATAAGAGTCCTGTGGAGGATTTTTTTAGAATTGATGATGATACTATTATCATAGAGAGATCTGTATTCACTGCATTTGGTGCGGGTGTACCGGCATCACCGGATGATGGCGGAATTCTGAATGTGTATAATGACAGAATAGAAGTTACAGAGATAAACAGAAGAATAGACGATTTTCTTCTGTTTATCGGTGTAACTGCTGAACACAGGTTTAAAATTGATCAGGATGAGTTTCTGCTTCGGGATATCAGTTCTGTGCAGCGGAGTCTCAGAATAGTAGTAAAAAGAATTTCTCTTCTCGATATAATTAAGCTCCGTTATTATTAAGCAGTTAATCGGCAATAGCTTATCAATGGTTTTTTATAGTTGCGAATCAATATAATCAAATAAAAGAAGGTCAGTTATGTCTAAACAGTCTGCCGGAAACCAATCAGGGCATGAACCTGTAAGTATTGAAAAGATTCAGGAAGTCATGAGTAAATATGATAAAGAATCCTTCTATAGAAAACTCGGAGGTAAGTGGGGCTTTATAATTGCAGCAGTCGCAATCGGCTTTTCTCTTTTTCAGTTATATACAGCTGCATTCGGCATGCTCCCGGCACAATTGCAGAGATCTGTTCACCTCGGATTTGTCCTTCTACTGGTTTTTCTGCTTTATCCTGCGCATAAAGGGAAAATTCATAAAATTACAGTCTCTGATCTTATGCTGGCCGCAGCAGGCGTCTCTTCAGCAGGTTATATAGTATGGAATTACCGTGACCTTATTTCACGGGCAGGAGCTTTTACTACTGTTGACGTGATTATCGGAGCAATTGGAATTCTCGTTGTAATGGAAGCGTGCCGCAGGGTTGTCGGTCTTCCTATGCTAACTATTGCTATAATATTTATTCTGTATGCATATTTCGGATCATATATGCCGGGTTTTCTTAATCACAGGGGTTACTCTGCGGAGAGGATAGTAACTCATCTCTGGTTTACAACAGAAGGTATTCTCGGTGTACCTCTTGGTGTATGTTCAACTTTTATCTTTCTGTTTATCCTGTTCGGAGCATTTATGGAACAGACAGGTATTTCAATGTTATTTATCGATCTTGCTAACTCCATAGCTGGTTTCGCTGCAGGAGGTCCCGCGAAAGTTGCTGTTTTTTCAAGTGCACTTATGGGGACAATTTCAGGAAGTTCTGTTTCAAATACCGTAGGATCCGGAAGTTTTACCATACCTATGATGAAAAAAATGGGTTATAGCAGAGAGTTCTCTGCAGCGGTTGAGGCTTCAGCTTCAACAGGGGGCCAGCTTATGCCTCCGATTATGGGAGCTGCCGCTTTTCTTATGGCCGAGGCACTGGGGATGCCGTATCTTGATGTTGCTGTTGCAGCCATTATTCCTGCTGTACTCTATTTCTCAGGTATATGGATTATGGTGCATTTCGAGGCAAAGAAAAACGGGTTAAAGGGGATGAACAGGGAGGAGATCCCGAAATTCGTAAAGGTTATAGCTGAAAGAGGGCATCTCCTTGTACCCCTTGTTGTAATCGTTTATTTTCTGGTTTCCGGAGCGACTCCGGTAAAGGCCGCATTCTATGGAATCATTTTTTCAGTAGTTGCCTCCATGCTTAGAAAAAGTACACGTCTTACGTTCTCCCAGTTTATTGAAGCGCTGCAGGCAGGTGCGAAGAGTGTACTCGGTGTTGCTATTGCATGTGGTATAGCTGGTATTATCGTGGGAGTGGTTACACTTACGGGACTTGGCTTGAAAATGGCATCGGGGCTTCTTGTTTTATCCGCGGGAGTTAAATATCTCACACTTATTTTTGCGATGTTTGCGTCTCTTGTGCTTGGAATGGGAGTTCCAACAACAGCAAATTATCTTATAACATCAACAATAATGGCTCCGGCTGTAGTGCAGCTTGGCGTGCCGGCTCTCGCCGCGCATATGTTTGTCTTCTATTTCGGTATAGTCGCGGACATAACACCCCCTGTCGCCCTTGCCGCTTATGCGGGTTCGGCAATTTCAGGAGGAAACCCCTTAAGAACCGGTGTTACCGCGGTTAAACTTTCTATTGCCGCATTTATCATACCGTATATTTTTGTAAATGATCCGGCTCTTCTTCTTATAAATGCATCAGTTATGCAGATAATAAGTATATCTGTGACTTCAGTTATCGGTATGGTGGGAATCGGTGCTGCGTTGGAGGCGTTCTATCTGACAAAAATGAATTATATAGAACGTATTGTCAGCCTTGCAGGTGGTCTAATGCTGATAGATCCCGGTTTGTTTACGGATATAATTGGCGTCGGTCTGTTCAGTATGGTAACTATTTCGCAGATTATAAGAAGAAAAAGAGAAAGTCATTTAAACGCATAAATAACCATTGAACTTGTAAGAGCAAAATCACCATAGTGGATTTTGCTCTTCAGGTGATATGACGCAATTTTCATCCATGCTTTATAGTCGGAGAGGGTTCTGAAGCTCCCTCTTGATTTAAGCAATTTCGGCAAGAGTCCGAACTCCACGGGCTGGAATACTTTTACATTTTTAAAACCGCTTTTTTTAAGGAGCAATGTAAGATTGCTCCTGCTGAAATATGAAAGATGTCCAGGCATGAAGTATTCATAATCGGGACCAAGAACTTTTGCCTGCCTTCCGTCCATGTTTGCTGTCTGTATCAGCAGCAGCCCTCCGTCTGCAAGAAGCCTGTAGCACTCTCTGACAGCAGAGGCGGGATCATCAAGATGTTCAATAAGCTCAATCATCGTAATAACAGAAAATTTTTCATTCTCGAAGGGGTGGTCTTTCAGGGTACCGCAATGGATCCTCTCTCCGAAAATTTTTCCTGCAAAAGCAGATGAGTATTCCGACATCTCTATTCCGTAAGTGGTATAGTACTTTGAAGCCGATTCGAGAAATCCGCCGAATGAACAGCCGACATCGAGAAAATTCCCTGATTTTATATATTTATAAATTATTTTTATTCTGCTGTCCCAGACGTAGCTTGAGTATTTTTTAATGTTTCTTTCGTCAATATATGAATATTCTGCTTTACCGTTATAGTAATCATCTGAATAGAAGCTCTTTACTGTGCAGTCATCAAATAAAGGGTTCATGAAAATAAAGCCGCATGACATGCATACGTCTGTATTAAAA
>ERZ795048.396-NODE-396-length-46541-cov-50.409263_pt1 | contig 46541 bp, 41 predicted proteins | sample MGYA00375132_ERZ795048 | MGnify/ENA primary metagenome ERZ795048 (study PRJEB30177, sample SAMN05720225) | activated sludge metagenome | isolation source: Anaerobic digester | place: Hong Kong | collected 2014-12-17 ...
GTGAACCCGGAGGGATTCGAACCCCCAACCTCCTGATCCGTAGTCAGGTGCACTATCCAATTATGCTACGGGTCCAATTATTTTTTTATTGGGTTGCAAATATACACTTTTTTGAGAATGAAAGGAAAAAAATCTTGAGATTTTGTTTTATGCTTTGCCAAATAATTCAAAACTGCCTGCCTCATTTATTTTTACGTTTATAAAATTACCGGGTTGCATTGGTGTTTCTGAAGTAAAAATAACGTCGTTATCAACTTCTACTGAGTCAAATTCTGTGCGGCCATAGTAATGTTCTCCGTTAAAATTGTCAACAATTACTTTTATGGATTTTCCAATCTTTTCTTTATTCTTTTTTAGAGATATTTCTTCCTGAATTTCCATAATATAGGCAGCTCTCTCTTCTTTTATCTTTTGTGGAATATTATCCTTTAATCTTTCGCCGGCATAAGTATTTTCTTCGTGTGAATAAGTAAAAACGCCTAATCTGTCAAATTCTACTTGTCTTACAAAATTTAGCAATTCCTCATAATCTCTGTCTGTTTCTCCGGGAAACCCTGTTAGAAGTGTTGTTCTCAACGCAATATTCGGTATTTTATTTCTAAACTCTTCAATTAGTTTCATGCTCGAAGTTTTATTGTGTTGGCGTTTCATTGCTTTAAGCATGTTGTCGCTTATATGTTGAAAAGGTATATCGGCATATTTGCATATTTTTTTGTTTTCTGCCATTACATCAATTAAATTGTTGGGAAACATTGCAGGATAAAGATAATGAAGACGAATCCACTCTATTTTTTCTATTTTACTTAACTCTTCAACTAATTTTGGCAACATTGCTTTTTTATAGATATCACGTCCATAGTAACTTAAATCTTGAGCAATAAGAATCAGTTCTTTAACTCCCTTTTGGCTTAGCCAATTTGCTTCTTCAATAATGCTTTCTTTTGTTTGCGATATAAATTTGCCTTTTATAAGTGGGATTGCACAAAACGCACAAGTTCGGTTACAGCCTTCAGCAATTTTTAAATATGCATAATGTCCGGGATTATCGGTATGTCTTCCGTACTCTGGTTTTTCAAGTGTAGATTTTCCTAAAATGCGTAATAAGCTTTCAGGATTATAATTACCGAGCCAATTATTGACTTCCGGAATTTCAGCTTTCAATTCTTGCATGTATCTTTCTGAAAGGCATCCAAATACTATAATCTTATTAATTTTGCCTGCTGCTTTAAGCGAAATTGCCTCTATTATTGTATTTATGGACTCTTCTTTAGCGTCGTTTATAAACCCACATGTATTTATAATTACTGTATCGCATTTGTCAATGTTTTGATTATGAGTTACAAAGTATCCGGCTTTTGTGAGCTGATAATGCAATTTTTCGGAATCGGCCAGATTTTTGGAACAGCCAAGTGTAATAATATGTATATTTTTTTCGGAATGTGTCATTAAAGCATTATTTTTAACGGTGTAAAGATATAAAGCATGAAGGAATTAAAGATTGTTTTGTTTATTGTTTTATTCACAAATAGCTTGTTTGCTCAATATTATGAAACTCCCGATTGGTTTTTTAATATTCCTGAAAACGAGGAACAAATCTTTGTGATAGGTATTTCTGATCCACGAATGGAGGATTCCGTAGGGTTCAATCTTGCTACACTACGAGCCTTACAACTTGCTGTTATTATTAATGCAACAGAGATTTCTTATACCAGTGATTATTTTGGGGAGGGTGAAGAAGTAAATCGTGATTATATTTTGCGTGAAATTCGCCAAGAATTAGCAAGATTTGAGTCTGAAGCTTTTATTAAAAAATATACCGAAGTATATACATGTAAAAATAAGAATGGTGAAGCTATTGTTTTGCTTGCAATTGAAGTTGATAATAGTGGCGAGGATGGTGAATCTTACAGGGTTTTTGGAGAGTATTTCCGTCAGGATTTTGAACGCAGCAATACAAGAGCATTAGAGAGTGTTAGAAGTATTAGCTTAAACTCAGAATTGATGCTTGATGTAAACAAAACTAAGACTAATTATCGTGCAACAAATGTAAATGGTACTATTGTTCCCGAAACCAGAGTTAACGACAGTTTAATTCAGCCTATGGGGTATTTTTATCAGTATTATAATACTTTAAGTCAAGGTTTTGATATAAGTAAATACGAAGCTAGTTCCGATTTACAAAAGGGTTTGTGGTATGCATATCTTGAATCTATTATGTTAGGAATGATAAAGATTTCGAAAAACTATTCTGTTAAAATGGGAACTGTAAAGGATAATTATTTTGTTGATGATACAGGAAAAGATACTGATAAAACCAAATTTTATCGACAAGTTTCAAAGAATACTTTAAATTTTTGTTTACATAATCTGGGGATTTTCAATAATCAATTATACGCTTCAGTAGAATTGGCTAAGTATCAGCAAATGCAATCTTTAAAAAATATTGATAATAAGAAAAATGAAACTAAGCAATTACCCCAAAAGAGATTTTTCTTGTGGCGATGGATGTTTAAAGATAAGTTTAGGTAATTATGGTTTTTTGTGTGAATAATCAGAATTATCTTTAATGAATAGGATTATTTTTTCGTAAAACTTAGGTTCGAACCAATTAATATCATCATACCGCTTAAACCATGTGATTTGCCTCCTTGCATAATGTCGAGTATTTCTTTTAATTAATTCAATGGCTTTTTCTCTGCTAATATTTCCATCGAAATACTCAAACCATTCTCTGTATCCTATAGTTTTTAAGGGAGTAAGATGCCGAAATGGATATAAACTTTTTGCTTCTTCTTCTAAACCGTCTTGTATCATTGAGTCAACTCTTGAGTTAATCCGATCATACAATAATTCTCTATCTAAGTGTAAGCCTATTTTTAGGATATTGAAGGGTCTTTCTTTTTGGTTTTGTACCCGGTATTCCGAATATGATTTCCCTGTTAGTCTATATACTTCAAGTCCTCGCAATATACGTTGTACATTATTTTTATCGACTTCGTGGTAATAATTAGAGTCAACTTTTTTCAATTCTTCGAGCAAAGCATCAAGTCCATTTGCATCGTATTCTGCTGTAAGTTCATCACGAATATTTTTATTATACTCCGGCATATAGTCTATACCTCTGCAAACGGCGTCTATGTACATTCCGGAACCTCCGCACATAATAGCTATGTTTTTTTTCAGATATACTTCTTCGAGTATTTTCAATACATCTTCTTCGTACCTTCCTGCATTGTAATAATTGTGTACAGAATGAGAGCCTACAAAAAAATGTTTTACTTCATTAAGTTGATTAATATCTGGAGCAGCCGACCCGATGGGCATTTCTTTAAATAATTGGCGACTGTCGGCACTAATAATATGTGTGTTAAAATGCTTTGCCAAATTAATACTAAGCGAGGTTTTACCTGTGCCTGTAGCTCCAAGAATTACAACAAGTGTTTTAGCACTCATAAATTATAGTCGTCAATATTATCGAAGCCCATATCTTCAAAATCGTCAAACTCGTCTCTTACATCGTCTTCGTAGCAAATGTCTGTGATATCGTCGACTAGAATTTGTTGAGGTGGTTTACCTTCAGATAATGTACAAACAGGATATTCAATGTCTTCGTCGCTTTGGGTTTTTTCTCTTAAGTTTACCACTTCAATGAATAGATATCTAACACTAAAAAAATCGTATAAATAAAGCAGTCTATCGCCTTTAGATTTAATATATTCGCTAATGCTTATATTCTTCATTAAGAGAGCATTTTTTTGTTCTTCTTCGTCCATAATTTGCAAAACAATTTCCTGACCTCTATTCCATTCTTTGCCTGAAGTATAAAATGCAGCCATTATCCCTTCGTCGTAATCGCAAGCTGCCTGAATGGCTAAATGTAAATCGTAGAAACTCATATCCGATGATATTTCAATATCTCGAACAAAGCCATCAATTTCTGTAGAAATTATTCTAAATTTTATAATCATTATAATGAAGTTAAAAAATTAATAGTGTCAATATTGTCTGAATATTCGTTTAATGCAGGTTTTTGTGATGTCCCAAATTTGTTTTTAGATAATTCTTCGTTTTCTGATAAAACACACTGAAGACTGTTTTGGTTCAATTTTATCCATTTATTTAGTTCCGAAGTTTTGCTGTAGTACTCGTAATTTATAACTGATGGGGGTGAGTAAAGTGATTCTGTATTATTTAGAATAAAGAAACCCATATCGGTAAATTTAATTTTATCTAAAGTATATACCGATTTCCAGTAATCGTAATTGTTAGCATACTTATTATGTGATAATAATTTATTATATTTTTGGAACCCTTCTTCTAAAACTTTACAATCAAAATTTGAGGGAAGGTAAAGTTTACTTATGCTCCTACATCCAAGTCCAAAGTACAGAAAAATGTCGTCAGCAAGTTTTTCTATGGTATCTCGATTTTCCTTGCCTGAAATTATTGCTATACTGTTACGATTATGTCTAATTATATGTTTGTATTTTCCAAAATAATACTCGAAATATCTAGAAGTATTATTACTTCCTGTGGCAATTATTGCGTCAAAATCTGAAATGAAATTATCACTAAACTCAATTTTGTCTTCAAGCTCTTTAAATTCTGATTTCAATGAGTTAATAATCCATTCTGGTAAAAGTCTGTCTTTAGACGAAAATTTGATTTTCAAGTTTACGCCTACAGCAATAGCACAACATAAATCGTGTAATCCAACAAGGGGTATATTGCCGGCAAAAACAAGTCCCAGACTCTTAGATGAGTTTTCATTTTTTAGCTGATATCTCGAAAGCCAGTTCTTAATATTTGAATTAGTTAAAGTATTGTGCCAATAATTTAAGCAAAACCTAACATTATCGGGAGTAAACCATGGATTATGATACATTATATTATCAAATCCGGGAAAGTTATTATCCTGGTTATTAAGAGCTTTTTGGCAAATATGCCCTATATATTGTAAGGCTTTAATACGTTTATCAAGCTTCATACTAATATCCCATTTCGTCCCATGCTTCTTTATAAATTTCCTCGAATTGATCTATATTATCAAAAAAGTTTAAGCCTGAACCTAAAAGCCAAAACATAAATAAAATTACTCCTATGGATATGCCTATAATTGCACATGTTCTTCCGGCTTTAATATTTGAAAGCGATCCTGGTTTGTATATGTCGGGGTTTTCATAATATTTGCGAATTGCTGACGGAGCCAAAGCAATAGCAATAATTCCTAAAACAGGTCCTACAAGAAAAGGTCCGCAACAGCACAACATTACTAATGACAATATTCCCAAAGTTAGAATAGCTCCAGAATTTGGAGATGATACTATAAATTGGTTTTGTCTGTGCGATTGTTGCTTATTATTATTGTATTGTTGATTTGATGTGTTGCTTGTGTTGCTGCTATTACCTGTATAGCCTGCTGACTGTGATGTTACGGGAGCTTGAAACGAAGATTGTTGCTTCGATTGTATTGAAGGTGAGGGAATTAGTTCATCGCTTTGTTCGTTTTCTTCTGAGAAACCCCGTTGGTTTAAATTCTTGTTATTAGTATCCATATTAATAAGTGTTAAAAGAAAAGTTTATATAAGTAATTGACTGATATCATTATTGCATTTAGAATAAATAAATATTTTAATATTTGTGCTCCATGTTTGAAATTAAACTTCAAATGTAAAAACAAAAATCCAAACATAATAATTATTGGTATTAAAGCAGGGTAGTGCAAAAAGCTAGATTTAATATCGCCTTTAAGTAATTCAATAAGAGCTCTTTGCATGCCGCAGCCAGGGCAATCATGACCAGTTAATAACTTAAACGGACAAGGAATCATATGTTTTTCCCAAAAATCGAGCATAATATTTCAAAAATAAATAAAATAAATTAGTTTTGGGTATGTCTGTATTTTTACTTGATAATAGTTTGTCTTTTCCACACCCATCGCTTGCTTGCGAAGATGGATTGCTCGCAGTTGGCGGTGATTTAAGTCCAAAGAGATTAATTCTTGCATACTCAAATGGAATATTTCCTTGGTTTGAGCAAGGTGAAGAAATATTTTGGTGGGCACCAAATCCGCGTTATATTGTAGAAATTGAGACATATAAGCCAAGTAAAAATCTTCTCAAATTGATAAAAAATGATAAGTTTACAGTAAAGTTTAATGTGGATTTTGAAAGAATTATTGAAAATTGTGCAAAAATATCACGTAAAGATCAAGTTGGAACATGGATAGGAAATGATATGATTAAAGCTTATTCTAAGTTGCATAAACTTGGATTTGTAATGTGTATAGGAGTATATTACTACAACGAGCTTGTTGGTGGCTTGTACGGTGTAGAACTAAAGCAGGTTTTTTGTGGAGAGTCGATGTTTCACACTATGTCGGATGCAGGAAATGTAGCTTTTTATTATTTAATCGAATACTGTAAACAAAAAGATATAAAAATCATTGATGCACAGATGGAAACCGAAAATATGCGTAAATATGGTGGACACTATATTTCATTCGACGAATATCAGAAGTATCTATTCTCTTGAAAATGATATCTAAATAGCAATTATAAATGAGAATTTTAAGAGCATTTGCAGCTAATGCTTAAAAGATTATGTTAAGTTAACAATAATTATACGATACACTCGAAAAAAACAAAAAACAAAAAACAGTAAACAAACTTTCATATAATACGTAATTTTTGTTAAATTGCGAAAGAAAACAAGCAAACTCGTTTATAAATGCATATAATTACTTACAAATGTTTTACAAACGGCTATTTGATAGGCGTTTAGAAAGTTATGGGAGAGTTGGTTTAATAAATGAGTTATGCACAAGGGGCTGAAATGACAACGAGCTAAGAAAAAATGAATTGAATAAACCCCACTAAAAAAGTATAAATGAATTAATTGAAAAAAAATAATCATTAAAAAGGAGGCTTTATGAAAAAAGAAATTTTGCTTTTAAGTTTAATTTGCATAGGATTTTACAGTTATTCCCAACAATGGTCATTTTTAGGGTTCCCCAATGAAAGTATCTATGAGGTTGCAGTTCATCCTGTAAATCCAGACATAATATTTGTGTCTTCTGAAGAGGGCTATCTTTATAAATCTTCTGATGGTGGATTATATTGGGATACTGTCTCATTTTATCCTTTCAACTCAATAATATTTTATCCAGATAATCCTGATACAATGTATGCAACTTTTGGAGGAGGTTCATATAGTGATGGAATATACAAATCTATTGACGGTGGAAATAGTTGGAATTTATTAAAATGGCTTTATTTAGCTACTTCAATTACGATTCCCGGGTATCCTCAAGGAACTATTATTGTCGGTGCAAAAGAAACGGGTGTGTATGAAAGTAGTGATTATGGAAATAGTTGGTCTGTAATAAATGATAGTTTGGGAAATTTGAATATTCTTTCGCTTACGCATATAAATCCTATGGATTGTGATTCAGGTCAGGTTCTTTTTGCAGGAACAGAAGGTGGTATATTTTATTATGATTATGATAATGGCGGTCCTTGGTATAATACAAATACACCGACAAATTCTCAAGTTCATGCACTTTCTTCAGATAATATTTGTTACCTGTGGGCTGCAATTGATGGAAATAGTAACTCTGCTGGAATGTATAAATCTACATATGGTATAACATGGGATATTTCGGAATATTGGGATTTTATTACAGATATTCTTATTAATCCTCTTAATCTAAGTCCCATATATGAGCCAAATACTATATATGCGGCAGATTCTGTTTATGGTGTAAAAAGGACAGTAAATGGTGGTGTAAGTTGGGAAACTATTAATGATGGTTTAGAGGATAGTGTAGTCTTTTGTCTTGCTCAAAGCCCTGCTGATACTACGCTTCTTTATGCAGGGACTTCAAATGGAATTTATGTTTGGGATATATCAGCTGACATTGAAGAAGTATCAAACAAAAATTGTATCATTATTTATCCTAACCCTGCAAATGAATATATTACTATCGAAGGAATTTACCCAGGAAGAATAGAAATAATGAACTTACAGGGAAAGATTATCAAAAAACTGAACACATCAGGAACAAAAACAGAAATAGACATATCAAAATTAGAGAGTGGGGTTTATACAATACGAATTGAAACGAATGAAGAAATCATAATGAAGAAGTTCGTTAAGGAATAATAAAAAACTAACCTCTAGTGCATAATAAATAAGAATATGAGTAGTACGCATTCCGAAAGCTTTAGGAACCATGCGAGTATTCAAAGTTGAACTACATCTTAACTTGAGTAAAATGTTCAAAATGTTCTTAAAAAATTAATTTATATTTTGAGTTAATAAATTTTCAAGATAAAAAATCTTTAAGAATAAGTCGGTTTTGATGCTTTTAAATATTGTGAATGAATTAAATTTGTATTTTTACTGTTTTTACAGAACAAAAAGTAATTCTAACAGTTAAAGTAATATTGTTCAAACAAAAAGTTCCATATGGAATATAAATTAAAAATTCGTAAGGGTTTGAATATAAGGCTTAAAGGTGAGGCTTCTAAAAAGATAAAAGAGATTGAGGCACCTGATAACTTTGCTATTAAACCATCAGATTTTCATGCTATCAAACCCAAAGTAATAGCAAAACCGGAAACAAAACTTAAGATTGGATCGCCGGTATTTTTCGATAAAAATAACCCTGAGATAGTTTTTGTTTCTCCAATTTCAGGTACAGTTACAGAGATTGTAAGAGGTGAAAAACGGAAGATATTACAGATAAATATCAAAAACGATTTTAAAAACGACTATGAAAAGCTCGAAGTACCTGCTTATACTGATTCTCGTGAACGAATTGTGGAGTTCTTCTGTAAATCGGGATTATGGCAATTTTTTAAACAAAGACCTTACGGAATAATTGCTGATACAAAACTTGTCCCAAAATCAATTTTTATAAGCTTATACGATACTGCTCCTTTGGCACCTGATTACGATTATTTACTAGACGGGAAACAAAAATTATTAACCAACGCTCTTTACTATATTTCAAGTTTAACTAATGGCAATGTTTACATAGGTCTTCGTAAAGATAGCAAATTGTTAAAAGCATTCGTAGGGATTAATAATATTAATACAATTGAAATTTCTGGGCCACATCCTGCCGGAAATGTTGGTACATTAATCAACAAATTTGATCCTATAAATAAAGATGAAACTGTTTTTACATTAAATGCTCAAGATTTATTGCATATTGCAAATACAATCGATAAAGGATATTTCTCGGCTGAACGTACAATTGTGTTGTCGGGCTCTGAAGTAAAAGAACCTAAGTATATTAAAACATTTCTTGGTGCAAGTGTATCTAATATTATTGATGGACAGATTAGCAACGAAAATTGTAGGATTATCAGCGGTAATGTGTTAACAGGTACAAAAATTGAAAAAGATGGAGCATTGGGATTCTTCGAAAATCAAATATGTATAATTCCTGAAGGGAACGAATACGAAATGTTTGGGTGGCTGCTGCCGGGTTTTAAAAAATTTAGTAGCTCTAGACTATACTTTAGTTTTCTTACACCAAATAAAAAATATACAATAAATACGAATTTTCATGGTGGACACCGACCTTTTGTAATGACAGGACAATACGAAAAAGTTTGTCCATTCGATATATTACCTCAACATCTGATAAAAGCAATAATTGTAAAAGATATTGATAAAATGGAGCAATTGGGTATATACGAGGTTATTGAGGAAGATCTGGCTTTATGTGAATTTGTTTGTACCTCTAAAACAGAAGTGCAAAGCATATTACACGAAGGACTTGAATTGATGAGAGAAGAAATGAGTTAATAAGTTTTAATACATTGTAAATTAGTTTCATATCATGAAATTTATCCGAAAACAAGTAGATAAGATTAAACCAAACTTTGAGAAAGGTGGGAAACTTTATTTTCTGCATAGCTTTTTCGATGCTGTTGAAACATTTTTGTTTGTGCCGAATAAGGTAACGCAAAAAGGAGCTCATATACGAGATGCAGTTGATATGAAACGTACTATGATAATTGTTGTAATGGCAATGATTCCGGCGTTTCTGTTTGGTGTTTATAATACTGGATATCAACATGCTTTAGCTACAGGAGCGGCTCTTGATTTTTGGTCGATGATAGGATATGGTTTAATAAAGATTCTACCGATATTTATTGTTGTTTACGTAGTGGGTTTAGGAATCGAAATTGTTTTCGCTCAAATCCGCAAGCATGAAGTAAACGAAGGTTTTTTTGTGTCAGGATTTCTAATCCCGTTAATAATGCCTGTTGATGTACCCCTTTGGATGGTTGCAGTTGCAACAGCTTTTGCAGTTATTTTTGGCAAAGAAGTATTTGGCGGTTCCGGAATGAATATACTTAACCCTGCTCTTACTGCCCGTGCATTTTTGTTTTTTGCATACCCGGCATTTATGTCGGGAGATAAAGTTTGGATAGGAGGAATGCTAAAAGGAGAGGGAATTATAGATGGCTTTTCGGGAGCTACACCAATGGCTCAAGCAGCAGAGGGAAGCACTCAGTTTGTAAATGGCGCCGGAAATGCACTATCAAATTGGGATATGTTTCTAGGTATTATGCCAGGTTCAATCGGTGAGACTTCTACTTTGGCTATTTTGTTAGGTGCTGTTTTACTGATAGCAACAGGAGTTGGAAGTTTACGAATTATGATTTCGGTTTTAGCCGGTGGTGCATTGATGGGGATAATCCTAAATCTGTTTGCTATTAATCCTTATATGGAATTACCGTGGTGGAACCACTTTATAATTGGTGGTTTCGCTTTTGGTATGGTGTTTATGGCAACCGACCCTGTAACAGCCTCGCAAACAGCTAAAGGGAAAATCATTTATGGGGTTTTAATTGGTATGTTAGCAATTCTTTTTAGAGTGTTAAATCCCGCTTTCCCCGAAGGTATGATGCTGGCAATTTTATTAATGAATGTATTTGCACCTCTTATCGATTATTATGTAGTGCAGGGGAATATCAATAAAAGAATGAAACGTTTTAAACATGCTAAAGCTTAAGTTATGAACAGAAATAGCAATACATACATATTTATCTTTTCAATTATTATGGTAATTGTGGTAGGGGCAATATTGTCGTTTGTTGCAATATCACTAAAACCTATGCAAACAAAAAATGTTGAAATAGAAAAGAAAAGAAATATTTTAAGCGCTCTTCAAATTAAAAATACTGTTGAAAATGCAGAAGATTTGTTTGATAAATACATTACAGAAATGATTGCTGTAAATACAAACGGAGAAATTATCCCTGATGTAGATGTTTTTGAACTTGATCTAAAAAAGGAATTATATAAAGAACATGAAGATATAAAACTACCTGTATTTATTGGTAAATTAGATAATGGAGAGTTAAAATATATTATTCCACTATCGGGCAAAGGCTTATGGGGTCCAATTTGGGGATATATAGCATTAAATGAAGATATGACAACAGTTTTTGGTGCTACATTTAGTCATAAATCGGAAACTCCTGGGCTTGGTGCCGAAATTGAAACTGATTGGTATCAGCAGAAATTCTCTGAAAAAAAGATTTTTGATGAAAATGGCGATTTCGTTTCCATTAAAGTTGTTAAAGGCGGAGCACCACCCGACAATATTCATGGTGTAGATGCTATATCTGGTGGTACTATTACAAGCAACGGACTGGAAGACATGCTATTCGATTGTCTAAAACTTTACGAACCTTATTTGAATAACAAATAATTATTTAGAATATGTTTTCACGAAAAAATTTAAAACTACTAACAGATCCTATTAATAAAAACAATCCTATTACTATTCAAGTTTTGGGTATCTGTTCTGCATTAGCCGTTACCGTAAAGCTTAAGCCTGCTTTTGTTATGGCTTTGAGCGTTGTTTTCGTAATGGCAATGTCTAACGTTATTATTTCCCTACTCCGAAAAACTATTCCCAATAGAATTCGCATAATAGTGCAGCTAGTGGTTATTGCTGCACTTGTAATTATTGTTGACGAAATTTTAAAAGCTTATGTCTTTGATATTAGCAAACAACTTACCGTTTTCGTAGGTCTAATTATTACTAACTGTATTATAATGGGGCGTTTAGAAGCTTTTGCACTTGCTAATAAACCATGGCCAAGTCTTTTAGACGGAATTGGTAACGCCGCAGGCTATGGAGCTATACTTATTATTGTTGCCTTTTTTAGAGAATTGTTTGGTAGCGGAACAATTTGGAATGTGCAGGTAATCCCGGATTCTTTTTACGAATTAGGCTACGTAAATAATGGAATGTTTATTTTACCGCCTATGGCACTTATTGTTGTAGGTGTTATTATTTGGGTACAAAGAGCTAAAAACCCTGAATTACAGGAAGAAAATTAATTATGTTTGAAAAATTTGGATTATGGAAAATCTAATAAATATTTTCGTTAAAAGTATCTTTATTGATAATATGGTGTTTGCATATTTTCTTGGAATGTGCTCATACCTTGCTGTCTCTAAAACTGTAAAAACATCTGTAGGGCTCGGTTTAGCTGTGATATTTGTACTTGGCTTTACAGTACCTTTAAATTATTTAATCGAAAACTTTATATTGAAAGAAGGTGCTATGAGATGGTTAGGCGAAGATTTTGCTGATGTTGATTTAAGCTTTCTTAGATTTATATTTTTTATTGCTGTAATTGCTTCTATGGTACAGCTAGTAGAAATGATAGTCGAAAAATTTAGTCCTTCTTTGTATTCTTCGTTAGGGATATTTTTACCGCTTATTGCCGTTAATTGTGCTATTCTTGGAGGCTCTTTATTTATGGCAGAAAGAGAATATGCGAATATTGCTGAAGCTACAGTTTTTGGACTAGGCTCCGGTGTTGGATGGTTTCTCGCTATAGTTGGAATTGCTGCCATTCGCGAAAAAATTAAATACAGTAATGTTCCTAAACCACTTAAAGGACTTGGAATTACTTTTATTATTACAGGACTTATGGGTCTGGCGTTTATGGGTTTTATGGGTATAAATTTGTAAAAAAAATTGTTATGATTTTACTTGCCTCGCAAACAACTATAATATTATTAAGTATAGCTGTTTTTCTGGTTATTATTCTGATATTGGTAATATTGTTGTTAATCGCAAAAAAGAAACTTACTCCTCAAGGTAAAGTTAAATTGACAATAAATGATGAGAAAACAATAGAAATAGAGCCAGGCAGCACAATATTACAAACACTTAGTAATAATGGAATACTTTTGCCTTCGGCTTGTGGTGGCGGTGGTACTTGCGGGATGTGCAAATGTAGGGTACTAGAAGGTGGGGGAAGTATATTACCTACTGAAACAGGATTTTTTAGTCGTAAAGAACAACAAAACTATTGGAGACTTGGTTGTCAGGTAAAAATTAGGAACGATATGAAAATTGAAATTCCTAAAGAAGTTATGGGAATCAAAAAGTGGGAATGCGAAGTGCTTAGTAATAAAAATGTAGCTACTTTTATTAAAGAGTTTGTTGTAAAATTACCCGAAGGAGAAAAACTAGATTTTAAATCAGGAGGTTATATTCAAATTGATGTGCCAAAAGTAGAAGTTGATTTTGCAAAGGATATTGAAGTAGATGATAGATTTAAACATGAATGGGATAAGTTTAAAATGTGGGATTTAAAAATGAAAAATTACGAAGAGTCTTTCAGAGCTTATTCAATGGCTAGCCACCCCGCCGAAAACAATATCATTATGCTTAATGTTAGAATAGCAACTCCTCCTTGGGATAGAAAGAAAAACAAATTTGCAAATGTTAACCCCGGAATATGTTCATCTTATATATTCTCGCGTAAACAGGGAGATAAAGTCTATATTTCAGGTCCTTACGGCGAATTTTTTATTAAAGAAACTGATCGAGAAATGATGTTTATTGGTGGAGGTGCCGGTATGGCTCCTATGCGTAGTCATTTGTTCCACTTGTTTCATACTATTAAAACTGACAGAAAAGTTACATTCTGGTATGGAGCTCGTTCTAAAGGCGAAATTTTTTACGAAGAGGAATTTAGAAAAATTGAAAGAGAATTTCCAAACTTTACATTTCATATTGCCTTATCTGAACCTAAAAAAGACGATAACTGGAATGGATATACCGGTTTTATACACCAAGTAATTATGGATAATTATTTGAGTAAACTCGAAGAACCCGAAGAAATTGAATATTATCTATGTGGACCACCTTTAATGAACGATGCTGTACTCAATATGTTAGACAATTTTGGTGTGCCTAAAGAAATGATTGCTTTCGACGATTTTGGAGGGTAATATCAATACAGATATTTTGTGTTATTGAAACTTCATTAAATCTTATTATCTTTAATCTTTGACTTAGTTATTAACTAACATTTTAAATATGAAATATTTATTTCTTACAATTGTTGGCATTATTTCTATTCTTGCTTGTAATAATTTTAAATCTGACAATTATTATACTTGCACAGGTACAACACAGGGCACATTTTATAATGTTACTTATCAACATAGTACCGAATTGTGTTTAAATATCGACAGTATATTACAAGATTTTAGTAAATCTTTGTCGAATTACGATAGTGAATCATTAATTAGTCGTATTAATTCTAATGAATCCAATAAGGCTGATGCTTATTTTACTGAAATGTATGAAGCTGCCCAACTTGTTTATGATAAAACTAATGGAGCTTTCGATATAAGTATCGCTCCAATAGCAAATGCGTGGGGATTTGGATGGGAAAATAAAAATGAAATTAATAGTATTGATACTAGCTATATAAATAGTTTATTGAAATACGTAGGTATGAATAATATTAGCTTTGAGAATGGAAAGATTACCAAAAAGTATCCTGAGATTAAGATTATTGGTAACGGTATTGCTCAAGGTTTATCTGTTGATGTTGTAAGCGAATATCTTAAAAAGCAAGGTATTACAAATTATTTAGTTGAGATTGGGGGAGAGGTGTATGCTACAGGCTTAAATCCAAGTTCTGACCCATGGTCTATTGGTATAGATAAGCCGGTTAAAGATTCAAATTACGAAGATAGAGAAACACAGATTATTATTAATTTTTCGGATTGGTCGGCTGCTACATCAGGTAATTACCGAAAATATATAGAAATTAAAGATAAGAGTTTGGGACACTCTCTTGATCCCAGAACTGGATTTCCCGCTATTAACGAGCTTTTAAGTGTTACCGTAATAGCTAAGAAATGTATTTATGCCGACGCTTTTGCTACTGCATTTATGGTCTTAGGTTTAAATGAAAGTATGGAAATTGTAGAAGCTGAAGATAATCTGGAAGCTTATTTTATTTACTTGAACGAAAACAAGCAAATTGAAACAGAACAATCTTCGGGTTTTAAATCGTTTGTAAGTAAATACTAAGTAAAATTGGTATGAACATTTAGTCTAAAAGGCTGTTTATTCTTAAATTCCAGAAGAAGTAAATTTTATTTTTGTGAATAATCCTGATAAATTAAATATTAAAAATACGAATAGTAAAATTGAAAAGGTATTAAATTATATCCCATTTTTTACAAATGTGTGCGAAAAAGACTATATCAGCTATCATGAAGATCACAGTTTTGAGTACACACCTGCTATTTACCAGTTTATCGAAGCTTTGTTTGAAGCCAAGTTGGTTGAAGATTATGAACAAATGAAAAGCTTTCTTGAAAATTATGATTGTTCGGTTCATGAATGTAATAGCTATAACAATTGGATGCGCGACATGAATCGTACATTATGCAGATCTGATTTGTTAAGAAACGCTGATATAAATTTTATAAAAAAAGCATTTCTCACTTTAATTCGCCTCGAAAAAGTAATTCCCGGAAGTTGGGGAATTGATATTGAGGTTGGCACATGGTTAAAGCTTTTACGAAGACTCCAAGATATTTACAACGAAGCTAAATAAACTCTGACTTTATGTCGTAAATTCAAATCGTAATTGACTAAATTTTCAGTAATTTCGTAAATAACTAAGACATATTAGCATTAATATATTGTAAATATTCTATGGCATATCTATTGTAAATAAACTATGCGAAATTAATTTGAAAATAATATATTAAAAAAAAACTTTATTAATATGGGTAAAATAATTGGAATTGACTTAGGAACAACCAACTCGTGTGTAGCCGTAATGGAAGGTAACGAACCCGTTGTAATTCCCAATAGTGAGGGAAAACGGACAACTCCTTCGATGGTTGCATTTGTTGAAAATGGTGAAAGAAAAGTTGGAGACCCTGCAAAACGTCAAGCTATTACAAATTCTCAAAAAACAGTAGCTTCTATTAAGCGTTTCATGGGCGAAAAATATGACAATGTGGCAAAAGATGTTGCACGTATGCCATATAAGGTAATAAAAGGTGACAATAATACTCCAAGAGTTGTTATTGATGATAGAAAATATACTCCTCAAGAGATATCGGCTATGATTCTTCAAAAAATGAAGAAAACTGCCGAAGATTATCTCGGTCAAGAAGTTACCGAAGCCGTAATTACTGTGCCTGCATATTTTGATGACTCTCAGCGTCAAGCTACAAAAGAGGCAGGCGAAATAGCCGGCTTAAAGGTTAGTCGAATTATTAATGAGCCTACTGCTGCAGCACTTGCTTATGGATTAGATAAAAAAGATATTGACATGAAAGTCGCCGTTTTCGACCTCGGTGGTGGTACTTTCGATATATCAATTTTAGAACTTGGAGATGGAGTTTTTGAGGTAAAATCGACTAATGGAGATACACATCTTGGCGGTGATGATTTTGACCAAATAATTATTGATTGGTTAGCAGATTCGTTTAAAGCTGATGAAGGGGTAGATTTAAGAAAAGACCCAATGGCAATGCAAAGACTAAAAGAAGCTGCCGAAAAAGCTAAAATTGAATTGTCAAGTTCGAGCACAACAGAAATAAATCTACCGTATATTATGCCGGTGGACGGAATTCCAAAGCACCTAGTTAAATCATTAACAAGATCTCAATTTGAGCAATTAACTGACAAACTTGTTGAGGCTACAATTCAACCATGCAGGCAAGCTCTTAAAGATTCAGGATTAAAAGCTTCAGATATTGACCAAGTTTTATTGGTTGGTGGAAGTACACGTATTCCGGCAATCCAGAAAAAAGTTCAAGACTTTTTCGGAAAAGCTCCTAGCAAGGGTGTTAATCCTGACGAGGTTGTTGCTATTGGTGCAGCTATTCAAGGTGGTGTACTAACAGGCGAAGTTAAAGACGTTCTTCTTCTAGACGTTACTCCTCTTTCTTTAGGTATCGAAACTATGGGTGGTGTTATGACAAAGCTTATTGAGTCTAATACTACAATACCAACAAAAAAAGCCGAAACTTTTACTACTGCAGTCGATAATCAACCTTCGGTTGAAATTCATGTGTTGCAAGGGGAAAGAAGTTTAGCAAAAGATAATAAAACTATTGGACGTTTCCATCTTGACGGAATACCACCTGCTCCCCGCGGAGTCCCTCAAATCGAAGTTACTTTCGATATTGATGCTAATGGTATTATGAATGTTTCGGCTAAAGATAAAGGAACAGGAAAAGAACAAAGCATACGTATAGAAGCTTCTTCGGGATTGAGTGATGAGGAAATTAAAAAAATGAAAGCAGAAGCTGAAGCTAATGCCGATGCCGATAAAGCAGCTAAAGAACGTATCGATAAGCTAAATCAAGCCGACAGTATGATATTCCAAACCGAAAAACAACTAAAAGACTTTGGAGAGAAAATTCCTGCCGACAAAAAAGCTCCTATCGAAGAAGCACTAAACAAGCTAAAAGAAGCTCATAAAAATCAGGATGTAGAAGCATGCGATACTGCAATGAACGAGTTAAATACTGCTTTTCAAGCTGCTTCGCAAGACATGTATAATGCACAGCAAGCTCAAGAAGGTGCGAATGCAGATACTAACCAAGGAGCCCAACAAGGTGATGATAAAAAATCAGGTGACGACGAAGTAACTGATGTTGATTTCGAAGAAGTGAAATAAGTAGTACTGATTCTAAAAAAATAAAAAGGGGTTGCGTAAAGTAACTCCTTTTTTATTTCTGAATTGTCTCGTCCTGAAATAGCGTTACACAAAAAAGTCTATGTGATAATTATCAAAAAAAAACTTAAATATTGAACGGGTTAATTCTTGTTCGCTCCCTTATTATGCTGTGTTTATGCAAAATATGAAAAGAATATGATAAAACTTTTGACCTCACTGAGCAAGATATTTATAAATGCTTATTTACAATTGCAATTATATTCTCTTTAGTTTGTAATCCAACAATTCTATCTACTTCAACGCCATCTTTAAAAACTATAAGACAGGGAATTCCTCTAATACCATATTCAGATGAAATTTCCGGATATTTGTCAACATCTAATTTTGCAATTGTAAATTTACCTTCTTCTTCAAAAGCAATTTTTTCTAACAAAGGAGTTAGCATTTTACAAGGACGGCACCAATCAGCATAAAAATCAACTACTACAACTCCTTTTTTTATATCCGTATTAAAGCTATTTCCTGAAATCACTTTAATTCTTGAATCGTCTTGTGCTAGTGTATTTAAGCCAAGTATAAAAATACTTAAGGCAAGTAAGAATAATGAGCGTTTTGTATTCATTTATGTGTTTTTGTTTATTATGTTTACAAGGATTATGCCTATGTTCACAAGTGCAAATATATTTAAGTTTATAATATATTTAATATTTCAGAAAGTTTTTTAATCTCGTAGCTAACCTTGTAACTAGCTTTGTTACCATTATTGTTTAGCCAAATTGTATCTAAATTATGATGATTAGCTCCTTTAATATCTACCTCTAAATCGTCACCAATTACTATCGAATCAATAATTGAGGCATTGGTTTCTGATAATACATAACTAAAATATTCAGGGTGAGGTTTATTGAATCCAATCTCTTCACTAGTAAAAATCCGCTTAAAATATTTATTTAATCCTGTATTTGTTAGTTTCTTTTCTTGAACTTCTTTAAATCCATTTGTAACTAAATATAAATGGTACTTAGGGTGTAAATATTCCAATACTTCGATAGTATTTGGGATAAGCTTAACTTTTTCGGGACTTATGGTAATATAGTCGTTGCCAAAACTTATAGCAAGTTCTTTATTTATTAAATTTACTTCTCTAAAAGTAAGGTCAAATCTTAGCCATTTAAGTTTATCTTTTGAAATAAGATTTTCTCTATATTGGCTCCACAAATAATTATTGTTTTTTCGATATCTCACAAAAAAATCATTAAAATCACAAAAATGCAATTGTAAATTATACTTGTTGAATAGTTCTCTAAATGTTTCTTCAGAGTTTGCTTCAAAATCCCACAAAGTCCTGTCCAGGTCTATAAATAAATTCTTATATGCTTTCATATCTAATCTGCAAAACTACATAAACTGAATTTATTAAACTGTGATTAATGTTAGTTTATTTTGCGTTTATTTAATCAATTGTAAAAAAATCTTGAATAAGATTTTGACATAATAATTACTGCTTCTTAAGCTTAAAGCTGTTGGCTATTTTTCTAAAAGTACTAAGATGCTCTTCAAATTTATTACTGAAAGTCATGCCGGAAATGCTGTAATAATAAGAATCATGGAATAATATAACCTGATAAATTAATTCTATTTTATTATTTTCATCATTTATGCCAATACCGTAAATTTCATAGCCTGATAGTCCATCGATTGTAATAGGTTTTGGTTCTAATTTTTCACCTGTAGCCCAAGTAACAGGGTACAGTTCCATTAATTTTAATGCATAGGTTTTTTTGTCTATATTTACATTAGTTAGTTTAGCTCTGCTTGCCATAAGTGATGTTTTACTTTCTGTTTGTGATGGAATATTTCCGTCATCAGTATAAATTAGCGAATTAACTAAAATATTAGTTTTTAATAAGCCTGTATCTTCTACATCAATTGAAAAATCATACTTATCTTCTTTTGTAACCTTTCGGTCGGGTTCATATACAATAGATAGTAAGGCTTCTTTTACTTCTTTTTTATGTGTTTGTGATGTTTCAATTGGTAATGATGCCGAGAGCATAAATGTTTTTTTATAATCACCAATTACCAGTATATATTTTGTATATATTTTACCATAAGCTCCTTGTTGTCCTTTCTGAAAAAGAGCATCATAACCATTTATTTGATACAAAATCTCGTTTTCTACAATCATTCCTGCTTTCATCATATTTGCTTTACTAAAACCAAGAAAACTATGATGAACATCTCCGGGTACTTCCGATATCATAATACTCGAACCAGCTATTTTGTGCTCAAAACCTGTGAATCGGTCGCTAAAAACAAAATCATGTGGAGGTATAATACTGATCTGCATGCCCGGTATATCTTTATGATTACCGGTTTTCTCGTTGATTATTTCAATGGCTTGATTTTTGCCTGTTTGTGCAAACAAAACAGAATTGACACAAATTGTAATAAATAATAATAATACTTGTTTCATTACTGTTATTTTTGTAAAAATAATTATTTAATATTTTAAATAAAACTAATTTGAAAACTTATCAATAGTTATGCCATCATTAAGAACAATATTTTCGGTAATTATATTATTTATCGTATTAAATCTATTCGGTATTAACCCTGATGAATTTACAGGAGATTATATAGATAAATCTTATAAAACCAGTATAAAAAGTATGCGAATGCATTATCCCGAATGGGAGGTGTCGTATCCGGTAATAGATTTAAGTTCTGACCAAACCCTCTTATTTAGTTTTGATGATATTGAAGGTGGTGTTAAGAATTATTACTATTCTGTAATTCATTGTTCTTACGATTGGCAGCCAAGCAATCTAATGTTTATGGAATATGCTGATGGTTTTGAGTCTAATCCCATTAATGACTACGATTTTTCGCTTAATACATTCGTAAATTTTACTAATTATCAATTAGAACTTCCAAATCAGGATTTGCAATTTCGATATTCAGGAAACTATCTGCTCGTGGTTTATGAAGATGATGATATCAATAAATTAGTTTGTACTAAACGATTTATGGTAGCCGATTACAATATTCCTATTGAAGCTAATATTTCCCAATCTGCATCTTCATTAATACGACAACGAGCACAAAAAATTGATCTTACATTACTTACCGGATCGTACAGAATTAGTAACCCTATTGATGAGATTAAAATAGTTATTATGCAAAATAATTCTTGGGACCTAGTTATTGATGATTTAGAGCCAAGTTTTATTAATACCGATAAATTGGTTTATAATCACGACGAGGGTAATACTTTTATGGCTTCTAATGAATTTCGATATTTTAATTTCAGAAATATGCGAATTCTGAGTGAACGAATACAAAATATCAGCTATAAAAATCCGTATTATTATGTTGAGTTATTCCCCGACGAAAATAAATTATTTTTGCCCTATAGTAGTGTTGAGGATATTAACGGAAGGTTTATTAATAAAACAGATAGGAGTGATGCAAGTGGTTATGCTTCATTAGAATCAGATTATGCTATTGTTAAATTTTCGCTTGTTGCTAGTGATAATATCCCAAACTCATCGGTACATATATATGGGGAATTTACTAATTATCGCCTCGATGAATATTCGAAAATGGAATACAACTCCGAAACAAATAATTTTGAAAAATATTTCCTTCTAAAGCAGGGATACTACAATTATAGATATGTATTAAAAAACAATGACGATATTAAAAAGCCCGATCATGGTTTTTTCGAAGGTCATCATTGGCAAACCGAGAACGATTATTTAATTTTTGTTTATCATCTCGATTCACGTGCCGGATATAATAAGCTTGTTGGTTATAAAAGAATAAATTCTGTTGAATAAATTTTTTTAACATTTTTAATTTTAATCAAATTTTAATTATTTGTAATGATTTTGCGAAATGAGAACTTAAGGTTTAAATGCTACCTTTACAGTATCATTTTTAAATTGTTTATAAAATAAATTTATTAGTATGAGATTAATTATTTTGTCGATATGTATTTTAATAACGCTGTCAATTGCGGCTCAAGACGCTAATCTAGTAATTTTACACACTAACGATATACATAGTAAACTTACAGGATACGCTCCCGAAATAGAGTACTCACCATTAAAAATAAATAATGATAAAACCTTGGGCGGATTTGCACGTATTGCAAGTATTATTAAAGCCGAGAAACAAAAATTTGGTAATAATATTTTGGTTGTAGATGCCGGTGATTTTTTGATGGGAAGTTTTTTCCATATGCTCGAACCTGTTAATGGTTTGCAACTACAATTAATGGGACAAGCTGGTTACGATGTTGTATCAATTGGAAATCACGAGTTCGATAATGGTCCCGGTGATTTAGCTACAATTATTAATAAATCTAAAGAAAAGTCTCAAATTCCTCAATTATGTTTATCAAATATTGAATTTGATGATAAAGACCCTGCCGATGATGAACTCGAAAAATTATTTAATGATAGTGTAATTGTTCCATATACAATTATTGAAAGAGCCGGTTTAAGGATTGGTGTTTTTGCTTTGTTGGGTTACGATGCAACTGAAGTAGCACTATATACCGATCCAGTAAAAATTCTCGACCCAATAAAAACAGCAAAAAAAACATCAAAATATTTAAAGAAAGACAAAGGTGTCGATTTTGTTGTGTGCCTTTCGCATAGTGGTGTAAGTCCAGGCAAATCTGGAAATTGGGAAGGCGAGGATGTAAAACTTGCAAAAAAAGCAAAATACATTGATGTAATAATTAGTGGACATACACATTCTGTGCTTAGCGAAGTTGTTTGGGAAAATGACATACCTATTGTACAAACAGGTGCTTATGGGCAATTTGTGGGCAGACTAGAATTAGAAATTAAAGCCGGTAAAATAAGCTTTGCACAATATAAGCTTATTCAGGTAAATGATCAAATATTAGGTAATCGAGATATACACGAACAAATAGATCAGCAAAAACAACTTTTAAACGATGCCTTTCTTAATGATTTGAATATTAAATATGATGAACCTGTTGTTGAAACTGACTTTGACTTGGTTTGTAACGAACACGAGCCTAATAATAGTAATCTAGGTCCATTGCTTGCCGATGCAATTCATTACTATGTGAACAAAAACTCTGATGAGGGAACAGATATAGCACTTATTGCCACAGGGCTTATTCGTGACAATATGAAAAAAGGAGATACAGGATTGCAAACAGCCTCAGATTTATTCAGAATTGTTTCTCTTGGCTTGGGCGACGACCCAATTCCTGGATATCCTTTAGCAAAAGTTTATCTCACACCGGTTGAAATAAAGAGAGTTGTCGAAATACTTCTCGCAATATCCCCCTCAAATACTGCTGCATATTGTTACTATTCTGGTATGGAAGTGGAGATTGACATGAGTAAAGGTTTTATGAAAAAAGTGCAAAAAATAATAATTAATGACAAAGAATTAAACCTATCGAAGAAAAATAATGAGCTTTATAGTCTTTCGGCAAGTATATATATGTTAGAATCGATAGGGGTAATCAAGAAAATGACTTTTGGTATTATAAAAGTAGAGCCTAAAGATAAGAATGGAAATATATATAAAGATTTTGGCAGCACTTGGATTGATTTTGATACATCTAAACCCGGCACACAAGAAGGGAAAGAATGGTTAGCACTTTTAGAATTTGCCAAATCATTTAAAGATACTGACGGAAATGGTATCCCCAATATCCCTGAATACTATAAAACTCCACGATTAGTTTTTAAGTTTATAAACAATTAGATTACTTTTGCGTTTTTTATTTCTGGTTAATGTTGAAATAATGTATTTGTTGAAGGGATGAGTTTATGGATAACGCTGAACGTTTGGGTACACAAAACATAGGTAAATTGTTGTTTAAGCTTTCAATGCCAAGTATATTAGGTATGTTGGCTATTACGATTTACAATTTGGCAGATACCATATTTGTTGGAAGAGGTGTCGGAACTCTTGGTATTGCAGGCGTGTCTGTTTCACTCCCATTCTTAATGACTGTTACTAATTTTGGTCTTGCAATTGGTATTGGAGGTGCTTCTATTATAAGTAGAGCACTTGGTGCCAAAGATATGGCTAAAGCTACAGAGGTTTTAAACAACCTGTTTAAGCTAGTTTTAGTTTTAAATATTGTATTGATATTGTTGGCATACATTTTTATCGAACCATTATTGGTTTTATTTGGTGCTAATTCCGAAATATTACCTTATGCCAAAGAATACAGCTCTTATGCATTAATTGGTAGCTTTTTTATGAACATTATTAATTTAAATGCTAATATTATAAGAGCAGAAGGAAATGCTAAATTTGTAATGTTTGTACAAACCTTTGCTGCTGTACTTAATCTTATTATAGACCCTATTTTTATCTTCGAACTTAATATGGGGATAAAAGGAGCTGCAATTGCAACATCTTTAAGTCAGGCATTAGGTGCAATTATGTCAATTTGGTATTTCTATAGAGCAAAGGCAAGGGTGTTAAGTATGAAAGGGTTATCTTTTTTGGCTCCTCTTAATAAAGTTTATGTGAAAGAAACTTTTGCAATTGGTGCATCTTCATTTGCAAGGCATATTGCAAATTCTTTAATGAATATTGTATTGTTTAATTTGCTGATACAATACAGCGGTAGTACAGCTGTAGCTGCATTTGGAGTGATCTTCAGACTGCTTATGTTTACTTTTATGCCACTATTTGGAATTAATCAAGGATTTATGCCTATTGCAGGATATAATTATGGAGCTGGCTCACTCAAAAGAGTTTTAACTAGCATCAGAGTCGCTAATCTTACAGCAACTTTAGTATCAATCCTGTCTTTTGTTGTTATGGTTGTTTTTGCAAAGCAATTAATGAGTATTTTTTCTACCGATCAGGAATTAATAGATATTGGAACCCATGCTATTAGAATTGTTGTTATAGCTTTTCCTGTAATAGGTTTTCAGATTATTGGTTCAGGATTATATCAAGCTTTAGGCAAAGCCAGAGGTGCAATTGTGCTGGCTTTAGCTCGACAGGTGTTGTTTCTTATCCCATTTGTTATTTTATTTCCATTAGCATGGGATATTACGGGTATCTGGGCAGCTTTTCCTGCCGCAGATTTCTTCGCTGCCGGTCTCACATTAGTAATGGTATTAATACAGATTCGGAATCTTAAAAGAGAAAAAGCAGCTTTACAACTTTAGTCATTTTTTATTTTAGTCTTGTAAAATACAGAATAAATGCACTATCTTCGGTACTCAAGTTTGGTTTGCAACAGTAGTCTTCCCCCTCGTAGTTTATTAAGCATAATTCCATACGTTTTTGAGATAAATATTTTACTCTGCATCTATAGTTTGATTCAATATTGTCTTCAAGTATTGCAGTAATAATTATTTCATCATCCTTAATACGTAATTCTCCGTCAACCCATGATTTGCTCTCTGGTATGTAATACGTAAAACCATCTTTAGAAAAATTGAAAATATATGGAACATCTTTGATAGTAATTTTCATGCCCCAGTAATTGTCGGGGTGAATTAAATAGTTTAGCGAATCAAGTTTAAAAACTGTATTATTAAAATATTCTATCAAAGTTTCTTTGGGATATTCTCCATAAAAAATATTTTCGGAAGCCGGTTTAGAATATCCTGTAATTACCTTAATCATTGGTATTAGAAAAGTTTTAGGAATATCTAACTCTAATTTTGAAGCAGGATTTGCATCTGTATATACTCCTCCTGTGCGAATTGCAATTTTTTGTAAGTCTCTTTGTGTCTTAGTATCAGCTTCAAGCCCTGCACTCACTGTCTGATATAGCATATCTTTTGTGCTTAAATCTTCAAGAACTTTGTCAAGACTCCTGCAATCATCACCACCATCTCCTAAAATGAAAATGAGCTTTTGGGTTTTACTTCTACTGCTAGTCTTCATGTAATGTGCTGCATATTTATAAGCTTCTGACAATGGCGTGCTGTTAGAGGTTTCAAGTGTTTGTAAAAACTCTTTAAGATAAATAGTGTCTTTTGAAAAACCTATATGACTTCTTATGGGGCTTGAGCAACTGCCACTATACGTAATAATAGAGTATTCTGTATCATATTTAGAATACATCGAAAGTATTTCTTCGCCTCCTTTTTGTGCAGCTTTTATTTTGTCGCCGGCCATACTTCCCGAAACATCGATTAAAAGAATTATACTATACGACTCTTGCTCTGTAAAAACTTGGGAGTAAGACCGAAACTTAGAAAATGTTATTAAAAGAATAACAATAATTATAAAATATTTATGGTTAGGCATATCTTGATTTTAGTTTAATTATAAACAAAAATAATACCTCAAACTTGGTTTGAGGTAATAACCTGTTATTATTAATTAACCACAAATAACTTACAGGTTAAAATATTTAGTGTATTCAAAAAATTATTCTAAAGAACTAAAATACTTCATAAATTGAGCACGCTCATAAACTTGAGGGTTTTCAATGTTGTTATAAGACATTTTCCCTCTAAACTCTTTTAAGTCATTAAATTTGTGTTCTGTCATCCATTCTTTCAGTTCTGTGTTAATGGTTTCTATGGTTTTCATCCCATTTTGATACAATGTTGAACAAAGTTGTACGGTTTTAGCACCGGCAAGAATTTGCTTTACAACACCAGCAGCATCATGTATTCCTGTTGAGGCTGATATGTCGATATCTTCAACTAAACCGCTTATTAAGCCAACCCAACGCAAAGAGTGTTTTATATCTGTATCACGGCTAAATACCGAAGAAGAAACAATGTGTAAAGTGTCAATATTAATATCCGGTTCATAAAAACGATTAAACAATACAAAAGTGTTTATCCCTCTAAATTTTAGTTGATTGATAAACCATGGCAGACTTGTAAAATTATACCCAATTTTTAATGCAATAGGAATTTTTAATTTTGGTTTTATATGTTCAATTATTTTAAAGTAGGTTTCTTCTATTTCAGTTGGTTTTGTATTTGCACAAGAAGGAACTATATGCATATTGAGTTCAAGAGCATGAGCTCCTGCTTTTTCAATTTCTCTGGCAAAGTCAACCCATTCGTCGTCGCTTACACAATTAATGCTTGCTATTATAGGAATATCTACTTCGCTGCGGGCAGATTTTATCAAATCTAAATACTCGCTTACCGAATTATGACGGGAATAGTTTTTAATATAATCTATTGCCTCAGGATAATCATGCCCTTGACCAATGGTTTTGTGTGCCTCGAATAGAATTTGTTCCTCGAATAGTGATTTCAAAACTATTGCACCAGCTCCAAAATTTGCTGCATTTACAATTTGATCTATGTTTTTAGTTAAACCCGAACTACTTACTATTAATGGACTTTTAAGTTCCTGTCCTAAATAATCTACCGAAATGTTTGCCATATTAATCAGTTTTTAAAATTGATTGCTAATTATTATTTTCAAGTGTTAAAAATAATAAAAATTTTGGAGGCTGTATTAAAACCCTATTTAGATTTTTTAAAATATTCTTTTTGTGCTAGATTATTTATAGACATAGCTTTATTTATAAAGAAGGGTGAGAGTTTAAAGACAGCTATAGTCATACTAATTCACCTCTATAATTCCAAAAGATTTAAAATATAGCAAGCTTTATAGGCATTGATATCGTATGGTTTAAACATTTTTAGATTTATTCAATTTAAAAATACCATTTAAAACATTAATTTTACGAAAAATATCTTTCTATGAACGATTTGATTTTGTTCGAAACGCAAGGTAATATTGGTATTATTAGTCTAAATAGGCCTGATAAAAAGAATGCCTTATCAATGGAATTGCTAGGTCAATTAAACGATGTTTTGATTAATGTTTTAGAAAATGAAAATGTTAAGGTGTTAATCATTAAAGCATTTCCAGATTATTTTTCTGCCGGTGGAGATTTTAAAGAAATGCTTAATGTAAATGGAGAAGAAGCTGAATTAATGAGTATAAAGGTGCAAAGTTTATTCTCAAAATTTGCATTAATGGATATTCCTGTAATTGCTCAACTTTCGGGGATAGTTTACGGAGGAGGGTTAGAATTAGCAATGTTTTGTGATATTAGAATTGCTGCCGAAAATGTTGAATTATGTTTGCCGGAAGCAAAGTATGATATTATTCCGGGAGCTGGTGGAATAAATATGTTGGCAAGAATTATAGGAGTGGAGCACGCAAGATATTTCCTGTTTACAGGTGAAATTATTCCCCAAAATCTTGCATTAAATACAGGCTTAATTCACGAGATAGTTCCAAATAATATGATAGATAATCGTTGTATTGAAATTGCCGATAAACTTGCCGGTAAAAATTCAGAAGTTTTGGCATGTATTAAGAGATTGTTGTTAAACACAAGTTATCAAAGTGTTGGAGATTGCATGAACACCGAAGCTGCTGAGTATAGAAGTCTTTTAGAAAGATATGGGAAACAGAAAATTAGAGAGTTTTTTAAGAAATAATTCAAAAATGTCTAAACATTATACAAATTTTATTTTTAGTAGTTATGGATATGCTCTTGGTGAGTATAAAATTACGAATAAGCAAATATCAGATGCAATAGAGCAAGGATATATTACAGGATTTGATAGTTCCAGAATTAGTGATTCTGATAATTATAAAGAATTTGTGAAAAATAATATGGGAGTAAGTCCTTTTGAGTTTATGGCAACCCAAATGATGGGGTTTAGCAACAGATATCATGTTGTGCCTTTCCCTCCTGTTAAGAAAAACTATAAGAGTGCCGACAATTCACTCAATTTGTGTGTAAAGGCTGTTGATATGGCATTTTCAGGTTCAAATATACATCCCGAAAATATTGACGCATGGATGGTGAGCACAGCAACTCCTCACGAACAGGCTCCAGGTGTATCTGCTACACTTAAGGCATATTTTACTAAGTACGAAAATCAATCTCAAACAATTACTTTAACTTCGGCATGTGTAGGATTTAATATTAATGTAGAACGTGCTATACTTTTTCTTAAAAATAATCCTAATGCTAAGCATGTTGTTGTGGCTCATACCGAAGTTATGTCTGAATTACTTTTAAACGAAAACGATTTTGTTCCATACACAACATTTGGCGACGGTGCAGCTGCTGTAATTATTAGCAAAGTAGAAGGAGAGAAAAAAGAAGGAATTATTAAGGTATTCAATTACGAAGATTTGTACATGATTGATTTTTTAGGAGCTAATAGAGAAGGTAATTTGTACATGGAACCAAGAATGGTTAAACGTAGAGCCGTGCCTAATATGACTAAGGTAGCAAATGAATTAATGCAATTTACCGACTGGAAAAATGATGATGTTGATATTTTTATACCTCACCAAACAGGTAATGCTATTGTTCATAATGTTATTAAAAATTTGGAATTTCCAATTGACAAAACATTTCAAGAGGTACAATTCAATTATGGTAACCTTAGTGGAGCTTCTGTTCCTGTTGCTTTGTGCTTATTACATGAGCGTGGAATGCTCAAAGAAGGAAAGAAAATATTAACATCAGTAGCTGGACTTGGTGGCGAATTTGGTGGCTTTGCATATATTGTCCCGAGAAAATATAAATTTAAAAAACATAAAAAAGATTTAGAAAATTGTAAAGTTTTAGTTACAGGTGCTACAGGCGCATTAGGTTCGGCAATTGCTATACAACTTGCTCAAAAAGGAGCAAATATCGTTTTACAGTATAATAATTCGGTTGATAAACTAGATGATCTTCTAAATCAGCTCAAAAATTTTGATGTTTCGGTTGAGTATATAAAACTTGATTTCTCAAATCCTGAAAACGTAAAGCAGCAAGCTCAAAAACTGGTTGAAAATAATACAATTTTTGACTTTATCGTACATACAGCCGCCGTTACAGGCCCTGTAAAACGAGCATCAGAAATCAGTTCAGCCGATTTTCAGTTCGTTTATAATGTTAACTATCTTTCGGCAGCAAACTTATCTGAAGTTCTACTTAATAATGTGCGAAGATCGATTTTGTTTACCGGTTCTGTGGCTCAAGATGCCCAATTCCCTGGCTCTTCGGCATACGTAGCTTCAAAAAAAGCACTATTTAAATATGTTCAAAAATTTGCCGAAAAGGCTTACAATGTTGGAATTAGGTGCGTTTTTTATATGCCGGGAATTATTGATGGAGGAATGGCTAATTACTTAAGTAATGAACAGATTATTGCTGGTTTGCAACAAATCGACCAAAGAAATAGGGTTTTACCTGAAGAAATGGCTGAAAGAATGGTGCAGTCTCTTTATTTACCGAAAGTAAAATTAGTTAGAAATTCTTATAATGGTAAACTTCAAATATGTAAAGATGGATATAATAATTATTAGAAATAAGATGTATAAATGATAAAGAAAAGTAATAAAACAAAAAATTTATATTTTTCAGGTTACGGACATTCCTCAGGTAACTTTCGAATTAGGAATAATGATATTTTTGATGCTGTAGAAAAATCGTATTTAGGTGGTTTTAGCAAAAACAAAGTTCTTGCGAGTAAAAACTATGAAGAATATAAATCAATAAACACCGATACTGATCCTTTTGAGTATTTTGCAGGACATAAAATGGGTTTTCATAATCGGCATCATGTAACACCTTTTCCACCTACACGAAAGAAACTTTATTATGCTGAAACTTCGCTAGATTTAGCAATTAGGGCTTTAAACAATGCTATTAGCGATAGTGGAATACACCCCGAAAAATTTGGAGCGTGGTTTATTAGTACTGTTTCGCCTTATGAGCAAGCTCCAGGAATGGCTGCAACTCTTAAAGCTCATTTTGTGGGATTCGATAATCAAACTCCTAGCTTTTCATTAGCTTCGGGATGTGCCGGTTTTAACGAGAATCTCGAAAGAGCTAAAGAATATATGGCAGAGCATTCAAATATAAACCACGTTGTAATTGTTCATGCCGAAACAATGTCGGCATTTTTAACCAACAGAGTTAAGTTTGTCCCGTTTGTAACTTTTGGCGATGCTGCTGCAGCGGTAATTTTGTCGAGAAAAGAAATGGAAACACAGGAGGGATTGAGACAAATTGTCAATTATCAGGATCAAAATATGCTCGATTTTGTTGGTGTTGATAAAAAATGGAATTTGCACATGGACGATTCTGTTATTAAAGATAGAGCAATATTGAATATCCCTGTAGCTGCCCGAAAAGTTTTAGAATTAACTAAATGGACTGTTGATGAGATAGATTGGTTTATTCCACATCAAACCGGAAATGCAATACTATTACCTGCTGCAGATAATCTAGGAATACCACATTCTAAAATATTTCTTGAAGAACAACATGAATATGGAAATACTTCAGGTGCTACCGTTGCAATTAGCATGAGTATGTTAAATTCACAAAACAGATTGTTGCCCGGACAAAAAATTCTTAGTGCTATGGCTGGAGTGGGAGGTAATTATGGGGCTTTTACATATGTAGTGCCGAAAATTAAACCAAAGAAAACAGAATATGTTTATGCTAATGATTTAGATGGCAAAACCGTTCTGGTTACAGGAGCCTCCGGGTTTTTAGGAAATGCTATTACAAAAAAATTACTGAATAAAGGGGCTAATTGTATATTGCAATATAATAATAATTTACCCATAGTCCCTCAAGAGTTTAAACAAAAAGTTGAATTGATTAAAGCTGATTTCTGTTCCGAACAGCAAATATCGGGTTTCATAAAAACTATAAGTGATAAACAAATAGATTATTTTATAAATGCTGCAGGTAGTCTCAAAAATCATGCAAAGGTTAATTTTATGGGAATATTCGATGTGTTTAAGGCTATGTTAGATAAGAAACCTAAATGTATTGTAAACATCGGGCATGCTGCCGAAGATATTATTATTCCCGATATGAATGAATATTTAAGCTCGGTTAGTGCTTTACATGGTTTATTGGCATCAGCATCAGGAGAGTTTATTAGTAAGAAAATACGTATTGTATATTATATGCCTGCAATAATAAAAGGAGGGATCAGTAATAAAATTGACCCTAAACAGATTTTTAAATTTATGATATCTGTAGGTCAAAATAATACTTTGGATTTAAATATTACTGCCGAAAAAATAGTAAAGTCTTTATATATCCCCAAAGTAGAGAGTGTCGCAAATTCTTATGAAAATATAATGGTAGTTCGAAGAGACGGATACAAATTAGAAGTTGATGTTTAATAATAAATAAATATAGTTTAAAATGAAAAAAATTGTTCTTTTCCTAATTAGTTCATTAGTAGTATTATCTGTATATTCAATTGATGAAACACGCCTACTAAGGTTTCCTGCAATTTACGATAACCAAATTGTGTTTACATACGCTGGAGATTTATACACTGTAAATATTGAAGGTGGAACAGCCCGGCGATTAACTAGTAGCCAAGGATACGAAATGTTTGCTCGTTTTTCCCCCGATGGGTCTATGATTGCATTTACAGGACAATACGATGGTAATACAGAAGTATATATTATGCCGGCAGAAGGTGGAACACCTAAAAGACTTACCTATACCGCAACTTTGGGAAGAGACGATATCGGTGACCGTATGGGACCTAATAATATTGTAATGGGTTTTACTCCTGACGGGAAATATGTAGTTTACCGCTCAAGAAAAAAAACTTTCAATTCTTTTATCGGACACCTCTTTAAAGTACCTGTGAATGGAGGAATGTCTGAACAATTGCCTTTTGCAACCGGTAGTTGGTGCTCTTTTAGCAACGATGGAGAAAAAATTGCTCTAAATAAAATATTCCGCGAATTTAGAACATGGAAATATTATAGAGGTGGAATGGCAGACGATATTTGGTTACACGATTTCAAAACTCATAAAACCGAACGTATTACACAAACTGATGCTCAAGATATTATGCCAATGTGGAAAGATAATAAGATATATTTTATTTCTGACCGCAACAGAATAATGAATTTATTTGCCTACGATACTATTACAAAAAAAACGAGTAAGCTTACAAATTTTGCAAAATATGATATTAAATTTCCAAGTCTTGGTAAAACCGAAATAGTATTCGAAAACGGAGGATATATTTATACATATAGTTTTGATGAACAAAAAGTTAAACTAATTCCAATAAAAATTCTTGAAGATAATTCTGGTTCACGTACTGTTCTCAAAGATGCTTCAAAATTATCGAGAGACATTAGTATTTCGCCCGATGGTGTTAGATTAGCAATTTCGGCACGTGGAGACGTATGGTCGGTGCCCGTAGAGTCTGGTATTACTAGAAATTTAACCGAAACCTCAGGTGTGCACGAACGTTCTGTGGAATGGTCACCAAATGGAAAATACATTGCATATATCTCAGATAAAACCGGAGAAACCGAAATTTTTATGTGTCCACAAGATGGTTCCGAATCTGAAATACAACTTACACAAAATGCCGAAACTTATAAATATAATTTAAAATGGTCACCCGATAGTAAAAAAATTATTTGGAACGATAAAATGCTAAGGCTTAGGATGATAGATGTTGAAACAAAAAAAATAACAGAGATTCATAAATCTATGATTTGGGAAATTGGCAGCTTTAATTGGTCGCCTTGCAGCAGATATATATGTTTTGCCGACAGCGATACAAGTAGAGTATCTCAAATATTTGTGTATGATACAAAAGAATCGGAAACTCATGCCATAACTACAAAATGGTATGATTCTTACAGTCCTGTTTTTAGTGATGATGGAAAATACTTGTTCTTTGTCTCGAATCGAGATTTTAATCCAATATATAGTGGTACAGAATGGAATCACGCCTACAGAGACATGAGTCGAATTTATTTTGTAACATTAAATTCAGAAATGCTTTCGCCGTTGGCTCCTGTAAACAATGAGGTTAAAGTAATTGAAAATAAGAAATCGAAGGAAAAAGAAGAAAAAGAGGAAGAAAAACCAATAGAAATTGAATTTGACAATATTGAAAAACGAATAGATGTATTGCCCATAGAAGCCGGAAATTACTGGAATATACATATTGTTGATAACAAGGTATATTATTCCATGAGTAAGTTTAAGCATAAGGCAAGTTTGAAAATGTATCTTTTGAAAAAGCAAGAAGAAAAGGAATTGGGGAATTATTCCACTTGGGCTTTAAGTGCCGATAATAAGAAGATGCTAATAGCAAATGCAAGTAATTATTATGTTATTGATCTTCCGGGAGGTGATATAAAATTAAAAGAAAAAGTAGATTTAGGTTCTATGAAAATGTGGGTAAATCTTAAACAGGAATGGGAACAAATATTTACCGAATCGTGGCGACAAATGAGAGATTTCTTTTATGATCCTAATATGCATGGAGTTGATTGGGTAAGTATCTATGATAAGTACCAACCACTTGTAGAACACGTAAATCATAGAAACGACCTTAATTACATTATTGGCGAAATGATTGGTGAATTAAATGTAGGGCATGCTTATGTTAGTGGTGGTGATATTGAACATCCAAAAAAATATAAAACAGGTTTGTTTGGAGCCGAGCTTTCAAAAGCTGATAACGGGTTCTTTAGAATAGACAAAATTTTGCAAGGCGAAAATTGGGTAAGCAAAACTCGTTCTCCTCTATTAGAGCCGGGTATGAATATTAGCGAAGGTGATTATATAATTAGTATTAATGGGAAACTTTTAACCGATGTTGAGGATGTTTATTCATTAATGCTTGATAAAGCTGATAAACAAGTGCTAATTAAAGTTAATTCAAAACCAAGCGAAAAAGGTGCACGCGAAGTTGTAATTATTCCCATTGCCGATGAGTCTTCTTTGTATTATTATAATTGGGTTCACAACAATATTGAAAAAGTAAATGAGGCAACAAACGGAATGGTTGGCTATATCCATGTTCCGGATATGTCAGTACAAGGGCTGAACGAGTTTGTTAAATATTATTATCCTCAACTTATGAAACCGGCACTCATAATAGACGATAGAGGCAATGGCGGTGGTAATGTATCCCCAATGCTTATTGAGAGATTAAAACGTGAATTATCAATGATGGGGATGTCAAGAAATGTCCCTGTAGCTGATTCAAAACCTCAAGGTATGCATTTTGGACCTAAAGTGTTGCTCGTAAACGAATATAGTGCTAGCGATGGTGATTTATTTCCATATCAGTTTAAAAAACATAAGTTAGGAAAAGTCATTGGAACACGTACTTGGGGAGGAGTAGTAGGAATAAGAGGCTCATTACCATTTATTGACGGAGGTTCACTAAATAAACCGGAATTTGCTCACTACGACGAAAATGGTTGGATTATCGAAGGTTATGGTGTAGAGCCTGATATTGTTGTCGAAAATGATTTGTATAAAGAGTTTTATGGCGAAGATGCTCAACTAAATAAAGCAATTGAAGTAGTATTATATGAATTGGAGCAGTTTAATAAACAAAAACCTGATATTCCTGAATTTCCTGACAAAAGCAAATAAGTTTTCAACAAAAATTGTAAATTTAAAATACTATATGTTAATTTACATATCATTAACTAAATTAAAATTATTATGAAAAAAATCACTTATTTATTAATTGCATTTGCCCTTGTGCTTTCGGTAGTTTCTTGTGGCAATAAAGATGACAAAAACGATGATAAAGATAAAACAGAAGAAGTTGCAAAAGCAAAAGATTTGGATGGACTCATTAAAAAATATGATGGAGTTGAATTTAAAGATTGTGATGAATTTTTAGCTGCTGCAAACGAAATGCTTGACGTATTTGTACTTACTATTGACAAAGCTTACGAAGGTGATGAGAAAGCAGAAGAAGATTTTATGAAACTTACCGAATTTATGGAACAATTTGATGAACAAGCTCAAAAGTTTGAAGAAGAATGTCCTGAAAAAATGGCTGAATTCGATAAGAAATCTGAAGAAAAATTCGAACCAATAATGGATAAGCTTATGGAAATTTCGTTCCGCCAAATGGCCTCAGAAATGGATGAAACAGGCGAAGAGTTTGCTGAAGATATGGACAATGCTGTTGAAGAGCTAGAAAGTGAAATTGATGAAACCATTGAACAAATTGATGATAATGTGGAAAATGCTATAGACAATCTTTAAAGAAATACCTTTATACTGTTAATTAAGGGTGCATCAAGTTAATTATTTGGTGCACTTTTTTATTTATTTATGTGCTATTGTATCAAAAACAATTTCAATTTGCTTATTTTTGCTTTTTATTTATAATTATTATAAATAATGGTTTGTTAAATAAGAAAGATTTTAAGTAGTTGGCAATCGAGATGAAAAAATATTTAATTAAAATACCCCAAATATTATTTTTAATAAGCATATTAATACTTATTGGATTTACTAATGGAAAGTTGTTTAATCAAGAGATAAGTTCAAGTACATCAAAAGAGCAAAATATACCAGATTCATTAGAAATGATTGTACCCCATTTTCCAGATTGTAGTTTTGATAAAGATGGTAATGAGCTTATTGTCTATAATTCTGACGGTACATTTAGGGCAAGACTGTTATTCACTCAACCTATATGCAAACATATCAAAGGATACGGAGGTAATATTCCTTTTATAATAGTTTTGTCAAAAAACAATAAAGTTGAAAAATTAATACTGCTTCCCAACAACGAAACTCCAAATTGGATCGAAAGTCTTAAAATGCAAGGATTTTTTGATGCTTGGAATGGATTAAATGTAGAAGAATCTTTAAACAAAAAAGTAGATGCTGTTACCGGTTCTACTTATACAAGTAATGCCGTAATAGAAAGTATGCAAGTGCGTTTAGCTGAGTACTCTCAATCAATCAAAAAAAAAAGAGTAATAGATAGCAAAAAACTTATTCTTAATATCTTTTCGGGACTTGTTATATTATTTGCTCTCTTAAGTTTTTTCTTTACTAAAAAGTTTAAAAAATATAGAATAATCTTATTAATTTCCGAAATTGTATTATTGGGGTTTTTGTCGGCTGAATTTTTAAGTTTGGCTTTAATTAATTATATAGTTTTAAATGGGTTAAGTATTTATTCAAGATGGGTAATTGTATTAATATTATTGTTTTCAGTTTTGTTGCCTTTGATTACTAATAAATCTTTTTATTGCCAATATTTATGCCCATTTGGTGCTTTTCAAGAACTTGCATGTATGTTACCTGTAAAAAAAATAAAAATCGGAAAACGTACATCTAAAATATTAAAAAGAATTAAGTATTTCTATCTTATAATAATTGCTTTTTTAACAATTGCAGGAGTTTCTCTTGTTCTTGAGAGTTTTGAACCTTTTATGGCATTTAAATTTCAATATGCATCTTGGATCAGTATAACTATCGCAGTTGTTTTTATTGTGTTATCAATTTTTATAAAAAAGCCTTGGTGTAACTATTTTTGTCCAACAGGTGCATTGCTAGAGATGTTAAGAAAACCGCTTAAAATGTTATCATCAAATAATAAAACGAACAAACTTGAAAATAATGAATGAACCAGCTCTTAATTTAATTTTATCAAGAAAAAGTGTGAGACAGTTTTCTGATTTACCAATAAATAAAAACAAGCTTGAATTATTAGTTAAAGCCGGTATGGCAGCTCCATCAGCCCGAAATCTTCAGCCTTGGGCTTTTGTAATAGTTACAGAAAGAGAAACAATGGATTTTTTAGGCGATGCCTTGCCATATGCAAAAATGCTAAAGCAAGCTAATGCTGCAATTGTTGTATGCGGAGATTTAAACAAAGTATCGCCAATTTCAAAGAAGGATTATTGGGTTCAAGATTGCTCGGCTGCAACACAAAACATCCTTTTGGCAGCAGAAGCTACAGGTTTAGGAGCAGTATGGACTGCTGCTTTCCCTTATGAGGAACGCATGAAGCCTATATGCGAATGTCTTAATTTGCCCGATAGTTTTTTACCTCTTAATATTATACCAATTGGTTATCCTGAAGGTAATGATAAACCAAAAGATAAATGGAACCCTAAAAATCTTTTTTGGGAGAAGTTCAATTAAATGTTAACTTGCAATGTGATTTAAAACAAATGAAAAGATTTTTTGTCGCCATACCTATTTCAGACGGACTTCGTAATTTATCGACACAAGTTATGGAGCAAATAAAGCCTATGCCAGGTCTTAGGTTTACTTCTTTAAGTAATTTACATATTACAGCTTGTTTTTTAGGTAATTTCGAAGAGTCTAAAATTATTGAACTTAACAATAAACTTTGCCTTGTTTCAGAAACTATGTTGCCATTAGAGCTTAATTTAAAAGGTTTAACATTGGCTCCACCCGATAAAAATCACTATATGGTATGGATAAATTTCGAACCTACACATTGTTTTAACCGATTATGTGCTACTCTCGATAGGTTTCTTTTAAATAAAAGTCCGCAGAAGGAGTATTTGCCTCACATTACATTAGCAAGATTTAAAAATGTACAACCGGATATTAGTGATATTATATTGGATAAAGAGCACACCGAAATAGTTAGCAAAATAGTTCTTTATGAGTCTGACTTACGTGATGAAGGACCTATTTATACTGCAATTAATGAATTTGGTAAATAAAAAAACCACTCTAAAATCGAGTGGTTTTTTTTTACTATATTTTTTTGCTTATTATTCTTGTACTGCTACTTCAGCATCTAAAACAAGAGTTTTATAGAAATAAGCTTTAAGACTAAATAAAATTGGAGAAACCGCAATTAGTAATAAGAAAGTTAAAATATTACCAATAACTCCTAAATATCCAAAAATCCATACAAAAATTATTATAATAATCATTATAGCTAAATTTGAAAGAAACATAGCTGCTTTGTTTCCATTAGTTGCTTTATTACTTTCTGCAAGAGCGTCCATAGGGTTTTTCTCTTTATCAATAAGCAGATAATTACTTAAACTCCAAGCAAGATTAATAACAATACCCGGAATAATGAACATTGCAAAACCTAGTGCAATTCCTTGGAACCTAAGACCATTTAATAAGAAAAATTCACCCATATATCTTCTGTATTTGCTATCGAAAATAAATGTGGGAGAAATAACCTTCCCTTTACTAATTTCAATTGGAATTGTGATTAGTGCGATAGTGGTACCAATATTTAAGTATGGTATCCAGCAGGTAAGTGCCCACAAAATAACAGCTCCAATAATTGAAGGGAGATTTTTTAAGCCCCAAGCTATGCTCGTTTTAAGGGCGTCAACAAAGTTAATTTTTACAGTGCTCATAATTCTGTTTTGATTTGGTTAAACATTAAAATAATTATACAAATATAATTACATATTTTTTAACTACAAATATAAATCTTATAAATAAAGCGACAATATGGCATTGAGAAAGGTATAAAAATGACAAAATGGCTCAAATATTGTCCGTTTATATGTCAAAATATAGCTTCTTATTGCGTGGTATTAGTTTTGATTGGTAAATATTGAAATTGAAAAATATAAATGTTTAACTAAAAAAATTATAGGAGGACAAAACCATGTTAGTAAAAAGAAATTATCACATGCCAAGCGTATTTGACGAGTTTTTCAACGCTTTAAACAATTTTGATGTTGATCGTTATACGGTACCTGCTGCGAATGTTAAAGAAACAGAAAACGAATTTGTAATTGAACTTGCAGCGCCCGGAATGGAAAAGAAAGATTTTAAGATTAACTTGAACGACAATATGTTAAATATTTCAGCTGAGCGTGAAGTAAAAAATGAAAGTAAAGAAGAAGGCAAAGCAGGTGAAAACTATTTCCGTCAAGAGTTTTGCTATGGTAAGTTTAATAAGTCGTACAACTTACCCGACAATGTAGTAGCTGATAAAATCAATGCTACATACAAAGATGGAATACTTTATGTAAATATTCCAAAAGATAAAGAAGCAAAACTTCAAAAAATCATAAAGATTAACTAATTAAATTGTGATTTAAACAAAACACAGGTCGCCAATCGGCGACCTTTTTTGTTTCAAAATACAACATTTAGATAAAAATACCCCAAATCCGGCACTCCGGTAAACATTGGAGAATCGTGTGGATTTGGGATCGAAAACTATTATACAAAATCAATATTAATCTTAACAGTAGCTTACTATGGAAGGATATGATAAAATCGCTATATAATAACGCTATACTTTAGCAGTCAGCTTCAGCAACAATTACGCTAATACACAAACTATTTTACGATTAAAACACTGCTATTATGTTTAATATAATTTCAAATTATTTTTTAAAGCTAAGTTTTTACGATAGTTGTTTCTATTTAAAAAACTGTGTATATTTGCCCACGATATGTTAAAATAAACATAACGATATGAAACATAGTATTTTTATAATTTTTGGAATATTTATAATGATAGCTTTCGTGCAAACAGGTTGTAAACCGGAAGAAGAAGCTGAACCTCCTGTAATTAATTTAATTATTGAAGATGATTGTACTAATGATGGAGATACTGTAGAAATTGGACATGCTTTGAGATTTAAAATTTCAGCTTCCGGTACAGATGCTAATATTACAAACTTTCTAATAGAAAAACACTATGGCGATACTAAGAAAACAGTTGTGGATTCAGGCTTAAATAGTGCCGGCTTTACGGTAAACCAAGTATTCTATCAAGGAGTAGAAGATGAGGTAGATTGGACATTTACTGTTATGGATAGAAATAGAAAATCTGCAAGCGTAAGTTTAAAAGTATATAAAGACCCGACATCGCAATATGGTGGAATTATAGAATTTGAAAATATTAGTATCGGATTTCAGGATAACGAAAATGTGGGGCATTTCTTTTTACCGGATTTAAATCAAGTCTATTTTGAGGATTCTGCTAGTCTCTATCAGGAGTTGGTAGATGTTTTGTGTTATTTTAATTATCGCGAAGATTATAGTCAAAATCTGCCATCTCCAACATTTTCGTCTCCCGGCGAAGAACTTAATGCATCAGGCGAGATGTATGATGAATACTATCCAATTATAAAGACTTGGGAAACACGCAATTATACAAAATACGATATAAGAGCCGAAAATGGTGTTACAGATGAATTATTTAATTCTGCGCACAACGACAGTCTGTTGATTGTATCTTACGACAATGTGTGGGGTAAGAAAAAATACAAATGGGCTTACGAAGGTACTTATATTCCATTTCAAACTGCTTCGGGACGAATAGGTATTATTCATGTTAATCAGACTGATACTGTTCCTGATGGACAAATGAATTTTTCAATGAAAATTCAAATTTCTAACAATTAATATTAACTAAAAACAAATGAATTATGAAGAAATCTTTACTTTTTTTAACGATTATTAGCTTAAGTGCATTATTGTTTGCACAACAAGACACAGTTATTGGTTTTACTTTCCCCGATCAGGGAGATGTAGAATTTAATGCAAATCTAGGTTTGTCAGGGAACTTGTCATACGATATTAGAGCTGAAATCGAAGGTGGTGACTTACTGAGTGTTGCAATCGCAGATGCCGAAGATGGATATGCAGCAAGTGCCGAAGGATGGGATAACGGAAATGGCATAAAGTACTGGTCGATTAAATTTAAAGCTGAAGGATACGTAGATTTTAATGTTTCGTCAGTACAAAGTTCTGATGAGAATAATCCCGGTCCTAAAGATTGGAAATTGCAAGCAAGATTTAGTGGCGAAGATTGGGTAGATATTCCTAACGGGAATGTAAGTGTTGGCGAAGACTGGACAACAGGAGTTGTAGAGAACTTACCATTACCTTCATCATTTGATAATCCCGGAACAACAAGTGTTTACATTAGATGGATTATGACATCTAACATAGCTACTGATGATAGTGATGTCCTTGCCACAGGTAAAAGCTTAATTGATAATATTATAGTAAAAGCCACAAACAGTACAGGAGTTGAAAGCACAATCTATAGTGCTAATCTCAATGTATTTCCAAACCCATGCAGAGAAAATATTAATATCGAAGCAGACGAAGAAATAAGCAGAATTGAGATTTATAGTGCAAATGGAACACGTATGGAGCTTAAGCAAGATAATGTATTTAAGACTACAATTAATACTGAAAATTTGAGTTCAGGATTATATTTTGCTCGTATATTTTTCAACAACGAAGTGCCTTTTACTAAAAGAATTATTGTTGAATAAGCTGTTTACATAATTTATTATCTTCAGCCGATTTTTTATAGTCGGCTGATTTTTTTAATGAGAAAGATTTTTCTAATAATATTAAGTCTAGTTTTTGCAGCAAATATTTATGCTCAAAACATTGCAGGAACGGTTACCGATAATAATGGCAATCCTCTAAGTCATGCAAACATTGTTTTAGATAATGGTTTAAGAGGGACCATTACTGATAAAAATGGTAAATATTCAATTAAAAATATTAGTAAAGGCAAACATATTATTACTGCAAGTTTTGTGGGATACAAAAGTGAAACTAAAAAGTTTTTAGCTCCCGAAGAAAATAATTTAAATTTTAAATTGAGCATTGATGAAAATTTAACAGAAGAGGTTGTAATTATTGCAAAGTCTGAAAATCAATCTCAAATTCTAAATGTTCCCACAAGAATAAATATTATTGATAATCAGACTATTAAAAGTACTCCGGCTTCTCATGTTACTAATGTTTTTAATAAAGTTTCTGGAGTAAATGTAGATAGCGAATTTGGCATGTTTTCTACTGGTTCGTCTGTTACACTCAGAGGTGTAAGTGGTGGAAGTCAGAAAGGAACTTTAGTAGTTCTTAACGGTGCTCCTATAAACAAATCCGAAAGCGGTTCGGTAAACTGGAATATGATTAATAAAGAAGAAATTGAAAGTATTGAAATCGTAAAAGGTCCTGGTTCGGTTTTGTATGGTAGTAATGCAATGGGTGGAGTTATTAATATCGTAACATCTAAACCCAAAGACTTATTTGCAGCTCAGGCTTCACTTGCTTATGGAACTTACAATACCTTTCAGTCTAATTTGCACTTTTCAGGAAGAAGTAAGAATAATTTATTGTACTGGAAAATTGGAGCTTCGATAAACCGTAGCGATGGATACATTAATACGCCCGAAGAAGTGATAATAGAAAATGATTCAATAGTTGTGCCTGTTTACCTCAAAGAGAATATGATTTCAGGCGAGATGGCTTATCGCTTCGACGAACATAATTTAATTAATATTTCGTTTAATGTTTACGACGATATCAGAGGAACAGGGATAAAAATATATGAAGATATCGGTGCAGCATCTCAACACGATACATATTATGGTTCAGTTAAATACAATTCGGTTTACGAAAAAATCAAGTTGTTTGCAAATCTTTATATTCTTAACGAAAACTATAATCGTTTAAACGAATATTTTAGCGATGGAGAATATAAGTTATACGAAGTAGATGCTACACGGCGCGATATGGGAGGAAGAATATCAGTTGAGATGAATCCTATAGAAAATCTTGAAATAATCTCAGGAGCAGAAATAAAATCCGGATATTCAAATGGTAGAGATATTTATTATACTTCAACCGATTTAGTAAGTAACCGTGGTAAAATGAATATAATTGGAGCGTTTTTGCAAGCAGATTATTCAATGTTACAAGGAAGTTTGCATTTTGTTCCCGGACTTAGATACGATTATGCTTCTTTTAACGATGCGATGTTTAATATAGATTTTCCAAGTTATGCAATCGAGTATTTGGCCGATTATCAGTTCAACGATATACAGAATCAAACATGGAATTCGCTTAATCCTAAGTTCTCGATAAAATATCAGTCGAATAATAATTCGTTATATGTTTCTGTAGCACGTGGTTTTAGTGCTCCAATTTTAGAAGATTTATGCAGGACAGGAAGAAAATTTATTGGATTTAAAATCGCAAATCCTGAACTCAAACCCGAGTATATTATAAATTACGAAACCGGTTTCGATTTAGTTTTTAGCAATATCCTAAAGTTTAGTGCGTCTGCATATTATACCGAAGGTAAAGATTATATGTATTTTCTAAGTACCGGCGATACCGTGAATCTTGGATACTCTTTAGCTCCAATTTATAAAACCGAAAATATTAGTAAAGTAGAAATTATTGGTTTCGAAGCAGAGGTAATATCCAGCTTTAGCAAAATTATTGATTTATATGCAAATTATACTTTTAATAAAGCAGTAGTTAAAGAATTTATACCCAAAACTTCTGCAGACCGCGACCTTACCGGCAAATTTCTTGCAAATATTCCAATGCATAAATTTTCGATTGGTACAATTGTTAAAACTAAATATGTGAATTTGTCAATTTCTGGTAAATATACCGGAAGCAGATGGATAAACGATTATAATTCTACAGATTTAGTATATCTTAATTCTAATAAATATCCTGCATATTTTATTACTGATTTAAAGATTTGGAAATCGATAAAGGACTTAACAATCAGCCTTGATATTGAAAATGTTTTTGATGTGATATATCTTAATAGTAAAGCATACCTTTCGCCGGGGAGGTTTTGTATGATAAAACTTAGTTACAATTTTAAATATAATTAAAAATTAAATGTTATGAAAAAGAAAATTGGTTATTTTGTAGTTGCTGTTATTATTATGAGTGTTAGTGCCTGTAATAATACTAAATCTGATAGTGATATGAATGAAGACAACACTGTAGTAGAAGCCGATACTGTTGATGCTACAAACAATTTTTACGACAATGCCGAGACTTATAATTTAGAGACAAATGAACTCGAAATTCTTGGCGAAGTGGCAAATCCCGGCAAAGTTGATTTCTCTGCCTTACCATTGCGTACTGTAATCGTAAAAGAAACATTGCTCGACGAAAATGGCGATAAATTTGTTGGTGCTTATCGTTACGATGGTTATTCTTTGTATGATATTTTAAATCATACTAAAGTAGAAAAAAAGAATGCTGACGAGTTTCCACCAATAATTGACCAGTATGTTGAGATTGAAAACGCAGATGGTGAGAAAGTTGTATTAAGCTGGGGCGAAATTTATTATCCAAACCATTTGCACGAAATAATTATTGCTACTAAAGTAATGAGAATTGTACCTTCAAAAACTAACGAATTATGGCCTCTTCCCGAAAAAAGCAAGTTAGTTGTTGTAAGCGATCTTATTACCGAAAGAAACATAAGTTCCCCTACAAAGATTACAGTTAAATCTTATGAGCTTGATTTGGAGATTGTGAAAGGTAAAGACCCAATGTATTCAGAGGAGTTTAGTTTATTTAATAATTATGAAAAATTTAAAACTTATACTACTCAGCCCGAAGGCTACGAAGAAATAAGCTTACACACAATTTTTTATGGAAGAGGTAGAGGTATTCATAGTACACAACCATTTACAGGAATACAGCTTAAATATTTAGTAGAAGATAATTTTCTACTTACAAAAGATGCCTTGCAAAAAGCCTTAATTGTTTTCTCAGCCGACGATGGATATCGCTGTGTGTATTCTTATAGTGAAATTTGCAATAGAAACGACCAAGCAGATGTATTATTACTTTATCGTCCCGATGAGATAAACAAAGGTGCATTTAGAATATTTCCAAGTTGTGATTTCTTTTCTGATAGAGCTGTTAAGTGTGCTATGGGAATGTATTATTCCGAAATTTAATATTATCGAGTGAAAAATTTGCAGGCTACATATCTTCTTTTTTGGTTTCTTGGAGGCTTACTATTGTTGTTTGTAATTGCTCCCTTACTTGGGATATTTTTGCACACATCGCCTGTTGATCTTTTTAGTACAGTAAAAGAACAAGAAGTTGCAGCCAGCATTTGGCTTACACTCTGGACAGCTATGGCTGCTACTCTTATTTTTGCTATTGCAGCCATACCTTTTGCATGGATACTTGCCAGAAAACGATTCTTATTCCGTAACTGGGTTCTTGCATTAATAGATATTCCAATTGTAATTCCTCACACCGCAGCCGGTATTGCATTGCTAGGCGTAGTATCTCGAAATACTGCCGTAGGTAAAATTGCCGATTCATTAGGTTTTAGCTTTATCGGTAATCCTGCAGGTATTATTATTGCAATGGCTTTTGTTAGTTTGCCATTTTTACTTAATGCTGCCCGCAACGGATTCGAAGCTGTACCCGAACATTTAGAAAAGACAGCCTTAAGTCTTGGTGCTTCTCCTTTAAGAGTGTTTTTTACTATTAGTTTGCCAATTGCATGGAAATCAGTGTTATCTGGTCTAATTATGATGTGGGCACGGGGTATGAGCGAATTTGGAGCTGTAGTAATTCTTGCATACCACCCAATGGTGGCTCCCGTAATGATTTATGAAAGATTTGGAGCTTTCGGATTAAGTTATGCACGTCCTGTTGCTGCATTACTAATTATTATTTGCTTGATTGTTTTCTTTATCCTTAGATATATTTCAACAAATAATCGTAATGCTTGAGTTAAAAAACATATCGAAGCAGTTAGGAGACTTTAAGCTTAACAATGTGAGTTTCAGAGTTGAAAAATCTGACTATTTTATGCTTATGGGTATGAGCGGTTCGGGTAAAACAGTTCTCCTTGAAACAATTGCAGGACTTATAAAACCCGATAGAGGAGAGATTATTTTTAAGAATAAGAATATTACTAACGAAAAAATTCAGAAACGAAATATTCCTATTGTATT
>ERZ795048.397-NODE-397-length-46504-cov-8.724494_pt1 | contig 46504 bp, 40 predicted proteins | sample MGYA00375132_ERZ795048 | MGnify/ENA primary metagenome ERZ795048 (study PRJEB30177, sample SAMN05720225) | activated sludge metagenome | isolation source: Anaerobic digester | place: Hong Kong | collected 2014-12-17 ...
TCTTGCAATGCGCGACGCGGCAATCTCGACTTTTTCAACAGCCTCCTTCGCAGGTATGACAACGGGGAAGGTCTCACTTCAGCGGGCAGCGCCTGCCGTCATTCCGGCATGTTGTAAGCCGGAATCCAGAGAATATATTTCCACTTCAGCGGGAGACGTTCCATGTGAATTACCCGTGATTAGTGTTCGAAATGTTTTGAAGGGATTCTTAAGGGAACTTTTTCAAAAGCTTCCCTTGAGCCGCCGGAGGCACGGCAGGAGCGGGCGCGTCAGTGGCACTGAGAGCAGTAATCGTCGGCGTGGCAGAAAGAGCAGAGCGCGCGGTTTTTAGCGTCCTCGCCGTGCTCCGTCATGTAATCCTCGGAGTGGCTGGAGGGTTTCATCCCGTCGTGGCAGGCGAGGCAGGTATCGCGGTTATGGCAGCGTGCGCAGTCGGCGGTTTTGAGAACCGCATCCGCGCCGTGTTTCGAGCCGTCCATGTAATCGCCGGGATGCGGGATGTATGAGTGGCAGGAATCGCAGTCTTTGCTTTTCACGTGGCAGGTGAAGCAGGATTTCGAATCCGGCGCGGCGGCTGCGGCGTGATCCGTCTTGAAGTTTTTGTTCAGGTGCGATTTCGGCGGGGTCTTCGAGTGGCAGTCCGCGCAGTATTCCTGCTGGTGGCACTTCATGCAACTGTCCAGTTTTTCCATCGCTTCCGCGCCGTGCGTGTCCGTGTAGTTTTCCGGGTGCGGAAGTGTTTTGTGGCATTTGTTGCATGAATGGTAGTTGTGGCACGAGATGCAGAACGCCTCGTTTTCCGTCGCCTCGGTCGAGTGGTTCATCGTCCAGTCTTTGCGGTCGTGATATTTGAAAGGGGTCTTCATATCGTCGTGGCATTCCATGCAGAATTTTGTAGCGTGGCAGTTGCCGCAGCTCTGCTCGCCGGCCATGACGATGTCTTTCGAAAGCTTTGCTATCTCCTCGCCGTGCTTGAGTCCCCATGTCGAGTCGTGGAACTGGAAAATATTTTTCTGGTGGCAGGTGATGCAGAACCCGTGGGAGTGGCACTGTGCGCAGGATTTGTTATGTTTCTTCGCGGCCATCGGGTGAGAGTAATTCCAGTTTTTGCCGTGGTCGCTGATGACCTCTTCGCCGCCGTGGCAGGCGGGGTTGTTGCAGAATTCAATAGCGTGGCAGGCGGAACATGATTTGTTGGTGCGTTCCCCTTCGGTGAAGAATTCTTTGTGCTCGGGCCATTTGTTCGTATTTTTATTGTGGGCCCAGGTTGCCTGGTGGCACTCGTTGCAGGAGTCGTAATGGTCGTGGCAGTGCAGGCAGCTCTTCGGGTCGGCTTCGTATTCTTTTATATGGCGGTCTACCATGCCCGGCTCGTGCGGGTCTGCCGAGACGTGGCATGCGTAGCAGTATCGTTCCTCGCAGTCGTCTGGAGAAATGTTTGTCAGGTTTGCCTTGTGCGATTCGATCCATTCGTCCGAGATCTCGGTCGGTGTCAGTTCTGGAACCTCGCAGCCCAACCCGCCTGTTCTGATTTTACAGCCGCAGATCGAAGCGGAAATAAGAACCAGAAAAACAAGCGCTGTTGTGTTGAGAAACTTTACTCGAATCATAACCGGCAATCCTTATTAAGATTTGTTTGTACAGTGATACATAATCGATAGTTGCATTATAATTGAAAGAACGCAGAGGTGAAATATGCCGCAGGAAACCGGAAGAGTAATAGAAAGAAAGAACAAAACCCGTGTTATTGTTGAAACGATCCGCAGCGAAGCGTGTCATGGGTGCAGCGCGCAGGGAATGTGCCACTCGATGGGCGGCAGCAAAAAGATGCGGGTCGAGGCGATAAATCGAATCGGCGCGGATCCCGGCGACACTGTGATAATCGAGATCAGCGACCGTGCTTTCCTGTCGGGCTCCTTCATTATCTTCTTTCTTCCGGTGCTTGCGCTCGTCGCGGGAATCCTTATCGGCGGGCGGCTTTCGCCGCTTACCGGCTGGAGCGCTGAGACGACGGCGCTTGTGGCGGGATTCGGGCTGTTCGTGCTGGTAACGGCATGCTCGATATATTTCGGCAATCGTTACGCTGAGACGAATACTGCGTTTGTGCCGACAATAACGTCGATAGAGCGTCGGGCGGACGATCCCGCGGCAGAGCAGCCCGGCTGCGATCAATAACATCCGGAACAACTATCGATTTTCAAGGTACGCTGTACAGGAGCCCCGGAATCAGAGCGCCTCGCATATATCCTGAGAATAGCATACGACCCCGCATTGCAGGCAGCGGTCCGACTCGTATATGGCCGCGTCCGGCGAGATTCCAAGCGCCACCTCGCGGAAGTCCGCAGTACGCTTGTCCGGCTCGAGTTCGGGCATGCTGATTCTCTGTCTTCCTGAAATCCCGTAAATTGCAGGCAGGCAGCTTTCGGGAATCATGTCGAGCAGGGCTTCCGGCGGTGGGGTTATCCCGTTTTCATCAGTCAGAAACTGGTGAATGGATCGCGCGGCCCGGCGCCCGGCGCCGATCGCGGAAACCGCCGTGAGCGGGCCGGTGAAACAGTCGCCGCCCGTAAAAACATACGGGATCGCGGTCTGGAGCGTCTGCTCGTTCGCAATGAAAGTCTGCCATCGCGTTACTTCAATACCATCTTTAAGCAGTGAGTCTGTATCAACAAATGAAAGGTCGGGCTTCTGTCCGATAGCGGCGATGATAGTGTCCAGTTCCATGACCGTTTCAGACCCTTTGACCGGAACCGGCCTGCGGCGTCCGCTGTCGTCGGGCTCGCCGAGTTCCATCCTGATGTATTCAAGCCCATGCACCCTTCGGTTAGCGTCTATGATAATTTTCGACGGCGCGGCGAGGAAGTGAAACTCGATCCCCTCGGCCATCGCTTCTTCTATTTCGTAATCCTCTGCCGGCATTTCCTTGCGGGTTCTCCTGTAAACGACCGTGACGCTGTCCGCGCCGAGCCTGAGCGCCGTGCGCGCCGCGTCCATTGCGGTGTTGCCGCCGCCGATTATCGCAACCCGTTTTCCGAGTTCGATTTCTTCGTCCGTGTGCATGCATTCGAGAAACTTTATTCCCGATATCACGCCGATCGAGTCTTCGTCCTCGACCCGCATCGGTGAGCTGACCCACGCGCCGACGCCGAGGAAGATCGCTTCGAATCCTTTTTCGCGCAGTCCTTCCATGGTGAAATCCGTGCCGAGTTTCTGCGAAGTGTGCGCCTCGATGCCGAGCGACAGAATCCCTTCGATCTCGAAATCGAGAACCTTTTTCGGCAGCCTGTATTCGGGAATCCCGTACCTGAGCATGCCGCCCAGTTTCGGCATCATGTCGAAAATGGTCACCGAGTGGCCGAGCCGCCGGAGATAATAAGCGCATGACAGGCCTGCCGGCCCGCCGCCCACGACAGCCACTTTGTGGCCGGTGTCGGGATTGAGGTCAAGCTCGTAGTGAACGTTGGAATTCAGCTCGATATCCGCGGCAAACCTTTTCAGGTGATTGATTGCCACAGGCTCATCGGCCAGCCCGCGCCGGCAGACGTACTCGCAGGGATGCGGGCATACCCTGCCGATGCTTAGCGGGATGGGATTGCGCTCCCTGATAGTGATGAGCGCTTCTTTGAACCTGCCGTGCTGGATATGTTTAATGTATTGCGGAATGTCGATCTGGGCCGGGCATGTCTGGCGGCAGGGCGCGAGACAGTCGGAAATTTTATTGAAGCTGAGCAGCCTGTCGGACATCGATTCGAGTTCGAGAACGGACTTCGGGCAGTTTTCGACGCATGTGCCGCAGCCGGTGCAGACCAGCGGGTCGATCACCGGCAGGCCGTCGGAGCCCATGCGGATGGCGTTGAACGGGCAGATCTTCGCGCAGGTGCCGAACCCGATGCAGCTTCTTTCGCAGTTGCGCGCGCCTTCCCATATACGGATTGCCGCGCGACAGTCCGATATGCCCTGGTAGTTGTAACGTTCATCGACGCGGTAACCGGCGCGGCATCTGAGTTTAGCGACGCGGCGCTCCTTGATGACCACTTCGATGCCCATGACTTCGGCGACCGCGATCGCGATTCCCGGCCCGCCGGCGATGCAGACATCCGCGCCCGCTTCGCCGTTGACGACGGCCTCGGCGGCGCTCGCGCAGCCGGGGTAACCGCACCCGCCGCAGTTCGCGCCGAGCAGCGCGTACTCGACCTTCGCGATTCTCGGATCTTCGTAAACATAGAAGATTTTAGAAGCGATTCCGAGCATCACGGCAGCCGCAAGCCCCAGCCCCAGCATTGCGAGTGTTGCTATCAGAATCGGCGACATTACAGAATCTCCATGCGTTTGATATTCATTTATTTAACCATCCCGATAAAGCCCATGAACGCGAGCGCGATCAGGCCCGCGCAGATCAGCCCGATGGCTGTTCCGCGGAACGTTTTTGGAATGGGCGACACGGCGAACCGCTCGCGCCACCCGGCGAACAGCACGAGCGCAAGCCCGTAGCCGACCGCCGACGCGAATGAAAATATTATTGTCTGAACAAAATTGTATTCTTTTTGAACCGCGAGCAGGCAGACGCCCATGACCGCGCAGTTGGTTGTTATCAGCGGCAGGAATATGCCGAGCGACCTGTAAAGCGGAGGAACCGCCTTTTTGAGGAACATCTCCACAAGCTGAACAAGAGCGGCGATAACGAGGATGAACGTTATGGTTTGCAGGTACTCAAGACCCAGCGGGACGAGAAGATAGACCTGCGTGATGTAAGAGATCGTGGCTGCGAGCACCATGACGAAAACAACGGCCATTGCCATGCCCAGCGCGGTGTCCATGCTCTTCGACACGCCCAGGAACGGGCAGTTGCCGAGGAACTGCATGAGAAGAATGTTGTTGACGAATATCGCCGCGATAACCATCAACAGAATATCCTGCATAGCGAAACTCCTATCCGGCGGTCTGCCGGTTTCCGATCAGCCCCATCAGGCCGAGTAATATACCCAGGCATATGAACGCGCCCGGCGGTGCCTGCATGAACGTGAACGGCTGGTATGCCGAACCGAAGGGGCTGAAGGTGAAAATGACCTCGCCCATCCAGTTGAACACGATCACGCCGCTGCCGAACAGTTCCCGGATCGCGCCGAGAAATGTCAGCGACATAGTGAAACCGAGCCCGATCCCCAGCCCGTCCGCAAACGAAAGAAATATTCCGTTCTTCGACGCGAACGCCTCCGCGCGGCCCAGTATGATGCAGTTGACCACGATGAGCGGTATGAAGATTCCGAGCTGTTTATACAGAAGGTACATATCGCTCGCTTCCATAACCATCTGAACGATGACGACGAAAGAAGCGATGATCAGGATGAAAGAAGCGATCCTGACCTTGGGAGGAATGATATTCCTCAGCAGCGAGACAATGACGTTGGAGCAGACCAGCACGAAAGTCGTAGCCAGCCCCATCCCGAACCCGCCGTCCATCGATTTGGTCACGGCGAGAACAGGGCACAGCCCGAGAACCAGCCTGAACGGGGCCAGCTCGGTCCAGAACCCTTTTGTGAATTCCCTGACTGCTCTCATTTTACAGTTCCCGCCCTGTCGGCTTTTTCGGCGATTTCACCGGCGTGCTCTCTCATGATTCCCACCGCGGAATTCACCGCCCTGAGAACTGATGATGAGGAAATGGTAGCGCCCGTTATGGCGTCCACGCCGCCGCCGTCTTTTTTAAGCGATAAAATGTGATCCGAGCCATCCTGGTCATAAAGAGGAATGTCGGAAAACTGGTTGATGAATGCCTCGTCGGTTGTCACCTTGAGTCCCAGCCCCGGGGTATCGTTGCATATTGTCACCCTCGCGCCGGTAAGCCTTTTCTCTTCCAGATCCATGGCAACCATTACGCTCATGTCGCCGCCGTAGCTTTTTTCATCAATCTCGAAAGCGATGGCTTTCAGGACACCGGATTTTTTAGCCGGGTACACGATATATGTTTTTTCGCCGATCATGGTTTCAAACGTATCTTTCACAAGGTCGTTGTCGTATTCGGGAAGGATGGCTGTCAGCGCCGGCTCTTTGAGATACTTGAAACGCTGTTCCTTAATTCTGCCGGCTGTTTTTGCATTTATGAAACTCAGGGAAGCACCGGAAACGGTCGCGATCATCGCGAGAACCACAATCATTTTAATTATCTCACGCATCGGCGGCAGCCTCCTTGCCCGGCTTCGCAAAACCCGGGATATGCGGCCTTATCCTATCGAGCAGCGGGATGGTGAGACACATGAGCATGATTGCGAATCTCGACGAACCGTTGGGATAGGTGCCGTATATCCTTATGAGGATAGCGAGAGCGCCGCAGCCGAACCCGAAGATGATTCTGCCCCAGCGCGTGTTCGGGCTCGCGGAATAATCCGGCGCGAGGAAAAATATGCACAGCAGAGTGCTGCCGGAAACGAGATGGAACAGAGGAGACGCGAACCTGTCGGGCGAGACGATCCAGAAAATTCCGCTCATCGCGATCAGGCCGGCAATGAAGCTCACCGGAATCTCCCAACGGATAATTTTTCTGATAATCAGGTATAGCCCGCCCAGTGTTATCGCGAGACCCGCAACCGCGCCCAGCCCTCCGGGCTGATAGCCGAGAAAAAGGTCGATGATGTTGTAGTGGCCCGCCATGTCCACGCCGTAGCGTTTGAGGATTTCAAGCGTGGTCTGCGCGGGCAGCGACTCGGCAATTCCGCCCCAGACTTCGTGATTCGGTCTCGGAAACTTGTTTATAATGTCTTTGTAGGATACGAGCATCACGATCCAGCCGACCAGCGCGGGGTTGAACGGGTAGCAGCCCATTCCGCCGAAAAGCATTTTGCCGATAACAATTGCAATGCCCGAACCCATGCAGGCAATCCACCACGGGGCGTCTGCGGGCAGCATCATGGCGAGCAGCAGGCCTGTCAGTATAGCATGCCCGTCCAGCAGGGTAGCCGCGGGCCGTTTCAGTGCCTTGAGCATGAGGTATTCAAAGAATATCGCCGAAGCAATAGACCAGAACACAACCCAGATAGACTTCAGCCCGAAAACGTACATACCCGCGAAAGCGGCGGGCAGCAGCGCGCCTATCTGGTTATAGATTAGATTTGAGGTGGTGTTGCCGCCGTGGATATGCGGGCCGATTCCAACCGTCAGACCTGAAGGTTTGATCATATTATGATCCCCCTTCGCGGTATGTTGAGAGCAACTTTCGCGTTCTGCATATACTGGAGCATGGGGCGGCGGGCGGGGCATACATAACCGCACATGCCGCACTCGATGCAGGCTGTAAACTGTTTTCGTATCTTGTTGTCGAGATTGAAAAACTGCATGTGCCGGCTGAGGATATTCGGCTGAAGATTCACCGGGCAGTGTTCCACGCACGATCCGCAGTTGATGCAGTTGTTCTCTGCAACAGGGGTGATCGTTTTGTGTGTCATAACCTGGATCGCGCATGCGCCTTTGACAACAGGGATGTCCAGCGAGAATTGAGCCTTGCCCCGGATCGGGCCGCCGAGCACAAGCCGCGCGAGCGACGATTCCTTGACATCGCAGAAATGAAGAACCTCGCGTATCGGGGTTCCGATAGTGGCTTTCAGCAGCCGTGGCGGCTTAACCGCGTCTCCAGCAAATGTTACGATAATTTTCGTTACGGGGTCGCCGTCCCGCACCGCCCTGAGCGCGTGTACGGCTGTTCTCAGCGGGATCACTACGACGCCCGCCATTCGGGGCGAGCCGCTCGCGGGTATTTCCCTGCCCGTGATCTTCATCGCCATAAGCTCGGGAAGCGTATTGGGATACCGCGCCGAAACAATCTGAACATCGGCGGTTCCCTTTGCGGCTTCCGTTGCTTTGTCGTACTTTGTCGCCGGCGCGGCAATCGTGACGGTCCCGTTAACTTCATATAGATGCTTCATTAGGTTGACGGCATCGGGAACCTGGTCTCTGTAGTAGGAAAGCGAATTCTCGCAGGAAGCCATCATCGGCTCCTCATCGACAGCCGTGATGATCAGGCGGTCGATCGGGGGAAGCTCTTCAAGCGCCAGCTTGTGGTCCGATTCCGTGCTTATCGGGTAAGCTATGGTGTCGAGCGGGATTGGCTCCAGGTTTATGCCCGTAACGCCGAGCCTGCGAAGTTTGTAAAACAGCTCGCGCGGTTCGCGTTCAAGGTAATCCGGATCGGTGTTTCTCTCGATCCTCTCGTCCCGGAAATCGTTTTCGATGATAACGGCGGTCGAGTTGCCGCCGTACGGGTTCGGCAGTTGTAAGATGTCCGTGATTTCACCCGATGCAGGCGCGTGAATATCAACAGCCGCAAAGTTTTCCGTGCTTCCGATTGTCTGTCCCTGTTTAACCCGGTCGCCTTTCTTAACCAGCGGAATGCACCCTTTACCGTAGTGCTGTTTCATGAAGACAATAAGCCTGGCCGGAACCGGCACTTCATTGACGGGCAGGGCATCCATTCCCTTGATGGTTTTCAGCGGAGCGTTGAGCGAGAAAAACGATTTTTTCAAGCTGCAAAACCTCCGTTGGCAGAAAAACGGGCAACGGAACAGCATTGTACAGGTCTGGCACCTATTCGGGCCTGCCGCCGGGATGTATCCTGTCTCTCTAAGGCAAACAATGCGCTACGAGATGACATGATAACGCCGTTATAATGTCTGGTAATAATCCTGTTGTTAAGGCGTTTTTTGACTGCCATGGTTCTCGGCTGCTTTCTCGAATCAGGTAAAATAAAAGCCTGTATTCTATAAAAACCTCAACTTTTGATTTTTTACATCGGGTTGCCTGAAATGATATTTTCTCAACAATATTATCAGGCTTGACCTGCTCCCGTGATTTATTAAATTTGTCAGAATCAAAATTTGTCAGCATCAGGATAACGCGACTTCGATTTCAGGTCAAGGTTTTTTTATTTTTCAGGTGGTGATCCGATAAAAACCGCTAGGATGGATTCATTTCTTCGGTGCTTTCGCCCGGGGGTCTTGTTTTCCAGCGCTTGTGGATCCAGAACCATTGTGTGGGGTACTCTCTTACGAAATCCTCGATGACTTTCGTGTACGCCTGGCAATAGTTACGGATATCTTTGCCGACATCCCCGGATTTTTGAATCTCTATCGCGGGCATAAAGAAAGCGCGGTGCTTTTCGTATCCTTCTCTCACGATAAAAACGGGAACCACTTTGCATCCGGTGCGCACGGCAAACAGCGCGGGGCCTTTGAAAGCCGAAACGGTCGTGTCGAAGAAATCCACGAACACGCCCCGGGTTCCGGCGTTCTGGTCGGACACCAGCCCGACCACTTCATTTTTTGCAAGCAGCTCATTGATATGCTGGAACATCGGCACGCCCCTGGGGATGTGCCCGGTCCCTTTGCTTGTTCGCATCTGGACTATGAGGTTGTTGATGAAGCCGTCTTCCTGCTCGCGCCCGACCGCTGTCAGCGGATGCCCGAGCTGAACTATTCTCCATGCGAGCAGTTCCCAGTTGCCGAAGTGGGAACTGACCGCCACCACGCCTTTGCCTTCCCTGCGGGCGTTTACCATGTTTTCCGCACCTTCGATTTCGACCATCCGTATAAGGTCTTCTTCTTTGTAGAGCGGAAACCGGATGAATTCAAACGCGGTTTTAACAAGGTCCTGGATTGACTGGAGCGCTATCTCGTTGAGCTTTTCGTCGGAATATTCTTCCTTGAAAGCCCTTTTCAGGTTGTCGTACATTATCTTCTGGTGCTTTTTGTCCAGTTTGTAGAAAAGGCGTCCGACAGAATCGGCGAGCCTGTCCTGGGTTATCACAGGCAGTACCCGCAACAGTATATAAAACACGAAGAGCAATATGTGGGAAATCCTTTGTTTCACCTGAGCCTCATTTCCTGCATCGTTGCGGTCGTTTGCCGTGACCGGACAGATTTTGTGTACATAAAAACACACGGTCCGGAAACCGCCTTTTATTTATTTTCAGTATAAGCGGCATATTATTTGCCTGTTTTTCATTTTTTACATATTTTCAAAAAGCCCCGGCAGCCCGGATACGCAGGGCACATAACACTTTTGATATGTAAATTATAGGTGTATTTATCCAGGGATTAAAATTATTTAACCCGGATTTCTCTGTGAGAAATCCGGAAAACCGCGATAAGGCCAATCCTACTGCGTCACAGCGGCGATTCGGGATCGGTCACATACGCAACAGTATGCTCCCTCACCACTCACTTGCTGTTCCTTGTATTATCAGCCTTATCACGATTTTTAACCTGCGCCGGTGAGAAATGCAGGTTAACATTTTTCAACAGCCTCTTTCGCAGGAATAACAACAGACTCATCAACCATCACCCGTCATTCCGGCATGTCTTCAGCCGGAATCCAGAGAATATATTTCCACTTCAGCGGTAAAGAAGTTTTGCGGGTATTCTCAAGGGACGCTTTTTCAAAAGCGTCCCTTGAGCCGCCGGAGGCCCGCCGAGGCCTGCCGGCCTGGCGCTTATTATTCCAGGTTGTTCTTGATAAAAGTCTTCAGTATTTCCCATGCCTGTGAGCTGGTGTCGATTTCTTCTTTCGACCTGCGTGCGGGGTCCATGAAAAACAGCAGCCCGTGCCCAACGCCCGGAAAGATGTGCAGCTCATAGGGAATATCGTTGCTATCGAGCGCTTTCGCGAGTTCGGTGGCCTGCGACGGCGGTACAATGTTGTCGTCCTCGCCATAGAGCAGCAGCAGGGGAGTTTTAATGAGGTGCGCGTCGAGCGCGGGGGCGCGGCTGCGGAACGCATCGGGTTTGTCCTCCGGTCCGTTGCCGTACACCTTTCTTGAAAGCGGGTCTGTGACATCGTGCCCGTAGTCGAGCAGGAACTGGTACCAGGTGAAGGTGTTCGTGACACCGTAGGCGCAGACGGCGGCGGCGATCGAAGGGTCGCGCTGGATCGCGAGCAGGGTGATTATACCGCCGTGGCTGGTTCCGGCCATCGCGATTTTGCCGGGCAGCACGTAAGACAGCCCGCGCAGCAGAACGACGGCGTTCAGCGCGTCGTCAACCTCGCCGGCGGCGACTTCCACCTCGCCCTCCGATCCGTCCTCGCCCCGGTATGAGGGAGCGAGCACAACGAACCCCCCGGCGGCGAGCTGTGCGCATCTCGTTACCGCCGGACCCGGCACCCCGCCGACCCCGCCATGGTTGAAAACCACTGCCGGCAGCCGGTTCTCCGGCGTTGCTTCCGGCGGAACGAACAGTTTCCCGTTTACTTTCAGCCCGGTGCTCAGGTAGGTGATTTCGTACACCTGTATCCGGTCGATTTTACTCGACGGCGAGATCGCGACGAGATTTCCGTCCTTTGCTGTTTTGCCTTTCGCTTCCGAGACCGCGCCCGGTTTTTCAATCAGGAGCGCGGACCCGCCCTGTGCGGCGGCGGCGGGAACGAGCAGCGCGAGCGATATGACAACTGCCGCGGGTATCGATAAAAATCTCATTTTATTCCCCTTAACAAACCCGATACTTCGGAGGTTTTCCTCATAATAGTTTCCGCCGTGGCCACGGAAAGGTTTCCTGTCCCGCATGCGGGGGTCACGAACGATTGTTTCAGCACGGTCGATTCGTCGGTGCCCGCCGCGGCTATCCTTCGCACGAGCCCCGTCACTCTCATCGCGAGCGAGTCCGGGGTTTCATGCTCCGCCCTGTCCGAGGCCGGGACGATGCCCCATGCGATGCAGCCTCCGCGCTCGACGAACCCGGCGAGCGATTCCTCATGGCCGGATATCGATTCGCCGTAGCCGAATGCGTCGAAGCTTAAGACGTCCGTTCCCGTTTCGGCGATTTCCGTCCAGTCGCACGAGCCGCATATATGGATTCCGGTTGTTATGCCCGGCCCGGATATCCGACTGAAGAGATCCTTCAATGCGGCGGCGGCTTCGCCGGGTGCGGCGTCTTCTTTTTTATCCAGCACATGCAGCATCGGCTCGTCGGCGAATATTATCACATTGTCGCATAACTGCACGAGCTGTTCCGCCTGCCATTTCGCTTTGCATGCGAGCCCTTTGATGATGATGTCCCTGAAGTTCTCATTTTTCCACGAGCAGAACCCGTTGTTCATGCGGACCGAGTATGCCCATGTCACAGGGCCGGTAACCTGTCCCTTTATGCCGAACAGTTTTCCGGGGCGGCGTGAAACCGCTTCTATGAACGGGAAAAACCCGGCTGCGAAATCCCCGGAGAGTGCGAAAAAGGCAAGGTCGCCCGAGGCGATTTTTTCATAAAAGTGTTCCGTGGCGATGACGGCGTCCGCGTCGTTGTCGAGCCTGAGCTGATTCGTTTCCGGATCGAAAAATGTCAGCGGCAGTCCCTCGCTGAACTGCGTGATCATGTTTTCATAATCGCTGAGATTCGGAAGCTGCGGCCATGCCGGTATTTCCGGGAAGCAGTCGAGAACGAGTCGTATGGCCGGCCCGGGCCCGGTGTGCGGAAAGCTGCCGATGCATGTTGCCCGGCATTCCGGTTGCAGCATCATATCCCCCGGTCGCGTATCAGATTCCGAGTTCGGATTTGGTGAACAGCGGCTCGTAGTCGAACCCGGCGTTTTTAATGTTATCGCCGCCGCCTTCCTGACGGTCGATGATGCCTATGATTTTTTCGACCACCGCGCCTTCGGCGACGAGACGGCGCGCCGCTTTTATGCACTGCGTTGCGGTTGTGATTATGTCTTCGATGAGAATCACGGTGTCGCCCTGGTCGAGAATGCCTTCGACGGGATGTTTCGTGCCGTAATCCTTGGTTTCCTTTTTGACGATCACGAAAGGCAGCCCGGTTTCGAGCGAAGCCGCCGCCGCCAGCGGGACCGCGCCGAGCTCCGGCCCGGCAAGCCTGTCGATCCCCTCCGGAATCCGCTTCGCCAGTTCGCGGGCGATTTCCCGAAGCAGTTCGGGATTGGTAGAAAACCTGTATTTATCGAGGTAATATTTGCTGCGCTTGCCCGAGCTGAGAATGAAATCCCCTTCGAGGTAGCACGCCTGTTTTATTTTCACGGCCAGTTCCGATTTGTCCATTTGAGCCTCCGAAACGTTTGGTACTTAAATATAATTGATTTGCGGTGTTTTGTTCAACCCGTGACCGCCGATCGGCTTGCCCGGCACGCGGCCCGGCTGGTTTTGGCACGTTGCGGTCGTTCCGGCTTTGTAATGGTATTGAAACTGTTATAAAATATCAGTAACATGGGCAGTGTATGCCCGGTTTGTGCGTGCATAAAGAACGGCGGCGGATCATGAAAAAGTTTTTCCTCACATATCCGCGGTATTTCCCCGGAAACCGGCTTAACACGACCGGTTACAGGCGCCTGCTGGACAGGCTCGATGATCCCGCCGAGAGACGTTACTACGAACGCAGGGCGATGAAGGAACGCTGGGACGTCTCGACCCTCGAAAATAGAATACGTGCTAAAGATTACGATAGATTCGCGGAACAGCAGCGGCTGGCCGAGGATCCCGGCGAGGTTTTCAGGGAAGAATATTCATTCGAGTTTGCCGCGCCGGCGGATGGAGAGACGTCGATTCCGGGCGCGGAGCTGGCGGACAGGCTCGCCTCGCGCGTCGAAAATTTCCTGCTCGAGATGGGGCGGGGATTCACGTTTGTCGAGCGGCACCGCAGGCTGGTTGTCGGCGGCGAGATTTACCCGGTCGATCTTGTGCTGTTCCATCGTGGGCTGAGGTGCCTTGTGCTGGTAAAAATCAAGAACGGGCACTTCCATCCCGACGATGTAGGCAGGCTGAACCTTGCGGTGAACTATGTGCGCGAGACGGACAGGTTCGGGGACGAAAGGGCGCCGGTCGGGCTGCTGCTTTGCCGGGACCATGACAGGGCGACGGCGAGATACGCGCTCGGCGGGCTGGAGAGCAGGCTGTTCGTGGCGCGCTACAGAATGACGCTCCCGGACGAGCGGGAGATCGAGCGGGCGACTGCCGAATCTGCCGTGGCAGTGTGAAAATAATAAATGTATTCAGGATGATTAACATGAGAAAAATCTGCTTATGCGTTTTGATGCTTGGTTTGCTGCTCGCATTGTTCGGAGCGCCCGCGGGGGCCGCGGGAGTGTGCGAGCGACATCCGTGCGTCGTCATGTCGCCCGCGGATGTGGAAGAGCTGAAGAGCAACATCGAAAAGCTCGAATGGGAACGCGGGTATTATGAAACGATGAAGGCGCGGGTGGATGACGCGATGCAGGGGGAAGTGTATATCCCCCCGCAGGGCGGGTTATGGTCGCATTACTTTATCTGTCCCGGAACGGGGAACAGCCTCGTGTACGACCCGGCGTCTCCGCACAGGCATTTCTGCCGCGACGACGGGAAATATTACGAGGGAGAGTTGCTGGACGGCGCGTGGCGCACACACAGGCATAACGGCAACGTGGAACTTATGAATTCCGCGGCGCTGGTGTATGCGGTGTCGGGCGAAGAGAAATATGCGGAGTTCGCCAGGGGGCTGCTGGTCAGGTATGCGAAGCTGTATTACCGGTATCCGCCGCACGGCGGGCCGGCGGGGCTCGGAAGGATAACCGGGCAGTCGCTCAACGAGGCGGTGTGGCTGATCAGCGCGACTATGGCTTTCGACCTGATAGCGGATTCGCCCTGCATGACCGAAAAGGACGAGAAGGCTATTGCCAAAAAGCTCTTTATACCCGCTGCGCAGCATATCGAGAACTACAATTTCGGTGTGCATAACATACAGGTCTGGTCGGATGTTGCGATGCTGATGGCCGGGCTGCTCTCCAGGAAGAATCATTTTATCAGGAACCCGCTGAGCGACCTCGAAATACAGATTGCGGAGGGGATACGCGAGGAGGGGATGTGGTTCGAGACTTCGCTCGGGTATCACCTTTACGCGATGAGGCCGTTTTATGTTCTCGCCGCGATCTGCCGGAACCGCGGGCTGGAGGTGTGCGGGAACCCGAAGTTCAGGAAATATTTCACCGCGCTGGCGAATTTTGTTATGCCGGACATGTCGTTCCCGAGTATTAACGACGGTTCGGGCGGCACGCTGTCCGCGATGGCGCAGGGCATTGTTATGGCTCGATATGCGTTCGACGATGAATCGCTCGATTCGCTGATACAGTATCTCGGAGATGAACTGAAATGGAAGCCGGGTTTGCAGTACATGCCGGTTTATTATCGCGATCCGGGTGGTGAGCCGGAGCGGTGGAAGCCGCCCGAGACATCCAGCCACATGCCCGACACCGGGCTGACGATTCTGCGTCGTGACGGTATGTATGCTTTGTTGAAGTACAACAAGAAAGGCACGGGACACGATCATTTCGACAGGCTGGGGATAATATTCCATGATGGTGAGCGGGAGTTGTTCCCGGACCTCGGGACCGTGCCTTACGCGCATCCGCTATATAAGAGCTGGTACAAACGGACGGAGGCGCATAACACGCTGATGGTGGATGGGATGCAGCATACGCTGGACGAATGTGAGCCGCCGGTGTTCTACGATGAGCGGTCGTTTGTCGGGGTGACCGTCGAGTGCGGCGGGGTCTACGAGGGGGTCACGATGCGAAGGACTCTCGCGCTCGCGGGCGGGGCGCTGATCGATGTTATGGTTGCCGATTCGGAACAGGAGCGGACGTATGACTGGCTGCTGCGGGCGAACGCCGGGTTCGAGGCCGGGATGGAGGACGCGCCCGTGATAGATGCGCCGTCGCCCAATGAGAATATCGAGTTCACGCAACGGCAGCGGATGGAAGGGCCGGTGAGCGTGGGCTGGCCGGCGTTGAAGGGCAGTGGAAAGGAGGCGGTGACGAACCTGGTGTATTTTACCCCCTGGCAGGAGTCCGAGTTGTACCGTGGCCGCTCCGTCGGGAGCAGGGGCGATGTCAGGATACCGATCCTGATGTGGCGGCAGAAGGGCAGGAGAGCTGTGTTCGCGGCGGTCACGAGTACCGCCCCGGACAGGATCGAGATTACCGCGGGCGGCTCGGAAATCGAGTTCTCGCTTGATGGAAAACAGATACTGATTATCAACCGCGCGGGTGAAATCACTTCGTGGAAATGACCACCGGCTTAAGGGAAACTTTTGAAAAAGTTTCCCTTAAGGATCCCTTCAAAACTTCTAGAACGCTGAAAGCAAAACGGGCCTTCGTCCCGTTTCGCTTTCAGCTCGACTTTTCATGGGTGATCCTCATGGAACGTTGCCCGCTGAAGTGAGACCTTAATGTATCTGTAGTTGTCATTGCTCGGCAGCCCGGCCTGCTCTTTGTTCTTTTATGTTCTCACTTCATGGACAGCTCAATGTTGCAACAGGCGTGGTTAATTTGGAGTGCGATAATTTATTATCGCTTTCATAGCCGGGAATTTATTACCGGCACATAATAAAACAAAGCGGCGATGAATCACCGCACTCCAGAATCAATGCTTTGCTAAACTCAGACGCATCATCATCTGTCATCCCGGGCAACACGGAGGCACTCTCTATTCAACTGCAGCCGCTTCACTATCAATTGCCATTGTGATACAATAACGATCATAATTATCAGAGTAAATCTGTAATAGATTGTAGAAAATCAGAATAATCTGAGCATGGATTATTAGAATTATGTTCTGGATATCAGCAAACAGAACTTCTTTCAACATAAAAAAATAGAGATGGGATGTTGTAAGTAAAAAAAGGCAAAGGAAGGCAATACAGAATAAAAATACAAAGGCAACTCAAGACAACACTCAATATATTACTTATTTCAATCTTATCGCTGTTTATCGGAGCTGCAATTATTGTTGCAGTACCACTGCCGTTATTCGATAGAATTATTTGTCCGTTGAAAAATATGATTCGTTACTGTTTGGCATTATTGTATATTATTATACCTGCTGCTGCATATACAATAAGAATCTATAATTGCTATAAAAACGTTTTGGCTTATGGCGGGTATTTTGGAAGATCAGACGCAGAAATCGATGATCTTGAGGATTGGGAACTGGTTTATATATTTGCGCTGGGAACTGATCGGATTGGGAATACTATGGCAGACAAGTTCAGAAATGAACTTGTGAAAAGAGGACTGTTTGAAGAGTCTGGTGACGATAGAGACCTCTTTATTAAAACAGATGGGAAATTCATGTCGGGTTCTGTAATTGGTTTCGAAACAATATTTGCTACGAAAAAATATCTGTTTGTTGCAAAACCTTCATTTGTTTATAAACCATTCCTGATAATGTATCATGATATTGAAGATATATGGATAGCTAAAATCAAACGTTCAGTTTTAGCAAGGAATAAGGGATTTGAAATTGTAATTAAGTACAAAAAAAAGGGAAAATATCATAAACAACATATACAATCTGCAAATATCAACGAATGGTATGATCTGATAAAAAATTTCACAAGTAAAACAAACTGAATCCGCCGGCAGTATGCAGAGTTATTGGAGTGTTCGGGAATGCATTCCGAGGTTCTTGATACTGGCCTGAGGCGGGTGTTACATGCCCAGGATTTTTTCGCGGTATTGCATGATATCGGCGATATATTTTTTTGACGAATTCGGGACCCCGCCGTAGTTCTCGACAGTTCGTGGCCCTACGAGGTAGGAAGCCAGCGCGCGCTCGGTCTGGTCCGGGTAGCCGTTCCATTTTTCCAGCATTCTTTTGAAATAGCCGAGTGAGCCGCGGAGGTTCTGCTCTATGTCGAACGGGTCGTTGACGCCCATTTCGCGCGCGGTTGAATCGACGAGCTGCCCGAGCCCCTTCGCTCCGGTCCGCGATACTGCCCTCGGGTTGTAGCCTGATTCCCGGGCTATGAACGCGGCGCAGAGCGCATAGTCGAGTTCGTACAGTGCGGCGTATTTGACGATGTTTTCGGCTACGCTGTCGAGGACTTCGTTCGTGACGATCGGCTGTCGATACAGCGTTTTGCCGAAGCTGACGATTTTTTCCTTCTGGGTTTTGTCGACAACAACATCGCCCCGTTCGATGGCCGAGTAGTCGATCTTGATTTCGACATTTGTTTTTGTCTGGATGTCCCTGGGCGGTTCGGGCTTTTTGTCTTTATGAAGAAGGTTTACAAGCGCCAGAACTACAACTATGGTTGCGGCTGTTTTCATTTGTTATTCCCCGGTCTCTGTCTTATAGAGCTTAGTAGTAAATTTTCTCTGACACCACGTTGGCATTGAAACCCATTCTTTTGATGATCTGCGCTTTGTTGTAGGCGGTTTCCTTGTCCGTATAGTGGCCCGCCGTGAGCCAGTATATTTCCTGCCCGTGGCTTACTGTTTTCTTGATCTCGGGACTCAGCGTGTTGAGCTCCAGAGTTTTTCCTATTTTCCTGAGCGGCTCGGGATCGGTCGATTCCATGATCAGGACCATGTAGAGCTGCTTGGTTGAAGTGAGATCACCGAGCGCTTTTTCCGTTTCTTTACGTTTGAGTTTTGTCGGTGCGTTGCTGAGAAGGTCTTTGTTTTTGCCCTTGTCGGGTGTCTGGTCTATCGAGTAGAAATCGTCCAGATATTTTCTCGGCACTTTGGAGACTTCGATCTGTGCCTGCGGGTGCATATCGTCCATGTATATCGAATACATATCATCCGTGCTGGTTGTACCGGCCCTCAGTTCGGCGGATTTAGCTCTCAGGATTTCGATGTATTCTTCGGACATGAGCGAATCTATCGGGAAATTGGTGGGCTCCGCTTTTTTGCGTGGCGCGGTTTTTTTCTTCGTGGTTTTTATCGTTGCGGTGGTTGCGGTGGTTTTCGGCGCGGGCGCGGGACTTGATGCTGTGCGTGGTGCGGGTCGTTGCGGTTTTTGAGCCGGCGTGGAAACTTCCGCCGGCGCGGGTGTGCGTGGCGCGGGCCTTGCCGGTCTCGATTCCGTCGTGCGTGCTTCGGCAGCCGGTTTCACAGGTTCCGGCGTTTTTGCGACACCGGTGTCTTTCGGTTTCCGGGTTTCTTCTACTGCCGGGGCCGCGGCTTTTTTGGGCGCCGGCCTTGTTTTTTTCGCGGCGGTTTTTTTCGCGGCTTTATCCGCAACAGCAGGTTTTACCGCTACCGCCGGCTTCGGATTACTATTGTTCATGAAGTACGATACCGCTGCAACCACTATTATAAGAACCAGTACTATTAACAATGCGACTTTCTTTTTGTCGCCCTGGCCTTCCGGCTTGATCTTTGCGGCGGGCGCTTCCAGCGCCATATCGCTTTTTTTCTTTTTCGGAACTTTCTCTTTTTTGACCTTTTCTTTTTTAACCTTTTCAGGCTTTTCTTTTTTCTCTTTAACCGGTTTCTCTTTTTTAACTTTCTCTTTTTTGGCTTTTTCTTTTTTCGGCGGTTTTTCTTTTACCGCCTTTTCCTTTTTAGGTTTGGGCTCGCGCGCTTTCTTTTCTTTCGGCGCTTTTTTGTCGCCGCCGCCCATTCCTAAGAATCCCTTTTTCTTTTTTTCCGCAGGCTGCTTTTTTTCAGCGCCAGACTCGACGGGTGTTTTATTTTCTTCAGCGTCGTTTCCTATGTTGAAGCTTTCCATGTCCTGTTCCCTTCCAACCGTTTAATTCTTGTTTAAGCCCGGAACCGAAATCATAACCGGGAAATTCTTTATTCCGATATCCTGTAAACAGGCTTTTTGCGACTTAACCGGGTTTCTGCTTCTAACCCGGGCTCATGAGCCGCGAAAGCGGCCCGAGAATTAAACTATTATAATATACTTGTGGTGAAATCAGAAAGTAATATTAAATTTCATATTCAAGACGCTCTGAAGTCAAGAACTCTCCTTATGGTGCCGCAGATTTCCTCTATCATAAACGGTTTTTGAACAAAGCCGTTCGCGCCTTTTTTGACAAGCTCTTCAGCGTGTCCGTTTCTCGAATAACCGGAAGAAATGACAATTTTCGCATCGGGGTCAGTTTTTCTTATGGCGTCGAAAACAGCGTTTCCGTCCATCCCGGGCATAATCATGTCGAGGATGACGAGATCTATGCCGCCGGGGTTGCCGGAGTAGATGTTGACGGCTTCTTTGCCCGAATCGCAGGCAATAGTCTTATACCCGGCGCGTGTGAGAATCCGTTCGGCCATTTTCAGAAATGACATTTCATCGTCGACGAGCAGGATCGTCTCAGAATCTCCGGCATCGGAAGGTTTGCTTTTTTTGCCGGGTTTGCGTTCAGGCTCGTTCTCGAATGCGGGAAGAAGAATTCTGAAAGTTGTTCCTTCTCCCGGTTTGCTGATAATGCTTATCCTGCCTTTGTGTTCCTTGATTATCCTGTGGGTAATGGTCAGCCCCAGCCCGGCGCCCTTATCCTTTCGCTTTGTGGTAAAAAACGGGTCGAATATTTTTTCAATGGTTTCGTCATCCATCCCGCAGCCTGTATCTTCTATTGTTATTTCGTTGAATCTGCCGGGGTTCATCCCGGCGATTCCGTCGTATAATTCTTCATCGATGATGACGGAATTTGAACGCACATAAACAGTTCCGCTGCCTGATATCGCATCACATGAATTCCTTATGATGTTGGAAATGGCCTGCCTGATCTGGTTGACGTCCATAAATGTGCAAGCGCAGTTTTTATCTAGGCTCGTTTCGATATTGATATTTTTATCCGGGCTTATTTCAAGGGACGAAATCACATGTTCGAGAACACTGTTGACGGAATGTGGCGCGGCATCCATCTTCTCCTTTTTTGCGAGCGTAAGCAGTTTCATGGAAAGTGTTTTTGCCCGCTCCGCCGCATTCAGTATCTCGGAAAATTCTTCATAGCCGTATTGATCGGGAGAGAGATCCTGGATTCCGAGGTTGGCGTTGCCCATGATTATTGCGAGCATATTGTTGAAGTCGTGGGCCATGCCGCCTGCGAGACGGCCTACGGCTTCGAGCTTCCTTGTGTTGAACAACTGCTTTTGCAGCAATTCTTTTTCCTTTTTCTCTTTATTCCGTTCCGTAACATCCCTTGTTATGACATGAAGCATTTCCACTTTGCCGCCTCTGGTTATAGGCGAGACGTAAAGTTCGAGTTCCTTTTCTTCGCCTTCGCTGTCTTTGACGTTGATTTCCAGTCCCTTGATGACTTCTCCGGACGATGATCTGACGAAAAGATCCTGAAATAAGGATATATCGAGAGGGTCGAGCTGCGAGAGATCGAGAAAGTATCGGCCCGCAACTTCTTCTTTAGTTACCTTGCCGATCGCAAGCGCGGCCCGGTTCAGATCGACAATCGTTCCGTTCATGTCGAGGATGGTTATGGAATCGGGAGAGAATTCAAACAGCGAACGGTAACGTTCCTCGCTTTCAGCGAGAGTTTGCGCCGCCCGCATTCTTTCGCTGATATCGCGAGCCATGCCGATTAATCCCGTAACTTCACCTTCGTGATTTAAAACAGGGATTTTCAGGGTTTCGTAAAAAGTTACGTTGCCGTCTTCATCAGTTTCATTCTCATCGGACATTAATGTTTTCCTGGATTCGAAAACCCTGCGGTCGCTGTCCGCGCAGCTTTCACAAAGATCGGGGGGCAAAAGGTCTGCATCGCTTTTACCTATGATGTTTTCCTCATTGAGCCCTAACATTTGCTGGTAGGCTTTATTGGCAAGAAGGTGTGCCCCGTCCTTGTCTTTGAAAAAGATGATATCGGGAATCGCGTCGACAAGAGTTTTGAAGAGATCGTTTGAGCGAAGCAATTCCGCTTCCAGCTCCTTTTTCCCTTCGAGTTCTTTTTTCAGTTGAGCGCGTGATTTTGACAGAGTCCGATTAAGTTGAACGACAAAGACAGAGAAGGCAAAGACAAGGAGTGCGACAAATATAATACATGCGAGATATGGCCAGAACTGATTTACTGCGTTCGAGATGCTGATATTCGGGGATGCTGGACCGGCGGCATCGGAAGCTACAGCCGGAGAAGCTGAAATGCTCCAGCAAAAAGATAAAAGCAAAGACTTAATAAAGCTGTTGTTTTTGGTCATGGCACAGCTCCTATCAGACTTAAAGCCGATGATAAACAGGCTTTGAATTAAATCGTGAACGCCTCTTATGGATAATATTAATAATATTACTTTTATGTTGTTTAATGATAGCGTATAAAAAACCGAATGTCCAGCTATTTAATTATATTGCCGAAAAGGGAATTACGAAGTAAAATCGCGAGAATGCGCCGAGAATACCCGCGGGTCCCGCGACCGAAAGTGAGGAGCAATCGGATAGTTTGCATGTGAAATAGTGATAGGGCATTTCTCCAGCTCCCCATGCGGCCTTGAATTTGTACACGCCGCTCTCGCGGTTTTCCGAAGCGCCCCAGTTGAAATATGAATACCCTTCATTCATGGCGTCGCGCAGGGCTATGTCGAGAAGAAAGCTGTTGCCCTGGAACCTTGAGTGTTTCCTGTCGAAAACCGTTTCGTGGCTCATTACGCCGTTCCCGTAGTTGAGGGTCAGAAGCCCGGAAACCATTTCGTCGCCCGCCATAGCGAACCTGAAACGAGCAAGCCCCGTGGAGGCCATGTTTTTAACGAGGCTTTGAAAAAATGAAAGCGGCTTCGACTCCAAGCCCAGGTGCCTCATGTTCGAGCAGTAGATTTCGTAGAACCGGGCCAGGTTCGAATCGGTAAGCTCGGTATCGAGCCGGACTCCGAGCCGCTCGGCTTTGCTCACGTGATTCCGCACGCTCGGTTTTGGTTTCAGCGGCTCTGAAAGACAGGATACCTGTGTGAACCGGTCGTAAATGAAATCGGGCTTGAGGATGTCGATATAGGAGTTTTTGTATCCATAGCTGAAAGGCGACATTATAAAGGTCGCGGTGAGGCAGCCGGATGCGCGCGCATAGTCGATGGCATGGGAGAGCAGCTTTTTTAACACTGCGGTTTTGTCGCCGGCGTGTTTCGATATGCAGGCGCCGCCATAGCTGCCGCTGAAGGCGAGCGAGTTCATGACCGAGCCCAGTCCCGTCGTTCTCGTGAAGGTGGGGAGCACACCGGCGGGGTCGGGGCCGTCGTAGCACACGAAGTATGCGCTGGTGTCTCGCAGAGTGTCTTTGAGTATGTTTCTCCATTCGAGGGTGTGCAGCGCGGTGCTGTCCGGCGAGCAGTCGATCACGCCGCGGTAGTCGGCTTCGAGCGCCGGGTCTGATTCGACTGTTTTTATTTCAAGCGCCATGGTAATCTGCCGGACCTGAAAAAGTGGATTGTATTTTTATCACGCGCCGCCTGTGTTTAAATAAGGTATTTTTTATACCAGTCACGTGTGATTTCAAGCGCGCGGTCGATCTCGAACTCGGGTTTGTATCCGAGGAGTTTTGCCGCTTTACGGATATCGGGAACCCTCAGCTCGATATCCGGGAAATTTATCGGGCGGGTGACTATCTTCGATTTGCTTTTGCAGATGTCGCGGATTTTAACGGCGAGCTGGTAAACATTGACCGAGTTCTGCGGGTTGCCGATATTGAACGCCTCGCCGATTGCGGATTTGCGGGAGAGGGCGGCCATGAGCGCTTGCGTCATGTCGTCTATGTAACACCACGCCCTGATCTGTGAGCCGTCGTTGTGTACGGTTATGGTTTCGCCGCGAAGTGCCTTGAGCATGAATATTCTGATAACGTGTTCGCCGATCCTTCTCGGCCCGAAAACATTGAAGGGCCTTATCACAACGGTCGGGAGCGCGTTTTCCCTGTTGTAGCTCTGGACGAGGTGCTCGCCGGCGATCTTGCTGATGGAATAGCTCCAGCGGGGTTCCTTGTTCGATCCGAAAACTGTGTGGGCCTCTTCGTCGACCTGGAAAGCGTTGATGCCGAAAACTTCGCTGGTCGAGAAATATACGGCGCGTTTAAGATCAGGCTGTTCTTCCGCTGCGCGGAAAACGTTTGCGGTCCCGATGAAATTGGTCTCGATGGTTTTGTGCGAGTTTCGGAGCACGTTCTGCACGCCGACCACAGCCGCCGCGTGTACTATGTAATTCGAGCCGCGGGCCGCTTCTTTCATTTTTTCATAGTCGAGAATGCTGCCTTTGATCATGGTGACGTTTTTGTTTTTCGGCAGCTTTGTGTAACCGACGGCGTTCTTCGAGAAGTCTATGTCGTAGAGAACAACCTTGTTTGAGTCGGCCAGTTTGCATGCCAGAGAACTCCCGATGAAACCGCCGCCGCCTGTTATGAATATTTTCTGACCTTTGATAGCTATCTGGATCGCCCCGCTTTCTTATTATAGGGTGAGCGCACAGGTGCCGCGCCGTTGAAATGAGTTTAGCGTAAAACTACTTCGGCCACAAGAAAACAGTATTCAGAATCTCAGCCTGAGAGTGAGCGCGTAGCTGATCACCGCCTCGGAACTGACGTAGCTCTGGCCGGGATCGCCGAAAGCGACAAGGTCGATCGTGGTGCAGCCTCGGGTGTAGCCCGCGCCGATGGTGCCGCCGAATTTCGGGTCGGGAAGCTTGCTCCTGATATCGCCGAGCGTGCTGGTCCGGGCGCGTGCCGGGACAATCAGCCCGGCGCGGTACTTCCATCCGCGGCCCGCGTCACGCTCCCAGCCTGCGCGCAGCATGATGAAATTGCATTTCCTGTATTCCTGGCTGTATTCGCCGTAAATGTGCTCGATATCGAAGGTGAACGTGTCGCGTCCCCTGAACCATGCCGTTCCTATGTTGAGATATTTCGGCTTGGTTGATTCGAACGGGTTTCTCATTGACAGCCCGAATCGCAGATTGTCGCTTTTACGGTACAGCAGCCCGAAATCGAGCGCGTCGTATTCGACTATCTGGATCTGGCAGAAATCGGTGTTCGCGATCGCATTGTAGGTGGTTGTGATGCACTCGAAATCTATGTACGTTATGCCGACCGAGAGTTTCTCGCTGCCCGGGACGCGACCGGCGATTGAAATCCGGTAATCATTTGTCCGTGAGTCGAGGCCGCCGACGTAATTGAGCGGCACGTCGATCATGCTCAGGTCGATAAGGTGGCTCGCGTTGCCCTGCGACCAGTCGCCGTCGGCGATGTACTTGAGCCTGTTGGTTCTCGCGAACCCGATCGCGAGTTTGCTTTTGCTGTTGCGCCATTTTTCGGGATGGTAAACGATCGCTTTGAAGCTGTATCGAGCCGGGTCAGTGTCCATCATCAGCATAGCCTCGCTGCTGTCCATCTCGGCGAGGCCCGCGGGGTTCCAGTACATCGCGGAGGCGTCGTCCGCGAGCGCGGTGAAAGCGCCGCTCATGCTGATTGCGCGTGCGCCGACCCCCAGCCCGAGGTCCGATCCGTTCATCTCGATCATGTTCAGCGCCGCCGCGGGAACTGCGAAAAATATCAGCATTGCTATTACGATGGTTGCCGGTCTTTTCATTTTTATAATTACTCCAGTTGTGAATATTGATAATCAGTTATTCAAATAATTTGCGTGCAATCGGCAGCTTTTCGATGGCGTTGACGGCTCTGGATGTCACGTCCACGGTCTTTTCCATCTGGGACACGTTTTCGTCGACTTTATCGACGAGTTTCTGCATGTCGCCGGCGAGCACGTTTATCCTCTCGAACATCTCGCCGAAGTTCTCGATAATCCCGTTCATTTTGTCGAGAGTCGTGTTAACTCGTTCGAGGGTGACGTCGACTTTATCGATAGTGGTGTCCATCTTGGCCATCGAGTGGTCGGCCTGTTCGACAACATTTACGGTTCCGTCTATAGCGGTTCTGAGCCGGGATGTAAGGCGATCCAGGCTGCGAATCATTTTTTCATATCTTCTTATTTCCCTGAATGGTCCGAATGACAAATTGATCACCTCTGCAAGTTGCGTATGTAATAGTCAACAGGATTATAGCAGAAATATGGAAATGTCACCCATCCTGTGAGCGCCGGCAGATAATGACGCCCAGATGGGTAGCTATTATCCTGTATTTCAGTCTCACCATATCCTGTAGAAAAGCGAAGAGCCGGTCCTGTTCCGGGCCTGTGTCGAAGTAAGGCATGCGGGGGAGTTTTTCGAGAGTGCCTTCCGGCAGCAGCGATGCTTCGAGCACGAGTATTGCAGGTGGGTTCCGGTCGATTTCGTTTATGAAATCGCCGGCGTTTTTATCGGAGTAGCCCCGGATCATGAGCGCTTTTGCGGTCGGGAAACGTGACACGGCGGCGCGGGAGGACAGCACGTATGTTAGCGCCGAGCCGCCCCAGACCTGGATTTTTTCAGACGGGCCGCAGTGCCGGTCCACGATCTGTGCGATGAACTGAGACTGTCGTGTGGTGCGCACGGTTTCGTTGCCCGCCGAGGTCCCGATCAGGCTGTTGATGTCGGATGCTATGCTGAGAAAAACGATAAAGAAAAGTATCACAGCCGAGCGCGACAGCGGGTTATGGTGTTTCGGGGTCATATACAGACTGGCCGAGAGAGCCCATATAAGGAAAACCGGAATAGCCGCACTGATAATAGTGGAGGGCCCGATCGGGCCGTTGACCGCGAGCGCGAGAATCTCCAGCCCGAGCCATATTTTCAAAGCGGCCGGTACAGCTAAAGCGACCGGTTTTTCCTGTCCGGGCGATACTGCCGGGATGACGAGAATGAGCAGCGGCGCGAGAAGCCCGGCGAGTTTCAGAAATGTCCTGAAATCGCCTGTGAAATAGGGAAGCCAGCCGCCGCCGATGATAGCCGACCAGTTCGAGAGCAGTGTGGCATCTCCGAACGCGGAGAGCGATCCGAATGCCGCAAGCGCCGCAAAAAGGGTTGCTGTTATGGAAAGAAAACCGATAACGAAGAAAGCGGTGTTTTTTCTCAGGGCGAACAGTCCGACAAAGAGCAGGACGGCCTCGCGGGCGATGAAGCAGGCCGCCGCGCCCGCGCAGACACCGGCAATGAAGACGCCGCCCGGAGAGTCGCCGGAACCGGGCCTGAAAACCAGCATCGCGAACGCGATTATGAAAGGCAGCGCCCACACCTGTGCGGAGTTCGGCCCGCCGAGGCATGAAACCGACATCGTGAGCATCCAGAACCAGCCCGCGGTCACTGACGCGGTTTTATTATTCGCTCCGGCGAATGAGCAGGCTTTTTTCAACAGGAAAGCCGCGAGCGTGATCCAGCAGATTTCCAGCAGCATCACCGCGATGAACGAGTTCCATGCGCCGAGCGCCGCGGCATCTGTGAGAATCGAGCCGGGCATGCGGTCGTACCATATATCTTTATAAGGAATTGCACCCCTGAGCAACCCGGATGCCGCGTACAGGCTGAGCGATGAATCAGTGTTCCCGAGCGACGGTATGTTGTCGTAGCTGTTGACGCCCGCAAGCAATGCCCCGCTTGCGATGACAAGCCATATCTGTTGAGTTGGTGACAACGAATCTTTGCCGGGAACGGCCATTTCGACCTCTCTGAAATTTGTATGGTTAACCCGGATTTCTCTGTGAGAAATCCGGAAAATCGTGATAACACCTGTCCTTCTGCGTTGCGGCATCGGTTCGGGCTCGGTTACATACGGCACAGTATGCTTCCTCACCACTCACTCGCCGCGCCTTCGAAAACGAAGGATTGGGGTCTCGGGAGACCTCGCCCCGCCGGAAGACATTCTCCTCAGGAGAATCCGGCTTCACGATTTTCAACCTGCACTGGTGAGAAATACAGGTTAATTGTATACAAAGGGTTGCAGGGGGTCAATTTATGTGCGGCATTATGCTGTTTCGATATTTCGCTGCTTTTTTACAGGCCCGGGAACGGCCGGTCGTCTTTTTTCTCATCGACCATTTCCTGCACCCGGTCGTGAACAAGGTCAGCGAGTTCCCTGATCTTGTCCGGGTTGTTCAACTCGTTTTCGTACTCGGAGAAATCCATGGTTTCGCCGAAATAAATCCTGTATTTGGACGGATATGGAATGAGTCCGAGCAGCCCGAACCATGGGAAGGTGGGTGTGAGCGGGAAGTAGGGCATGCCCGTTTTTTTCGCGAGCCATTCAATATTATAGAAAGCGGGCGCCTGTTCCTCGCCGCCGATGACGGCGGCGGGCACGATTCTGGCTTTGTATTTTATGGCGAGTTCCATGAACCCGAGAGTGAACTGCTGAACCTGGTAGCGGTTTTGCCATAGTTTGCCGGAGCCGCGGATGCCTTCAGGAAAAATCAGTACGATACGCTCCTGATCGAGCAGCTTTTCCGCGTTTCGCATTACGCCGACCACCTGGCCCGAGCGCGCGAAAACAATGCTGAGTCCCGGCAGTGTCGGGAACCAGCGTTCGACCATTGCACGCGGCAGCCTCGGGGGTTCGGCTTCGCTGAGAACGCCCGTCGCGATGAGCAGCCCGTCGAGGGGAATCTGCCCGCTGTGATTCGGGATAATCAGCACCGGGCCTTCGGACGGGATGTTTTCTATTCCGAATATTTCTGTTCTGAACCACTTTTCGTAAAGAAAGTATGCCGCGGGCGCGATTTTTTTCAGCGCGTCGCGGCTGAACCCGAACTCATCGTGGTCCTCGCTTGCCGATGTCTGGAAAGGAAGCCGGTCTATCCGGTCTAAAACGTAGTCGCTGACTTTTCCTCTCATTATATCGGACATGGATTCGGGCTTCTTTTTCATGTTAATTCCTCGCTATAAAGTTGATGATGGAACAATGATAATGTTAACGGGGGATAGTAAGTATTGTCAATCGAGTTGCGTTGCAGGCATAAACAAAAATATAATTAGTGGATTGTAATTAATCAGGATGAGGAAAATGCGCATGAGCGAAGAACCTAAAGAAATGCTGGTAGGTGAGAAGATTAAACAGTTGAGAGAAGTAAAAGGCATAACGTTGCAGGATTTTGCCGGGAAGTCGGGTTTTTCATCCGCGTTGCTGTCGCAGATCGAGAATCACATGGTGTCGCCGCCGCTCGGCACGCTGATAAAGCTGGCGAAGGCGCTCGGCGTGGAGATCGGTGAGTTTTTCGAGGATGTGCGCGAAGCTCCGTACACGATAGTGAGACACAGCGAGCGGAAAAAGATCTCCCGCGTCGCGTCGAAGATGGGCAAAAACTACGGGTATGCGTACGAGTCTCTCGCGTTCGACAAGAAGGGTCGCCACATGGAGCCGTTTCTTGTGACGCTGGAGCCGGCGACATCAAAGGATAAGCACGCATACGCTCACGAGGGCGAAGAATTTATTTTTGTGCTCGAGGGAAAGATGGAGGTTCAGCTCGGCGACCATACCGATGTTCTTGAGCCGGGTGACAGCATTTATTATGATTCCACGATTCCTCACAAGGTGCAGTGTGTTGATGACAAACCGGCACTGATAGTTGCTGTTATTTACAGCGGCCAGGAAATTGAAAAGGGCGTTGCCGGTCAGGTTGAACCCGAGGAAGACTGAGCGTCAACAGCGAAGTGAATGAATTGTTTTGATGAACCGGCGGAAGGGTTCTGTTCGAGAAATATTATCGGGCCGGGCCGGGTGGATACAGGTTTCCAAAAAATTGAATAAGGGTGCATCTGATGGCGGGACCTCTTGAAGGAATACGTGTGCTGGACCTGTCGCGTCTGCTGCCGGGTCCGTTCTGCACGATGATGATGGCCGACATGGGCGCGGAAGTGGTCAAGGTCGAAGATCCCGTGATGGGCGATTATGTCAGGAATCTCCCGCCGTATATTGACGGGACAGGCGTAAGGTATCTCGCGCTGAACAGGGGAAAGAAGAGTGTTGCGCTCAACCTGAAGGACGCGCGCGGGCGTGATATATTTCTTGAGCTTATAAAGAGTTTCGACGTGGTGGTGGAGGGGTTCAGGCCGGGAGTGATGGACCGGCTCGGGATCGGGTACGAAACTGCGCGTGTCATCAATCCGAAAATAATTTACTGTTCGCTCGCGGGTTACGGGCAGACCGGCCCGTATGCGGACCGGGCGGGGCACGACCTGAACTACATCGCTTTGACGGGAGTGCTGGACATGACGGGGCCGAGGGGCGGCCGGCCTGTTCCGCCGGGGATTCAGGCCGGGGACATCGGCGGCGCGATGTCGGCGCTTGCGGGTGTGCTGGCGGCGCTGGTGCGGTCGGTGCGCACGGGTGCGGGGGCGCACGTGGATGTTTCGCTTGCGGATTCTGCGTTCGCGATGGCGGCTCTTTCAGTTGCGGAGTTCGAGGGCGGGGAAACGAATCAGGGCAGGGGGGAAACCGTTCTCACAGGCGGCAGCCCAACCTATAATACATACGAGACTAAAGACGGCAGGTATGTCTGCATCGGGGCGATCGAGCCGAAGTTTTTCAAGCGGTTTTGCGAGCTGGTGGGGCGGGAGGATCTCGAACCGCTCCATTTCGCGTCGGGCAAAGACCGCGACAGGCTCGAAGCGGAGCTTGAGCGGTTGTTCAAAACGCGCACGAGGGATGAGTGGAGCGGGCTGCTCGAAGCGGAGGATGTTTGCGTGAGCCCGGTGAAGAATTTAAGGGAAGCGATGGAGGATCCGCATGTGCTGGCGCGCGGGTTGCTGATGGATGTGCCGACGGGCACGGGCGGTACGATGAAGCAGACGGGCGCGGGGTTCAAATTCTCAGGCGAGCCGGCTGGCGTGCCGTGCGCTCCGCCGGCTTACGGGGAACACACGGAACTGATTCTCTGCGAGGCGGGGGTGGGGCCGGAAGAGATTGAAGAATTGCGATCCGGGGGCGTGATCCGCTGAAGACGTGTAAGCGACCGGGATTATTTTTTATTGTCACATTGAGAGGCGGCTTGAAATGAGAAAAATCAGGACATTACCGGCAGTGATTATTGCGGTTGTGATAGTTTTATCGGCATCGCCTGTGATGAGCGCGAAGTCAGGGCAGTACAATATGAAAGTCGGTTCGTATGTAACGCCGCAGAGCGTGTGGGGCAAGGCGGTTTCGAAAGCGCTGAAGGCGGTTAACAAAAGGACGGGCGGCAACGTGAAAGTTAAGCACTTGCACTCGGGCATGCTGGGGAGCGGCAAGAATATGCTCGACCAGGTGCTGATCGGCGGGATACAGGGCGCGGGTGTCGAGACTGCGATTCTGTCGACGATGGTGCCGCAGGTCAGCATACTTGAACTGCCTTACCTGTTCCGCGACAGGGAAGAGGCCTACTTTCTGATAGACAATGTAATCATGCCGGAGATTTCAAGCCTTTTAAACAAGAAGGGAATAGTTGCTTCGTCGATAATTGAAAACGGGTTCATGGATTTCGTGATGAGCGGGCCGGTGAGAACGCCCGCGGACCTGAAGACGATGAAGATAGGGTCGTGGGAAAGCCCCGTGCATATAGCATTCTGGAAATCGCAGGGAGCCGTGCCGATCCCGATTCCGGCGACAGAGGTGTTCAACGCTTACGCGAGGGGCATGGTGGACAGCGGAGCGAACTCGGCAAGCGCGTTGATGGCGTGGGACAAGCTGTTCGGCGTGGGGCTTAAAAGAGACAGGATATATATCACGCGGTCAGCTTTTACCTATCATGCCGGCCTGCTGGTGTTGAACAGGGATTACTATAACTCGATGCCTGAGGAATACAGGAAAATACTGAAAGAAGAGCTGGATAAATTCACTGTAAAACTGCGAGAGGAACTCGCGGAAGCGGAAGAGCCTTCATATTCGCATCTCGCGCAGCTCGGGTATCACGTCGGCGAGATGACGGAATCCGAGCGCGAGGTTTTCGTTAAGAACTCCGAGTCGGTATACGAGGAAATGAAGGAAGAGATCGGCGCGGAGTTTCTGGAGAAGGTGCTTGAAGAGCGGAAGAAATACCGGGCGCGAAAAGATGGTGGGAATTGATGGAAAAAAATGTTTCGGAAACCGCGCTTGAGAAAATAGGGAAAGCTATTCACTCGAAGCGGGTGGCCGTGATCATGCACAACAACCCCGATCCTGATTCGATCGCGGCGGCATTCGGGATGTCACTTCTGTTCAGGAAGTATTTCAAGGTGGAGTGTGAAATGTTTTACGGCGGTATAATCGGGCGCGCGGAAAACCGGGCGATGGTCAGCCTTCTGAGGATACCGTTGAAAAAAATCGAAGGGCTGGACCTGAGGGTGTACCGGACGGTGGTTCTTGTGGACACGCAGCCGTCGGCGGGGAACAATGAATTACCGGGAAAGGTGAATCCGAATATCGTGATAGATCATCACAGGCCGCTCCGCAAAAAGACGCGCTCGGCGGAGTACTACGATGTCAGGGACAGGTACGGGGCGACTTCGACTATCGTGCTCGAATATCTTCGCGCATCGGGCATAAAAATACCCCGCAATGTTGCTACGGCGCTTTTTTATGGGATTAAAACGGATACGTATGATCTCGGAAGAAGCATAATACGGCAGGATATAGATTCGTATGATTTTCTCAAGGAACGCTTGAACAGAACCGCGCTCGCGAGTATCGAAAAACCGCTGCACACAGCGCAATATTTCGTCCAGATCCATAACGCACTGAGAAATGTCGAGATTTCCGGGGATGCGCTGATGACCGTTCTGAGGGACATGGAGTATCCCGACATCACGGCGGAAGTTGCGGATTGGCTTTATACTCTGAAGACGGTGCGGTGGGTGCTTGTGCTGGGCGTGGACCGCAACGGCGTTATATTTATTTCCGTGAGAACGAGGGACAGGAAGCGCGACGCGGGCAGGCTGATCCGCGAGGTGGTCGGAAAGCATGGCATGGCGGGCGGCCACGGGCAGATCGGCGGAGGCAGTGTCGCTCTCGGTACGGATGATGAAAAAGTTATCATGAGCGAGCTTGCCCGGATAAGGACGCGCTTTTTCCAGATGATCACCGGCAGGGATGTTATAACGACTACAGGCTTGATACCTGCTGCCGGAACCGCAGCCGCGAATCAGCAGGAAAGTAACAGCCCGGGCAATGCCTGAACTCAGAGCTTGAACAGTTTCTGGTCGAGTTTTGTGTTTATTTCGAAGTCGTACCAGGTTTTTCTTTCGATAAGTTTTCCGTTTTTATAATACTCGAACTGGAGCATTACTTTTTCTTCCTTATCTACCCAGATCTGAATATTGTCGTAGTCGCCTTTGACGTTTTCGTATGTGATTTTCCAGGCGGCGCGGTCTTTCGATTTGCTGCCGCCTTTGAGGACGGGCTTTGCTTCGCCGGTGTTCTTAATCACGTTTTTCGCGTCGGTTTCCCAGTTGCTTTCCGTGAAACCTTTCAGCCGGGGGTCGTCTTTGCTGACCGAAATTGCAACCGGCATGAAAGACTGTTTAGCCCGGACTGCTTTCGCGTTGCGTTTTTTATTGAAGACAACCACAGAGCCCTTGTCGCTGCCATCGACGACTTCGAGCCTGAGCGCGTAAGGCTCCATATTCGCCCAGAAATTACATGTCCTTTGTTCAGGCTCTTTTGTTTTCTCGTTAAGGTTCTGCTGGTCGACGGCGACCTTGTAATTTTTTATCGTATCGTATCTTGTCAGCATGGAACCGACTAAATCTTCAGCGGAAGGCGTGTCCTGAGCGCAGGCCGCGAATGCGAAAAAGACGAGTGTTGCGGTTATTAAGATTCCTGTGATGCGATGCATGTGAATCTCCCCTCAGTTGTGATCTTAAAAGCAATTATATTTACTGTAGCTGTTAATGACCATAAAAAATCAAGGTTATTCAGCATTGGATTCAGGAATCGGAATCTGCGCCGGAACGAGATAGAAGAAATCCGATTCACCGATCTTTTTTTGTTTCATTATCACATTCAAACCCTTGATCGAGCCGGGTTTCAGTTCTTCGCCGTTCATGACCGGCTTACCGGCTTCCAGAAAAACGCATATCTTGTCGGTTCCCTGGAGCGCCCATAACGATTCGGAACCGGCGGGCCTGTTAAGGCAGCTTTCATTTGTCGGGTAGTATCTGCCCTTGACGAAAAATTGCAATTTTTTGAAAAGGTTCGGGTTCCCGGCAATCTCTCCGGGTGTAAAGATAAGCTGCTGTTGTTTTATCTCGATTTGTTCGAGCTTTTTCTTCGCCTTATCAATTTTTTCTTTGTTCTGTTTTTCTCTTTCCTCTTGTTGCTTTTGCATTATTTTCTGTTTCCGGGTCGATAACAGAACTTTTCTCCTGCTCTGGATATAGAAATAGCCTTCAACCGAAACGGTTGTCCCCTCACCGATTTTTGTTCTCGCGTCACATTTGTCCGGGAAGAATCCGCGTGCCCACACGCATGCGCCGGTTTCGCTCTGGATCATCCAGTCGCCTGATTTCGGCATCGGTTTCCGGCATTTGCCGTCCCATCCCATGAACATTCCGACCACCACAACCTTTTGCCTGACATATTTTCCCGGCTCGGATATTAACTGATCGACTGTCAGGATCGTTCTTTTTTCCGGCTCTGCCGGTTCGCCCGGTGTGTTTTGTTCCGCCGCGAGGCAGGCTGAGCAGAGCGAGAGAAATATTGTAAACAGGATCAATGCTTTTTTCATAACTATTCCACTTTCAGGTTTAATAATAATGCAGCAGGGCCGTTTCATCTTACATCCGGACGCGCCTGAACATATTCTAACAGAACAGTAATGGAACGTTCAATCGGTTTCACTCGCGGGATCAGAAACTGGTTTTCCTGAAGAATTCCGCCCTTTGCAGCCGACGTTCGACAGTGAAAACTTCTTTCCCCGGCGCGGCATATCCGGCGGACTGTCTGTAGGCGGATTCTGCGTCCGCGTATCTGCCGACCCGCAGATATGCATCGCCGAGCCTGACCAGCGCGGCGGTTTTCATCCCGGGCAGGCCGCTCGAACGTGAAATGAATGTTTCGATCAACGGCTTGATCCTTGCGAGAAACGCCTCCGGGCTTTCCGCCTTATAGTGGCTGAGCATCAGCGCGAGTCTTCCCTGTGCCTCGCCGAATCGGGAGTCTTCTTTTATCGCGGCTTCGAGCGCTTTTATCCTGTCGCCTTTGTTTCTGAAGAAGGGATCGACGAGAATGTCGCGAACCGATTCGCGCTGAACGATCCTGATGAGGAATTCGACGTATTCGGGGTCGGCGAGTCCGAACTCCGCCCGGCGGTCGAGCGTGAGAATCGCCTCCACCAGGTCGCCGCGGGCGATGAGAATCGCCGCCCTGAGCGCGAGCGCGCGGTCGAACGTCTCGTTCTTGATTCTCTCCGCGGAGACCGCTTTTTCTATCGCATCGAACGCCTTTTCCGGGTCGCCTGCTTCCAGCAGGGCATCCGCGCGGTTAACCAGCCATTCGGGATTCGAGTCTTTTTCGTAAAAAGATGTGCAGAGGTCCGCGAGTTCGACATTGCGGCTCTCCGATTTCAGGAGCCTGATTTTCTGGTATGGATTATTCGGATCGGGGCGGTTGCCGACCCGCGGGCAGCGCGTGTTGTAGAACGCCGGGAACTCTTCGTCGTTGTATCGCAGTTCCGCTTTTCTGAGTTCGTGGTTTGAAACGTCAATCTTCCCGAGCCATTCCTCCCATTCGGAATTCAGCGCGGCCATGTCTTTTCCGTAGACGGCTGCGGCGTCAGGCTCAGCATAGAACTCCGAATATTTTTCCGCGCCGTACCTGTTGATGAGGAAACCGGTGAACCCGCCCGCCATCTGGTATGATTTCCATGTGTCGGTCGATCCGAACCCGAGCATGTTCATGGTCTGCCCGCCGGGCGCGAGCACTTTCGCCTTCAGCGCGGCGGCGAACTCTTCCTGAAAATCGCCGTCCCTGAAAAAGTCGTCCTCCACCGCCACCGCGATGCCTTCCACAACGCCGATGTTGTACGGGGTGCCGAATATTCCCGTTCCGTATGCGGCCATTGCCGCGTGGGTCAGCTCATGCTTGTATATTTTGTTTTCGATCGACCTGATTTCGATATGCACTTCGTGCAGCCACGGCGCGGAAAAGTAGAAATCGCTCGCACCGATCAGCCTGTCCATCTGCTCATCATCGGTGTACAGGTAGGCCTGTATCTTCCAGTCCGGCTGCATCGGGACAGCCTCGCGGATTTCGTGGATGTACCACTCGGTGTACCTTGCCGCGTTTTCAATCTGCTGTTCCGACATCGCGCCCGGCTCGAAATGCAGCACGGCGTTTGCGGATTCGAATTTCTGCGACAGCACGCGGTTGAGCGTCCGCCTGCCGGTTCCGAGCCCGGTCTGGTCCGGCAGAACGGTGAGGCAGAAAATGAAGATGAGAGCCGCCGCCGCGGCGAGCGCCGCCCCAGCGGACGAATTGCCGCTGCCGGGCCGTGTTCCCGGGTCGGGCTTGAGCATCGCCAGCCCGATGAAGAAAGCGGACATGAGCAGGGTCAGGATTCTCGAACCGTAGAAGCACAGCGGGATGCTCAGTTCGAACCCGTAGAAGCCGGTTGTCGAGAAAAGCCCGATTGTCATGTTGGGTATGGTCCAGCGCGAGCCCATCATGTACAGTGCGAAAGTGAAAACGGAGGTGGCGAGGAAATACAGTATGAGGAATGCGGCGGCGGCCGCGCGGGATTTGAACCAGCGTCCAGCGGCGAACCCGGCGGCAGTGTAGTTGAACATCGTTGGGATGCTGAGCCACAGGAAAAGCGGCAGGCCGGTGCCGATGTTGCATTTCTGTATGAAGTGGGCCGAGAATGATGCGATGATCAGCGGGAGCAGAATCGCGGCGAGCCCTGCGGCACATGCGTAGAAGCAGCCGCGCCGGACCTTTTTCGAAATCGCCCCGTGTTGATTCATGGATGCGCGGCCTGAAACGGTCCCGAGAAGGCCGCCGAAAACTGCCATGAGCAGGGCGGTCACCGCGCCGAGTTCATAGCCGACGATGTTGAGAAGCGGTTTTGTGGTGGCGAAAACTCCGAACGCCGCCATCAGGATCAGGATGAATACTGTTGTAATTCTCACGCCGCGGTTCATGATGCATACCTCGTGAATATTATATAAGAACGCTGCATGAAAAATGAACATCGTCCGGCATGAATCTGAAAACGAGGAAAACCGGGTTTTGTTTGCTATGCGAAGCGCTGCCAATCAGAGAAAAGATTCAGCGGCGGGGCGGGGAGTGCGGATTACTCCTTCAGCCCGAGAAGTTGATAGATATCGACCGACCGCGTTTTTCCTTTCACGGTCGCCGACTCGAGTTTCCTGATCTCGACTTTGTCTTTCACTTTTTCGTATGTGCTGCCGCTGATAATTATCGGGCAGTTGTACTCCTTGGTCAGGCCCTCGATGCGCGACGCGAGGTTGACGTTGTCGCCGATGACGGTGTATTCCATCCTGCGGATGTCGCCTATGTTTCCCACGATCACGTCGCCGGTATTCAGCCCGATGCCGATCCTGAACTGCTGTTTGCCCTCTTTCTCCCATTTTTTGTCCAGATCGGCAAGGCGCGACTGCATCTCAAGCGCCGTCTTCACAGCTCGCAGCGTGTCGTCACCGTGCTTGACGGGCGATCCGAATACAGCCATGATCGCATCACCGATGAATTTGTCCACCACGCCCTCATACTTGATCACGACATCGACCATAGCCGACATGTATTCGTTAAGCTGCGTGACAACCTCCTCGGCGGGCCTGCTTTCAGCGTAAGTGGTGAATCCACGGATATCGGAAAACAGTACCGTCACTTCATCTTTTCTGCCGCCGGGGGTAATCATGCCTGGGTTTTTGAGTATCTCATCCGCGACCTGCTTCGTCATGTAACGGCCAAAGGTATCCTTCACGAAATCGCGTTCCTTGAGCCCGTCTACCATCTCGTTGAACGCATCTCCGAGCTGTTCTATCTCGTCGCCGCCGGTCCTGATTTCAGCTTTCGCGTCCAGGTCGCCCGCGCCGATGCGCCGCGCGAGCTGACCGAGGTGAACTATCGGGCGCACGATGCGCCGGATGATAAAGAACGACGCCGCAAGGCCCACCGCCGCGAACCCGAGCCATATCATCACTATCAGGAACCGCGTGCGCAGGTCCTCGGCTATTATCCCTTTGTTGGATATCCCTAGCCTGACCACGCCGAGCTTTTTTCCCTTGTTGGGAATCACCACCGATATGTCGCGTATCCGCTCATAGAACGCTTCGCCGGGGTGTTCCTGGATCACGACCGGCTGTTGCAGTGACGCCTCGAACGCGCGCGCGCTTACTTCGTCTTCCAGGCTGCCGCCCTCGAACTCGCGTTCCTGCGTATGCACCAGCACCTTGCCGTCTTTTCGCACGACTATGCAGTAAAGGATATCCGGGTTGCCCGCCATTATGTCATTCGTGTATTTCAGCAGCTCCCCGAAGTTGAACGAAAGAATATGCTGCCTCATGTTCGCCGAAATGGTATTGCCCAGCCCCACGAGTTCGGCGGTGCGTTCCGTAACAAGCATGCTAGAAAAACGGGTGCCTATCCACAGTTTGCCAAGAAGAAAATCATTCTCCACCACGTCTTCGGACAGGTATGACAGGTCTTTGCGCAATGCGTCGGTGTCAAATTTCTGTTCATCGAGTTTTCCCTCCGAGTCGAACAGCACTATGCCTTCTGAATCCGTAACAAGGTAATGTTCGACCTCGTGGCGACCGGAGAAGAATCTCTGAAGCACGGGGCCGATCTTGCTGTAAGTGCGGCCTGTGATTTCCTGTTTGACGCCCGGCGCGGCTGCCTGGAGCAGGTGTTTGAGAGCGGCGCGCTGCTGGCGCCCGTACACCAGAGTCTCCATGCGCCATGTGTCGATCAGCGCCGCCGCAAGCGACAGTGCCACGACAAGCGCGAACACGAACGCCGTCGCTTTCACTGCCAGTCCGGGACTGAACCTGCGCTTGCTCTTCAATTTATTCCTTTCCCGTTTCTTTCTTCCAGGCTTTATATTCTTCATTCCACAAAATGAAATTATCAGACTGTTTCTTCAATGCTTTCACATCATTTTCATCGAACGGGATAAACGAAAGCCCGGCCTTTTTAAATACGGAGTAATAAGGGATTTTCTGGAATCCTTTCATTTTCGTGAAATTCTTCAGCGTATCGACTGCGATATCTATAATCTCCTTTTCGACCGTTGTCCTGTACAAGATCATCGCGTCGAAATAGTAGTCCCCGCTGCACTCGATGGTTTTGAGCCTCTTGAACCTGGAATCCATCACTTTCAGGAGTTTGACCGCATAGTCCGGACCCCACGCGAAATCGGCCTCGTCCATCATGATCGCGTAGAACTGCGACTGGAAATTATCGACGTCGATGATTTCGTAATTCTCTCCTTCATCGTCGATAAGCCCCATGCGGCGGAATTCCTGTAATCCCAGCGGGTCAACTCCCGCTGTCGCGGCGAACTTGCGGCCTTTCAGGTCGTCTGTCGACTCGAACTCCGAATCCTTCAGCGCGTACAGGCACCAGTTATATGTCTTCGACCTGTTCAGGGCCGGCATCATAATAGGTTTCAGCGGCGCTCCTTTTTCCACAACTTTCTCGTAGGCATTGTAACCGACGAAAGCCAGGTCGCCCCTGTCAACCAGCGCTTCTCCCACCACGTCGCTCAATTCGTCGTAAGACATATCCGCGTCACCGACGAATTCGAAAGATACTTTCAGTCCCAGTTCCGTCTCGATGATCCCCACAAGCTGATCGAACACGGACATGTATCCCGATATGGAGAACCCCGCACCCGACCCGATATTGAACAGCGGTACCAGGATCAGGTACTCTTTGTCTTTCGCGGACTGCCCGCTACCGGCTGCGTAAAGCGGCGCGGACGCCGCCGCCAGCATGCAGACAATGAATAAAATTACTATTTTGAGTTTCAATATGATACCCCCAGAGGTTCTTTTAAACGATCTGGATGTAATACCTATTATATAATGAACACATGATTGCCGGAAATAAGGCAGCTCAACCGGTATGGACCCCGGGTTATCGAAAGAGAACTCGAATCGCCGGGCTTGCCATAATGAATTCTATAATATTTATCCCGAACTCGCAACTACCCGTTAATGCCGATTGTTTTATTGTATTACTTTCCGATATCAAAGTGAACCGTGGCGATCGCGATTGATTCTGCTGTTCCCGGGGATGTGTTTTGCATATTCATGTTATATCATATATAAAACGTTTGATTACGCTTTCGGCAGGGCGGCTTCAGGTTGCTTCTGTCCGGCGAAGGGTTCCGGGAGTTCATGTCTGCCGGCCCGTTCTGATTTACAGGTGAATGATTGATGAAGCCGAGCTACAAACCGATACTTGCGACGTTCGAGCGGCTTGCCGATTCATACGGTTTCAGGCAGGGCATGGAAGAGGTCAACCGCTGTCTGCTCGCGCCGCTGGTTAGCGAGTGGGAGGGCAGAATCCTCGATGTCGGCGCGGGAACCGGGACACTGATCGGAAAATATCTGAATCCCGGGAAGAACGAAGTTTACACCGTCGATTTTTCGTGGAACATGCTCAAAGAGCTGGAGAAGAACCTGGGTCATGAGTTCGGGCGGTCGCTGTTTCCTGTCCGGTCGATCGCGCAGTCGCTGCCGTTCGCGCGCGACAGCTTCGACGCGGCGCTGTCCGTGAACACGCTTCACAACATGCCGTCGTGGAAGGACATCTGTGAGTCGATGTATGAAATGGCGCGTGTGCTGAGGCCGCGCGGGACGCTGCTGCTGGAGTTTCGCAACTGGGACAATCCGCACCGGCGGCGAATCTGCGAGATGTATGACCTGGAAGACCTGCCGCAGAAGGCGTTCACGATCGAGCGCGTTGAAAACCAGCTCAGGAGCATGGGGTTCGATGTGCTGAAAGTCATGCCGCTGTGGGGCGAGTATGTGCCGAGCAACAGTTTCAATAACCTGCTCGAAAGGATGTCGAGGAGCATGAAGCGGATGCCGAAGAACAGGGCGCCCCGGTTTGCGGTTCTGGCCGAGAAAGGGCCCGCGTTCAAAACGCTGCTGCGCGATGCCATGGGACATCCTGTTTTCGAACAGGGCTGAGGTCAGAACAGTTTCAGGCCGAGAATGAAGTTCACCATTCCCTCGGAAGCATAAACCACGATCAGAAATCTTATGAGTTTACCGGCGAAAGTGACGAGGAAATATTCGAGCATGTCGTATTTGATGATGCCTGCGGCGAAAGAGAGCGGCGTCAGCGGCGGGATACTGGAGACCGATGAAGTGAAGAGTACGGCGGCGCCGAGTTTCTCGAACTTCGTGATGTCCACCTTCTCGATTTTCGCCTGGACTTTTTTGGAGACTTTCAGCGCGCCGCGGCCCATGAAATACAGGAACCCGCTCCCGAACGTGCTTCCAACCGCCGTCATCAGCCCGAGCAGCCAGAGCATGCCGGCCTCGTAGTTCGCGAGGTTGATCTGCCACGCAAGGAACTTGAATTCCGGCACGTGCTCGACGTTCGCCATCGCGAGCAGCGATATCTCGCAGTTGGGGAACCAGAACGCGCTCCCGGTGAACCCGATTATGAGCATTATGAGATAAGGGATCGCCGCCGCCAAAATCATGGGGAAAAGAATTCCCGCCGGATACCTCCATTCAGTGTTACCCAAATGATATTGTATAAAGCATCGGCGGGCAAACCAATTTGAAAAAATCAGGGACGGCGGAGGGAAGATGAGTGTGTCGAATAATATCTGTCATCCAGAGCAACGAGAAGGATCTCGCTCTCTGAGCTGACCCCGGGGACGGCGGGGGACGATTAATCAAGCCTGTCATTCCGGGCCGAGGCCTTTCGGCCCGAGTCCCGGAATCCAGGGGACAGGATGTCAGGGGAGGAGCTTCATTGGAGGGTAGGTTTACCCCTCAGGTAAATGGCATTGCTGTACACACCCGCCGGGGATGCCGGGAGCGATTAACACGAATTATAATTACAGGCGTAAGAGATTCTTCCATTTGTGTACTCACTGCTTTTAATCGAAAGCTGCTATTGGCGAGGGTTGTGATTTCTGTGAAAATCGGGTTAAACGTGGAGCTTCGATAATATGATATAATGTGCCGTACAGTAAAAACAAGTAACGCTGATCGCTCCCATCGTCTCCGGTGGGAGCGCGGGACCGGACGGTCTTCCGTCCACTTGCAGACCATGGGACGAGACAGGTACAAAGTTGTTGGTAAATCCCCTCATTTTCTGACATGCACAACTGTCGGCTGGATAACGGTCTTCAACGATCCCGGTGTGGTATCCATCACTATCGATTCACTGAATTATCTCCAGGAGCAAGAAAGGCTTTTCCTGAATGGTTATGTAATAATGGAGAATCACATTCATCTGGTTGCTTCATCGGACAATCTTTCTGCGGCGATGCATGATTTCAAATCCTACACGGCACATAAGATAGTGGAACATCTGAAATCCGGATACAAAAAAGGATTGTTAGAGCAGTTGACAGCGAATAAGGTTGCACACAAGGCAGACAGGGAATACCAGGTGTGGCAGGAAGGTTCTCATCCGGAGGTGATACTGGATTTAGAGATGCTGGAACAGAAGTTGAATTACATACACTTTAATCCCGTTCGAAGAGGATATGTGGATAAACCTGAACACTGGAGATATTCCAGCGCGAGGGATTATATGGGGATTAAAGGGCTGTTGCCGTTGAAGGGAAGAGAAAAGATGTGAACGCGGGAGCGTCCGTTCTCTGCGCTCCCACCGGGGACGATGGGAGCGATAAAAATGCGAAGGATCTCGCTCTCTGAGCTGACCCCGGGGACGGCGTGAGGGGGGTGATTAAAGGCCCTTGCTTTTCTGTGCTCCTTCAGTGGACTCTACAGACCGGAGACGTGAGTAGCAAGTGTTCGGGGACATGGGTAACACATTTAAGAGGCATGTGCTTTCCTGCCCGTCCGGTCTATACCGGGGACGGCGGGAGCGATATATGTGCTATGTATCGATACCATATTCTTTGAAAAATCCCCTGATTGAGGATTGAACAGCAACTGTTTTTTCCTTCTTAAGCGCTTCGGATAACACTTTCACGGTTTCATCCATATCTTCTTCTCTCACTATAAAAAGCAGAGTGTTTGCTGCTGCGCATCTGATTCGATAATACCTCGATTTTAAAAAGCCAAACACCTTTTGTATGTTTTCATTGTCTCCCATCATATATAAAGCGCTATACATTCTGAGCCTGGCATGTCCCTGTCTTTCTGTTAACAACTTTTCCTGAATTATTTTCTTAGCTTTTCTGCTTCCAATTTCCGCTAACGATTCGGCTGCATATCCACGAACCAGGGCGATCCTGTCGTTCAACAGTAAATTTATCAACGCATCTTCGGCCTTTTTCGCTTTCATTGCTCCCAAGCTGTCAATTGATTCTATTCTTACAATATCAGATTTATCAGCCAGCAATTCAATCAAATCATTTATTGCTGATTTATCCTGTAAAATCCCCAGGCTTTCAGCGGCATACAACCTTACTAATATTTCTTTATCTCTCAGTAATTTTTTCAATGCATTTCTTGATTTTATATTGTTATATCTTGATAGCGTCTCAGCAACGATTATCCTGTCAGCCTCGTTACTATCTCCCATATGTTCCAATATCGCATCCGTTACCAATGTATCGTCATATTTTGAAAGCTTTTCCAGAATGGACAATCTTGTATCATATTGATTCGCAGTGAACAACTTTTGTATCAACCGGTTCATCTTGAGACACTTCCCAATTTGCTCAGAAATCTATTTTTCTTATTATACCACACGTAACTCCATTAACTGCTTGAAATAGCCTTCGCTTCAGAAGGTCGATCTGATGATGATTTCTATAATAATGCCGAACAAGTTTCAGAAAACCATACCCGTTATCACTCACGATTCATTACAGCAGCAATCACTATGGTTTGCTGATACGAGTGAGTATATTCAAATCAAGTGTGAATGTTGTTGCATATCGCTGAAACTGTTTCGTCCCGACTCCGGGGCGGGTCAGTTCCAGTTTTTAATTTTGTCGCCCATCCCGTTGCGTTTCAGAAAATCGTGGTATGCGGGGAAGGCGTCCTTGAGCGCGGGTATGAGCTTGAGCGCCGCCGCGACCTGGCCTTTCGCGACGATCTCGCGCGTCAACAGCGCGGTCGCGAGGTTGAGTTTGCCGAGCCAGAACTTGTGCGATGTTTTGGCGGTCATGCTCATTGTCAGCACCGGCTTTACTCCCTCTTCGCCGCGTATGATCTCCTCTCCCGGGCAGTCTATCGTTATGACGCCCTCGGGCGATCTGTATCGGAATTGTATGACCAGCCCGCTCGCCCTGATCTTCGGCCATATCTTCGGGTTGTCTTTCAGCTCCTGAAAATACGGCATGAGTATCGAGTACAGATGTTCCGTGTCGTTGAATACCGGCATGATAATGATTCCTTTCTTTTACAGTCGTTATGCGGCCGGTCCTCCCGGATCGCGGGAGAAAGCAGCGTATGGGTTGGTTGCCATGGATGCCTGGTTATAAAATTATTTCGAAAATTTCAGAACCGCGAAGATGCAATATGTTTTGTTAAAGAACCGGAGAGGAGGGCAAGCCGCCTCTCCGGTGGATTTCCATTCGGGCCGGATTCAGGTTGCTGATCCGTTATTGCCGCTTAATATCAGAACGCCTTTTTCAGTATTTCGAGCGCTTCGTCGAACGTCAGTTCTTCCGGGTTGTAAACCAGGGAACCGTCGTTGATGGTGAGTTTTGCGATTTCCGGCAGGTCGGTTTCCTTGACGCCGGTGTCGCGGAGCCGGGTGGGCAGTCCGCAAAGTTTGTTGAGCCTGTCCGCGAGGTCGCGTATCGACTGGATGCAGCATTTCGCTTTCTCCACCGAGCCGCCGGAAGGCGGTGTTTTGCAGAGCAGCGGCGAAAGCTCCGCGATTGTGGCGGAGCATTTCTCGAGATTCTGTTCCATGCCGTACGGCAGGAATATCGAGTTGGCGACACCGTGCGGGACGTGGCAGACGCCGCCGGTGGCGTGCGCGAGAGAATGCACCACGCCGACCATCGAGTTGGAGAACGCTATCCCGGCGAGCAGCGCCCCGTTTGCCATGTTCAGCCTCGCCGTTACGTCGTCGCCTTTTTCAGTCGCTTTTTCGATATTTGCCATGATGAGTTTTATGGCCGAGATCGCGAACGCGTCGGAGACGGGGTTTTTCTGGAGGCAGAAGTATGCTTCCACGGCGTGTGTGAGCGCGTCCATGCCGGTCGCCGCGGTGATTTTCGGCGGCAGGGACATGGTCATGCGCGGGTCGAGGAACGCGGCGTTGGGCAGGAGCCTGTCGGATGTGAACGCCATCTTGCAGTTCTTGTCCTCGTTGTAGATAACGGCGACGAGCGTTACCTCCGAGCCAGTCCCGGCGGTGGTCGGCACGGCCATGAAGGGCTTGAGCTGCCTGCTGATCCTGTCCGCGCCCTGGAACTTCATCAGGTCGTCGGTGCCTTCGCTGACGACTATGTTCGCGCCCTTTGTGGTGTCCATGCAGCTTCCGCCGCCGACCGCCACAAAGCAGTCGCACTTCTTTTCCTTGAACAGTTCAGCGACTTTGTTAACTATTCTGTTGCTGGAATCGGGCGGCGTTTCATCGAAAATCGCGCCGATCTCGCAGCCCGAGCCTTCGAACGCCATCTCGACGTATTTGATGAGGCCGGCGCCCGCGACGCCTTTGTCGGTGACGATCAGCGCACGCTTCGTGCCAAGCTGTTCCATCTCGTGCGGCACGTTCGCCAGCGCGAGGTCGCCGCTGATTATTTTTACCGGGCAATAAAACTCGAATAGTGGTGTTCCCATTTCAATTAACCTTCCCCCGTAGAATTTCCTCGCTTATTTCGAACCGCTGAGGATGAGGCCGGGGACCAGCCCGGCGTAAATCTGCGCTTTGAGCGCAAGCTGTTTGCCGCTGAGTTCGGGCGGCCGCTTGAACGTCTTTTTCAGGACTATGCCCGGCATCAGGTACATCTGCACGATGTTCATCGTCCGCATGACTTCCATCGTTTTCGACAGGTCGCCATGCACGATCACGCGCCGCTGCACGGATGCCGTGTGCGCTCCGATCAGGCCGATGAAAACCATCAGCGCCGAGTCGATGTTCTTGAAATAAATCGTGATCGCGGGGTCGCCCTGGATGCCCTTGCCGAGGTACTTTATCCGGTCGCCTTTCTTCATGAGAGTGATCGACGGCCCGTCTTTAAGCACGCCCAGCGCGAATGTTCTTCCGTCTTCCCAGGAAGATATTTCGTCTTTGAGCTCCCTGCTTTTTTTCGACACCATTTCGTACGTCACGCTGAGCGCGAGCAGTGCGGTCGAAGCGATGCTTTTCTTGATGCCGTAGTCGAGGTTGAAAATTTCCGATATTGACAGCTTCATTGTTCTTTCCCCTTCCGGAGAACCGGTTCCGGAGAACCGGCTTATATAGCAGCGGTGTTTGCGATGCCTTCGTGTAATCATGATCGCCGGACCGCCGCCCGATTGGAGCATTCTATCATTCTGTGAAGAAAGTGGTCAAGAAGCGATATTGTTAACTTGAGTCAAAATTTCCCCCCGCCTACCAGTGAAGTTCTCCCCGACATGCCTGTCCCCTGGATTCCGGGTCCTCGGCCCGGAACGACGGAATATTATATTGATCGCATGCACAAAGAACGGCGCTTTGTGCATGGCACACCGGATAATATTTTTACGTTAAGGAGTGGATGCCTGCCTTCGAGGCTGTTGAAAAACGCCCCTTTTTGTCATTCTGAGGAAGTGCAGTGACCGAAGAATCTCTGACTAACCCGGATTTCTCACAGAGAAATCCGGAAAACCGCGATAAGGCCAATCCTA
>ERZ795048.399-NODE-399-length-46382-cov-6.602888_pt1 | contig 46382 bp, 28 predicted proteins | sample MGYA00375132_ERZ795048 | MGnify/ENA primary metagenome ERZ795048 (study PRJEB30177, sample SAMN05720225) | activated sludge metagenome | isolation source: Anaerobic digester | place: Hong Kong | collected 2014-12-17 ...
AATAAAGTAGAAAAAACCTCTTTTCCTGTCTCTGCTTCAAGTGCATAGAATTTACCATCTCCTCCACCAAAAACCACATATTCACCAGTTACTGCAGGAGAACTTACTACTCTTCCTGGTACAGGGAATTTCCATTTCATCCTGCCATCTGTTCGTTGTATGGCTAGCATTTTTCCGTCTTCATCTCCAACGAACAAATAATTCTGGGTTACAGCTGGTGTGGAAATGAAGTTACCAATTTGACCAGAGCGCCAAATAATCTCTCCAGTATATGCATTGATAGCAAATATTTCTCCCTTTTCGCTTGCTGAACGAGTAGAAATGTACACAACTCCATCAAGGTAGACGGGCGAAGATTTACATTCATCATTTGTTCCTATTGGAAGTTGTATTCCGTTTCGATCAAACAATGGCGTTAAGTCGCTGTAATCATAAGCATAAAGGCGACCACCAGAAGTAACCGCAAACACTCTACCTGCACCAATGATGGGGGAAGAGATGACACTGCCATTTAAAGGAATTCTTTCCAATTCACTTCCTGCGGCATTCAACACATACAAAAATTCTGTAGAAGTACCAAAAAAGACTTTATCTCCATATACCAAACAAGAGCTAGTGGTAATTTGACCATAGGCAACAAACTTCCAGAGTTCCGTTCCATCGTCGCGGTAACAATACATATAGGAAGGTGTATCAGAAGATCCTCCGGTAGAGAAATAAAGCTTTCCATTGCTATAGGTTGGAGCACCATAGGGAAGAGGATAGTTTAAAAAACGTTCCTCGGTTTCCCAAATCTTTTCTCCTTCTGCTGTGTCGATAGCGTATACTTTACGATTATCAGCCACAATATAGGCAATATTGTTTTGGACTACAGGAGAGGATGAGATCGAGCTTCCTGTCTGAAAGCGCCATTGTTCGATCAATCCTTCTACTTGAATCAATTCAGAGGAAACACCGGTTCTTGATTCATTTTGATGAAATGTTGGCCAGTCACTTCCTTCAGTAGCATATACTGAAGGAGTAATTATGCTCCAAGGAAACAAAAAACATGTGACCGTCAGTAAACAGGATAAGAATCCAGAGATTATTGTGCGAAAGAATTGATGGGTTTTCATGTATTATCCCCTTCCATTAAACAGATTCATTAAATTGTGAAAGCTGTTTTCGAACCAATTTTGAACCATATGCAAACTTAATATCGATGTTTTCTTTGGGAACACGATTTCTATACTTTGATCCTGTGGAAACCATTCCACAGAAGCTTGAAAGCTTTCAGCAATGAAGCGAAGAGGGACAACAGTTCTACCAGGAGGAATGGTAAACGGTGCTACATCTAGCTTGATTTCTTCAGTGTCATCAATCTTTGCTATATCATTGTTGAGCCACAAGTCAATTTTTTTACGGAAAGGAGCTGAAATCTCAATTTTGATATGTTGTTCTGCTTCATACCAATCAACAGAAGCCTTAAAGCTTTCAGCAATGAAGCGTAAAGGAATAAGTGTTCTTCCTTTCTCAGTAAAAGGTTTGCAGTCGATTGCAACAGGTTTTTGGTTAATATATGCAGTTTGATTTCCAATCTGAAGCCAGATAAAAATGGGTTCGAATACTTCCCGCATCAGGGTGTACTCTACTGTAGTAATATTACCAGCTTGATCCATGGCTTGAGCATTTATCACATTGGTTCCAATGATGAGTGGACAGGTATGAAAGAAGGAACCATCAGCTTCAATGGGGACTGCTGAACCATTGATGATCAATTGGGCATTGTACTCGCAAAGACCCTTTAGGTCAATTGAATTGGTGAATACGATTTGTGGGATTTCATCAAAAGTTAGAACTGGTGGTACTGTATCAAGCGTGAAAACAAATGATGCTGGATCAGGGTCTTCATTTCCAAAAGTATCTCGGGACTTCACTCGGAAAATATACTTTCCATCTTCAGTGAGATGAAACACCTTCGATGTTTCTGCCGTGAAGGGACTCCAAGGTTCGATATTGAGTTGATATGAGTAGAAAAGCTCTTCTGTTTTAGTCTGTAAATCTTCTCCCGTCCAACGAAACTGCACAGTTGTTTGATTGGTAATCGGATCGGGATGCGATATAATCTGAGTTGATGGAGCGTCTCGATCGGTTTTGAAAATAGTGTATTCCAGTGGAGTTGCTTCGGCTTGAATAGAATTTAACTTTGCATCCAAAATCGAGATGTTGTCAATAAACAATGAACCAGAACCTAGGGCCAATGTTTCCAATCGAAAAGAAAGTAGTGTACCAGATCCCGATACACCTCCATTGTCTTTCCCTTCTCTAGACAGTGCAATATGTAGATAAGGTCTACCATCTGCGGTTGCTTCCTTTTTAATGATGGAATTCACATGTACGTTGTTTGCTGTTAAAAAATTTCCAATTTTGCATGTTTCATTTTCAATATTTGAAATGGTAGAAGAGTAAAACAGGTGGAATGTTACTCCAAAAACATCAGAACCTGTTTCAATCATAAGATTGATAGTTGGGTGAGAACCGATTTCAATTTTATGGGGAGAGTTTTTTATTTCAAAATCTGTAGAAGAAAATGATAATCGGGCCACATTGGAAGAATAAGTTGCAAGATTGGTGGGCAAAAAGAAATCAACTTGCGGATATGAACTAGCAGACAAAGAATGCATATCTGATTGGATTTGATTTTGTGGCTGCATAGATGCTATAGTAACGTCTCGATAATATCTTGTCAGAATAACCGAAAAAGGTTCTCCTCGCATAGCAGAAGCTTGAGCGCCGTATTGTGGGAGACCAACACCATGGCCCCAACCTTTGCCATAGACATATACATAGGATTGTTGGTAGCTGTTTACAAACTTGGATTTTAGTAGCGGCGGGGGGTCTTTCCATAGATTGTCAGGTGTATCTTGGTAAATTCCAAACCAGCTTGATTTTAATCCGAAATACGATTGGAATTGAAGGCCTGTGATGTTGTATTTTTTTTGGCCCGAGTAAATATTTACAAATTGCACTCGGTGGCTGTCAGGAAAATTTTGAATCTCCCACTTGTCAATATTTTGGACAGAAACCTGACATTTTTCAAGTAAAAGCTGTTTTAGTTCCTGGATAAAACCTTCAGTGGTGTAATGTTTATACCAGGAGTAATGGGGAGAAATTTCTTCTCCAGGTGAATCAACGGGACGTAAATAGGGATAGGGTGAACTATTCCAAGCATTGGCATTGCTCTCTGTCATTCCACCACTACAAGAATGAAATGGACTAGTGATAAGCTGTTGATTCCACATCAAAACTAAATTCTTGGTTTCATCAACTGCTTGATTGGTTCTCTGACTTTGTCTTGTTCCTAAATAAACCTGACAATAGGTATCATCTGTTACATCGAAATATGCCGTTGTTTTTTGTCTGGCTGCTTGTGCTCTTTTCAGGGCAAAAGTCCTCGCAGTAATCGCTTGTGCCTTGAGCGCTTCCAAGTGCCAACTTGCTGATATTTCTGCGGGTACTACTCCTTTTAAATATGTTTCCATGTCTACGTGGTTTATTGCACAAAGAGATCCAGAACCATCTGAATGAATCCAAATTTCTCCATAATAGGAATAGTTTCCAAGATGGATAGAATCTTGTCTTGTGTCTGGACGGAATCGAAACAAAGGTGTGGTGGAAGATATCGGATTGTGAATTTTGTTTTGAATATAGATTCCGCTGTTTAAATCAAGTAAACAAATAGAAGTATTTTTTGGGATCGACACTATGGTAGATTCTGTGAACGTAGAAGAAATAGCATGATGGAGAAAAGTAGCTTCTCTCTCTGCATAGAATGGCCCAACTCGTACACAAAAACTAGTTTCATCAAGGGGAACATAAAAAGATAGATTGGAAGAAGAGAAATATGTTTTTCGAATCTCCTCGATGTTTTGAATGGAATTATTTTGGAGGGGAATTTGTACATAGTAGATATCTGAAGCAGCTAAACAAGTTGAAGCTATGTAAGGTGAGGAGGGTTTGCCAAGAGAAAACAACGATTCTTCATGAGGATGATATAGATATAGAGAATCTGTGGATTGGAGTAAAATTCTTTGTGAAGACTCTTTAACGCGAACACGAAGGATATATTGATTTTGATTTTCAGAACCAAATGTATAGTTTGATTGGAATACATGAAAAGGGATGAAAAACAAGGCACAAATCAGGATGATTGAACTTTGTTTCAGCCACATATAATCACCTCCCTTCGCTTATCAATAAACGAAGTATTGCAATAAAAGGTTACACCAGTGAAACGAAACCAATCTTTTTCAACTTTTTGTATAGTATATATATACAAAAGTTTTAGGTAAAACACAACATTCAATTGTCCCTTTTTCTTGACTTTAATACGAGTTATCTTACTATTATTCAAAAGTGTTAATTTGATTTAAGTAGGGCTTTTATCTCTTGAGAAGGGAGAGTATAAGCATGTTTAAAGGTAAATTGTTGCATGTTATGCTTGCTATTGTTTTATTTGTGGGTTCTGTTTTTTTCTCCGTTCATCCGAACAGCAGTTATGCGGGTGAAGGGAAGAAAGTCATTGTGTATGTTGAAAGAGCAGTCGCAGAGGATTTTAAAAGAGGCGGCTTTGATGTTCTAGAAATGTACGAATCATTTTCTCTCTTCAATGTAACTCCTACAGAAGAAGAAATCCTGAAAGTCAGAAATATTCAGTATACGGAAACCCCTGATATCGATAAGATATTTTACGGTGGTTTTGTGTTTACCTCTGATGGAGCTAAGAATATGATATATCCATCTGAAGTAAAAAAACACCTCAGTACAATGTCTAATGAAGGATTGTTTCTGCTTCAATTTACAGGACCTGTAAAACCAGAATGGACTCTGGCAGTTCGGTCGCAAGGAATTGAAATCATTTCTCCATTGCATTACTCGTCCTATTTAGTGAGAACTACCCGAGAAAAAATACCCAGCATTAAATCTCTTCCTTTTGTCAGGACGATGGGTCAAGTTCCTGGTTTTTTGAAAGTTTCCCAAGACCTTCAAAATCATGCTTTAGAAGCTGCAAGTATTGTGGCTACTACAACAGAAACTTTTAATATTAACCGTTTTCTTGATATGTCGAATGTCAAAGAAGGAGAATATCACTATTATGTGAGTTTTGGAAGGGGGCATTTGCACGTATTTCACTTTCCTCTTTCAAAATTAAATCTTCTTTATACAGATTCTTCCGTTTTCTACATTGAAGAAATGGTTGAGAACACAGTCAATAATCAATATGCTGCTCAGGTCATTAAGGTTCGTGATTCCGCAAACAACATCAATTTACCCGAAGGTAATATTGGCGACCATCAGGTTGTAGCTGTCGCAGATACGGGTTTATCTACTGGTGAAATCGATAGTTCAATGCATCCAAATTTCGGTGCAGATGGTGATAAAGTGGTAGGCCACTATAGCTACAATGTTGGTGGTGACCCAGCAACCGCTGATTGGAGCTGTTTTATTTCTCCTTTAGGAGCGAATACACACGGCACACACGTTGCAGGATCTGTACTGGGTGATGGTGATTCTTCTCCAGGTGGAAACCACAAAGGAATGGCACCGGGAGCCGAAATTGTTGTGCAAAACATTGCCACTACAGGAAGTTTACGAGCTGTAGCTCCTCCTCCTTTTGAAAATCTTTTTGGAGATGCTTATAGTTCTGGTGCCAGAATTCACACCAATTCTTGGGGCAGTGGTGGAAATGTATATGGAACCAGTGCTTCAGAGATTGACTCATTTATGTGGGAAAATAAAGATTTTTCTGTGTTATTCGCTATGGGAAATAGTGGACCTAACATTGGTACAATGTCTATTCAACCAAATTCAAAAAATTGTATCTCGGTGGGAGCGTCTCAAAATAATAGCGGTGGATTTAATCCTGACTGGATAGCATCCTTCTCTTCCAGAGGATATGCAGAAGATGGTCGTATCAAACCAGATGTTGTGACTCCTGGACAAACAATTTACTCTTCGGTTACTACTGGATCAAAGACTTCTCCCAATCATACCTGGGGATCTTCTCAGGGTACCAGTATGGCAACTCCTGTTGCAGCTGGCGCTTTGGCTTGCATTCGAGAGTTTTTTACACATGGTTCAGTCGTTACTAACTATCGAAATCCAAGTTCAGCATTGTTAAAAGCTGCAATGATCAATGGAACCCAATTTAATGGTTTGTTAGACCATACGGGTATGCACAGCTACACCTCTGTACCAAATGAATCAACCGGATGGGGCCGTGTTGACGTAAAGAATTCGATTGACCCAGAAAATGGACTACGTGCAAAATTCTATGATCATCCTATGAGCGAAGGATTGACAAGTGGTCAAAGGTTGGTGATACCTTTTCGTGTACCCGAAGGACCTTCACTACCACTCAATGTTACTTTAGTTTGGACTGATGCACCTGCTTTTCCCGAATCTAGACCTGCTCTTGTTAATAATCTTGATCTTAAGCTTATAACCCCCTCTGGAGACTATTACAGAGGAAATGGTTTTGGTTCTCATAGTAGGTATTCACAACCTAATTATCTTTCACCTGATGCTGTTAATAATGTTGAAGTCATTCGAATTCCTGAAGCTTTACCCGGAGAGTATTATATTGAGGTTATTGGAGCAAACATTACTGAAGGTGAACAACCTTTTGCTGTTGCCTATTCTGGAAATGTCTTTTCTGGAAGTGAACCAGAACCTCCACCAATTGATGAAAAACTCACTCTAAAGGTTACCCCGGATTACCGCGACGTACTTCGTGGTTCTGATGGTGAATACAATGCTAGCGTAACTTCTGTCGGAGTTAGCGGCGACGTTGTATTATCTATTGAATTTCGTCAATCTGGAATTTTCAAACAACCAGCAGAGCTTGGTATTACTTACACCATTACCCCACTTACATTCTCTATTAGCTCAGGTCTTACCTTAAGTTCGCAAATATCAATCAGCACTACTACAAATACCCCCTTGGGTTATATTGATGTAATTGTACATGCATCTACACAGGGATATGCTGCTGATCCAGTTACTGTTGTTATGAATGTAATTGACGAACCTTATTTCTTGATGAAATTTGAACCGGCTTCTGTCTACGTTCGCCAGCAGGAAACAGGCGAAACAACCATTAGCATTACGCCAATGTTTGGATTCTCCGAGCAAGTTGTGTTTGACGACATCTATGGATTGCCCTCCAACTGTGAAATGACATTTAAACCAATGCCAACCGGACCCAACACACAATATCGATCAAAAGTTACAATCACCACCAATTTAGATACACCGATTGGAACTTATATGATTTCAATACGAGGTAGAAATATTACAAGCTCCAGAGATGTATCTGTGTACGAAACTTTCAAATTAGTTGTTTCCAGGCGAGTAAACGTTTACAAAGCAGAAGTATATTGCAAGAGTGTTCCAGAAACAGTTGATGTAGGCGATGAAGTACGTTTCCGCTTCCAAATGAAGAATACAGGAAATGAACCTCTTCTCAATAATATGCTTGTGTTCCATCTGGATCCAAGTTTAGAATTTCTGTATAGTGAACCTGCTGCAAATTATTCAGACGGAAAGATATATATGGGTATTCGAGACCTGAACGCTGGTGAGTGTTATCCATATGCTTGTGCAAGTATTGGTTACCCCGGAGTATCCGATAAAGACGGTGATTATATCGTTATCAAATGCCGCGTAAAAGATTCCAAAATGAATTCTGATGCTGCTTCTTATCAACTTCAAAATACCGTTGAAGTTATTTCAGATCCAGCCTATAAGCACACATTTTCTATTTGTCCCGTAACTGTTAGGCCAAAACAAGCTGGTGAATATCCACTTTACTTCAAAGTCTACTTTGAAAATTTAGATTCTGATGGAGCAATTCAAGCAGGTCAAGAAGTAAAAGTTAAATTTCAATTACAAGGTGGATCTGGTGATTATTTATACAGTTGGGACTGGGCTGATGGGAATATGATACAAGATCAAAAAGCAGGTATTGAAGAAATTCAATTGCAACATACATATACCCAGAAAGGCCTGTACAGGATTGTTATCACCGCTCGTGATTCAAAAGGTAGATATAAAAAAGGGGAAGTTCTTTTACGAGTAAAATGAAACTTTTCTCCTTTTAAAAGTATTATAATAAAGTAAAACTAACCGAGAGCCTCTGCAGTTTGAGTGTAGAGGTTCTCGTTGATTTCTTCGAAAGGGGTGTCTAATGAAGAATTTAAGTCGTTTTGTCGTAGTCGTTTTGGGAGTTATTCTTGGGTGTGGTGTTCTTTTTTCTCATGGTAGTACCAATGCGAAAGAAAGTGCTGTTGCACAAAATACTTTCTTTAAGCCTTTACTAGTATTATCCACTGCAGAACAAAACAGCGTTTATTTTCATTTTACGAATACTGCAAAAAAACCCAGTAAATTGTATGCAAAATTAACTCATGAATACACAAAACATAGTGATTCAGAATGGATGGTGCAGTTCTGTTATTCCAATATTTGTTTCCTTGATGAGGGTGAATCTCCAAATGTTGTGAATCCTGGAAAAAAGGAAGAAATGCATGTCCAAATGTCTCCCTATGTTGCTAAAATTGGTGATACGATCAAATGTACATTAGAAGTATGGCCTGTCGTTGAACCTAAAAATGTTACAAAAGTTATGTTTTATGGAGTAGTTGTAGATCAAAGCAAAGTTGAACTACGCATCGACAGTACACAAGCCAAAGTGAACGATAAGGCACAAACTCTTGACGCAGCTCCCTTTATTTTAAATGGACGTACTGTTGTGCCATTACGTTTTATCGGAGAAGCTTTGGGTGCAGAAATTGGATGGGACAATAACCAAAGAATGGTAAGCTACAAGTTAGGCGATGAAATTCTTTACTTCTGGATCGATAAAAAAGAAGCAAAGGTTGTTATTGGACCCTACTTTGCTAAAACTATCCCACTTGAAGCAGCACCAGTGATTCGTAATGGAAGATCTTTTGTACCTGTTCGAGTTGTATCTGAATTACTAGGTGCAAAAGTCGGTTGGGACGGTACTACCCGCACGGTAAGTATTGATTTCCCTGCACCCACTGAACACTAAGATTTACCAAAGGGGTATATATGACTGTTAAGAAAATTATTTCATGGTTTCTTTGCTCGTTATTGTTTGTAGGTCTTGCTTATCCTATTGAAAAGAATGTCTCCGCTTCAGAAACTCATGAAGAAAGTACAATATCAATCATTGGTGGTGGCATCCCTACAGGCATGTTTTTTGCTCCAACCTATCTAAATGTCCAACAACAAAGACTTTATGTAGCCGATTCCAAAAACAATAGAGTTCAAGCTTTCATCCGCGGGAATGTTTTTCAACTTGCATTCGGTGGATTCGGTCAAAACGAAAGAGAATTTGATCAACCCGCTGGCGTTTGTACCACAGAGGAAAATTTATTTGTTGTTGACTCATTAAACGCCAGAGTCCAAATTTTCGACTCCAAAGGAAACTACAAATCTCAGTTTGGATCTTTTGGAAGCGAACCTGGTAATTTTAATACACCAACTGATATTGCCACTGACGGATCAAAACTATATGTTCTGGACACCGGAAATTCTCGTGTTCAAGTTTTTGATACAGTAGGTAAATACCTATCTTCTTTTGGTGCTCAAGGCTCGGAAGATGCCCATTTCAACAGACCTTTAGGTATTGAAGTTTCAAAAGGAAAAATCTATATTGCCGATACTGGTAACAATAGAGTTCAAATTTTCTCTGACTCTGGAACATTTGTGAGCGTATTTGGCTTTGGTGGAACAGAAGAAAAAGCATTTCATCAACCAAAAGGAATAGCCTTTTATGAAGATAAAGTCTATATTGTGGATTCAGGTAACAAACGCATCCACATCTACGATGAAAACGGAGTATACCAATCCGTGGTTCCTCTTCCTGAATGTGAGAGTCCTTACGGAGTGTCTATTCTAGATAACAAAATTCTTGTCTCCGATATTTCTACAAATACAATTCTTGCTTATACATTTGAAGGACGACAAAATGGTTTCTTTGGACAAGAGCTTGATGTTGCTGGTCGTTTTGTCAAACCAATTGCAGTATCTACTACTGAAAAAGAAATTTTCGTTTTGGATGCCCAACTTAAGACAGTTCAGATATTCGATGAACACTTTGAACCTGTAAGACATTTTACCCAAGCTGAAATGAAAAAAGCCGGGCTACTAAATCCTGTAGACATGTCTGTATATGCAGACCACATCTATATTATGGATGAAATGAAACCTGCTATCAGTGTATTTACTACCAGTGGTAGTTTTGTACACAATATTGGATCCTACGGTTCTGAACCTGGAACTTTTATCTCTCCTCAAGGAATTGATGTCACAGATGGAAAGCTATATATATCTGATGCAGGTAATTCTAGAGTCCAAGTTCTAGATTTAAAGGGAGAACCCATTTTGACTTTTGGTTCCTTTGGTTCAAAGAACAACCAGTTTTTTAATATGAAAGGGATCTCTGTCCTGGAAAATTCAATTTTTGTATCCGATTCAGGAAACTCTAGAATTTCTGTTTATGATCTTGAAGGCAATTTTCAACGATCCTATGGGAAAAAAGGCTTTGAAACAGGAAACTATTTTGGTCCCAATGGAATACATGTAGATGCCTCTGGAAAAGTCTATATTGCCGATATGTTAAACAACCGTATTCAAATATTAAACTCTATCACTGATCAATCAAAAGTTTTTGGACAATTCGGCTCCATCTTCCAAGATCCTGAAAATTATGCAAAAGGAAAAACAGATTACCAATACAACTTAATTCCAGGGTATTTTGTTTACCCAACAGATGTATCAGTGTTCCAGAACTATATAGCTGTAGTGGATCCCTTTAATGTGCGCGTTCAAATGGTTCCCTTTGAAGCAGTTTTCGAAGCTAATCCTTTGAGTGTTACTCCTGATTTTCTGGATTTTGGTTCCGTAGGTTCTACAGCCAAAGTTACTAGAACATTTATGCTTCGTAATACTGGCGGGAATTACATCGAAGGAAACATAACCTGTGATCAGAACTATGTTTCAATCGAACCCTCCCACTTTAAGGGCTCGGCTGAAGAAGTATCTGTTACTGTAGATGGTTCTTTACTGAAACCTGGTGAATCCTATGAAGCTACTGTTGTGGCAACATTATTGGATGGCCAATCTAGAGAACTCAAAATCATGTTTGCTGCAAGTGGTGAACCCGATTTTTATGCAGAAATTACGCCTTTTTACGTTGCTTCTCCTGAGGAAGAGTTACGCGTCCCCATCAAGATTCAACCTCAAAATGGTTTCAAAGGGTTAATTACTTTTTCAGCCTTAGAACTTCCAAAGAATACAATTCCTACTTTTGACCCACCATCGGTGAATCTCCCTGATACAGATACAACATATTTAATCATCAAATCCTCTTCCGACTATATTGAAGCTGGAGAGTATCGTATTGAAGTAAGAGCTGATTCATCCGAAGGTAACAAATCTCATCGACTGAATTCAACTTTTGTTGTGAAGCAAAAGCTTGATTTAGTTCCCCATACAGTTTTGGGAGAACTCTTTACCGCTACCTGGTGTTTAAACTGTGTGTACTCTCATATGGCCATGGACCAGCTTTACGAGGAAATGGGAAAAGAGACCGTAACTTTTATTGAGTATTATGTTGAATCCACAAAAGATCATCCCATTCCACGATTGTCTTGGATTGAAAGTGAACAACGCATGAAATGGTATATGTCCGACAAAGGACTACCTACCATCTTCTTTGACGGAACCGACTACCTAAAAGGTGTTTCAACGGACAACAACACCCCTGAAGCTAAAAGAGCTCGTATGTACGATGATTATCGGAAAAAAGTAGTCGAGAAATCCAAAGAATCTTCTGCTGTGACCATATCGGTTCGAAGCATTTTTGATTCAAAACGTAGAATGGGTAAAGTTCACGCCTCAGTCAATGCTTTGGACAATCTCCCCTATAAAAACCCACATATCTATTTTGCTGTTATTGAAAGCAAAATACCTTACTCTGCTGTGAATGGCGACGAGTTTCATCACTTTGTATTACGAGATTTTATTACTCCTGTCAATGACGATAAGCATGACTACCTTGGCACTCCCATGAAACTCACATCTGGGGATACTTTTGGTACAAAGGGTGATACATATGAGATTGATGTAGATTTCTCCCTTCTTGACTTCTACAACTTGGCTAATATCTCATTAGTTGTTTTTGTGCAGGACAATGTTACCAAAAAGGTATTACAATCTGCCACATATCCCGTTAAAGTCATCAACTATCGATCTTTTGATGTTGTTTCCGATGGTTCTTTAGTTCAAGAAAAGACCAAGGGAGAAACAGGTAGTATCCAATTTGATATTATCAACGATGGAACAGTTCGTGATTCTTATCAGCTGCGAGTTTTGAACAAATCCTTGAACAAATGGAATTACAAAGTATCCATTGAAGGTAAAGAACAAGCAGGTACAGCTCCGAAAATCACTTTAGATGCATATCAAACAGCTACAATACAAGTAGATTTTACCATTCCTGCAGATGCTACTGTCAATGCAGATCAAGAGTTCTTGTTCCAAGTTGATTCTCTAACTTCCCACCACAAAAAAGAACTCAAAGGATATATTCAAGTCATTGAAAGTCGTCCCCCTGATTTTATTATGGAAATTGAAGAACCTGCCGACCTTAATCTAACGGCAGGAGAAGACCAATCACTTCAAATCCGTATCAGTCCTGACCCTTACGTAGAAGATCCTGTTGAATTAACTCTCTTAAATCCTTCGACGGACCTTGACTCATTTGAATTTTCTCCTCCTAGTGGTGATTTACCCCTAGACTCTACTCTTTCTTTCTCTTTTATTGATACAACCACTGAAAAAGATGTTGATCTAGTGATTCAAGCCAAAGCTGGTACTATTGTAAAGACTGCAGTTGTCACGATTCATGTTCTACGTAATCCCGATGCAGTACCCCCTCAGCTGAAAATTGCATATCCCTCTGACAATCTTCTCACCAACAAGCCAGATATGACGATTACAGGAATGACTGACCCAACTGCAACTCTGACTATCAATGATGCCCCTGTAGAAGTGACCAAGAATGGTTCCTTTGAGCATGCAATTACCCTTACAGAAGGGTCCAATACCATTGTTGTTGTTGCTACCAACAGCAAAGGATTAACAACAGAAGAAACTCTTACAATCCAACTAGATGTTACTCCGCCAGCCCTTACTATCGATACTGAAATCCCTGAGGAAACTTCCAAACGAGAAATCACTATCACTGGAAAAACAGAAACCAATTGTGTACTCACCATTGGTGATCAAGATATCGTTTTGGAAGAAGACGGTTGTTTCTCCTACACAGTAAAATTGGTACACGGTTGGAATGGAATCAACATTACTGCCGTGGACAATGCCTCCAATAAAACTTCTTTGGAATATAGCGTTACCGTCATTAACAAAATTGTATTGCAAATCGGTAACGAAAAAGCTTCAGTAAACGATGAAGAAGTTGTCCTTGAAGCAGCTCCCTATATTAAAAACGGTCGTACCATGGTTCCTATCCGTTTCATTGCTGAGTCTTTGGGCGCTGAAGTTGGATGGGATGATGCTACTAAGTCGATTACCATACAGAAAGAAGACATCACCATTTCTTTAAAGATTGGTAGCACAGAAGCATTTTTAGAAGAAGAAGGCGCTATTGGTCGAGAAAAAATCACCTTAGAAGCCCCTCCCGAAATTGTGAATGGTAGAACTTTTGTACCGCTACGTTTTGTAAGTGAAGCTTTCGGAGCTACACTGGACTGGAATGGCGACACCAAAGAGATTACGATCAAACAGTAAAACTGGTCGAATTTTTTACGTGCAATAAAAAAAAGCGCACCTTGAAGGTGCGCTTTTTTGTTTGTTGTTGATATTACAGAGAAATGATGCCTTTGTGTATTGCCTCTTTTAACTCTTCGATCCCATGATTGTGTAAAGCAGAGATAGTAATGATTTCTTGAGAAGTTGATTCTCGGAGTTTATCAATTGATACATCAGGATGGATTGCATCCATTTTGTTTAAAACAAGTATTGAATGAATATTGTCAGCACCAAGATCGAATAAAGTCTGATTCACTGTTTCAAAATGATGAATACACTGTGGATCGCTTACATCAATCACTTTTAATATCAAATCTGAGAGTAATATTTCTTCTAGAGTGCTTTTAAATGCTTCAATTAGCTCATGTGGTAGTTTACGAATAAACCCAACTGTATCATTGTATAAAATCTCTCCAATAGAAGGGTTTAAAAAACCTTTCCGAGTTCTTGTGTCAAGTGTGTGAAAGAGAAGGTTATCGGTAGGAAGATCTTCTTTGGTTAAACTGTTAAAAAGAGTAGATTTACCTGCATTGGTATAGCCAACTAAGGAAACAATAAACAATGAAGATGAAATTCTTTGACTCCGGACGGTATGACGCTGCTTTTCGATTTTTTGTAAAGCTAGTTTTAGTTTTTTTAAGCGTTGGTACAACTGTCTTCGGTTGAGCTCAATCTTCTTTTCTCCGGGACCTTTTCCTCCAATAAAACCTGCTTGTTGATCCAAAGATGAATGCTGATCAATTAACTCTGCTTTTCTTCTTTGAAGGGTTGCAATTTCAACTTGAATTTTCCCTTCTTTTGTGGTGGCACGTTTGGCAAAGATTTCTAAAATGATTCTTGGCCTATCAAGGACAGGAATTTTGCATGCTTGTTGCATGTTTCGTATTTGCGAAAATTTCATCTCATCATCTACTGATATGACATCAATTGAACCATTCTGAACATATTGCTGAAGTTCTAAAAATTTGCCTTTTGTTAAGTAGTTTCTGGCGTCAGGTTTTTGCATTTGTGTGATGAAAATGAACTCAGTTTTTATGTCGAGTGTAGCCAGAAGGGATTCTAGCTCTTTAATTGTATCAATAGAGTCTTTTCGACCAATAATAACAGTTTTTAAAGTTCTACTCTCAGTTTGATTTTGAAGCATGTAGAAGAATTTCCTTTGCGTGCTCTAGTGCTGTTGGAGAATTGATGTCCCCACCAATCATTCGGGCAATTTCTTTTACTCTTTCATGGGGGTGTAGTTCATGAACTGATGCAATTGTTGTTTCATGATCGGAAGATTTTTCAATAAAATAGTGAGAATCACTATATGAAGCTATTTGAGGTAAATGAGTGATGCATAAGGTTTGACTGGAATTACTGATCGTTTTTAACTTCATACCAACTTTGTTTCCAGTCACTCCGTTGATTCCCGTATCAATTTCGTCAAAGATATAGACAATGTTCTTTTGGTCATTTTGCTTCAGGGTTGCTTTGATTGCCAGCATAATTCGTGATAACTCACCACCTGATGCAATTTTGTTTATTGGCATCATAGGTAAGCCTGCATTGGATTGAAAATGAAATGAAATCTGATCGATACCACTTGTATCAACTTTAACTTTCTTAGCATCAAACGTAGCAAATAGTGGGTCATTTTCCAATGCTTCTTGCGTGGAAAATTGAATGCTAAATACTGCTTTTGGCATTGAGAGTTGGTGTAGATTATTCTCAATTTCGGTAGCTAGTTTATTGCTTGCCTCCATACGAATATTATGCAGTTGTATACAATGTTTTGAAAGCTCATCAAGTAGTTGCTTTTCTTCCTTTAGTAATGTTGAGATATTGTGAGTTTGATTTTGAATCTCTTCCAATCTTTTTTTCTTGGAGGAGTACGCTTCTTTTATTTCTTCATAAGAGGATCCGTATCGCGAACGTAATTTTTGTAATACATCGATGCGATCTAGCACTTGTTCTAGCTTTTTAGGGTCATAGTTGGTCTCAAGGGTTACTAACTCTTGGTGAAGCTCGTGAGAAGAGTCTTTTAAGATTGAATTTACAGTTTCCAATGTTTGCAAATTGCTTGAAGCATTTTTGGAATATGCCGAGATAGACGCTAATGCTTTTATGCTTTTTTGTACTAGGGTATTTGCTGATTCTTGATATTCATCTTCTTCTGTTAGATAGCGAAGTGCATTTTGAATTTCAGCAATGAGCTCTGAATGATTCTCCAATTGACTTCTTTCTTCTTGAAGACTTTCCCATTCTTGAGGTTGAATTTGTGCAGACTCAATCTCTTGGGTTTGAAACTGAAGAAGTTCTTCTTCTTGCTGCATTTCCTTTTCTTTTTCCTGAAACGATACTCGTTGACCAATGACTTTTAGAAGCTGATTACGCAGAGATTGAATTTTTTTTACAAGGGCGGTAGCATTATCTCCAATGAAAGCATCTAAATATTCCAGCTGTTTTTTCGGGTATAAAAGGGAACCTGTTTCTCTTTGGCCATGAAAATCAATTAAATCATAGCCAATTTCTTTAAAAAATTGCAATGTACTCATCTGACCATTTATTCGAGATCGATTTTTCCCTTGATGTGAAAAGGTTCTTTCTAGCACAACAGAGTCATCTTCTTCGTAGTCGTAACCTGCTTCCTGAATTTTCTGGAACACTCCTAGAGGGACTTTAGAGAATGTGAGACGAACATAAGGGCGAGTTGTTTCTTCACCCATGGCTTCTTTTGGTATGGAGTGACCCAATCCAAACAGAATTGCATTCATCAACAGGGTTTTTCCTGCGCCTGTTTCTCCGGTGAAAACATTTAAACCGTTTTTTAACCCGATGGAAATGTTTTTTGCGATTACGAAGTTCTGAATAACGATTTCAGTGAGCATTATATACCCCAGCTAAACTTGTGATTCAAGGTATCGAAAAAATTTTTCTTTTTTAAATGGATGATGCGAAGCTTTTTGTTTGATTTTTTAATTTGTATGCGATCTTTGTCGATGATGGTATTGCTAAAAAAACCATCAACGATAAGAAGCGTTGGTCTTTGATGGCAATTTGTGCTGATGGACACTATCATCGAATCTGGTAAGACAATACACCGACTACTTAATCGATGTGGACATAGCGGATTGATGATAATGTCGGTGCATCTTGGGTCTAAAATAGGACCACCAGAGGATAGAGAATATGCTGTAGATCCGGTGGGGGTAGAAACGATAACTCCATCACCACGAAAGTTGGCAATTTTATGTTTATCAGCAAAAACATCTAGGGAGATCATTTTTGACATCGGTTGTCGTTGGAAAACCAAATCATTTACTGTGTATCCAGAACAACATATGTTACCATCTCGAAGCATTTCATATTCTAGGGTTATACGATCTTCAATATGATATTTTCCATGGATTAAATCATGGAGAGAAAGGAGAACTTCTTCTTCTTCGATTGTTGTCAGAAAACCAGTATAACCATAATTAATTCCGATGAGAGGGGTGCTTGTGTGAATGACACTGTGAGATGCCCGTAAGAATGTACCGTCTCCGCCAATACTGATAAGAAAATCTAATTGCGGTTGGATGTTTTGGTCAATAAGAGGTTCTGAAAACAGATGCTGTATATCAGCATCAACATAAACATCAATACTGTGTGCTTTTAAGTATTGAATGATCTCATTGGCAATATGAATCACTTCATCAATCTGTTTTCGAAAAAAAATGCCAACCTTCATAAACAATCCTTTTCATATGGTCAAATGATATAAGCTTGTGTTCCTCCATTTTCGATAAATAAATCAGAAATTCAATGTTCCCGTTTGATCCTAAAATGGGAGAATACGTAAAACCAATTGGAAATATTTTGTGATCGAGAAAGCACTGATATGACTGGTGCAATGCTTCCACAATAATTGAGGAATCTTGTAGAATACCATGGTGTGTTTTTTTTGGGCCTACCTCGTATTGGGGTTTCCAAAGCAACACACCTTCAAGCGTAGGAGGAGATATTTCTGTAAGCCTTGGTATGATAAGACTTGAAGATATAAAAGAGACGTCCATACTAAAAAAATGAAAAAGGGGATCAAATAAACTTCGATCCATTGATCTTGCATTACAATTTTCAATGAGAATCACGGAAGAATTTTGCCTTAGGGATGGGTGTAATTGGCTACTGCCTACATCTAAAGCGTATACGATCTGAGCACCTTTCTCGAGTAAAACTTGAGTAAAACCACCAGTGGAAGATCCAATATCTAGGCAAATTTTGTTTGTCACAGAGATTGGGAATATATCAAAGGCTTTTTGAAGCTTACTTGCACTTCGACTTACCCAATATTTATCCTGATTGGATAGTTCGATACAATCATCCAAGGAGCAATCTTTGGAGGGTTTTCTACATTGGACATGATTTACAGAAACATCCCCATTTTGGATCATCATACATGCTTTGGATCGGCTATCTACAAGATTTTTGTGAACTAAGAGTTTATCCAGTCTCATCAGGTTCCAGTAATGCCATGATAGACTGTACTGTAAATCCAGCTTCTTTGAGCAAGTCTGCTCGTGATTTTTGTGGCGAAAAAGGTTCTTTTAATCCAATTGAGGTTACTTTGCATGAAATGTTTGGGATGGAATCGAGATAGTTTTTTGCCATTGAAGCAAAACCTCCTACTTCAATGCCATCTTCAAGGATTACAATTTTACTACATTGTGAAGCAATTTCTTTCAATGTGCTTTGATCAAATGGTTTAATAAATCGTGCATTGATAATCCCAACAGATAGATTTTTGTCGGCCATTTTTTGTCGAACTTCCCGACAAAGATTCTCGAAAGGTCCTACAAAGACGATATATGCATCTTTTCCTTTTTCTAACACGATTGATTTCCCTAATTGGATGGGAGGGGATGAATCAACGTTTTGGGTTTTTTCTTTGGGGAATCGAATAAAAGTAGGCATGGTACAATTGTCCAAAGCCCATTGGATCATAGATTTTAACTCGGTACCATTTGCAGGTGCCATGATAGTAACATTGGGTAAAGGCAATAAGAAAGAAATATCAAAGCTTCCTTGATGAGTTGGTCCATCAGCAGAAACTGCACCAGCTCTATCGACTGCAAAAATCACAGGCTCGGATTGAATGCAGCAATCATGAATAACCTGATCAAATGCTCTTTGAAGGAATGTTGAATAGATACCCACTATGGGCTGGAATTTTTTATGTGCTAAACCTGCTGCAGTTGATACAAGGCATTGTTCCGCTATCCCAACATCCAAGAAGCGAGAAGGATATCGAGTAGCAAAAGAAATCATATGTAATCCCTCACTCATGGCTGCCGTAAGAGCGATCATGCGAGGATGTTTTTTTGCATTCTCAAGTAGTGCTTCTCCGAAATAAGTCGAAAAAGTTTTTTTGTTTTCTGCAACTCGAATACACTCATTTTCCATAACAAATGGTGGGGAGCTGTGAAATTGAGTACAATTATCTTCAAAATGGGAGAAACCTTTTCCTTTTTTCGTAACAACGTGGACTAAACAGGGTTTATTCTGTTTTCGAATTTGGCGGAATATCTCACTTAATACTTCGATATTGTGCCCATTGTAGGGACCAAAATACGTGATTCCAAATTCTTCAAAAATGGACCGGGGAATAAAAAACTTTTTCATTGCCATTTTTGTTCGTTCTAGAAAAGATAAAACACTTTTTCCCATAACGCCCATTTTACTGAGCTGACTTTTTGTCCGATTGTTTATAACTCGATAAAATACACTATTGCGAAGACGATCGAGTTCATGAGAAAGGTATCCCACATTCTTAGAAATCGACATTTCATTATCATTCAGAATGATTGTAATGGGTAGCTTATGATGCCCAATACAATTGATTGCTTCGAAATTTTCACCACTGGTAAATGATCCATCACCAACAACTGCTATTGTGTGGGAGGGATCTTGAAGAATTTTTTTTGCATATGCAAATCCGAATGCAACAGACAGGGAAGTTCCAGAATGTCCCGCAATGAATTTGTCACAAGAGCTTTCGTGAATATTTGGATAACCACTGATGCCTTCTTTGCAGCGTAGTGTATGAAACTGATCCCATCTCCCTGTCAGGAGTTTAAAGGGATAGCATTGATGACCGACATCAAAAAGGAAGTCATCTTTTTCGGGGTGAAAAACCTTTAGTAATGCAACAGTTAGTTCTACTACACCCAAATTTGATGATAGATGTCCACCATTTTTTGAAACTGCTTCAACTATTTTTGTACGAATAGTATCGCATAGTGATAACAATTCTGAAGAAGACATAGTGGGAATAGACGAATAGTGCATATTATGGGATTTGATGGCGTAACCATTGAAAAATATCAAGAAATCTCTGTTTATGTTGAATGGATGCCTTATTAATCAAGGATTCTGCAGTATTTAATTCATCATTAAATACCTGGAGCATTTCATTTTGAGGAAATAGTTGAAATGCGTTGGATTTTTCTTGCTTATTCTGGCGGTCATGATAATCATCTGCCAACTGAAAAGCGTTTCCAAAATGTAGTCCTATTCTTTCAAACAATTGAAGGGTATCTTCTGCTTGTTCTGCACAAATGCACCCCATCATAAAGGCAGCAGAAAACAGAGCAGATGTTTTGTGTTGAATAATGCTGAAAAATGCTTTTTGTGTAATCTCAAAAGCACTTTCCTGGTAACATTCCATTGCTTGCCCTTCAATCATACCTACCAATCCACCTTTTTTGCTTAAGACGTTGATAAGGCGTAAAGTAGAAGATGCTGGGAGAGTTTTTGATGGGATAGAAGAAAGGATTTGGAATGCAAATCCAAAAAGAGCATCTCCCGTCAATAATCCAATGTCTTCTCCGTAAAGGGCATGGGTAGTTTTTTTACCTCGACGGTACTCATCATTGTCCATACAGGGTAAATCGTCGTGAACAAGAGAGAAGCTGTGAACCAGTTCAAGGGCACAAGCTGCTTCAATGGCTGCATCGTTTGAGGCTGAAGATAGAGCTTCAAATGTATCAAGAACGATTACTGCCCGAAGCCTTTTTCCTCCAGAAAAAATGCTATGCTCCATAGGAGCATATAGAACAGATGAAGATTTCATTGATGACATCAACGCGAGCAATCGATTCTGTACAATATCTTTTTTTTGAAGCCAATCTTGGGTAAACGAATTATTCATCTTTGATCTCCTCTGGAGAAATGCATATCTCATGTTGACGATATTTCCTAAAGATAGAGCCTAGTATTCCATTTACGAATTTTCCAGAAGGAATTCCACCGTACACTTTCGCCAAACGAATAGCTCTGTCGATAATGATTCCAGTTTTCATTGTGGGTTCAAAAAGGAGCTCATAAATGCCTATTCGGAGAATGATTTTATCAATCAACATGACTCGCTCTACTTTCCAGTTGCTTAAATGCTCTGTCATTATTTTATCAATTTTTTCTTGATTTTTATAGATGTTTTCTGCAATAATGATCGGAGCATCTCCAAAGTCGATGCGATTTTCGTGTGCAATATCTTCTTCAATACGGCTGTTTAATGTTGGGATGGAAGCACTATGAAACTCCTTTTGATAAAGCAGGAGTAATATTCGTTCGTGCAGCTGTTGATTAAAATGTGCTTCCAAATTTTGTGTCATATTAGGATAGTGAAACTCTTTCTAAATAGTCTCTTGTTCTAGTGTCAACACGTACAATGTTTCCTTCTTCAATAAACAAAGGAACCTGTATAACGACACCCGTTTCTATTGTGGCCGGCTTACTCCCGCCCTGGGCAGTATCTCCGCGAAGCCCTGGATCAGTTTGAACGATTTTAAATTCCATGCTGGCAGGGAGTTCTATTCCAATAGGACGATCTTCATAGAAAAGCATATCAATCGTTGAGTTTTCTAAAAGAAAATCAGCTTCTTCCTTACATTCTTCTTCGGTAAGGTGGTATTGTTCAAAGGTTTCCTGATCCATAAAGATAAAGCCATTGTCTTTGTACAGATACTGTACTTTTTTGTTTTGCAGGTAGGCATCTTTTATTTTTTCATCAGGTCGAAACGTTTTTTCCATTGTACTTTTTTGTTTCAAACTTCGCATTTTTACTCGTACAAATGGAGATCCTTTTCCAGGTTTAATATGTTCAAATGCAGTAACAACCCACAATTGATCTTCATATTCACATGCTTTTCCAGGCCGTAACTCGTTCGCTGTTATCATGATATCCTCCAAAGGAGCAGATTGTTTTCAGAGCATTATTATATCAATAAACACAATATATGGAAAAGAGGAAATTTACTATTTCGTAATGATTTCTTTACCTCATTATGCTTTAATATCAACAACTAGTAATAAAAACTTTCAGAATAAACTTTCAGAAGGGAGTTACTGCATGGTATCAAAAGAAAGAACTGATCAGAATTTGTCGAAGAAAAAAGACAATGATCAGAAGACAAAACAAAAAGAAAGAACACCAGGTATCTGGTATCTTGTTGCAGGGCTGATTGCTGTTTGCTTTATGATTATTGGAACTACACACATTTTCCCTGGTGTTGAAAACCAACTACCCGAAATTTACAATACCGCTCTTACCTTATGTTTATCCTGTATAGGACTTGGGCAGATCAATTTTATGATTCTAGGAACGATGTTTTTTGCCTTTGTAGTATTCATGCTTTTGTATGGCTTAACAAAACATGATAAATCAGGAGAATGCAAATGAAATCGAAAGAAATTCGGAAAAAGAATACCAAAATACTACATACCGTCCAATGGATTGGCTTTATCTTTGCTACATTTGGATTTTATTGGCTCGCAACGCTGAATCCTATTTACTTAAAACGTTTTCCAATGCCTTGGATGGTCTGTTGGTCTGATCCATTCACTCCTGGAGCTTGTCCGGCTGGTACTTTACAGCATTTTTTAACCATTGGGGGTGGAGCAATACCCTTCTTTGCCATAGGCATGCTAGCCTTGATTGGAGTTTTTTTTGGTAGAATGACATGTGGCTGGTTATGTCCTTTCGGTCTTTTGCAAGATCTCAACTACAAAATGAAAAAATATGCAAAAATTATCGTTTTAGTTGTTCTTGCTGTCATTATTGGATATCTTTGTTGGACTGCCCCGATGTTTTCTGGTTATATTAGTCCACGAACAGGAGATTTTACTAGCCTATCCTTACGAGATTTATGGGCTTATGAAAGATACTCCAAGTTTTGGACTTTCTTCATCGTTCATATTCTTCTTTTCGGAGCCTTATTTTCATTATTTTTCTTTAAGTTTAAAAAATTCACCATCAGTAATAAATTAGGAAACTGGGGTCGGGCTTTCTTTTTCATCGTTCCCTTCATTATATTCCCCTTGTTGGTTTCAGATCCCCACCTAGCTACTCGAGGACCTTGGTTCTGTAAAATATGTCCTGCTGGCAGTGTGTTTGCAGCAATTCCACAATTTTTGATTAATGCTCTCCCAAAAAGCAGTTTTCCTTTCCTGGGATTACCACAGGGATCACCCTTTATTCCCTACGGTATGTCTAGCTACCAAGATATTCGCAGCATGGGACAGGCAATGTTTGCTATTAAGATTTCAATGCTGGTATTGTTGTTATGGGTGACTACTCTATCCAAACGAGTTTTTTGTAAATTTGCATGCCCGATTGGAACTTTCTTCTCCTTTTTCACCTATTTCTCTTCTATACGAATTATCGTTGACAAAGAAAAATGCCGTGGTGAAAGCTGTAACATTTGCAAGGCTGTTTGTCCTATGGATATCAAAATTTACGAAGAAGGATCTCTGTCTCATTGTATTGGGTGCCTAGAATGTGTTAATCGATGTCCTCATGAAGCAGCTCAAATTATCCGTCCTTCGTATTTCAATTTCCTTATTCCTCGATCACGATATACTATAGCCACGGTACCTTCTCAAACAGACGATCCTCCCATTTCTACTCAGTCCCAATAACACACAACATATATGAAACTTCGCTTTGCTCCATCTCCCACGGGCGCTCTCCATGTAGGAAGCGCCCGTGTGGCTATACTAAACTTTTTGTTTGCTAAGCATTATCATGCTAATCTTGTTTTACGAATTGAAGATACAGATTTGGAAAGATCTACGAATGAAAGCGTACAAGATATTCTCCAGACCCTTCACTGGTTAGGAATCTATTTTCAAGAAGGACCATATTATCAAAGTCAACGCACAGATCTATATCAAAAATACATCCAAATTTTGCTAGATAAAAATCAGGCATATCGCTGTTTTTGTTCTTCTCAGGATTTGGAAGAAATGCGCAATAAACAGATAGAAAGCCATGAGCCTCCCGGGTATGATGGTACATGTAGCCATTTAGCAGTTGATACTGTACAAAAATATTTATCTGAAGGAAAGCCTTTTGTAGTTCGATTGCGCGTTCCTAATCGAATGTTAGAATTTCAAGATTTGATTAAAGGAACGGTATCTTTTGATGGCTCATTAATCCCAGATTTCGTCATTGCCCGGCAAGATGGATCTCCTACCTATCAGCTAGCTGTTGTTGTAGATGATTATGAAATGGGCATTACACATGTCATTCGTGGAGAAGATCATGTATCGAATACTCCAAAACAGATAGCCATCTATCAAGCTTTGGATTTACCTCTTCCACAGTTTGCCCATATACCTCTAATAATAGGGCAAGATCGCTCTAAGTTAAGCAAGCGTCATGGAGATACATCTATCAATGCATACCGAGAAAAAGGTTACCTTTCCGATGCACTTGTCAATTATTTTGCACTTTTAGGAAATTCTCACGATCCGAATCAGGAAATTCAAAGTTTACAGGAAATGATTGATCAAACCAGTTTTGAAAACCTATCTAAATCTCCTTCTATGTTCGATCTAAACAAATTAACATGGATGAATCACTGCTACATCCAAAATCTACCTCAAGAAGCTTTTCTACAAATAGTAGAACCGTTCACGAATGGTATTGCGCTACCAGAATCTACCATTCAAGAAATTGCTGCTTTGTCACAAACCCAAATGAAAACACTTCAGTCAATCCAAGATATTTGTGAACCATTTGTTCAGTACAAAATTGATTGGTCAGAAAAGAATACACAGAAACTATTAAAAAAATCGGAGTTAATTGGTTTTTTAGAGCAGTTTTTGAAGTCTATTCAAAACTTGGAAGAATATTCGATTTCTCAGCTAGAGGAAAAATTTGACAACCTTCTTGCAAAATGGGAAATAAAAAAAAGAGATGCTGTACAAATTATTCGGTTTGCTGTCACTGGTAAGTTGATTTCTCCACCTCTTTTTGATACTTTATTCTTGATTGGACAACGAGAGAGTATAGAAAGAATGAATCAATTTTTACAGGAAGTAGTATGCCAGAGACAAGAAATCCGAACGGAAAAGATATAGTTAAACAGAAGAAATCTCGGTGGAGAAGATTTTTTAAATGGTTTGGAATCATTGCTGGTATCTTGTTTGTATTGGGAGTTGTTGCTTTTTTTGTTGTAAAAAATCGACTAGAAGTCTCTCTACCAAGCATAAAAGATATTGCTGAAAATCCTCCCGTTGCTTCCCAGATCTTTGATCGACACGGTCGATTCATAGCAAGTGTTCAACTAGATGAGTATCGCATTAGTGTCCCCATCTCAGAAATTTCTCCCTACATTCAAAAAGCTGTTGTAGCTTCCGAAGATGAACGTTTTTATCGTCATACCGGATTTGACTTGATAGGAATAGCCAGAGCTTTTTACTACAATATTAAAGAAGGTGGTATTGGTCAAGGTGGCTCTACGATTACTCAACAGCTTGCCAGGGATTTATTCCTTAGTCTGGAAACTTCTTATGTTCGAAAGATTAAAGAGATATTACTCGCCCTAGAGCTTGAAAAAAAATATACCAAAGATGAAATCCTAGAATCCTTTTTAAACTATCAGTATTTTGGCCCTAGCCCTTCTGGTAGGTGTTTTGGAGTTGAAACAGCTGCGCGGAATTTTTTTGGGAAGCATAATCGAGACGTAACGTTAGCTGAAGCAGCTATGATTGCAGGTACTTTAGATGCTCCCTCTTTACGATCTCCATGGTACGATCCTGAAAATGCAATGAACCGGGGAAATCTTGTGCTAGAAAAAATGCTCCGTAACGGTTTTATTTCCGAAGAAGAATATAACGCAGCATATATCAAAGGTATTCAACAGGATATACCAAAGGATTCTCAAAAAACACCCGGAATAGTATATTTAGGTTCTTTTTCTGTAGAAACAAAAACAGAGTCTAAATATTATTTTGTTGACTATATCAGAGAAGAAGTACAGAAGCTGTTTCCTGAAGGGGAAAAGGCTCTTTTGCATGATGGCTTAAAGATTTATACAACGCTCGATATCCGCGTGCAAGATATTGCCGATGGAGCGATGCAGAAAATTTTTTCTGAAGCAGAGAAAAAGAGTCAATTCAACCCAAATCTAAAAGATGTATTTAATGTTGTTCAACCCCAAGGTCAGATGGTAGTTCTAAAACCTGATTCTGGTGAGATATTAGCAATGGTTGGAGGCCGTGATTATGCCAACACAAAATTCAACCGATGCACTGCATTACGACAACCAGGCTCTTTGTTTAAACTTTTTGACTACACCACTGCAATTGAATCAGGAGTATGTGGTACAGGGACCATCATTACCAGTGAATCATTCCGTATGCAAGATAATGAAAGTGTATGGGTTCCCGAAGAATGGACAGATGGGGATACTTTTTTTGGACCCTTAACTGCAAGAATGGCTTTGGTAAAATCTTCCAATATTTGTGCAATTCGTGTTGCACAGTGGTCTGGATGGTCTCGTGTAGCCTATTATGCTGAAAAAATGGGTATTCAACGATCTGTTTTACCAGTGCCGTCTATGGCGATAGGAAGCTTGGAAGTTAGTCCAATTGAAATGGCCACAGCCTTCGGAGTTTTAGCCAATGAAGGTTTGCGTACTGATCCAATTAGCATTACTAAGATAACAACCCATAATGATCGCACTCTTTTTACATACGAAAAGTTTCCCATACGTGTGATACATGAAAGCTCTTCGATTTTGATGAACGATTTATTTCAATCTGTTTTTCATAATACTGCTGGGTCTGCTGTTCCTTTTGATGCTGCTGGAAAAACAGGAACTGCTGAGGATTTTTTAAGTGGTTGGTTTACCGGTTACACTCCTGATATTGTCGCTTGTGCTTGGGTTGGTCGCGATAGTGCTGATGTCAAAGTACCAAATGCTCGCATTTGGGGATCTTCTTTTGCAGCTCCTATGGTGAAGGAATTTCTCAATCAATTATACAAAGCCCAATCTTCTTCAAATTGGGATTCTACAATTTACTTAGAAAAGACTCCATTCAAGAATACAAACGAAGAAATTGTCGGGGCAATGCTCTGTAAAACCTCAGGCTTGTTAGCAAACAATTTTTGTCCTGAAGAATTGCGTATTGAAAGTCGTTACAGGCAAGGTTATTTACCCTCGTACTATTGCAATGTGCATCAAGAACAATTTGTAGTAGTCAATATATGCCCACTATCGGGAAAATTAGCAGGTGAGTGGTGTAAAAACCCTATAGAGAAAAGATTCCTGAAAGGTACAGAACCAAAAGATGTTTGTGACTGTTGCAAAGTACCCCTTGAGCTAGAAATGTATTCTGGCATCTTAGAAGAGAATAAAGTGTATCAAGTGGGGAAACCCGTTGAAATGCACTTTAAAATTAACGAGGAATTAGGCAATCGAATCGAAATCTATATCAATAACCGAAGGGAAGTTATTCTTTCTGAAGAACCTTGGTTTTACGAATGGATTCCAGAACAAGCAGGAGAAAACAAAATCATTGTGATTCTTCGAGATCAAGAAACATTTTTGTATCAACTGAATGTCAATGTGGATATACCAGAATAATTCTTACCATAAACTAACCAAGAAAAACGGTAATGTGCTTCACACGATTTTTATTGTCTTTCTGTCTTTTTTTTGTATTGCAATTGTAGCGTCTGTTATTCTCTTTGTAAGAATTTATGATCAGTATGCTAAAGAACTTCCAAAATCAGAGGACATTGTTATCACCCGAGAAGAATCATCCAGTGTATATGATCGGGACGGAAATTTAATTAAAGTTTTATACATTACAGAACAAAGACTATATGTTCCACTGAAAGATATATCCAAAGCTGCACAAAACGCTGTTGTTGCTTCTGAGGACGAAAGGTTTTTTCTACACGAAGGAGTTGATCTTCGAGCTGTTCTCCGAGCTATATATGTGAATTTTCTTTCGGGTGATTTATCGGAGGGTGGCTCAACAATAACCCAACAGTTAGCTAGAAATGTATTTTTAGGACAGGAAAAAACATTCACCAGGAAACTCAAAGAAATGATCTTGTCATTGCGAATCGAATCTGTATACAAAAAATCAGAAATTTTAGAAATGTATTTGAATCAGTGCTATTTCGGAGAAGGTTGCTATGGTGTTGAAACTGCTGCAAGAAAGTATTTCAATGCAAATGCGTCTGATCTAGATATCGCTCAATCTTCAATATTGGCTGCAGTTCTTCCATCACCTTCCACATTGAACATCTATAACTCTTTCGATCAGGTAAAACTTCGTCAAAAAGTTGTTCTTCAAAAAATGGTAGCTAACGAGTTTATTACACAAGAAGAAGCTGATCATGCATACCAAAAAAAGATTTCAGTCTTCGAGGGGGTCAGCATAAAAAATAACGACATTACTATTGAAAACGGACTCGATTACTTTATCGATTTCGTTGAAGAGTATGTTATTGACCAATTGTCTGCTGATGAACTATACAAGGGTGGTCTAAAAATATACACGACAATTTCTCAACCCGTACAAAAAGCATGCTATGACGCTATGCAACAAGTATTTGCGGAGGGTGAATCAAGTGGAGTATTACCAAAAGAACGATATGACTCATTAAACGTGATCCAGCCCCAAGGTGCTGTTATTGCTATTGATCCTCAAACAGGAGAAATTTTGGCAATGGTAGGTGGTCGAGATTATGAAAACACCAATTACAATCGATGTTTAGCATCTAGACAACCAGGTTCCAGTTTTAAAGTATTTACGTACACTGCTGCTATCGATCGAGGTGTTGTAGCACCAGAGAGTCGAAGAGTGAGTGAATATATTAATATTGATGGATGGAAACCCAAAGAATGGTCGGGTAGTTTTTTTGGAGCGATGTCAATTGAACGTGCAATTCAGATTTCTTCCAACATTGTTGCTGTTAAAGTTGCTATGGAGACTGGTTTGAATACCATAGTCGAGTATGCCAAAAACATGGGTATTAAAACTGACCTATTAGCAGTTCCTTCCATCACACTGGGGTCTGTTGATGTTCGACCAATTGATATGGCGTCTTCTTTTGGGACAATTGCAAACAACGGAAAACACGTCGACCCTGTAGGCATTTTAAAAATTGTTAAATCTGGAAATGTTGACCCCATAGTTGTTCATCAGTCAAGTGCAAACCAAGCTGTTTCTCCTCAAGCTGCATGGATTATGACACAGCTTCTTCAAAAACCAATATCGCCTGGTGGTACAGCTTCTTCCATTCGAGTGCCCGGTATTTATATGGCAGGAAAAACCGGAACCACCGAGAATTATAAAGATGGGTGGTTTGTAGGTTTCACCAAAGGTATTTCTATTGCCACTTATGTTGGTTCTGATTCAAAAGAAGTTGATCTATCGTATATTCGAAACTACGGTTCTGATTTTGCTGGACATATTTTTAAAAAAGTGATCCAAACTATTTATGATCCATCCTTTCCAATTTCATTTCGTAATGAGCCATGGGAAAAACCAGAAGGAATCGTATCGATCAAGATTTGTAATGAAACGGGTAGGAGAGCAAACAGCACCTGCCCCTATCATTGGGAAACTCGCATAAATGGACTTTATCCTTTGATCTGTAATAAGCAGCATGTAACTGTAGAAGAAAAGGAAGATGAAAAAGACAACGAAAAGGAAAAAGAAGATCCTTCAAAAGATAGTAAAACAGATCCATCAAAAAAAGATCCTAATGCTAATCAAGATAGTAACCAACAACCCTCTCCAACTCCAAACGATCCACCTGTAGATAGCGAAAAACCAGCAGAACCAAGTCATTCCTTTCAAAAACCTTTTATTTCAGACACTGGAGATTTTTCTATTAGTTTTTCTTCTCAAGTAGTACAAACTAATACACCTATCTCTGTTGAGTTTTCAGTGTGGGATCCTCAGGGGAACAGCATCGAGTTCTATATAAATGGTTCTTTGGTTGCTATTTTAAATGAGTATCCCTATCGTTACACTTTTATACCTCAAATGCCAGGAGAAAACATGGTGCAAGTTATTTTGCGCGATGCTTCTAATGGGATCCTTGGCAACAAGATTATTCCTGTATATGTTTTTGCAAAATAGTTCTACTCCAAGATCTGGGCTTTTTATTGTTATAGAAGGTATTGATGGTTGCGGTAAAACGACGCAAATTCAATGGATACAACGATGGATGGAACAGAAAAATGTAGCTTTGTGGAGTACGAAAGAACCAACAAATTCAATGATTGGTGAAGTAATTAACGCATCACTTAAAGAAAACCAGAACCAATATTCTCCCCTGGTGCAATTGTTGCTATTCACTGCTGATCGTCTGCATCACGTTGAGGAGATTATTCGATATCTAAGAAAAGGCATACATGTGATGTGCGACCGCTTTTTAGATTCTACATTTGCATACCAAGCTACAACAGATTCGTTAAAAGAAGTTTTTTTATTTCATGAAAAAATAATCTTGGAAACATGCAAACCGGATGTAACATTATTTTTAGATGTACCCGTGGATGTAGCTATTGAAAGAGTTCATCAAAGAGGTTTCGTAGAGTGTTTTGAAAATCAAAAATTTTTACATTCTGTCCGAGAACGTTATTATGAAAGAATTCAAAAGAATCCACAGTTGTACCAAGTAATTGATGGTACTGCGCAACCTCAAATTGTATTCTCCAATATTCAGAATATTTTGGTACAATATATAAAAGGAGACAAGTAATGAAGCTATTGATCTCAATCATTCAAGAAGAAGATACAAAAAACGTTGTTGACATTTTGCTGAATGATGGTTTTAAAGTGACTAAGCTTCGCAGTATGGGTGGATTTTTAGAAGTACACAATACCATTCTACTCTCTGCTGTTGAAGAAAAGTGTGTCGACAAATATCTTGAAATCATTAAGAAAAACTGTAAGAGTAGACAGCGTTTTGTAGAGAACCTTCCCTTGAACATTCTTGAAGGAAGTCCTGGGTATACTCTGCCTGTTAAAGTAACAGTCGGTGGAGCTCAAGTCTACATCATTAATTTGGATGATTACAAAAAGTTTTAATGGGTCTAAAAAACGTAACCATCGGGCATTGTGATTTAAAAGAGTCATTGCTACGTTATTTACAAAAAAAGCCGCAAACTAATACCCTCCTTTTTTCAGGTCCACCGGGTTCAGGAAAAAGCCATTTTCTTAAAGCATTTGCACAAGATTTCTTATGTGAATCTTCATCAGCATTTTCATGCGGAGTATGTAGCAGTTGTAAAAGTTTTCATATGGATAATCCCCCCGACTTAAAGGAGTACAACAAAGATAAGGGCTTGTTAAAAATTCAACAGGTGCGTACTCTCCAACAAGATGCTTTTCTGCATCCAGTCTATGGAAAGAAAAAACTGATTGTCTTGTATGAAGCGGACGCAATGACATTAGAAGCAGCAAATGCCCTTTTAAAAATTCTAGAAGAACCAAACCACTCGACATGTTTCATTTTAGAAACGAGTAAGCCTGATAAGATTTTAAGCACGATTCGATCTCGATCTATCTCATTTCGTTTCACGCCCTACACAAACGAAGAGATAAAAGCTATTTTAGAGTCCACTAACCAGACATTAGATCCAGATTTTCTCCATTTAATTTCAGCTCTATCTAATGGGAATGCTCATAGAGCTTTTCAATTGCAAGATCAGAATTTTTTTGCCAAACGAAATGAATATTGTAAAAAATTTATTTTACTGTTATCGGAAGAAAATGTTCTTCCAGAATTCCCCAAAAAAATGGAAAAAAAAGAAATGTTACATTTTTTAATCGAAGCTCAATCATTGATAGAAGATATCCTCTGTTACTCTTATTATCGTCCTGAAAGAATGAAGAATGTCGACCAGGAAGCCATCATTCATGAACTAGCAGAAAAGTGGGATCCACAAATCATGATTAAGCTGCAAAATCTATTGCTTTCATGTGAAGAAGTCCTAGATTCTTCCATAGTTCAATATGATAAGCATATGTTAAAGCTAATCATGGATAGTAAAAAAGTTCTTTTTGAAAGAAAATTGTAACACTTCACTACAATGATGGGTATACTAGTTGTATACTCTTTTAAAAAAAGGAGCCCATAATGAAAAAACAAACCATATTTTCTATGGTTTTGGTTGTATTTGTTTTTTTGGCTGGTATTTTCCCGACAACTGTAAAAGGAAGTACTGAACGAATAAGTTTATCTTTTTATTCCGATGTTTGTTCTACTAGTCAACTAATTCCAGTCGTGATAGAATTTCAAGAACCCTGTTCTTATCGATATATACGTGATTTTTTTCATGTCTCTTCTATATTTCAAACTGAAGCCGAAATAAAAAAAGAATATGAAAATACCTTACAAGACAATCAACTTTTTTCCATACAGAAATGGCAGAAGCAAGGTGTTGGTATTTACGTAGATCACCACATTACACATGTGATGAATGCAATTGTTGGGCAAATCCGTGGAATTGATTTACAACAGATCATTAAGGATTCTTCCGTTAAATATGTTTTTGACAATCGAATTCAGTATTATCCAAATCGTTCTATTGCTGCATATACTACACAAGTTGAAGAACTACGCGAAGAATTTCAATATACGGGAAAAAACATCCGAGTTGGAATTCTTGACTCTGGTCTTGATAGAACCCACCAGGACTTCAGCCTAGACTTATCTGATGCAAATAGTATTGATGAAAATGGATATGTAAAACAATCCCGTGTTTACACCGGAGAAGACTTTGCTGATGGAGATTCAGATTGGCATGATGATCTTCCTGCCGGGATGCATGGATATGGCCACGGAACCCATGTTGCTGGGATTGTGGGTGGAAACTCCTGGATTCATGATGACTCCATGGGGATGGCTCCAGCAGTAGAATTTTGTATTTACAAAGTTTTTTCTAAACAAGCATCTGGTGCTAGAAATATTTTAGCAGCAATTGATCGGGCTTTTACTGATGAATGTGACATTATCAATATGTCTCTTGGGCATAGCGGGGGTTCTGCAAAAGGCTCTTCCTATTACACATCACTAACGGAAAACATAAAGGAAGCAATTGAAAGTGGAGCATTCTTTGTTGTTGCCTCTGCAGGAAATGATGGAACTAGAGGAAGGAAGCTAAACTTTTCTGCTGGTTCTCCTGCTAGTACCTATGAATTTTTAAGCGTTGCTGCTTCTAACGATAGACCTTTTGAAACTTTTCTGGTCTCTTACGACGGAGAAGAAAGAAGTATGAATTTTACACTATCCCCTCATTGTGGTCCTTTCACGAACGATACTTTACACCAGCCCATTGTTCCCTGCGGACTTGGGAAAAAAGAAGATATTCCAGACTCTGTTCAAGGCAACATTGCTCTTATCGAAAGAGGCGGGATGACGTTCCGCGAAAAAATGGACAATGCTAAAGAAAAAGGAGCTATTGCTGTCATATTATACAATCATAGTGCTGGATTGATTACTCCAGCTCTTACAACCGGTGATGAAACCATTGAAGAAATTGATCCTATTCCCGTATGCATGATTTCGAAAATTGACGGTCATTGGATCCTAGATCATATTGAGGATGAATTTGAAATGCGGCTTAAAGAAGGAAGACAAATGACCATTGCCACATTTTCTTCATCTGGTCCTACAGTGGATGGTTTTTTTAAACCAGAAATTACTGCACCTGGCACAGCAATTCTATCCTGCTTTCCTCAAAATACCTACGCGAAAGCCGGAGGGACATCAATGTCAGCTCCTGTTGTCACTGGGCTTAGTGCGATTATGAAAGAAGTACATCCCCAGTGGAATTTAATGCAAATGAAATCAGCATTTATGAATACTGCTGAAATTCTAATAAATCCTTTAACGAATCATCCAATAGCACTTTCTATGCAGGGTGCAGGAGAAGCTCGTTTGGAAAATGCATTACATACTCCTGCTTTCATTGAACCACAAGCTTGTGTTGTTCAACCCTCTATTGTCCAACCTCAGGGAGTATCCGGTAAGGAACCTGTTTCATTCACTCTTCACAGCAACTCAGATCAAACTGTTACCTTTCAATTGTCAACTGAAATCTTTGCTCTTATGCCTCAAGAAGAGTTTCCTTTTACAGTAACCTTTGATAAAGAGATAATCACACTAGAACCTGGTGAAAAAGAAAGTTTTGCCGTCCATTTTGTGATCGATGATAACTTATCTCCAAGAGACCATTATGATGGATTAATATGGCTCCAGGATGAATTGCTTGATCAAAAACTACACATACCCTTTATTGTATACCCACAAGGCATTCAAAGCATTAGTTCTCCCATAACCAATCTGCTTGTTGAACCAAAGGAGTGGGATTATTCTAGTGATTCCGTAGAACCATTAAAAATTGGTTTCTATTTACACTCAGGTACAGAGCAAAGTATCGATGGAGAGACGAATTACAACAATTTTGCTAATGTTATGGTATCTTTAGTGGATGAATCTGGACAGGAATGGGCTCTTATTGACACTCCTTCCTCACTATTGGCTGGAGATTGCTATTATTTTGAATGGTCTGGTAAAACTAGAACAGGAGCTTTCCGCTTGTTTGATGGCAAGTTTTACATCAAAATTACTTTAGACGGATTTGTCTATAAAAATGGAGAACTAGTTCGAGAAATATCGTACGACTCTATGTCTAAGGATAAAGATAAAGTTCATTTTGAAGTTCAAAATTCCCCTGTTCCGCTACCTGAAAATATTATTATTTCAGCGAAACGCTTGTACCATATCGATGAAACCATAGATATGAAACTTTTACTAGAAGATGCAGATCAACTGAATGGTATAAGTTTTACTTATCGATATGATGCTACTGCTTTGGATTTCCAAGGAATTACATATGGTCACGACATAACGCTATGCGAGCAAGATCAGTTTGTTGTTGATCACGATATTGACCATGGAATCATTCAATTCAGTATTCTTCAAGAAGAAGCGAGCTGGAGTGGCGAGTTTTTACATATTGTCACCCTTCGTTTCACTCTGAAAGAAAGCGGAAAACCACTTCTGTTTGATTTTAAAGAAGGCTATGTTTACCAACAAAGCCTTGAATCGGGTCGACTAAAAGCTTTTTATCCAGAGATAAAAGGAACTAGAAGAACGAATTATTTATTGTGTGACTTAAATGAAGATCGGGCTGTCGACAAATACGATTTTATTGAATTTCAGAAATATTTTGACAGCCAATATGGTGATGAAATTTACAATGAACTATGTGACTTTAATCAAGATCATCGAATTCAAATTGAAGATTTGATCATTCTAGGATCTGAATATGTTCAAAATTAGGTGGTATGTATGAAGAATGCGTTTTTTTCCCTATTTGTTGCAGTTTGTATTGTTGGATTGTCAATTGCTCCTGTGCAAGGAGCAATGTATGGTACTGAGAAAAATGGAGATGTGTTCATTGATCAGACTGTTGTTCAACGGCAAAATGATCCCTCTTTGGTACCAGTAATTGTTGAATTATCTCAACCTTGCTTGGTTCAGCAAAGTAATCAATATGCCACTATGGCTGCATTTTATAAGTCCAACCAAGATTTTGTGCTGGATTTTTCTCTTGAGCCGGCAATTGTATCTCAACAAAATGACTTCTTGTCATATCTTTCTAAAAAAGGTATTAGCTACCAGAACGAAGAGAAAAACTGTACTATCATTGCAAATTCACTTGCTTTAAAAGTGAAAGGCACTCATATTCAACGATTAGCAGCTTTACCTGGTGTGTCCAAAATATGGTCCAATGAAGTTCGGTTTTATCCTACTCGCTATACAGCAGCCCAAACAACACATGCTGTTGATGCCTGGAAAGGGATAGGTGCTAATATCGGTGTGAAAGGAACCGAAGTTAAAGTAGGTGTCATTGACACTGGCTTAGATACAACGCATCGTGATTTTCAAAAACGAGTCAAAGGTGGGTATGATTACGGTGATAATGATCCCGACTATAATGATAGAGTCGGTCATGGAACTCATGTTGCTGGGATTATTGGGGGAAAATCAGAAAAAAACAAATTCAATATTGGAATTGCTCCTGATACCTTTTTGTATATCTACAAAGTCTTTTCTTCTTCTTCTCCTGGGGCAAATCCTCAGGATATCATCAAAGCGGTAGATCGGTCGGTCGATGATAAATGCGATGTAATCAATATGTCTTTGGGTCATGAAAGTGGAGAGCCTGCTACTTCCAACGGATATTATGCTGATAGCATTCGAAACGCAAATAAAACTGGCGTAATGGTTGTTGTCGCTGCCAGTAACGAAGGATCTCGAGGAAAAAAGCAGAAGTATGCGATTGGTTCTCCTAGTACAATTGATGTCTGCCTAAGTGTTGCTGCAACAGATGATCGCTCTGAGCTCAGTTTTTATGCTTCCGCAAATGGTGAAAAACGAAGAATAACTTCAAAATTGGCACAGTATTCTCCAAATTTTACAAGTCAACACTCAAATCTTGAATTGGTAGACTGTGGTTATGGTAAACCAGATACTATTCCCGATGAAATACGTGGTAAAATAGCTATTCTACAACGAGGACCGAAAAATTCTCAAATGACATTTAGGGAAAAAATGGACAATGTCCGGGATGCCGGGGCTGTTGCCCTGATTATGTATAATTATCAAAATGAGCAATCTATGTCACCTTCAATTGCTACGCAAGATGAAGATCCATCGAAAATTGATTTTATCCCAACCTGCATGGTTTCGTATGACGATGGTCAGTGGTTGCTGAGTAACAGAGATTGTGTCAGTATAGATTTTTCTCAAGGTGCCGGAACAATTATGTCTACCTTTAGCTCCCAAGGGTCAGGATCAGATGGTTGGTTTAAACCTGAAATTGCTACACCTGGAACTGACATTATCTCAACTGTACCCAGAAATTCGTATGCTCCGGGTAGCGGCACATCAATGGCTTCCCCAGTAATGGCAGGATTGGTAGCCCTTCTGAAGAATATGTATCCCAAGTGGACAAATGATCAGATAAAATCTGCCTTTATGAACACAGCTGACATTTTAATGAATGAATCCAACGGTCTACCAGTGACTTTCACACTTCAAGGAGCAGGACAGGCTCGTATAGATAAAGCAGCCGATACTTCTGCATTTATTCACCCCCAAGCTTTTGTTGTGAAAAAGAATGAGGTTTTACCCTATCAAGCTGATTCTACCAAACCTTTTGATATTGAAATTACCAATACAAAGGATAAGAGTATCCAATACAAGATTCAACCGGAAGTATACTTATTGCCGAAGGAAAAAAATCCTATCGACATCAAAATTGACACCGATAACCTTACTTTAGCTAAACAAGAGAAAGGAATAATTCGAGTTCAATTTGATTGTGATTTCAAAGCTATGGATAGGCCTAGGTATGAGGGAGTCATTCACGTAAACGAATTACATATTCCATTTATTGTTTACCGTGATCCACCAAATGGTGAAGTTCAAGCTCTTTCTGACATCCAGATTATTCCTGAAGAACTTATTTTTACTGAAGAGGAATCTACCGAGAATATTCTCATCAGGTTTTCTTTAAATTCTGGTATGGAACAAAACCATGAGGGTTATTCTGGAGGCTGTGCATATTCCAACTATGGCAATATTTCAATTGAGATTGTGGATGAGTATGGTGAAAGCTGGGGAAATATTGCCAAGTTTTCAAATCTCCTGATTGGAGATTATCAGCTACAATGGAATGGCAAGGATGCATCCGGTGATTTTATCTTACCCAAGGGTAAGTATCATCTTGAAATACGCACAACAAATTGGAAAGATGCTGGAGGCTCAATTGATTATTACCAGGATACTTATTACTCAAATCAGCAAATGAATGTTGTGGAGTCCATCGTTCCAGAACCAGGTAATTTGATTGTTTCAGCACAGCGTTTACTCATGCCCGGAAAAGAATTCATCATAGATCTAATACTCGAAGAAGCAGATAATGTGGTTGGAATGGAAATTGAATTTACATATAATGGCGAAAAGTTAATGTGTAACGGAGTTCAAGATGCAGGTTTTTTTAGTTCCGATGGGGCAGATGTTGAGATTATTGATGATATACAAGACGCATCTGATGGATATGGTATTGTTTCAATGTATCGTTATGCACAAAGAGGTCAAAAAGAAGGAATTAGTGGAAAACATGTAAGAATTCTTTCTCTTTCCTTTGATCCTCTCGATACAGGTAAAATGAAAATTAACTTGAATAATTGCCTTTTAGTATATGCCAATGGAAGTAAGACCAGATTACGTTATCGAGGTGGTTCATTCACGGTATCCAAAGACTATAACTTCCTTCTTTGTGACTTAAACAATGATGATGTAGTTGATGTATACGATTGGCGAATTTTCAAAGAACATTATTTGACAAAAAAAGGTGATGATGCTTTCGACGACGATTGTGATTTTAACCAAGATGAACGAGTCGATTTTGAAGATTTTGTCATATTCGGTAGAGAATATAAAGGGATGATTTAATGGATATCTCCATCATACCAATTCATAAACCCGATGAGTTAAACTTTATCCTTGGGCAATCGCATTTTATTAAGACTGTAGAGGATCTTCATGAAACGCTTATTCAAAGCTGTCCAGGAATTCATTTCGGTATTGCTTTTTGTGAAGCTTCAGGCAAGCGTTTAATTCGTTATTCGGGCAACGATGATGCTCTTATTGAGTTAGCACAACGAAATGCGTCTTTGATAGCAGCTGGTCATAGCTTTATTGTTTTTATCGATGGTGTTTTTCCTATACATGTTTTAAATCGAATCAAACAGGTTCCCGAAGTATGCAGAATATTTTGTGCTACTGCAAATCCAACACAGGTTCTTGTGGTTGAAACCAAACAAGGCAAAGGTATTGTTGGAGTGATTGATGGAGCTTCTCCGTTAGGAATTGAAACAGAAGAAGATATTGAACAGCGAAAGCAATTCCTGCGAACGATTGGCTATAAAATATAGAATCTGATTTTAGATCCAGTACATAAATCCCCTGGATAGACTTTCAATGATCCAGGGGAGGATGTATGTGATCATTGATATAACCAGTATAATTTCCCCAAAAAAACTTTCCTTGTCTATTTTTACCCTTTCTTTTCGTATTGCTTTCCAAATTAGCCATCCATTAAGGGGTGGGATAGGAAAAATGGAGATGAAGAAAAGGTAGATGTTAATTTTCGAAAAAAGGGCAATATATCCAGCAAAAGGTAAAGCAAAAGACTCTAGTGGAAAAATCAAAAATTGTAAAATGATTGCAAGCAGAAGATTAGAAATAGAGCCACTAAGAAGGATCCAAATGCGCTGTCCTGTTTTACTCCCCGTTAGAGCTTTGGGTGAATTTGTGGGATTTCCCCACCCAACTCCAAATATAGGAAAACAGAGAAGGCCAATCACGTCTACACTTCGAAATAGATGCATGAAGGTAGTTGCTTGAACGGTTAAACTTACGTCCCCAGCTTTTTTTGCAAAATAATCCTGCACGGATCGCTGCAAGATGATTCCTATCAATCCAAATAGTAGAGAAAAACTTATTGTAATGAACCATTCTGTAGAGAAGGGGTATTTTGGTTTTGCTAAAACATATCCCCATCCGAGAATAAGAACACACAATATGTAACGTGAAATCAGCCTGTTTTTGGTCAATCAAGTACTCCTTTACCTTGCATAGTTTTCTTCAATATATCGAATTTCGTCTTCTTTGGTCAAAATTTCTGCATCTAATTTTAACATTTTCAGTTTTTCAATGCATTGTCCTAGTGCTTTTTTTTCTAATCCCGTCCGCTGTTTAATCTCAGAAGCACTTAAATTCAAGGAAGCATTATTGGTTATGGTGAAGTAATGAAGAATCTTTTTTCTAGCATGAATTGTAAGTAGACATAGCAATATGCCAAGTTCATTGCATGAAAACTGTTTCAGTGTTTTGTATAAATGAGAATTTTGACGAACTGAGGGGAGTTCACGATTTAGATACGGAAAGAACTGGTGGATTCTCTGTATCATCATCGTGTATTTATTGCTCATTCGCAAACGACTGCATATTTCGTGAGTAGACCCAAGAGGCAAAGAGATTGTTATGATAGCTACAAATAAAATCCATTTTGGACCTTTATAATATTCCCCAAATACCTTGGAGCTTCTATTCAGTGCAAATTTTTGGAGATCCCCCACTATGATTTCTTCTGAAATGATATGGAGAGCATTAAGTTCCTCCATCATTTGAAAGGCATTCACCATATCAATGGGTTCATTTAAAAGATCGACAAAACTCGAGAGTATACGGAATCGAGATGTATTCTTAAACAAACCCGTTTTCATCGCCTGAATAGCAAATTCTTTGGTTTGATCTTCGATAGTAAAGCTGTATCGAAGGGCATAAACGATAGCTCTAAAGATTCTTGACGGATCCTCAAGAAAACTTAAGTTGTGAAGAATACGAATCTTCTTGTGTTTTAAGTCGTCGTAGCCGTGGTAATAATCAAGGAGTGTTCCGAATCGTTTTGGCTCTAAGCTGATGGCTAAACAGTTAATACTAAAATCCCTTCGCAGCAAATCTTCTCGAAGAGATCCGCTCGTTACCGTGGGTAGAGCAGCTGGATATTCATAATATTCTGTACGGGTGCTTGCTAAATCCATGTCTGTATCTTTGAATATGAGCTTCGCGGTGTGGAAATTGGGATTCTTAATAAGTTTACATGAAAAGAGAGTTTGCAGATCTTCTGCTAAAGAAATTGCGTCACCTTCAACAAGGAAATCGTAATCCTTACAAGAATGTTTCAAGAGCAGGTCACGAACACACCCTCCAACCAAAAAGGCTCTTTGTTGATGGGAATTTGCTACTTTTCCAATTTGACGAATGATTTTTAAGTGTTCCTGTGGAAAATATGATTCAAACCATTGATTCATTTGGGTGCGACTTGGAAGAGAGATGTATTGTTTGGATGGAAGATTGGTGGTTTTCGATATTCCGTAAAGAGCACGAAGAAGATCGGATCTTGTTAAAATTCCGACGATATTCTGGTCAAATATGACCGGTAGACGTCCAATATCCTTATTAACGATAAGTTTTTCTGCTTCCTTTAGTGAAGTTTCTGGTGATATCCAAACCACATTTTTGGTCATATAAGCTTTGACGGGTCTTTTTAAAAGTTTTTCGTCAGATATTCTCTCAATATCTTTTCTAGAAACGATTCCAATGAGTTTTTTGTTCTCATTTACTACCGGAAGGCCTGTATGCCCATAACGAAGCATTATGCGCAGTGCTTCTTCAGCGATAGCACTATCCTCTATTGTTTTAACGGGAGAGCTCATGAAATCACGAACAAGTTTACTGATCTGTGATTTTTTCTTTGCAAGTTGAAGTAGATACAGGGTCCACTCATTTAGACTTCTTTTGTCATCGCTGATAAATGCAGAACCAGCCTGGGGATGACCTCCACCTCCCAATTGCTCCATTATGTTCCCAACATGAATGATATGCTCATCCTCTGATCTTGCTACAATAACAGTTTTGTTTTTCATTTTAACGACAACAAAAAGCACATCTATGTCCATGGAGTCTAAAAGTCTATGTGCAAGAAAAGAAATACCGTTGACATATTGAGGGTAATGAACTCCCGATATTGCCACTTGGACACCTTTTATCGAATAGATAGATGTTGATTCAAGCAACATTGAGAATACTTTTTTTTGTCTTTCACCAAGAGGAGGGAAAATGAACTCTGAGATGATGTTGAGTTTTGCTCCATTGCGAAGGAAAAAAGCAGCAGCTTCAAGGTCTTTCGGGGTTGTAGACGGAAAAGTAAGAGAACCTGTATCTTCGTATATACCAATAATGAAAAGTGTAGCTTCAATTGAATTGAAACTAATCTTCAACCGTTTGAGTTTTTCATACATAAGGGTCATCACAGAACCATAATGCTTTAAATGCAGTGTGTTGATATAAGGATTTTCCTCGATAGGATGGTGATCGTAGCACTCAATTTTCATTTTTCTTTTTTGTAGTTCTTTATGGAGTTCCTTTATTTTTTCTGTGTTTTGAGTGTCTGTTAATATGACTTTCTCTACGTTTTCAAAAGAAATATCTTGTATGGGTACAAAGTGAAAAAAGTCCCGATAAATTGCTAGAAATCTTTGCACCTCATCCTCAACGGAAGACTGTAACACCGGTACAGCCTCTGGAAATATTTTCGATGCTGCGATGGTTGATGCAATCGAATCAAAATCTGAATATGAGTGAGAAATGCATAGTACTTTTGGAGAGATTTTTTTCAATTTTTTCATACTAATGATTTTAAATACTTAAATGAAATGTAAAATATAGGAAACAAATTTCACGAATTCGTGAGAACGAATGAGGAGGAATTATGGCAGAATCTTTGAAATCATTCATTAACATCAGTGATCTAACTGAAAAACAGCTGTTTGATCTTTTTTCAATCGCTGAATCCATGGAAGAAATCCTTCACAAAAAAGAACCTTGCGATATCTGCAAGGGAAAAATCTTAGCAACCTTATTTTACGAACCCTCTACCCGTACAAGATTGTCTTTTGAGTGCGCAATGCTTCGTTTAGGAGGCAAGGTTTTAGGTTTTTCTGATGCTTCGGGTTCTTCTGTATCGAAGGGAGAAAGTCTAGCTGATACAATTCGTACTGTAGCAGGGTATTCTGATGTTATAACATTACGACATCCTCACGAGGGATCTGCACGAGTAGCAACATTGTATTCTCATGTTCCTATCATTAACGCAGGGGATGGGGGTCATCAGCACCCAACGCAGTGCCTTTTGGATTTATACACGATTTTGAAAGTGAAAAAGGCATTTTCGGGTTTGAACGTCATGATTTCGGGAGATTTGAAATTTGGCAGAACAACTCATTCATTAGCAATTGCATTAGGTAAACTTGGTGCAAATTTGTATTTTACATCTCCGCCTGGATTGGAAATGCCTGAATACATTGTCCACCAACTAGAAAATGATCTCCATGTACATCCAATTCTTTCTCATGATCTACGCGAACACATTGGAATTGCTGACGTGGTCTATATGACCAGAGTACAACGAGAGCGTCTTGGAGAAATGGAATATCTAAAATATCGGGGTAGTTATGTGATGGGAAATGATACGTTAAAAGAAGCCAAATCGGACGCTATCATTTTACATCCACTACCAAGAGTTGATGAAATAAGGCCTGAAGTAGATCTAGATCCCAGAGCTCTTTATTTTGAACAAGCTTACAACGGGGTTCCTATACGAATGGCATTAATTGCTACGCTATTGGAGGTAATCTAATGAAAAGTATGCACATCATCCATAACGGTACTGTTATTGATCACCTTCCACCCGGAATGGGTATTCGTTGCTTTGAGTTACTTCAGAAACAAAATATTGGAACAGAGGCCACGATTGTTTTTATGAATATGCCTTCCTCAAAATGTGAAAAAAAGGATATGGTAAAAATCCAGGATTATCGACTTGACGAAGAAACTTCAACATATCTATCTATGCTTGCACCATCAATCACTATCAACATTATTGAGAATGGTGAAATTGTAAAGAAAATTACACCTGAGATTCCAGATGAAGTCAAAGGGATTGTGCCTTGTGTTAATTCTAGATGTATTACAAATACAGAAGGCTATCCATCAGAATTCTACGTGACTTCAAAGAACCCTGTCATATTAAAATGCAAATATTGTGAATTTGAGTTTAATCCTGAGTAAAAAGGGTTGCTATTGAAGAAAAATCCTGGATTAACATGGAAACCATTAATACCATGCCTTTTTCATTTATCATGGCCAGCGATGCTGGCCATGATCTTTCAATCCGTTAATGGTATCACGGATATTTTTTTTCTACGTGCCATTGGGACAAATGCTCAAGCTGCAATCGGAATATTCACTGTTCTAGAAATGTATTTAACCTTTTTCAATAGTATTGTTGGTAATGGATCAATCGGGATTATTTCGCAATGCTTTGGGAAGGGAGATACAAAAAGTGCTGGATATGCAACTGCGCAAACACTTTTCCTTAAGCTATTTGGTTCTTTGCTGTTGACGCTGCCCTGTTTTTTCCTTCTTAAACCTCTCTTGATTCTTATCGGTGCAGAAGGAGAAGCTTTGCAGATGGCTGTCACATACGGACAGGTGATGTGTTTTGTTATCCCTCTTCAGAATATGGGCTTTTCTTTTAATACTGCATTAAGAGCGGCTGGAGATGCATTAACTCCAATGTATCTGATGATTGGGAAAGTCATCGTGAATATCTTACTAAACAGTATTCTTGTACTCGGTATTGGACCATTTTCTTCTATTGGAATTGTCGGGGTTGCTATTTCTGCAGGGATTTCACAAGTTTTTTTATTTGTTTGTGGAATGGCAGTATATCTTTCTGATAAAGCAATTTTATCGTTTCGATGGAAAGATTTTTGGCATCCAGATCGAAAATTTATATTAAAAATCGTGACAATAGGTTTGCCTAAAGGTTATCAGCAAATTCTAATGAGTATTGCGAATTCAATCATTATCAAAAGAATTTCAATATTTGGTATGACTAGCGTTGCTATTTTCACTGTTGTAAGTCGTATTACTCATTTCATCATGATGCCGATATCTGGCTTATCATTTGCTACATCGACTCTTGTGGGACAAAACATTGGGGCAGGTTTTAAAGATCGGGCTATCAAAGCTACAAAATATTCTTCATATGCAGGTTTTATATTTACTGCTTGTTTTTTCTTCCTTGTTTTACTAGTACCCCAACCTGTTCTTCGAATCTTTTCTAAAGATCCTGTAGTAGTTTATACTGCAGTGTTTCCTTTAGTCCTTTTTGCTTTCAATCAGATATTTATCTCCCAAAGCTCAATCTTCAATGCACCTCTTCTAGGGACGGGGTATTTGAAGGTGAGTCTATATATGAATGTTATTTCTTTGTGGGTAGTACAGATTCCATTGGTGTATTTTTTGCCCTTGTATCATGGCTTAAACGGTATTTGGATATCCTTTACAATCTCTGTTTTAATCGACTTTTTCATGGTTTTATTGGTGTTTCGAAAACAAAAGTGGATGCAAAGAATCGTATAAAGTGGAATTTTTTTTGCGCATCGAAGAATAAAAACTATAATATGATTTGAAATTCGATTTGGTGTATAGTTTTTTGGTAAACTTTATATTGTAGGAGGACTCGCTATGAGGAAAATAGTCTCCTGTTTAGTTGTTTGTTTTATGCTATTGACTACTTTTTCAGTTTTTATTGGAACGACACCAGCAGAAGCTGCAAAAGGTAATCAACCTGCAACATTTGCTGCGAATCGTTTTGTCAAAGTTGGCTTTGATCGTGATGGCTTGCCCTTATATCCAGCACGTATGTTTCCGTGGCAAACCAGTTCCGATATGCCAGTTTGGGGACGACCAAATGCAGGATATCCAATGCCAAATTCAGCTCAAGCTGTGGCTTTGTATGACAACCTTCATAGCGGTGAATGGTATCACGATGCATTTAACTTCCCCGCTATCGGTCAAGATTCACCCTATTTTTCAATAGATAATGAATCTCAACCAGTTATGACCGATGTTGTCCCTGTCGCCTGGACAGATGTTTATTTATCTGTACAGCCAGATGGCGGTAGATCTCAAGAATATGATCATTGGTTTATCGTCCTGGATTCTGCTGGTCAATTATGGTTTGATCCCGATGGCACTTTTCACGATTCTCGCATCAATCCATTTACCCATCCTCAATCTCCTTTATACAACGACACCGGTGATAATCTATTAATCGAAGCCAGGAATGAAGGTGTATTTACATATATTACAACCTCCAATCCCTTTTTTGATCCATACTATAATGATGCTGTATGTAAACGTTATGGTACTGAAATAAATGGTGTGTTTCGATACTGTATAGATCCCATTTCGAATAACAACACACAAGGTCCTTACATTATTAATGATTTTCATGATCTGTATGGACATACACAGTGTGTAGCCAATGAAGATTTTCCTAGCTACCGATCCTATGCAAACTGGCAAAATATGGACCAATCTGGACCTCGTGGTGAAATTGATCCCCGTTTTGCATTAGTTTTTGAAACAGATACCCGCTACGGCACTCGTAAATGGCAAATTGGTTGGTCTGACATGGTGGATTATCCTC